>OFFH01000482.1_pt1 | contig 29414 bp, 26 predicted proteins | sample 1521341 | NCBI WGS metagenome assembly OFFH01 (sample SAMEA3504108, study PRJEB24116) | mouse gut metagenome | biome: mouse gut; feature: mouse-associated habitat; material: faeces | place: Denmark | collected 2011 | reverse complement strand
CCATCATCTCCAGGGAGTATCCGCTGGAGTGGAGCCCTGGTGTGGAGCCCTATTACCCGATCAATGACGAGACCAACACCGCGTTGTACGAAAAGTACCGGGCGCTGGCGGACCAGGAGCAGAACGTCATTTTTGGAGGCCGGCTGGGGCACTACCGCTACTACGACATGGATAAGGTGATTGCCGCGGCGCTGGAGACGGCCAGGGCGGAATAGAGAGAACAGAGAGAGGGAGCCAGATGAAGCTTCAGAATTTATTGATGCCCCAGGCGGGACGCTGCACGCAGCAGGATATGTATTTCCGGGTGAATAAAAAGGTCCACGTTACAGACTGCCAGAAGGCGCTCACCTTCCGGAAGCATGGCGTCGCCTGGTTCGACACCTATTTCAATGGACTCAGCATTGAAAAGTGGAAGAAATACACCTCAATCGGCCGGGTGTCTGTGACCCTGCTGCTGAAGGGGAAATTTGAAATTCAGCTGTGCAGCAAGGAAAAAATTCACCAGACCATCTCCGAGCGGGTGCTCAGTGCCACCGCCTTTGACAGCGAAGAAGTGGAAGCTGTGACCCTGCCTTTCCTGTCTTATGAGGAGAAGGGGATGTACTTTGTCCGTCTGGAGGGCCTGGAGGACGGAGCACAGTATTTTGGTGGGTACTATGAGGCCGATGTCCCGAATACAGCGCTATGGCCCGTAGATATCGCCATCAATATCTGTACCTTCCGTCGGGAGGCGTTTGTCAAGCGGAACCTGGAGATTTTGAGGAAAGCCATTCTCCAAAACCCAGAACATGAGATGTACCAGCACTTACAGGTGTTTATCTCAGACAATGGAAAGACGCTGGATATCCCCGACTTGGCCGGCCGGCAGGTGCATATTGTCCCAAACAAAAATGTGGGCGGCGCTGGGGGATTTACCAGAGGGCTGATCGAAATCCTGCACTGTCCAGATTACGCCGCAACCCACGTTCTGTTTATGGATGACGACATTTTGATTGAACCTGAAGCACTCTTCCGGACCTATACCCTTTTGCACTGCCGGAAAAAGGAGTATGAGGATCTGTTCATCGGGGGAGCCATGCTGCGTCTGGACCAGCAAAATATCCAGGTGGAAGCGGGGGCAGCGTGGAATGCGGGGAGTTTACAGTCACGCAAGAGCGGTGTGGATTTGAATACCGTGGACGGCTGTCTGTATAACGAGATTGAAGAGTATGTGGAATTCAACGCATGGTGGTACTGCTGCACACCGATGTCTGTGGTGCGGGAGGACAATTTGCCGCTGCCCATCTTCATTCGGGGTGACGATTTGGAATACGGACTGCGGAATATGAGGCATCTGCTGCTGATGAATGGAATCTGCGTCTGGCATGAGCCCTTCGAGAATAAGTACTCGTCCTTCCTTGAGTACTACATCCTGCGCAACCTGCTCTATGACAACGCCCTCCACTGTCCGGGGTACAGCAAGTGGCAGTTCCTCCGGCGGCTGTACAGCAATGTGATACGGCAGTTGTTCTATTACCGGTATCAGAATGTAGAGCTGATTTTCCGCGGTATCAATGACTTCTTCAAGGGCGTGGACTTTTTGAGGGGGACTGATGGAGAGAAACTGCACCAAGAGATTATGGCCGCCGGGTATAAGGCAATGCCAGTAGAAGAACTGGACATTTCGTTTGAGTATCCGGTATATGAACAGAGCTTTGCAGAGCACGACCGCGGTTTGCATAAGTTGGTGCGGATGCTGACATTCAACGGCCTCCTGCTTCCGGCAAAACGGGATGCGGTTGTCTCAATGGCACAATGCCGGCCAGTCAATTTCTATCGGGCAAAACGAGTACTGCACTACGACGTGACCAGCCGGAAAGCATTTGTAACAGAGAAGAAAATGGGTAAATCATTGGGAGTCCTCTTCAACTTGGCTTGCATGACAGGCAAGGTTTTACTGCGATTTGATGGCACAGTAGCAAAATTCCGGAATGAGTCGCAGATACTGATGTCAGAGCAGTCCTGGAGAGAGTATTTACAGCTGGAAACAAAGGAGGCCTGTGTGTGAATACGTTTGAACTAGTTGCTACAGCACAACACGTTTCAAAATATGAGGAACAAATAGTCCAAAGAAAAATAGTTTCCATTCCATTCCGAAATCTTGTTCTCGCTGCATATCTTTACATGGTGATACCGATTCTGATATTTTTTCTTGCTTGGCTGAAATGGTATATTGGTATTCCTATGGCTGGTATGATTATAACTGCACTATATTTTCTGACAAAAAGGGAATATACCGGTGATTATGCACTGGTTCTTCCTCTACGCACATTAGTATTGGGTGTTTTTGCGCTGGCTATCTTTTTGTGGCTTACTGGACAAGGCGGTTTTTTCTTTCAATATAGCGATAATCATTGGAGAAACGCACTTTTTTTTGACCTAGTGGAATATGACTGGCCATTGATTTATCCTCAAACACAAAACGCCTTGGTATATTATTTTCTGCATTGGCTTGTCCCTGCAATAATCGGCAAGGCGGCATCAAGCATGATGGTTGCAAGGATTGCTCTATATGTTTGGACTCTAATTGGTGTAGTCCTGGTTGTTTTTCTGCTGGCAAGTGTATTGAATGCCAATACAAAAAGAAAATTTGCATTATTGGTTTTTGTCTTTTTTGCTTGGAGTGGAATCAATATTATTGGAGGAATGATAAGTAATATCTTTGGCCTCATTGATTTTGACTTGGACACTTTTGGGTGGTGGACAAATTTCATTTTAGATGGTCAGGGTTATGCTTATATGTTTCGCTCCAACTGCGATCAATTGGCGTCTGTATACAATCAAACGATTGCTCCATGGTTGGCAATTGCTTTGTTAGTGAACAAACCCAAATCATCTACATTTGTTTTTTTAGCTGCCTGTGTATTCGCATATTCACCACTCCCATTTATAGGAATCGCAGCAATCATGATATTTTATTTTGTATATGAGCTGATTCACTGTAACGGGAAAAATGAAATCTTAGCGCTCTTTCAAAAACCATTCACCATTTATAATATCATCGCTCTTATTACCATTGTACCTGTATTCTTTCTATTTTACACCTGTAATATCGCCGCAACGACGGGGGCTGGAGGAAAGCCGTTCGGATTTCATATCCCAATTAGCGAGTTTAGCTGGAAGTCGATTTTAATTTTACTGCTCTTTTATATGCTGCAATTTGGCGTGTATGACCTTCTCGTTTATAAGGGATTCAAAAATGACCCGTTATTTATTTTTATGACTGTTTGTATGTGTGTAGTTCCTCTTTTCAAGTTGGGGACAATGGGAGATTTTTGCTGGAATGTATCCGTTCCCTTCTTTTTCTTGCTTATGATGTATTGTGTAAAATACATCTTTCTCCATGTGAAAATTGAGGGTTCAGAAACAGATGCTATTTTGAAGGTTAGAAAACCTGTTATTGGTATTGCGTTTTGTTTGTCCCTTTCGTTGCTAAATCCTCTATCGCAAATTGGATTTGGCTTCAAGATTGCGTATCAAGAAAAAACCTTTGATTTGATGTGTCGAGGGGTAATAGAGACTTTTGCAGATAAATCTCTGGATGATGTTTATATGATTAATTATTTACTACCCAACTACGGGGAAACAGCATTTTTCAAGTACATTGCAAAATGAGGTAAAAGAACATGAAAGTTTTATTACTCGCCGGTGGTTACGGCACACGGATCAGTGAAGAGTCGCAATTCAAGCCCAAGCCCATGGTGGAGCTGGGCGGGATGCCGATTTTGTGGCACATCATGAAGCTGTACAGCCACCACGGTTTTCACGAGTTCATCATCTGCGCAGGCTACAAGCAGCACGTCATCAAGGAGTACTTCGCGGACTACTTCCTGCATACCTCAGACATTACATACGACTTCACCAACGGCCGCAGTGAGATGACGGTCCACCACAACACCTCCGAGCCGTGGAAGGTCACGGTGGTGGACACGGGCCTGAACACCATGACCGGTGGCCGCGTCAAGCGGGTGCGTGACTACATCGGGGACGAGCCCTTCATGCTGACCTACGGCGATGGAGTAAGCGATATCGATCTTAACGCTCTGTTGGCGCAGCATGAGGCGTCCGGTAAGGTTGTGACGCTCACCGGCATCCAGCCGGGAGGCCGGTTCGGCGTATTGGATCTGGATGAATCCGGCAGAACTGTCACCGGGTTCCGGGAGAAAGCCAAAGAGGACGGCGGCTGGATCAACGGTGGGTTTATGGTCATGGAACCGGAGGTATTTGATTATCTCAGTGAGGACGAGAGCTGCATTTTGGAGCGTGTGCCGATGGAGCGGTTGGCAGCGGATGGTGCTTTAGGTATTTATAAGCACAATGGATTTTGGCAGTGTATGGATACCCACCGGGATAAGATTTGGCTGGAAGACCGCTGGGCAAGCGGGAATACTCCGTGGAGAATATGGTGATGCGGGATTTCTACCGGAATAAGCGTGTTTTTGTGACAGGACATACCGGATTCAAGGGCTGCTGGTTATGTACCCTGCTGGCTATGGCGGGAGCGGAAATAACAGGATTTGCCTTGCCGCCCGCTACAACGCCAAACCTCTGGGAACTTAGCGGGCTGGAAAACAGGATGCGCTCAGTTTATGGAGATATCCGGGACTTTGATGCTCTTTATAATACTTTTAAGCAGTCAGAGCCGGAGGTGGTCATTCACCTTGCCGCCCAGCCTATCGTACGGGAGGGTTATCGTGACCCGGTGGGTACCTATTCCACCAATGTGATGGGCACGGTGCATATTTTGGAATGTATCCGCCAGACAGAGACGGTTCGCAGCTTCCTCAATGTCACTACAGACAAAGTCTATGAGAATCGCAGCTGGCCTTGGGGCTACCGTGAGACAGACGTCCTTAATGGTTTTGACCCTTACGCCAACTCCAAATCCTGTTCAGAGCTGGTGACGGATAGTTATCAACGCAGTTTTTTGTCGGAACATGGTGTGGCAGTCAGCACAGCCAGAGCGGGGAATGTTATCGGAGGCGGAGATTTCTCTGTTGACCGCATTATTCCCGACTGTATCCGTGCTGTACAGGCTGGCACTGCGATTCAAATTCGGAACCCATTTTCTGTGCGGCCCTATCAGCACGTGCTGGAGCCGCTGTCGGCCTATCTGCTGATCGCACAGCGGCAGTATGAGGACAGAAGCTTATCCGGTAGCTACAATGTAGGTCCGGACAATTACGATTGCATAACCACAGGACGATTGGCAGAGTTGTTCTGCGCAGAGTGGGGACCATCGGTCCGCTGGGAGCATGTGGGACAAAACGGTCCTCATGAGGACCAAATTTTGCGGTTGGATTGCTCCAAAATTACGTCTGTTCTAGGATGGCATCCCCGGTGGGATGTTCGCAGAGCGGTAAAAGCGGTGGTGGAATGGACAAAGGTGTGGCTTGCAGATAATGATGCCGCCGGTTGTATGGAGCGGCAAATTCAGGCATTTTTGCAGGAGAACAGGAATTATTATGAAACAAGTTATTGAGATCAATACAGACTCAATGATCCCCCCTGCAGTTGGGGCCGATTTGTTCTCAAATCGGGCAGCCGTTGCGGAGATGCAGCAACCATCTACTGCCGCAGAAGTATCTATTATCATTCAGGCATACAACCGGCTCGAGAAAACGAAACGCTGCGTTGAAAGCGTTATAAAATATACAGGCAGCGTGGATTATGAACTCATTTTATTGGATAACGGGTCAGAGGATGGTACGCTGGAGTACTTTGAGTCGATAGAATACACGAAAAAGACGATCCTGCACATTACCCAAAATTTGGGAGCATCCTATCCTACTTCAACGGTCAAGCTAAGTGATCTGGGACGGTTTATCTGCTTTCTGCCAAGCGATCTGATCGTTACCGCCCACTGGCTGGAGAATCTGCTGATCTGCATGAAATCAGATGACAGGATTGGTATGGTCAATCCTGTCTGCTCCAATACCAGCAATCTGCAGTGCGTGGAGTTATCATATACGACCTATGCTGAGATGCAGAAAGAGGCGGAACGCTTTAACCGGTCCGATCCGAAAAAATGGGAAGACCGGCTGCGTCTGATCACGCTGGGGACTTTGTATCGGAAAGAGGCAGTCGGTGCAATTGGATGGCCGATAGGCGATGTCGGCTTTTTTCATGATTTTGGTGACGATGATGTTACATTCCGTATCCGCCGTATGGGATACCGAACGGTGCTGGCAGGAGATACCTGGGTGTGTCACGACCATAAATACCAACATGGAGAAGGAAAAGATCCGGTTGAATTTAAGAAATCTATAGATATAGGCAGGGCAAATTTTAGAGATAAATATTACGGTGTAGATGCTTGGGAGGATGTAAATAATTTTTATATTCCCTATTTATCATATTTTCCTGCTCCTAAGAGAAACGGACTGATACGGATTCTGGGTATAGATACCCGCTGCGGAACGCCAATTCTGGATATAAAAAACTGGCTGTGCAGAGCGGGTATCTTTGATGCGGAACTTTCCGCATTTACCCAGGACGCGAAATATTGGCTGGACTTAAAAACGATCTGCAAAGGTCCGGTTATTTGCGATCGTGAAGAATTTTTAACGGATCCATTTCTGAGAGAATCGTTTGATTATATTGTTGTGGACCGTCCGCTCAATCGCTACCATGAGCCGCAAAAAATAATCAATGATCTTTTTGCCCTGTGCAAAAAGGGAGGCGTTATCGTATGCAGGCTTAAAAATACATTTTCGTTTCAAAGCTACCTTCACCAGCTTGGTCAGAGAGATGTTTATGACCCAGAGTTTGCCTATCATATGCCGCTGGAAGTGGTAGAAAACGCATTGGAGCGGAAGGGAAAAATAGAGGCCATTGTGTCAGACCCTTATAGACTTGCGGCGGGAGAAAGACAGGCTTTAGCGGCGCTTCTCCCAGCTGAGATTCCGGGGAATCAGCAGGAAGACCTGGTGAATCACATGGTTTGCAATGAATATTTGCTGATTGTGGAAAAGAATACATGAAAATACTACATGTTGCTGCACACATGGGCGGCGGAATTGGTTCGGCTTACGCGGGGCTAGGGTCTTGCGGACAGGAGCAGAGTGTTTTGCTCCTGGAGCCTCCTATCGATACGGGGGCGCTAGACAGGGTCCGTGCCTCCGGCTTTCGCATCCTGTCGGGACTGGATGATGTAGATGTACGGAAAGAACTTGCGAATGCAGATCTGGTCGTATTCAGCTGGCACCACCACCCTGCGCTGACAAAGTTTCTACGCGAACTGCCCCGCATACCACTGCGGAGCATTCTATGGTGCCATGTGTCTGGCAACTATTTTCCGTACGTCGCATCTGAATTTGTCCAAAAATTTAATCAGTCGATCTTTGCGACGCCATTCACGCTTGACCTTCCGCAGATAAAAGCAATGGGCGGCGAATGGGTTCGGGAACGCTGCTCGGTGGTTTACGGATTGAATGATCTGCGGCGGTTTGCACGGCTCCGGAAGATACCGCATGAAAAGTACGCAATCGGCTATATTGGAACGCTGGGATTCTGTAAGCTGAACCCGGACTTTATCAGTTTTTGCGGTGAGGTTTGCCTGCCTGATGTGCAGTTTATGATGGTGGGTGCGCCTTCCACGCAGAGAGAACTCCAGGCTTCCGCCTCTCAAAAGGGCCTATCCAGTCAGTTCGATTTTTTAGGTCAAATACCAGATGTGACCCAGGCACTAAGCCAAATGGACATATTTGGTTATTTGCTGAATCCACAGCATTTTGGAGCGACGGAAAATGCTCTGCTGGAAGCGATGGCGGCGAGTCTGCCCGTTATCGCACTGGATCAGTGCGTGGAGCAGGGGATCATTCGGGACGGTCAGACCGGTCTGCTGGTCCACACGCCTGAGGAGTACGGGAAAGCCGTGCGTTATCTCCATGATAATCCCCAGGTGGCAGAACGGCTGGGGGCAGCGGCGCGGGAGGACATTTTGGAGCGGTATGATATAGGAGCTAACAGACAGCGTTTTCTCGCCGCATGTGAAAGGGCGCTGACAGATGAAAAGTCGATTCACCGATTTGACGATTTCTTTAAGGGAGAACCTGCAGACTGGTTTTTGACAGGCGTAAACACAGATCGAGCATGTTTTGAACAGGATTGCCCGCAGGATGCCGGACGTATCTTTGGAGAAGCAACAAAGGGGTCTCCGGCGCATTACAGCAGATATTTTCAGGAGGACAGCCGGTTGACTCGATGGGCATGGAATATCCAGAGGGGAGGGGAAAAAGCAAATGAAAGCTGAAATGAAACCGCGCATTGATTTGGAAAATAGAACGAGATTGGAGACGGTAATTCCTTTAAGGACGCCGTTCATTATTAATATTGATCCGTCGGATATCTGTAATTTTCAGTGTAAATTTTGTCCTACCGGTGATCGTGCGCTGATGAAACGGACACCGGGTAGGAACCATGGACTGATGGACTTTGACCTGTATAGGAAAATCATTGACGATGCCTGTGGTTTTCCGGACAAGGTCAAGGTAATTCGCTTATACAAGGATGGAGAACCCTTACTGAATCCACATTTTGCGGATATGGTAAAATACGCCAAGCAATCCGGTTGTTGTGACCGGGTGGATACAACGACAAATGCGTCTCTCCTGACACATGAATTGAGCGATGGAATGATAGCGGCGGGGATCGACCGGATTAATATATCCATTGAGGGTGTTAATGCCCAGCAGTATCAAGATTTTTCAGGGTATATACTGGATTTTGATGCACTGGTTGACCAGGTCCGTTACTTTTATGACCATAAAATAAATACGGAAATGATTGTAAAAGTAAACGGCGACATTTTGACAGCCAGCCAGAAGCAATACTTTTTGGATATCTTTGGCGATATAACCGATGGTATTTTCATTGAGAGTATTATGGACTGTTGGCCGACCTTTGAGCAAACAAAGGTCGCGGTGAATGAAGACCGCAGTATTTATGGCGGAGAAGTTCGGGAAGTTCTGGTATGTCCCTATGTTTTCTATTCTTTTTCTGTCAATTCCGACGGGACGGTAAGTCCATGCTTTTTGGATTGGCATCGGAAGCTGGTCATAGGCAATGTGCATACTGACAGTCTTGTCGCACTTTGGAATGGGGATAAGATGCAGGAATACCGGAAGCTATTTTTGCGTGGTGAGAGAAAGATGCACCCTATTTGCTGCGATTGCGGACAATTGCGTCAAGGACAGCCGGATGATATTGATCCGTTTGCGGCTGAACTGCTTCGACGATTTTGAAATGGAGGGCGTACGATTTGAAAATCCTTTTCATAGGTGGCAACGGCAACATAAGCTGGCACTGTACGCAAGCGGCCATTGACCGAGGGCATGAAGTATGGCAACTTAATCGGGAGCAGAGCATCCTGACAAGGCGGAGAGTACAGCCGGAAGTCCATAAGGTAAAAGGTGATATGAGGGAGACAGAACAAATCAAGGTCCTCATGGAACACGCGTTTTTCGATGTTGTGTGCGATTTTATTTGCTTCAATGCCGAACAGGCCAGAACAGATATTGATATATTCCTTGGTAAGACCAGTCATTTCTTTTTTATCAGTTCTGATTCTGTGTACAAAAACTCTTCTTCTATCGACGATCCATATACAGAGGATAGTTCTCTTTATAGTATTGAAACTTGTGACTGCGAATATATAGTTGGAAAATTAAAAGCAGAGCATGTCTTTATGCAGGCTTTTGCCGGGGATGGATTCCCAATCACAATTGTTCGCCCTGCGTATACGTATGATACTATTTTCCCTATCAGCATTGGCCACAATTGCTTTACTGCGGAGGAACTTATTTTGAAAGGATATCCTTTGCTAATTGCCGGTGATGGTAATAATTTGTGGCCATTTACCCATTCATCGGACTTTGCCGCCGCTTTTATAGGTTTAGTTGAAAACTATGATACCGTAGGAGAGTGTTTTCATATCGGCAGCGATGAGCTGCTTACATGGAACGAGCAATCCGAGACTGTGCTGCATGCGCTCCATGCGGAACAAAGCGGAATTTTTCATGTGCCAGCACAGGATGCGCTGAATTTTAACGACATTCAGCCAAGGGAGATGATGGTGCAGAGAATGCGACCACATATTTTGAGTACCGCCAAAGTGAAAAAATATGTGCCGAATTGGTGCGCGCGTACTCCTTTTGAGAAAGGCATCCAGGAAACCATTCATTGGCTGAATGAAAATCCGGTTCATAAGCGGCACGTGGATCGAATAGAGATTGCTCTTATGGATATTTATCACAAATATAATCTCGACTAGTTTTTGTGTGGCAAGGAGAATAGCAGTGAAAATTCAAACGCGGCTGAGTGCGGAGCCACGCAAAAATTTGGGCAGGGCGCTTCCTCTGGAACAGCCATATGTGCTGCTGGTTGATCCATCCAGTTTGTGCAATTTGCGGTGTAAATGGTGTCCAAGCGGGTATGACCAGCTGATTGCCGAAACAGGTCGATCACAGCAGGTCATGGATCTGGCATTGTTTGAACGCCTTGTGGATCAGGCAGCTGCATGGGGAAAGCCCTTTCGGGTTTTGCGTATGTATAAAGAAGGAGAGCCGCTGGTCAATCCATTCTTTGCCGATATGGTGCGGTTGGCAAAACAATCAGGATGGTTTTTGCGAATCGATACTACAACGAACGGTGTATTATTAAACCCGAAGCTGAACAGAAAGTTGATTGAAGCGGGAATAGATCAGATCAATATTTCAGTCAATGGCATGAGTGCGGAACAGATCTACCGGAATACGGGGAATCACGTGGACTTTGGTGCCTATGTACAGAATATCCAAGATCTATGCGGCCGCAAAGGAGACTGCACCATTTATATTAAGTCAATCAAAGATGTATTGTCTGATTCAGAACAGGAACAGTTTTTTGATATTTTTGGAGATATGGCAGACCGCGTGTATCTGGAGCGCCTCTCCCCGGCGTGGCCCGCTTTTGATGTTTCCCAAAGCGGATATACATATGAAGATATTGGAAATTATGAACAGCCTGTAGAGAACAGAATGGTATGTCCCTACCTTTTCTATATCATGGTGGTCAATGCCGACGGTTCGGTGTCTACGTGTGTCGGGGACTGGAGACATGAGCAAACCGTGGGGGATATCAAAGTATCCAGCTTAAAAGAAATCTGGTTGGGCGAGATCCAGCAGGCTTATCAGTTGGGGCATTTGATGGGAGAAAAGGATCGGTTTCCGATGTGCAGTAAATGCGCTGTCATTACCCATGGATGCTACGATAATATTGATGCATATGCACAGAAAATATCTGAAAAGCTGGTGAATCATATGTACACTGGCGGATGACAGGAAGTGGAAAAGAGATGTCTTCGTTTGCGTTTGAACAAACGTCTATTAAACATTTGATTCAAATTATGCCATTCTGCGCCCCGGATTCTCGAGGATCTTTTTCGAAAACATTTGAACGTTCCATTTTTGCCTCCCACGGCATTGACCTGCTACCCTGGGAGGAACTGCGTTCCTGTTCCAGAAAAGGCGTCCTCCGCGGACTGCACTTTCAACGAAACTACAGCCAGGACAAGTTGGTACATGTCCTCCACGGCGCAGTTTATGATGTGGCGGTGGACCTGCGGGAAGGATCGGACACCTTTGGAAAGTGGGAAGGTTTTTATTTAACAGCGGAGAACCACCAAATGATCTACATACCGAAGGGCTTTGCTCACGGTTTTCTGGCACTGGAAGATGACACCCTGTTCAGCTACCTCTGTGGCGACCGGTACGACCCGGAATCGGACGGCGGCATCCGCTGGGATGACCCACAGCTGGCAGTCCGCTGGCCGCTGGAGCGGGTAGAACAGCTGGTCTTGTCGGATAAAGACGCCGGTCTTCCGTTTCTTTCTGAGTTTGTGGACCGGTATGGCGCGTTATCAAGGGATGGTAGCAGATGAAAACGGTCTTGATTACTGGTATCACCGGCTATATTGGTTCCCGCCTGGCAAAGGCTCTGCTGGCAGATTACGAGGTCTGCGGGCTGGTCCGGGAACCTCTCCGCAGGGAGTATATCGCAGATTTTCAGGATATGCTCCGCCTGGTCCCTGTTGATGGGACCTATGAAAGCGTTTACCGCGCGATACAGACTATACAGCCAGACCTGGTGTATCACTTGGCGGCCTACTATACAGGGGCGCACGGCGGACAGGAGACGCCAAAGCTGATTGATTCCAATATTACATTCGGAGCATACCTTTTGGAGGCGATGCTTGCCTGTGGAGTTCCATCTTTGGCATATGCCACTACTTATATGACGCATTATCAGGGTGCTGACTACTGTCCCGTCAATCTCTATGCCGCAACAAAGCAGGCATTCTCCGATCTGTTGGCCTATTATACGGATTCCGGTCTCCTGAGGGCTGCCACATTGGTGATTTCTGATACATATGGTCCTGGGGATCACCGGCCTAAGGTCCTGAATGTGGTAAAAAGGGCAGTTAAAACGGGCGAAAAAGTGACATTTTCATCCGGAAACATCCCCTACGATGTGATTCACATTGATGATGCCGTGTCAGCGTTCCGTTTGGCAGGGGAGCGGCTTCTGCGGGGAGGATTTCGCAACGATATATTCCAGGTTGTCCCAGACTCTCCGCTGTCCCTGCGTGAAACGGTAGAGCTGATGCTCCGGGTCAACCATCTTACGCTGAATGCGGGGTGGGGGGAGCGTCCGGCGGCAGAGAGGGAGATGTCTGAGTTGATCCGCCTTTACCCGACACCTCCGGGGTGGGTACCGCAGATGTCATTAGAGGAGGGACTGCGCAGTTTGTGCAGGGATAGTTAAAGACGGAAATGGGTAGGAAAGGGTCCAAAGGAAATGAGCATTATTGACAATTATCATCAGCAGGTTATGCGCCATAAGGCGGAGATCAAACAAAGTGAATCGTTTCACAAGGCCACGAGAGAGTGGATCGAGCAATCAATTGGATGCGGATATTGTTACAATTTTACATGGATGGGTCGGCCTATCATCCAGTATCCGCAGGACATCGTGGCGATGCAGGAGCTGATTTGGTCAGTTGAGCCGGACCTCATTATTGAGACTGGCATTGCCCATGGCGGCGGTTTGGTATTCTATGCCTCTATGCTTGAACTGATCGGTGGAGATGGGCAGGTCCTGGGGATCGAGCAACATATTTTTCCGGAAATTCGCGATGAAATAGAACATCATCGAATGTTCCGCCGGATCACCATGCTTGAGGGAAATTCTGTTTCGAGATCAATCATCGAAAAGGTATCGGAAATTGCACATGGAAAAAAACGGGTCCTTGTTGCGCTGGATTCCAATCATACACACGAACATGTTCTCGCAGAATTGGAACTATATTCCCCGTTGGTAACAAAGGGCAGTTATCTTGTAGTGTTTGATACAATGGTAAACGAAGTGGACGAATCTCATTACGCAAACCGTCCCTGGGGAGCAGATAATAATCCTGGAACTGCAGTAAAAGCATTTCTTGCAAAAAACAGCCGTTTTGAAGTAGATGAGTCTGTCAGCAGCAAATTGCAGATCAGCTCATGCCCAGGCGGTTATTTGAAATGTGTTGAGGATTAAGAGAATCCTTTTTGGAGGACGCGAAATGGACAGGATTTTAGTGACTGGCGGGGCGGGGTTTATTGGTTCGAATTTTATCCATTACCTGCTAAGAAGCAAGCGCAATCTCACAATTGTAAATTTGGATGCCCTGACTTACGCGGGAAATTTGGATAACCTGAGAGATTGTGAAGAGGATCCCCGTTATCATTTTGTATGCGGAGATGTGCGTGACAGAGGTATCCTGAATCGTGTATTTTCGGAATTTGAGATCGACACGGTGGTCCATTTTGCGGCAGAGTCACATGTAGATCGAAGTATCACGAACCCCGATGTTTTCCTGACAACGAACGTTCTGGGCACACAAGCGCTGCTGGAAACGGCACAGGCATTCTGGAAATTGAAACCGGATGACAGATATTCCTGCGAATACCGCAAGGGCGTCAAATACCTGCAGATTTCCACAGATGAAGTATACGGTGCCCTGGGAGCGGAGGGAACGTTTTCAGAAATGACTCCGCTGGCACCCAGCAGCCCATATTCGGCGTCCAAGGCAGCAGCTGATCTGTTGGTGCTGGCCTATCACAAGACCTATGGTCTGCCGGTCAATATTACACGCTGCTCCAATAATTACGGCCCATATCAGTTTCCGGAAAAGCTCATTCCACTGATGATCTGCAGGGCGGCATCGGATCGGATGCTGCCGGTCTACGGGGATGGACTGCAGATTCGGGACTGGCTCCATGTATCCGACCATTGTACGGCAATTGAAGCTGTACTGGAGCATGGCAAGGCCGGCGAAGTGTATAACGTAGGCGGGCACAACGAGAAGACGAATCTGCAGATTATTCAATCGATCTTGCGCGAAATGGGCAAGCCGGAGTCTCTCATCACCTATGTTCAGGACCGTCTGGGCCATGACCGGCGGTATGCCATTGACAACACAAAGATTACAGCGGAACTTGGCTGGAAGCCTGTCTGCTCCTTTGAAGCAGGCATCAGAGAGACAATCCGCTGGTATTTGGAAAATCGGGACTGGTTGAAAAGGCTTGAGGAGCGAAAAAATTTATGAAGGGGATCATCTTGGCAGGCGGCAAGGGTACAAGATTATATCCTTCCACAATATCGGTATCTAAGCAGCTGCTTCCCGTCTACGACAAACCGATGATTTACTACCCATTGTCCACGCTGTTGCTGGCAGAGATACGGGAGATTTTAATCATATCTGATCCGGATTCTCTGGCACTATATGAAAAACTGCTTGGGGACGGCAGCTGGCTGGGCATAAAATTTACGTATGCCTGCCAGAATCACCCCCGTGGACTTGCGGATGCATTTTTGATTGGCGAAAGATTTATCGGCAGCGACAGCGTATGTCTGATACTTGGCGACAATATTTTTTATGGAAACGATTTATCTAAAATACTGTTGGATGCTATTCGCAAAAATGACGGCGCGACAGTCTTTGGGTATTACGTTTCTAATCCCTCGGAATTTGGCGTTGTGGAATATGATACGAATGGAAAAGTGCTGTCCATTGAAGAAAAGCCCGCCATCCCCAAAAGCAATTACGCAGTTCCGGGATTGTACTTTTATGACAACAGCGTGATATCCATTGCAAAAAATATCAAGCCGTCTGCCAGAGGCGAGTTGGAAATCACGGCGGTCAATAATGAATACCTGGCGAGGGAGCAGTTAAAAGTCATTCCAATGCGAAGAGGAATGGCTTGGCTGGACACAGGAACCCACAGCTCTATGCTAAATGCAGCGAACTTCGTGGAAGCCGTACAATCCCGCCAGGGACTGTACATTTCCTGCATTGAGGAAATTGCTTGGCACAAAGGCTTTATCTCGAGAGAACAGCTTTTAGAACGGGCAGAGGTATTGAAAAACAGTGATTATGGCCAATATCTTGCAAAAATAGCCAAAACATTTTAGGAGGAGTTCACATGTATCAGGTAGAACCTATTATATACCATAGAGCGCAAAAAGGAGAGGTTCCCTTTGTTGATACACTGGATGGGAACTACTTGTCCCATCTGCTTTATGAAGCAGGCAAAAAGCGGGGCGTGCCTAAGATGAGCATTGGTGTGCTGGGCTATAAGCATATTGAAGATACCAGGCGTTGTGTGGAAAGTGTGCTTCGGTTTGTTGGGGATATTGACTATGAGTTGATCCTGGTGGATAACGGTTCGCATGACGGCGATGAAACGCTGAATTATTACCAGTCTGTACCCACTATGAAGAAGAAGATCATTCAGGTGGAGGACCCGCTGGGAACAATGTACGGAGCTATATTTGGGACCCGGCTTATGTACGAATATGCGGAGGGTGATATTTTCCTGATGCTGGGAAACGACAACATTATTGCGGAGAACACTTTGCAAAATATGATTGCCTGTCTGGATTCCAGCCCCGATGTTGGAATGGTAACCCCTATGTCCTCCAATGCATATATGCTTCAGGACCCACGGCTGCAATACTCCAGCTTTGATGAAATGTTTGCGGTGGCAAAAGAATTTAATCGCTGCTCCGATCCTCGTAAGTGGCAGGAGAGGATGGAAACCGCTACCGTAGCAACCGCGATTAAACGGGAAGCACTGATACAATCCGGATTTTATGGGTTCTGGACGGCGGAAGCGGATCTGTGCCATAGGATTCGAAAGGCCGGATATAAAATTTTCCTGTTGGGAGATACCTGGGCTTGCCACAACCACGACTACACGGCGAAGAAGGATTCTCAGGCGTGGCTGGGCGATACAGAACGCAGTAAAACGATCTTAGAGCGCACGAAACAGCTGGCCGAAGCAAGAGCGGGAGGACTAACGCAGTTTGGAGAAATCATGGTATTTGAGCATCGGCTCAATTCCCTCCTGGAGAAGCCGGAGGCCGCGGCACCCAAAATTCTTGCAGTTAATGTGACCGCCGGTCAGCCTCTGTTGGATGTTAAAAATAAGCTGAGGGAGTTTGGTATTTTTCATTCCTCATCGACTGCATTCAGCACAAATGCAAAATACTATACATTTTTGTCTACAGCGGCGGATCAGGTTCTTTGCGACCGTATCCAGTTTTTGCGTGAGGATCTGGAGGATCGGAAGTTTGATATCATTCTTCTTGGCGAAGCCATCAATCTCTTCCCGGACCCGGAGTATGTACTGAAAACCCTTTTGGGGCTTCTGGAACCGAATGGGCAGCTGCTGTTCAAACTGAAAAACAGTTATGATGTCCGCATGTTCCAGGGAATCTTGGGGAGTCCGCTTCCGGCGGAGGATGAGAAGATGGTTGTGCTGACATTGGAAGATATCCGGCGCATGGCGGAAAAGCACGGCGTATCCCATGTCAAGGCCCAACGTACGCTGGGCCGTTATGATGCCAAAACAATAGAAACTATAGCCAACATTCTGGCCAATACGAAAGCCGTAAAGGACATTCAGACGGAAACTCAGAATATTTTAACAACGGAGTATTTGTTTTGTGTCCGGTAAATCGCCCCGGTTATGAAGACAGAAAAGCAGTGGGATTGCTCAAGGAGGTCCGAATGAAGACTGTTGAATTAGCGCTTGCGGGTGTGAAGCTTCTGGAACCGGAGATGTTTCCGGATGAACGTGGGTGGTCCATGGAGAGCTATTCCGCCCGGACGTTTCAGGAAATTGGGGTCAACGATACCTTTGTTTTACGATATGAGTCGTACAACAGGCAAACAGGTACAATACGGGGAATACATTTCCAGGACGGTCCGGCGGCACAATGCAAGCTGGTACAGTGCAGCAGGGGAGCCATATGGGATGTGGCGGTGGATTTGCGGGAGCATTCGCCAACCTTCCAACGCTGGATTTCGGTAGAGCTGACTGAGGAGAATAACCGAATGCTGTATCTCCCGCCCGGGATTGGACATGGCTTTGTAACTTTGGCGGATGATACGAAGGTCGTCTATTTGATGGATCAATTATATGATCCGAAACATGCGAAGCGCATTGCCTGGAATGATGCTGTGTTGAATATTTCGTGGCCGGTTACAGAGCCGGTCCTGTCGGAGAAAGATCGCTGTGCGCCCGCGTTAGAGCAGTGCATTTGGAATTTTAGGTAGGAGAAATTGGAATGATGAAGCATGATTTGAAAAGGTGCCGGTTCTGCGGCCAACCGCTGACACAGATATTTGCGGATCTTGGAACATCTCCGGTGGCAAACTCCTATCTTCCAGATGAAAGTTTTGCAGGGGAGAAGATATTCCCTCTGCGTGTGCATGTGTGCGGCAACTGCAAACTGGTGCAGGCAGAAGAGTACGAAACGCCTGATAATATTTTTACCGAATACGCCTATTTCAGCAGTACGTCTCAGCCTTGGCTTGAACACTGCAAAAAATATTGCAGCCAGATGCAAAGCCTGCTGCATTTAGACCAGGACAGTTTTGTTGTAGAAGTTGCCAGCAACGATGGATATCTGCTGAAGAATTTTGTAGAGGACAGGATTCCGGTCCTGGGCGTAGAGCCAGCAAAGAATGTTGCGGAAACGGCTCGGGAGAACGGTGTTCCGACGCGATGCGAATTTTTTGGTAAGCAATCGGCGGAACGGATCATTAAGGAGTATGGGCAAGCGGATCTGCTGATCGGAAATAACGTGCTGGCTCATGTGCCGGATCTGCACGATTTTATTGAAGGCTTATACATTCTTTTAGCAGAAGACGGGGTCCTGACCATGGAATTTCCGCACTTACTGCGTTTGATCGAGGATCGTCAGTTTGATACGATCTATCACGAGCATTTTTATTACTATTCGCTGCTGGCAGTACAGCACATCTTTGCTCATTTTGGCCTTACTGTCTTTAATGTGGAAGAACTGCAAACACATGGGGGTTCTCTGCGCATTTATGCCTGCAGGAAAGAGTCAAAGAGGGCGGTTGTATTGCCGGCTGTGGCATCTGTTTTGGAAAAAGAGAGGGCAGCACAGTTAGATGGCATGCAGGTTTATCAGGATTTCAATCAACACGTTCAACGGGTAAAGCGGGATGCACTGGCTTATTTGATCCATGAAAAGAACGCCGGTAAACGTATCGCTGCGTTTGGCGCGGCGGCGAAGGGAAATACTTTTTTGAATTATTGTGGAATTGGCCGTGATTTCATTGACTTTGTAGCGGATGATACGCCCTATAAGCAGGGAATGTTTTTGCCGGGATCTCGGCTCCCCATTTGCCCGCGCGAAAAATTGATGGAGGAAAAGCCGGATATTGTATTGATTTTGCCTTGGAACTGGGCCGATGAGATCGCACGTCAGATAAGTTTTGTCAAAGAGTACGGGGGAGAATTGGTTACGCTGATCCCTGAGTTGAAGAAATATTAGCACCCTTCTTCATTCGCCCGCCTTTTCGCCATACATCTCTTATTAATGCATTCCTCTATCATCGGAGCAACTGCTGCTCACTGCGATCCGGCAGATAGCAGCGGTTACAGGTCCGGCGGTGGTTTTGACTTAGCGATGACAACACAGTTGAAAAAGCGCATATGCGCTTTTTCAATCAATGGGCCTACGGCCCATTGATGCGCTGTGTACGCTAATGTTCTGGAGTGTGTGCCCCTGGAGACGCTGGCGTGGGAGGGCTGGCTCGGCATTTACAAGCACGGCGACTGGAGAAATACCATGAGAATTGTGGAGAGACGAGACATGATTTCCATTATTATGCTGACTTACAACCGGGAGACACTGGTTAGCCGGGCTATCGACAGCATTCTTGCCCAGACATATCAGGATTTTGAATTTATTATTGTAGACAACGGTTCCACAGACCGCAGCGGCCAAGTTGCGGATGAATACGCAGCCAGGGACAAACGCATCAAAGTGAAACACCGGGGCCGAGGCAGTATCGGGTCCGGACGAAATGCCGGGCTGGATATAGTCAAGGGAAAGTATGTTGCATTTATTGACGATGATGACTGGGTAGAGCCGGATTTTCTGGAATTTTTGTTAAAGCTTGCTCAGGACAACGATGCAGATATGGCGATTTGCGGCGCGACGGATAAAGCCTTTGATGAGAAAAAAGTGATGACACCGGAGGAAGCGCTTATTGAACTGATGTGGCGGAAGAAGTACAATGCGGGTTTTCCAACAAAACTCATTCACGCAGACTTATTTTATAATTTAAGATTTCAAGAGGATGAAAGCTTTGACGATATTGGCCTGATGTACAAACTTCTTGCACAGGCGAACAAAGTTGCTTACCATGGATTACCGAAATACCATATTCTCCGGCATCCCGGAAATCACTCCAGCTGGACTACGGATCACCGGCAAATAACGCCTGAAATTTTGGGTGAATATCTGGCTGTTTATCGTAGGCGGACGGAATGGCTCAGTAACCGATTTCCTGATAGGGCGGCAGCTTTTCAATATTTTGAGTGGTCGTTTATGATCTCGATGGTGGAGAAAATAGACCGGCTGCATCTGCAGTGCTGCGAGCCCATAAAGGCTGACATGGCAGCGGAGCTGCAGAAACATAGAGATGATTTTTTGAATGCGCCGGAGATTCTTGATTTTGAAAAAGATTGGGTTATACAATACATACCTGTCTGATTAAGGTGTTCTGTCGATTTTTCTATTCAAACTGACTGGCGATACAGCGATTAAAAGGGTGAATACATGAATACGATAGGTGTTTTAGGTGGCATGGGGAGCTACGCCACGTGTGACATATTCCGGCGTCTGCTGGATGCTTTTCTCGCGGAAAAGGAATTGACTACGCTGTTTCCGCATGCCTGCGAATCCTAATTGATAATAGAGGAGTTTTATACGTGAAAAAGCATATTATTTTTGGCGGTTTTGATTACGCTGTTCGCTGGGAAATGGACCAGGACGCGGTTTATCGGGGGATTGATTACTTTGTGGACAATGACCCGGAACTGGTCGGGACAACTTATATGGGGAAACCCATTTACAGTCCGGATAAGCTGTTGGAGGAAGATAAGGACAAAATCCTGATTTTGATCGGTTCGATTGTTTACCACTTGGAAATCGAGTTTCAATTAAAGGATATGGGTTTTGAGGAGGATATCCATTATAAATGGGCGATTGGATTTTGCGGGGACGATAAGTGCCCGAGACTGTGGAAGCATGTGGAGTGGAAGGATAAAAGTGAAAACAGCAGCAATCTTTTAGCAATTGAAACTAGCGGTTATGCCTTGAACAGGCTGTCGATGGTTGCACGGATAATCGACTTTGAAAAAGTAGAAACGGTCATTGACATTGGTGCTGCAAATGGGAGGATCAAGGAATTTTTACCACGTCATGTGCAATATATCCCTGTGGACTATATCCCCTATTCAAGCGAAACAGTAATATGCGATTTGACAAAAAATGAATTCCCCACCGTTAGTAGTGATCCCACAACGACTTGCATTTTATTGGTGGCAACGCTCCCATATGCGGCGGATTGGCGATGGCTTCTGAAAGAGGTTTCTGAGAGCTGTGATACATTTATTTGCACCCATGGTGATTTTGTGCGCATGAATCGTGAATACCGTCGTACTCAGTTCAACAATAATAATGCTGTTTTTAACCATCAGATTATTTTGGAGATGCAAAAATTAGGGTTTATGATGGTAGAGGCATATGATTATCATTTGCGTACAGTCATAATGAAATTTGAAAAGGTGCCTAAGAAATCATGAAGAAAACTGTGATAATTGCCGCAGCCGGAAGCGGGAGCCGCCTTGGCTTCGGATTGCCTAAGTGCTTGGTCAAAATAGGCGGACACGCTATTTTTGAATATCAATTAAAGGCATTTGAATGGGCAGATGAAATTCGGATGGTAGTAGGGTGTGCGTCTGAGAGAGTAATTCAGGAAGTGGCTGCTATTAATAGTAATATTATTTTTGTTGATAATATAGACTTTGCCAACACAAGTACACTGCAAAGCAATTTCCTTGGTGCAAGAAACGTAGAGGGGAATGCTCTGTTTATTGATGGGGATATGATCATCAGCAAAAAAACAGCAGAAGATATTTTGCACGCCTGTGATTCTGGAGAAATGTTTATCGGTGTATCTCGAGATATATCATCAGAGCCTGTATATGCAGGCGTGAAAGACGAGAAAGTATGTTGGTTCTCCTATGATAAGAGATCTGAATTTGAGTGGGCTAATGTTGCATTTTGGAATGCAGGAAAACTTGAATACAAGAGTACACACTTCTACGTTCAATTAGAAAAACACTTGCCAATAAAGTCTGTCTTAATCGATCGTCTGGAGGTAGATACGCCCGAAGACTTTCGATATGTACAGAGCTATATACTTTCGCATAAGGAAAAATATGATTTCTGGAGGAAATAAAGCATGATTTATAAGTTTCCACATCCGGAGTGGTTCGATGGAGTAGAAAAACCCCAAATTTCTTCAGAAGATACTATCATTCTATGGGGAGCGGGAAAGCTGGGCGGTGTGGTGGCTCATGCAATAAAGAGCAGTGGACTGAGAATCGCGGCATTTGTTGATTCAGCAAACGATAAGCAAGGGACAATATATTTAGATTGTCCGGTTATTTCTCCACACCAGCTTTATACGCAATATTCCAATGCGATAGTTATTGTTTCGTGTGCATATCCAATAGTATATGACGAATTACAGAAAAATCCAGCAGTTAAAGCTTACGATCCACATTCTTTTTTATTGGAAGTAGATTTTTCTGGATACACAGGCGGGTTAACATTTGAATTTGCTAGCCGTATTGTTGAGAATGCATTGCACAATTATGCGATGTATTATGGAAAAGGATTTCTTATCGAACGATTAGTATTTATTCTTACAGATAAGTGTACTCTTAATTGCAAAAACTGTGACGGATATATTCCATTTCATACGCACCCCAAAACGGATTCCTTTGAGACAATTAAAAATAGCTACGAAAAAATTATAGAAGTATGCGGTCATGTTGAAACAATAAACCTGTTAGGCGGCGAACCGTTGTTACATCCCGATATTGCCCAGGTTACCCGCTATTTTGTAAATGACAACCATTGTTCGTGCGTTATGATTATATCAAACGGAACAATCGTGCCCAAGCCCGAATTGATCGATATTCTCAAATCACCCAAATGCACTTTTAGAATCTCCGATTATGGAAATCTGTCCAGACACAAAGATGAACTTGTTGCGTTATTTGAAAAAGAAAAAATAAAATATGAAGTTACAAATTATCAATACTGGGACAGAATACCTACTATTCAGCGACAGTATGAAACCTTTGAGCAACTAGATGCAAAATATAATGCTTGTACCACAAATTTGCTGTATGTAAAGCATGGAAAAGTGTTCCAATGTACATTTGTTGCGGGATTGAGTGATTTAGGCAAATCTATGTTACCGGATTTTGAAAAGAATTACGTAGATTTACTTCTGCCGGGCAGCAAGGATGTAACGCTTCAAGTAGGAAAATTTGTGCAGCAAATTCACCAGCGGCAGCATTTAGATGCCTGCAAATACTGTCCAGGAAGCCATTGCCTCCATTTTGAGAACAAGGTACCCGTAGCGGAACAGGCTAAGGGGAAACTTTCGCTTGATCTTCTCTATAAAGATGGGGTACGGCTATGCGACTGAATAATCTAAATCTCACCCCTACCATGCGCTGCAACTTAAAATGCGCTCTGTGTGGCGTGCTGGTGCCGCAGTATGACTACCGCCCGCAAATGACGGCGGAGGAATTCTCCAAGACGCTGAGTGCCGTATTCTCTATTGTGGACAGGGTTGGGCGGCTGCAGATCACCGGCGGCGAGCCGCTGCTGCACCCGCAATTGGATGCATTACTAAAGATATGCTTTCAATATACAGACAGATTTGATGAAATGTGGTTTTTTTCCAACTGTGCTGTTCCATTTCGAAACGATGTGCTGGACATCTTAAAGGTCCACAGCGATCAAGTGGTGGTCCATTGTTCTGATTATGGTGTTCGCCCGGAAGTATCTGAGCAGAATCTGAAGCAATTGGCTGCGGCGCATATCCCGCACAAATATTTGAAGTATTACGGAGACAGTCAATATTGTGACGGTTGGGTGGATAATGGAGATTTTGTTCCGCATCACCGTACAGATAAGGAAAATGAGAGGATATTCTCAGCCTGTTCCCATGTATGCCGGGGCGGCTCCTGGTATGTTCGCAATGGGCAAATGCACTGGTGCGGCCGTTCCATCCGAGGTGCGGAGTTGGGTAAGATTCCTCTGCGGAAAGAAGACTATCTGGATATTTTTGATCCTGCAACCACTTTGGAGGAAAAGCGGAAAGGGCTGGAGGCCTTGATGCAGGTGCATATGATTATTGCCTGCGACTATTGCAATGGGGACTATGGAACGGAGGATGCCGCCAAGCGCCATCCCGCTGGGGAGCAGCTAACATGCTGAAGTTGCTATTTATTGGGGCAGACGCAGTTTGCCCGGATTACATTTTCGATAAGTCTGAACAGTATCCCAATTTAACCAGGCTGGCAAGATGCGGCGCTTTCGCATCTTATTCGGCCTATGTACAGAAGGGTTATCATGATTCTTATCTTAGCGAAATGAACTGGTCCTCCATTTATACTGGATTGGCACCTTGGGAACACAATATTGCGGTCAAGGGCGCAGACGGACATCGCCAGGCCCCATCTATGGAAAATTTCCAAGACCTTGCCCCGTTTTGGCAGATTTTTAATGCCCAAGGTATGACCGTAGGGCTATGGACTGCAGTCTGCTGTGTAGAGCCAGTCGAGATAGACGGTTATGTGGTTTCAGCCCGCTATGAGACGTTAGAAACCCCAGACCCGGTGCGGACATCCAGACGGACCTTGCAGGTGTGCAGGAAGGATCAGCGTATCCTTGACCTGATCCATGGCGAAGCCCCGCCCAGGCTGTACCCACGTACATTGGAACAGCAAGGAGTTTCTTTTACGCAGATGCAGAAAGACCCGGAGTTAGCACTGAGAAAGATTGAAGAATATCACTTTCAGGACGCGCTGGAAAACTTTGCTCAGGAGTTAGAATTTTTCTATCAGGCGATGTGCAGTGCCCAAGAGAAATATCCGGTGGATGTTCTATATTTTTATACGCCGACTACGGATTTGATTGGACATTGCGCTATGTATTGCGACAATAGTGACGTGGTGGTAAAGGCATATCAACTGCTGGACCAATACGTAGGCAAGTGGTTGGATGCACTCCAGCCGGAGAATGTGATTTTTCTGTCGGATCACGGTATGTCCAATTTTAAGGACCTGGTTCAGTGTTCTGACGAGCGCGTCCGCCGTGAAGCCTTTGCGGCCCGGGATAATGTAATCTGGCTTCCGAATGGCTATATCGCCTTCGAAGCCAAAAACGGCGCTCTGCTCTTTACCGCTCACGGGCTAAAGGGGACCTTCATCGCGGCGGGGCCGGATATCCGGCATACCGAAGTGAAGGATATGCGAACTCTGGATATTTATCCTACGCTGCTGGAGATGATGCGTGTAAAAATTCCGGAGGGACGCGGCGGCTTTGTGCAGGATATATTTGACCGCCCCATAGTCAACGCAGAAAAACTCTTTCATACAGATAAAACGCAGTACCGGTCCGTTGCTGTGCTGCAATGCTTTTCCCCCAGCTGGACAGACATCGTTCTCAATGAGCTGTATATCCGGGAACGGTTTGCACGCTTTACTGTGGTAGGAGAAGAGAAGTATCGGGATATTTTTCTGCATAATCCACGGGTCAGCAGATTCCTGCCCTATTCGGAGTTTAATCCCACAAAGTTTGCCGCGGTATATTGCGGAATTTACAACGAGAGCGCTGGCTTGACCGGTCATATCTGCGTTCATTAAGTTAGGAGAATCGTGATGATTTATGTTCGCACCTGCGCATATAATGCGGAAAAAACGCTGAAGCGGGCAATTGACAGCATCCTACAGCAGACCTATCAGAATTTTGAGTACCACATTTTGGAAAATGGCTCTTCAGACGGTACAGGCGCAATTATTCGTGACTATGCGAAACGTGATAAGCGGATCGTTCCCTATTACAATAAAATCAACCGAAATTTTCAGGAAAACCCTGACTTTTGGAATCTTTCCTATTGTATCCCGGAAGGTGACTATTTTTGCATTTTAGATGCAGATGACTTCTACGAACCGACTTTTTTTGAAGAAATGTTGGCATTTATGGAAGAAAATCACCTGGAGCTGGCCGCCTGCGGCAGCAGATTCCTCGATGCCTATTCCGGCGCACTTGTTGGAAAGTGTCTGCTGTTTCAAAACGTGGTAGCAAAGAGCGGAAAGCTGCTGGACGCGTATTTTCCTATAATCCACTGGAATCTCCGTCAAGTGTGGGGAAAACTTTACAGCAGCCGGGCGGCGGCAGCCCGCTATGAAACAGAATTACCAGAATGGTACCCAAAAGCATATGGCGGAGATACAATAAATGTAATGCACTGCGTTAAAACGGTAGGGCACTTTGGCGTATATGCAAAGATATTACATAATTACTCATGCTCCACGCAATCCACGTCGTACCGCTGGATACCCGGGCGAGAGGAGACAGACAAAATTCTCCATGAAAAAGCGCTCGAATTCTTAGAGGACTGTTGTGGGGATGTATCCCGAAAGAATCTTCTATTCCTCTATAACGTGTATTTCTTTGCGATTCAAGACACATTGCTTGTGCTGGTCAAGTCTCAGCTATCTTTAGCAGATAAACTGATAAACCTCCAGAAGCTGCTGTCTTATGATATTACAAAAGAAATATTTTCGGCTGATACGACATCGTTCGGTTTGGATACACAGACAAAACAGGCTCTCCTTCAAGGAATTCTCCGATGGCTGCAAAAGCTGGCAAAATATTATACACAAAAACATGCACCCCTATTAACGGCAATTTACTCCGAGTTAAATCCGGATTTTGCGCAGCTAGTTTCCACAGATCATGTTTTGTGGTATATGCAGAAAATTCCTGAGGTACTTGCTGATCTGGCAGCAAGGGACTACTGGGCGGCATCCAAAACTTTAGAAGCCGCTTTGAGGCAGGAGCCCGTCCATGTTATCCCCGCATCCTTGGCGCAAGTTCTGGCGGCGCTGCTCCAGAATCAGGAGGCATATATATTCTATTCAAAACGCCTGATAGGAGCGATGATTCAAAACAACATGTACGATGATGCAGAAGCGGAACTTGCCGACTGGGAGCAGATGCTTCCAGATGATCCCGATATTGCAAGTCTCCGCGAGCAGTATATTGCAAAGAAAAGCGGAGCCGTTTGATGAAGAAACTTCTTTTATATGGTCACGGCGGCGCATATAATCATGGAGCAGAGGCGATCCTCCGTTCAAGTATCTCCATACTGCGTCAGGCTGACTGCCCTATTCTGCTCTCTACCCATTTCCCGGTACAGGATCAGGAGTTCGGTTTGGATAAACTGGTAGACCGCTTAATTCCGGCTGATTTCACTTTGGTTTCGCAGGAGCGGATGGCAGAGACATTTGAAGAGCGCGAACAGTTGGCAGCAGAAATATACCGCGCAGCGTTATCGGAAATTGATGGCGATACGGTCTGCATTGCGGTAGGCGGGGACAACTACTGCTACCCCAACTGGCACCGTCAGAGCGTTTTCCACCGAACCGTGAAAAGACGGGGAGGGACAAGCGTTTTGTGGGGCTGTTCCATCCAGCCGGAGATGATGGATGATCGCATGACCGAAGTCCTCAAGGGGCACGACCACATCTATGCCAGGGAAAGCTTGACAGCCAACGCGCTGCGGGCTCATGGAATAACCCGAATCACGCAGGTACCGGACCCGGCTTTCCACCTTCCTCCGGAACCAACCATACTGCCGGATGGATTTTGCGGCTGTGCTGTTGCGCTCAACCTCAGCCCCATGCTCCTCCGCCGCTCGGATAGATTGTTGGAGCATTTTACGGCGGCGGCCCATTTGCTGCTGGCGCGGGTGGATACGCTGCTGCTGGTCCCCCATGTTACCATGCCGGCGGATAATGATCAATATGCTTTGGAGCTGTTGGCACAGCAACTGGAACCGCAGGAGCGAGCCCGGCTCTGCTGGGTCCCAGAAAATGTCAATGCAGCCCAACGGAAATATCTCATATCGCAATGTGAAATGCTGATCTGCTGCCGCACACATGCTTCGATCGCAGGGTATTCCACTGGCATACCTACGTTGGTAGTTGGATATTCTGTCAAATCAAGAGGAATCGGGAAGGACATCGGGATGGAACGCTGGGTCATCCCGGTAGAAGACTGCGATGTATTGCCGCAGAAGACCGAAGAACTGTGGGCAGAACGGAGCGCAATTGGCGCACAGCTGAAGAAGAGATGTTCTGTACTCTGCGGAGCAAAGGAGAGATCAATGTGAAGAAAGTAATTCTCTATGGCGTTGGGAGTGTGGAGCTGCGTCGAGATGCGGAATATTTCATGGATGACGAGTATGAAATTGTTGGATATTCGGACAGTCATTATTCTTATGACAGCCTGGATGGTGCGGCTTTTTATCCGCCGGAGGCACTTTGTCATCAACCTGTTGACTATGTAGTTTTACTTGCGTTTCAGGAATCTGTTTTGACTCAAATGCGGGAGTATTTGCTCTCGCTGAATGTACGGTCGGAAAAAATCATAGCTCCTACAATTTTTTTGCATAGAAATGCCGAGAAATACCAACTGGATTTGATTCAGGATATTTGTCTCAATTGTCATGGAATGCAGGGTCTGATTTTTGGGCTGTCATACTCGCAAAGGGATATATGTATCAGGTCGTTGGAAATACCTTTTTATGATTGCTCCTGGTCCAGTTTAGACCTGTACTATAATTATCGCATTTTTCAATATATGGAAGAGCATCAAATGCTGACAGGGGTTAAGCTGGCACTTCTTGTGTTTCCTTATAACTATTTTGATTACGATATGTCCCTATCTCCGCGGCAGTATGAGAATGGACGTATATTCTCTACCTGGCGATTGGATGATTGGCATCATTATGAGCAAGTCCCGGCCGGAAGGGATTACGTGGCCAACTATAGAATGTTTGGGAAAAAAGTATCATCGTTCTATCATCTGAGCAGATATGAAATGCAGAATCGGGATATCTGCCAAATGAAAGTGGGATCAGCAAGACTGGAAAATCTATGGTTTCACAGCCATACCGAAACCGTTCATGAAAATATAGAACTATTTTCAGTATTTTTAAGAGGGTTGATAAAGAATGGGATTGCACCAGCGCTGATAGTCCCTCCATTCTTTTTGAACGCTCTGGACCCGGAATCGAAAGAGGCCTATTCCAAAAAGAAATATGAATTTTATCAGATCATACAACATATTTTACCAGAAATAAGTGACCAGATAAGAGTGTTTGACTATGCCGGTGTTTTTGCAGACAAACGGGAATTATTTATGGATTTGATTCATTTGAATACTGCTGGAGCAGAAGCGTTTACGCAGATTGTTAACCGGGATGTCGTGTCGGCAATGATCTATAGTCATAATTCAACAATGAACCCGTGAGGCTGCAGGAACTTTGGAAACCTGCCATTTTATTCATACATTTTCTCTGCCCTACAGGCTTACAGGGAGCCCGCAAAACATTGCAGGATGTGGCCTCCTCTCGGTGCTGTTAAGTGTGACGACTTAACGTTAACCGATGAGGCCGCATCCTTCTATTTTTTCTTCCGCTGTTGTCCATTATCTATTGTATTCCTGCGGCCGGTACAGATATCCCGCTTTCCTGCTCTTGACAGCCGGGGGGCGGGTACCGTACAATAGAAAAAAACCGGGAAAGCGAATATAAGGAGGACGGCATATGGCGGCGGAAACGGCGGACAAACGGGTAAAGATACCGGGGG
>OFFH01000469.1_pt1 | contig 29779 bp, 23 predicted proteins | sample 1521341 | NCBI WGS metagenome assembly OFFH01 (sample SAMEA3504108, study PRJEB24116) | mouse gut metagenome | biome: mouse gut; feature: mouse-associated habitat; material: faeces | place: Denmark | collected 2011 | reverse complement strand
CCATCTCTCCAGATTTGTCTTCATTCCTCCCAAAGCATCCCGGAGAATCCATCCGTACCATTTTCTCCCTGTTTTATCCTCCCGGGGCGTATAGGGAATGAACCAGTGCCTTCCCGTCATGAAAAAAGGTTCATAACGGATCACTTCCGCCTGCATCCCCTTGTCACACAAATATTTTTTTAGTCCATACGCCTGAAGCATGGCGCCGAAATTATCCGCGCAGTGAAATGTCAGGATTCCTATATCCGCATTATTTTCTTCCATTCCGAATGGCCTCCTTCCATTTCCACAGTCTGATATCCATGCGGTCCAGCAGAACGGATACCGGATAACACACAAAACAGCAGCCCAACAGAAATCTTCTGCTGAACCCAAGCGACCGGTATAGGGGGCTTTTTCTCTCCCCGGCAGCAATTTCCCTTAATTCTTCACAGCCCTTTTCGTCTCTTTGCTTTCTGCAGTTTGCATATTGCTGTCTGATCCGGGCTATTAAGCGCTCTTCCCATCTCAGCGCAAACCTATAGTCCCCCTCCTGATACTCACTGTCTCTTATCATCATGTGGCATACAAAACATTGCCCGTGCAAACATCTGTTCGCAACATGACTTGCACTTTCCGGATCCATACGGTAATAGTACCAGGCGCAGGGGGAGTATGCCGTCCGCAGCTGCTTACGGAACATCCGGTACATAAATAAGGTATCCTCCCCAATGGCCAGGCCTTCCTCAAATCTTAACTTCCCGATACAGGCTCTGCTGATCAGTCCGCAGATCCCCGACAATTCTTTGGTATAGGTTATATGAAACCATTCCTCTGCCCCGGCGCCTTCCGCGGTGAGCCAGCCGGGTCTCTCATCCTCCGCCGATACGCTGTCCATCGTGTCCTCCAGCAGAAGGCTGTCCATTCTGGCGCAATCACAAAAGACCATCCGGGCCCGCTGTGTCTGCACCTGCCCCATCATCTCCTCCAGCAGAAGCGGATGAATTGCGTCATCACTGTCCAGGAAAAAAATATATTCTCCTGAGGCAATATCCAGCCCGTAATTCCGCGCCCGGGAAACACCGCCGTTTTCCTGTCTGTAAAGCCGGACACGGCTGTCTGCCAGGCTGAATTGTCTGCAGATCCCGGGACTGCCGTCAGTGGACCCGTCATCTATCACCAGAATTTCCAGATTCCGGTAGGTCTGCCCGATTACAGACCGAATACACTGCCTGATGTAAGATTCCGCATTGTACATGGGAATGATCACTGATATCTTACACATAAAAATTTCCTCTCCTGTCTGCACCCCTGGTTCTCCCCCCATTATTTCACCCGCAGAATTTTCCTGTCCTCAATCTTATATATCACATCGCATTCGCTGGCCAGACTCATATGATGCGTCACCATAAGCAGGGTTTTGTTTCCTCTGATATGCCGGATGGAATCAATGACGGCCTTTTCCGTCTCCATGTCCAGGGCTGCGGTGGCCTCATCCATAACCAGAATACTGAAATCCTTATAAAGTGCCCTTGCCAGGGCAATCCTCTGGCGCTGTCCTCCCGAGACCACGGTTCCGCTCTCGCCAATCACGGTATGGACGCCATGTGGCATTTTTACCACATCTTCCCAGATCTGGGCGCATTTCAGGCATTCCATCACACGTTCATCATCAATTCCCGCCTCCTCCTCAAAAAAGGCCACATTATTCCGGACTGTCTCCCCGTTCAGAAACACCGTCTGGGGAATATAGCTCACCAGTCCCCCCATATCCGCCCTGCAGGGGCCATCCCCATCCCTGCCGGTTACAATATCATAATCATCAAAAAATACATGGCCTTCCCAGGGCTTCAGCAATCCCAGCAGCAGGTCCACAAAAGTAGTTTTTCCCGCTCCCGATGCCCCGATAACGGCAATGGAACAGCCGGGCGGAATATCTACGGATACGTCTTCAAATATTTTCATGTTCTCCCGGTACCCAAAAGTCAGGTTCCGGACGGAAATACCCTTTTGAAAGGTAAGGTTCTTCAGACGCAGACTTTCTTTTCGCCTTTCCGCCGCCCTGATCTCCTCATACCTTGCCACACATTCCTTCAACGCGGCGTAAGGTTTCCGGGCAAATTCTATATTGTGCAGTCCCAGTATGACATTGTATGCCATGGGCAGCATTCTGGCCAGGGCCGTAATATATACTGTCACCGGGGCCAGAACCGCCGTCAGGTCTGACCGGAACAACAGGATGACCGCAAGAATCATAAACAGTGCTGCCATAACAGAATTCTGCAGGATAATGCTGATACTGCTGCTTTTATATTTAAACTCCCCCTGTATTTTCGCATACTTCCGGCTGGCTTCCCTGTATTTTTCCAGGACAAAGGAAGCCCTGTCGTCTATCTTCATCTCCTTGAAAGAACCATACGCAATGGATATCCGTGAATTTGCCCTGATAGAATACTCCCGGCTCTTTTCCCCATAAGCCGTCATCCTTGCCCGTGTGCGGGAATAAATCCACCACATGAGCACTGCCAGCGCAGCACTGCTTCCTGCCCCCGCCCATTTTGAAACATAAACAAGAATGAGGGCATATCCCGCCAGAGTGATGCCATTCACGAATACACTGATACAGCCCTCAATAATCTGAATGCAGCCTGTGGTGTCCTGGCGCACCATGGTCATGGCCTGCATGGCACTCTTTCCATTGTGTTCCGTCAAATCCTCCCTGACCAGTGTCTCATAGATTTTCATGGACAGCTTCTGTGCGCCGTCATAGACAAGACGGCTGGAAACTTTGTTTTTATACAGTTCGAAAACGCATTTCAGGAAAGAAAGCCCTGTCATACATATTGTGACGGCAACCAGCCCCTCCGAGGCCTGATTTTCACGGACAGCCCTGTTGATAATATAAATCAGCACCGAAAAACTGAAAATATCCACAACCGGGCTGACCAGACTGAGGACAGTGTATACTTTGCATATTTTTCTTTCTTCCGGTTCCAGTATCCCGGTCAGATAACGAAACATTTCCAGCATAGCCGCGTCCTCCGATTCCTTTTCAGGCATGATTCAAAAAATCCACATAATCAAAATCGTCCAGATAGCGCCGCTTCCGGAACTGATTTTTATAGGAAATCAGCACCCCCAGCTCCTCTTTCTCCTCGAATCCCCTGATGTAATAAGCAGACGAAAATTCCGGATATTCCACATGGGTAAAAATCACTTTATTTTTATAAGGCAGACAGTCAAAGCGACGGATGGTTTCGTAGGTACAGCCATCCTTTTCGGTTCCCACAAGAAACAGATTATCCCAGTTAATCCGTTTTTTTCTTTCCTCCCATTTCCGGACCCCTTCCTCAAAACTGTCGTAATGAATAAAATTGATTCTCAGCGCTCCCAAAAGTCCTGCCGGGCAGGTTCCCGCCGGTGTCTCAATTTTCTCAAATTGCTGTTCCATGTACCAGGGCAGGTTCTCTGCCATCTCAACAAAATCGTTCATATCCATGGCAATATTGACTGTAGGAGATAAAAACGGAAGATTCATGTCATAATACATGAAACATCCGTTGCAGTTGGATGCGATAATCGTGAAATCCCGATTCTTCAGTCGGTGTCTTCTGCGCAGTTTATATATTTTCCATTCTATGTCTTTCACTCTGTTTAACATATGATGTCCCCCTGTTTTTCCATGATTCCGGCACTTTTATTTTCGTCTGAACCTTCCCGCATATTCCATACAGGATGCCAGTCCCCCAAACAATGACAAAAATACGGAGAAGGGCAGAATCCGATACGCGGCCATGTACAGCCCTCTCCTTTTTGCCCTGGCAGTGGGAGTCTGCAGTCTTGGCTGAAGAATCTCCTCCCTTTTGCAGGCAAACCAGGATAGTTCATCCTTTATCTCTCCCCAGACCGCCTCCGCCTTCTTTGTGTGAAGAATCACCACGGAAGTCCCAAAGCCATCGTCCATATCCGGTCTCACTTTCCCGATTCCCCAGAAATCACCTATGGTAAAATCGCTTTCCCTGTCCGTGGTACAGTATCTGCAGGTATGGCAGGAGGGCCGCAGCATGTAATTCCCAAAATACATCCTGCAATAGATATCCCTGTCCAAAGGGTCCGTATATTCCGCTCCGGCAACGGTATAGGCCCGGCAATGGCCGTTATCTTTTTTTCTCTTGTCCCGGAACGAAAAATCCGTCATTTTTCCTTTGTGCTTCCGTTCCAGATATCTCACATAGGAATGCCAGATACCCGGGGATGGGACCCCATAGCAGATCAGGTCAGCCAGAAGCAGGTTCGGATAAGGTCTGTTTAAAAAAAGCTGCAGGGCATGTGTCTGGCAGGGTGTTCCGCAGAACAGTACCCGGCGTCCCTCCTTCAGCTGTCCTTCCACGCTGCGGTACATACCGTCCAGAGTGCTTTGGACATATTTTGTTTTCTTGATTTTATCCAGCTCTTCCATGCTCCGGGCTTCCCTGTGTACCACCCTCATCTCCTCATCATAGGCGGCTCCGCAGACGATTCCCTGATGCCGGAGCACATATTCTGCCAGAATCGGGAATATCCCTCCGGAAGAACTGGCATACCGGATCTGCCGGTCCCTGGCCTGTACGCCATAATAATGTCTGGCTGAAGCCAAATCCCCGCTTCCTGGAAAAGGTCCGGCTTCCGAAAATTTTTTTATAGGGCATACCTGTTCGCACCGTCCGCAGTTCAGACACTTATCCGGGTCGGCCTCCGGATAGCAGAATCCTTCCCCGTCCGGCGTCATGGCAATTGCACGGACCGGGCAGACATCGGCGCAGGCCCCGCAGCCGCAGCATTCTTTTTTCTCCGAATATAAGTCCATACCCCTCCCCTTCCTGCCCTCTATTTGTACCGCCTGTTTTCTAAAGAACCGCCTTTAATATCTGGTTCCAGCTATTTACGATATTCTCCAGACGGAATTTATCTATCTGGGAGTGCGCATGTTTTGTGAACTCGGCGCGCAAGTCTTCGTCGTAAATAAGCAGTTTGAGCTTTTCTGCCATCTCTTCACAATCGAAAGGGGGTATCAGGTATCCGTTTATTCCGTCTTCAATGATTTCCTTAGGTCCTGTCTGGATATCAAAGCTGACACTGGGAATGCAGAGTGCTTTTGCTTCCAGCAGACACATGGGAAGCCCTTCCGACCGGGAAGTCATTACATAGATCTGGGATTTTTCCAGATAAGCATTCACGTCCTCCGTCCGCCCGGTCAAAATCATCCGTCCGGTCAGCTGATGTTTCTCAATGAACTTCTCCAGGAAAACAGATTCTTCCCCGGAACCTACCACCAGCCATTTCCAGTCCGGACACTGCTCCAAAACCCGCAGGGCCACTTCCGTCAGATAATCCGTTCCCTTTCTCCTAATCAGATGTCCCACCGTAATCAGCCACTTTTCCTTTTTGACATCAGGACGGCGGGCAGCCTCCTGGATGGGATTGTGAATCGTACATATGTTTTGATTCCGTCCCGTTTTCTTCATATATGTTTCTCTGTCTTCTTCTGTCAGTGTGACGATATAATCCGAACGCCGGACAGAGTACCTTAAGATCTGGCGTCTGTACCATGATCTCATTTCATACTTATAGTTAAAATGCTCCCATGAAATGATTTTTACATCCAGCTTCCGGACTGCCGGTATGGAAAGCACGTCAAGCACAATGTCTATGTCGATGAGCACGTCAATTTTCTGCTCTTCCACAAAGCGGCGGAGCTTTGGGATGATCTTGAGATATCCCGGGCCGGGCGTTATCCATCTGTCCCCAAGCGCATAATGTTTTATGTCGCTGTGGAGTTCAAAGAAAAGCGCCCCTGACTGTTCCACCAGGCTTAAAACCAGGATGCGGTACTTTCCCTGCCCGGCAAGGGCATTCGCAATCATGGTAGAAACCTTTTCCGTTCCGCCGCCTCTGGTAATATCGCCCGAAAAAAAACAGATATTTGTCATATTGATTGATCTCCATAATACCTGCCATGCCATTTTGCATATTGGCAGGCCCCTATACCCCTCCTGGAACCGTCTGTACCTATAAGCGGATAAATCCTTTCACCATGCGGACAATGCTCCGCAGACGCCAGCTTTTCATAAAAAGAAGCAGATTGACGATGCTGGGCAGAATAACACAGGCCAATATTGCCAGTATCAGTCGGGCAAAACTTCTCCCGTCATATATTCTGCCCACCACATGGAAAACGCCTATGGTTTCCATCGTTATCAGGACACCATACTGCACCATGTCCCCAATGTATTCCGCGCTGTTTTTCTGCAGATAATACCGGAAAAAGAAATATATCCTGCAGACAATCTGGGTTATGTAGGAGACTGACGTTCCCAGAAGAACCCCCGCTATCCCCATTGGCTTTACCAAAAGCAGGGAAGTCGCCAGGTTCGCCGCGGCATACAAAACCGAAATATTACGTTCTTTTTCAAACATGCCGCCTGCCAGCATCATCATGGATGTGGGAAGGCTCATGAGAAACAGACAAAAGTTGATCACACACAGCACCACAATCCCCGTACTGAGCCGATATTCTTCCGACAGCCAGAAGTCTGTGACAAACCGTGTGGTCAGTGACATCAGGCCGGCCGCACAGAACGCGGCCATCAGGAAAAAGAGAAAAGTGACCTGTCTGAGCACCTGGTAATCCTTTTCCTTATTCCCTTCCGTGAACATATTGCCGATGATGGGCTGGAAGGTATCGGATATGGCCAGCATGATATTCATGACGGACTGCATGATCATACTGTAGTTGACATACCGCCCCACCACGGCCACACTGATAAAACCGGAAATGATCAGACTGTCCGTGGATACCAGAAGCTTGGAGGAAAGTCTGGAAATAAACACATTTCTGACGTCGCCCAAAAGCCTTCTGGTGATGGACTTCTCCACCGGCACCTGCCTGTTCTTTTTCAGAAAAGAATATTTTTTATTTACATATATGTTAATCCATATATTGATTATCGCTTCTATGACGATATTCAGCGAAAGCGCCAGCACATAATGTTGCCAGACTTTCAAAATCACAATCATCATCCCATAGTTCAGAAGGTTCATAACCGTAGAGGCGATGCTGACAATATATTCTTTCTGATCCGCAATCAGGATAGACCGTTTATAGGAAAGCAGATAGGACAATACCGTCCGCGCCAGCCAAAGACAGTAGATCAGGCGCACATAGCCAATGGGAAAACGGTTTTCTTTCAGAAAAACATGCACAAAAGGCATGACACAGAGTCCTGTGGCAGTTATGACAAGTGCAAAGAGGCCATACGCTCTGCGGTACAGGTTCATCAGGGATGTAATCCTGGCTTCGTCGCGGACAGCCAGCGCTTCATAAAGATAGTATGCGATGGCCGAAGCGATCCCCAGCTCCGACACGGAGAGTATGGCGATAATATTGGAGATAACGCTGTTCATGCCCACCAGGTTTTCTCCCATGGTCATCACCACCACACGCTGGCTGAAAAAGCCGATTATGATTAACGCAAATTGGGAAAGTAAGCTAAAAAAGCTGTTCCGCAGTAGATTCTTTAAACGCATTTTTACCGGTCGCTTCCTTTTGGATTCTGTCATATACATAAATTCAAATAGCTTTTCTGCCGGGACTATGTTACAATATCCCCATGACACTGTTTCCACCCTTATGTACCATAGATTGGAATGATTCCCATGAGAATAAAAAAGCCTTTTCTGTTTTCGGTTCTGTTTCTGTTTGTCCTGTTGATTACAGGCGCAGTCTTTCTATACCCAAAACTTTGTTTTCCCTCCTATTTCCCGGCAGTTTATGCCGAATCGGCAAAAGAGCTGGAAAACCCTTACATCGGCTGGTACCCCATGTACGGATACCTCCTTTCGGATACCGCGTCCTTTGACCCCGGCCCGGTGGAAGCACTGCATTACGGTCCCGGACTGGCCCTGCTGGAAATCAATCTGCAAAACTACCGGCAGTCCCCGGTCAGCAGTACCGGTCTGCGGCAGCTGGAGGAAATCCTCACCGCCTGGCAGTCCAAAGGCCGGCAGCTGATTGTCCGCTTCCTCTATGACTGGGATGGCAGGGGCCTGGAGAGCGAGCCGGATGACATCTCCCTGATACTTATGCATATGACCCAGACTGCGGAGATCATAAACCGGTATACCGGCTGCGTCTATATCTTACAGGGTGTCTTTACCGGTTCCTGGGGAGAAATGCACGGCTCCCGTTACATGGATGAAGAAAGCCTGCTCACCCTCACAGACCGGCTGGACCAGGTCACGGATCCCTCCATCTTTCTGGCCGTACGTACACCGGAGCATTGGCGCGTCATCACAAGATCCCATACCCCCCTGGATGCCTCCCGGGCCTTTGACGGCTCCCTGGCGTCCCGCCTGAGCCTTTTTAACGACGGCATGCTGGGTTCGGACACAGATCTTGGCACCTATGGCGCCCTGGACAGCCTGGAACCCGGGCAATATTACGGGAAGCTTACCCGTCAGGCGGAAATCCGGTTTCAGAATTCCCTGTGCCGCTATGTGCCAAACGGCGGGGAAACCGTCATGGACAATCCTTTGAATGATTTTCCCTCCGCCGCCGCGGATCTGGCCCAAATGCATGTGTCCTATCTGAACCGGGACTATGACGGAGCCGTGCTGTCCAAATGGGAAGACAGCATTTACACCGGAAATTCTCCCTTTGACGGCATGAACGGCTATGATTACATTTCCAGGCATCTGGGGTACCGGTATGTCCTGCGTTCTTCCGGTCTGGTCATCCCGTCTCCCTTTGAAAAAACGGCCCGGCTGCACATTTCCCTGGAAAATGTGGGATTTTCCGGCTGCTACCGCGCTTTTGACGTATCCCTGGTTTTAAAAAGCACGGAACCCGGCAGGGAATATCTTCTGCCCGTACAGACCGACACCCGCCACTGGGCTTCCAAAACCAGCACACAGCTGGAGATTCCGCTGGAAATCCACAGTTATCCCCCGGGAACCTATGAAGTCTTCCTGCGGATAAACGATCCGGTGTCGGGCTTTGCAATTTTCCTGGCCAACGAGACAGACCGCTCCGGTGCCGATTTTTTTATCGGATCCTTATACATCCACAAATTCCCCAATCTGAATTCTTTCTTCGGCATTCCGGTTGGCAAATAAAATGTTCCTCCCGTCCGACCTTCTCTTCAGTTTCAGGTAAACCCTGCTTCCCGCCCCATATTTTCCTTTTGGGAAAAGTCCTGTGGGAAGCAGGATGGTTTCACCGCTTCTCCACTCCCTGGGATCGGTGTCCAGACGTCTGCCCACAACCTGGCCCTCCCCTGTCTCAGTCTCCAGAAAGCAGTCGGCTTCCTGGCACAAGTTTGCAAACCCGCAGTTCTCTATTCTGATACAGAGTTCTTTATGCTTTCCTTCTTCCACATCCCGGATTACAAAACGATATCCCAGATGCATCCCGATATAGTCATAGCCGCTGGCGCCCGCCCAGCAGCCCTCTTCCTCCACCGTTTCCTTTTTCCAATGCTCCAGCTGGTCCGGATGATATATGCTGTTCAGATAGCTTATATGCATCTTTCTCATTTCCGCCGCCGCTTTCAGCCATCCTTCGGGATGCGTATCCACAAGGGCTTCCCCGCCATTGGGCACAGACGCCAGATGCGACTTCTGCCAGGCAAGCTCCTCCTCCCTGTTTCCGGCGCCGTAAGTTCCCAGATCCGTTTCGGAGCCGAACATGCCATCGTTGAACAGCCCCAGCCTTTTCAACAGTCCCGCCCCGGCCCTGCCACTGTCCGCAATCCTGCGCCACTGGGCCGGTGTGCGCACTGCCAGAAAACATGCGCCCTTTGTGGTCCGGTACAATGTATTGACCAGTTCGCACAGACTGTTGTCGTCAAGAAATTTAGAACCGTGCATCTCTCCCCAGTTTCCCACGAAAATTCCCTGCATGACCAGAATGTCTTCCCCATATGCCCTGACGATTTCTCCCGCCTGTTCCATATGACGCTTTACCATGGACAGCGTGAGGGGTTCTTTTGTCATACCCTTTCCCTCCCTGTCATAGACGAAGCGGAGAATCATCTGCTTCTGATTCCGGCGGAAAAAGTCCAGAATCTGCGAGATATAACGAATCGCTTCCTTTGTCATTTCCCTAGCCCGGAAAGCGCCGATGTCAATCAGTACCAGCGCCAGCTGCTCCTCCCTGCAGGCATCATCCATCCAGATTTCCTCTTCCACGGATGAATTTTCCGGGAAAGGCCCTGCCACAAAGGTGTAGATATGATACCAGCCGCAGCCGGGATTGCCCAGCCGTGCCCTGCTCTCCATATATTCCGTTTTTTGAAAACAGACTGTATGCCTAAATCTTATTCGCACTTTTCAGCCCCGCCCCCAAATCCATTTTCAACAGCTTCACCTGTATCAATATGATAAACATGCTATAGATGACCCGGAGCATGTACCAGAACGGCTTCAGCCCCGAATGCATGCTTTTCCCCTCTGTTCTGATATGCATCACCGCCGGCACCTCCACTACCCTGAACTGGATCAGCATCATCTGAATCAGCATATTGGCATCCGGATACTTGTCGTCAAAATGATTGTATTTTGAATAATAGAGAAAGGCTTTTCTGCTCAGGCCCTGCAGCCCGGTAGTGGGATCCGATATCTCTTCCCCGGTTATGATGCGAATCATGCCGCGGAACAGGGAATAGACCAGCCGCTTGGGCAGCGATATGGGAAACGTGGCGCTGTCCTTGCGGAACCTTGCCCCCAGTACAATATCCGGGCACCGTCCTCCCTGCCCCGCTTCTTTCAGTTTCTGATAGATCACCGGAATATTGCACACATCATGCTGCCCATCCCCGTCCATCTGTATGACATATTTGTATCCCCGGCGGACCGCATATTTATATCCGGTCTGCAGTGCACATCCGTATCCCATGTTATAAGGCTGTGAAATCACGGGATACTGCATCTGCTTCACAATCCAGTTGGTGCTGTCTGTGGAGGCGTCATTGATCACAAGGACATCCGTCAAAGCGCCAAATTCCATCTGTTCCAGCTGTTCTAACTGTCCCAGAACTTTCTGGATATTTTTTTCTTCATTATAGGCCGGTATGATAATCAGCAATTCTTTTCTTTTCATCCCTGTCCCTCCGACTCGCTTATGTCAAAAGTTCCAGCAACAGCTGCAGCTCCTGTTCCCGTCCCTCGTATTTCCGTTCCGCCGCACTGCCCAGCGCTTTTCTCCCGGCATCATCTCCCAGCAGCGCCGTAATGCTGTCCGCAATGGCCTCCGGTGTCAGCCGGCACAGGATTCCGTCCTGTCCGTCCGCAATCTGCTCCCTGTTTCCGTTGCAGTCAGACGCAATGACGGCACAGCCCAGAATCTGCGCTTCCTGAATGGCGATGCTCTTTCCCTCAAACCTGGTTGTATGTATATAGAGATCTGCCTGTGCATAATAGGGAAACGGATTCTCCGTGTCTCCCAGCAGCACAAAGTCTTCTTTCAGTCCCAGCGCCGCGATTTTTTTCTCCAGGGCTTTTCTCTGCCCGCCTTCTCCCAGCACATACCATCTGACCATCTGACCGGAATCCTTCAGGCGCTTCATGGCATCTATGGCAATGTCGTAGGCCTTCTGATAGGTGAGCCTGCCCACTGTCAGCAGCCTCATGCCCTCATACCCGTCGGAGAAGCCTCCCCCGGCCCGGGCCTTCCGCCGAATGGCTTCCTGATCCAGAATGTTGTGAAATACCCTGATCCTGGAAGCATACCGGGGATAGACGGCCAGAAAATGGCTTCTTGTTTCCTCCGAAACCGCAAAAATCCGGTGAAATTTATCCCAGCAGTCCCGGTCCATCTCTTTTGTATATCCGGCGCTCTCGTAATCGATATGGATAAACCCGCATTTTCTCACGGCCTTCACATGGTCGGCCACATAGTAGGCCGAAGCTCCCTCCAGCCAGGCCACTGCCAGGTCGAATGTCTCGTCAAAGCGCAGGGCCCCGTCTGACACCACACGCCACAGCAGCTTATCAGGCTGAAAATTTCCCCGCCTTTTCATCTCCCTGCAGACGGCTTTCATCTGGCGTAACTTGTGAAAACACCCCCCGTTTCGGAAAAAAGCCCTGCACACCGTCTTCCCCATTCCCCATTTCCCTTTCTGCGACAACACGGAATCAGGATGGAACACAGGGTTTAAAAGCCTTACACCGGCCGGCAGCTGCCCCACCAGTTCCCCCTGCCCCATAACGACATAAAGGGAAATTTCATGTCCACTGTTCTCCAGTCTCCTTAACAGCTCCAGCAGAGCCGTCTCTGCGCCGGCCCTTCCCAGCGTATTAACCACGAACAGTATCTTCTTCATATGCATCCTCCTGCATCCTGTTCAGTTCCTCCACCTCTGCCAGCATACGCTCACTTTCCTGGTTGAGAAGAGCCAGCTGCATGGCCAGCTCCCTGTTCTTCATGGTCAGCTGTGAAATCACCAGGCTGTTGTGCACCTCCGCAAACACAACCAGAATGGCCACACAGAAAAACGCAAGGCCCGTCCCCGGCGCCAGAAACCTGGTCCAGCTCGAAAACACGGGAATCGTTCCCACCAAAATCATCAGTATTCCGGCCAGCCCCCATATCACCGCATAATTCACGGTAAGTTTCTTGAGGGAATTCAGCCAGACACTGATGAAAATCAGCACGGCTCCCGATACAAATATTCCGATTCGTATGATATCGCTTTCCATCTCCCGTCTCTCCTTCCCATGTTATTTTGTCACGGACACACAGCCGGGCCGTGATGTTTTTTCCTGTCATTTCCCGGACACTGCTTCTTTGTCATATACTTTTGCAGGGGGTTTGGTCCCCATTCCCGGTTTCAGCAGCGACCCCCTGCAGAACACATGCGCATCCAGGCGTCTTTCTATGTGGCGCAGGCGGAAATATGCCATTGCCCATCCCACGAAAGCACCCAGCACCAGGCCGATGCCATACCACAGCTCCGGCAGACGCGCGGCAAAAATACTGCCCAGAAATGTCACCAGGCAAAACGCCAGTGATGTCAGAAAAACTCCCGCCAGATCATTAAAGTAGTACAGAAAAATAATCTCCGCATACATGATAAATACGATGAAATATCCCACTGTCAGGCAGGGATAAATTCTCAGGGTCAGATTGGAAATGCCGAACATGGGAAGAAATACAATGGCAATCAGGTACACCACTACCGTAATGATAAACTGGATCCGGGCCAGGTTCATCAGCTCGGCCGACAGCTGTCGGAACATTTCCTTTTTGGCATTATCAATATCCGCCCCTCTCCCTCCGATGACAGCTTCTGAGTAATTTTTATATCTGTCATGAAAATACATCTCCACTCTGGTAATGAAAATAACCGTGGCCGATATATTGGTGAACATGGCAAGGCAGGTGGCCATATCATAGGGCTGGTTACAGACAAAGGTTTTGACCACCACCAGCTTCCCGTCCGTATTCCAGAACGCAAAGTTATGGATATACAGTCCCAGAATATACAGAAAGTTCCCCAGCACCAGCTGCCAGTACTTTCCAAAATACCGGAGCACTGATTTATACCTGTTGCTGTTTTTGGTAAAATACCGCTTTACTACCGCCAGCTCCAGAAATGCCGTGAGAAAGAAACCTGTCATCAGGGCAAACAGCATACTCTCCCTGATTCCCCACCTCATAATAAATCTCAGGAACAGGGAAAATACGAAGGCCCACACCATTCCGGCAGAAAAAAACAGGGACAGCTTCTGGTAATCTTTTGAAATCGAAAGATAAATCATGGAATATAAAACCAGCACCAGGGCAATGTAACAGCAATATCCTGTAAAAGTGTAGAAAACATCCACCTTTCCCACAAAATGCTCCCAGAGGCAGAACGGAATTCCCACCAGGCTGCTCAGAAAAACATTCATAAAAAGCCCCAGATAATAGCAGGGACGGATATCCTCAAAGCGATCTTCGTAGATAACATCCGACATATACTTGGACAGCACGGAATTAAACGGAGAAGACGTCAGCATGGCAAAAATGAAGATGTACAGCATGGAGCAGGAAAACAGCTCTCTTTCCACAAGCCCCAGTGTCTCAAAATCCAGAAAATATTCCATCAGCATCACATTCAGAATCACCACCAGCATGGGCGTCAGTGTGGACATGGTACTGTAGGCAAACCCCACCAGATTGGTTGCAATTGTGTTTTTTGAAAAAATCTTATTGAGCTTTATGCCGATTCCTGCCATCTGCCTTATCCTTTCTCGCTTTATCGTTCTACCGGCGGATTTTCTTCCCAGGGAAGTCCCCTGCTCTCTGAAAAATCTTTGTAAATCTCCCAGTAATTTTCCCGCATCTGCCCTATACGGTATCCGGCCATCACTCTCCGGTAGCCGTTCTCCCCCATTGTCCGGCGCATCTTGTCGTTTCTGGCCATATCCAGCATCGCCTGGGCAATCTCCTCCACATTCATAATGTGGGTGACAATACCTGCCTCCCCGAAATCATCCTTCTCCCCGCAGATCAGTCCGCGGCAGTTTCCCACATCCGTGGCAATTACCGGTATGTGGGCCGCAAAACTTTCCAGAATGGTCAGGGGCTGGCCCTCACTGATACTTGTCAGGATGGTCATGTCCATCCTGCCCAGATAATCCCTCACATTGATTCTGCCGGTGAAAACCACATCTTCGCCCAGTTCCAGTGCTTCCGCCTGCTCGAAGCACTCCCTGGCATAGGCCTCGTCCTCGTCACAGGGTCCCATAATCCACAGTTTCAGCCGTGCGTCTCTTTCCCTGGCGAAGCTGAATGCCTGAATCAGGGTCTTCACATCCTTGATGGAAGTCACCCTCAGTATTGCGCCTATATTGATCCTTCCCGCACTCTCTTCTGCCTTGCCGGGAAGATTCTGCATAATGTCTGCCCTCACGCCGTTTGGCGTCACCATGGTTTTCTCCACGGGGCAGCCCAGTTCTACCTGCAGTTCCCTTGCATGCTCATACAGACTGGTAACCAGGTCTGCCCTCTCGTAGGCCAGGGCCGACATCTTCCGGAACTGTTCTATCCATATATTTTTAAAAGCTCCCTTCACCCACTCGGCGCGGAGCAGCTCTTCCTCCCGCTCCCTGGTATAGATGCCATGCTCCGAAATCAGCAGGCTTCCCCCGTTGAGAACCTTTCCCATGCTGCCCAGCACCCCTGCATAGCCTGTAGCCACACAGTGGTACAGATCTGCTTTGGGTATTTTCATCTTCAGGGTAAATAACAGCGGCAGGTACAAAGATCGCATGGTCCACAAAAAATCCGAAAACACCAGCTGGCTATATTTTAAATCATAGTATTCTCTCACAATCTTCATGAAATCTTCGCCCATCAGCAGCCTGTCAAGAGAAATCCCGCTGTTCTGGAACAGTTGAATCAGCACCTCCCAGTTCGTCTTCTGGTTCAGGACCAGACTTCTCATCGCCTGATATTCTTCTTTGTTCAGCCTGGCTTTACGCCATCCCTTTCTGTTCCAGTCCACATCCTGCAGATACAGTTCATGGACTTCCGTGACATTCTCCGGCAGCTGATACAGAAATTTCCCGCTTACGGACCGGTCGCTTACAATGGTCAGAAGAATAAACTCCTGTCTGGAGAAGGACCGGATGAACTCATGCACCCAGGTAGATACGCCTCCCGTCACATAGGGATAACATCCCTCCACTATCATGCAAATTTTCAATTGATTCCCCTTTCCGGATATATGTCTGGCCGTACACTTTACTTGTAAAATCTCGCATCTGCCGGCTCCATTGTGATGATCACTTCCCCGCCCTGCGCTTCTATCAGATAAGCGTCCTTTTCCAGCCGCCTCCAGCTTCCTCCTTCCAGCTCACCGATTGTCTCATTATGGGTTCTTAAAATAAACCAGCCGGAACCGGCGCCTTCGGATATTTGTATCCGGATCCTGTCCCCTTTCCTGTTGTCCCTGTAATCCATCGCAAAGAATTGGTGGATGCGCATGTCACATTCCGAAACCGTAGTTCTGTCAAACTCACGGAAGGTCTCCCCGATAGCGGCCACTGTGGTCCCGAAGTGCGGTGATATGTTTTCCCACGCATCTTCCTTCCCGTCCGGATATGCCACCCGCTCCATATCAAAGGACACATTCAGATAGCCCAGGGCTGTCTCCAGGCATTTCACCAGGAAATCCCCTTTATAGTTATACTCAAACCCTATATCAAAAGCCATCTGGCCGGTGACATGCTCCGACAGGAGCTGGATTATTTGTGTGTCACCCTCCCCGTAATTCCGCACCACCGTCACGACAGACGATAACACATCCGACTGCAGCGCCGTTTCGATCTCATCCCCGGAGAGATTTCCCGCATAAAAAGAAGCAAATTCATAGCCGCCCACCGCATCCATGACAAATCTGCCATCTTCTTCCAGCTTCTGTCCAACGGGGGTATCGGATACACACAGACCGGATAATCCCACCTCCGCCGATGCTTCACGGAATATTTTCAGAAAATAAGCCAGCTGCTCCGGATCCGGAAACGCGGCATCCGTATAATCAAACTGCGGTGTCAGCATACAAGTAGCCTTATATTCATATCTGTTCAGGACAGTGCTTATATTAGGCCACAGAACTTCCTGAAACACATCATTCAGGGACCAGCCGTAGAACCGCTCCATCCCCTCCCTGTTCTCATCGGCAAGGCCCGGATATCCTGCCAGGACCATATTCTGTGCATTTATCACCGGGTATATTTCATAGGAATACATCTCGGCCGACATTGCGGATAAAAGGCCTATGGCCTCTATTCCTTCCATATAGCCGCCGTTCACGGCAAACACATATGCCGTTCCAAAGCTTTTCCTCCAGATCAGAGCCGGATAATCCTCTGTGTCCACCGTGGGGTCCCCGGGGATACCTTTCATATATACTTTGGTTCCCGATGACAGCAGATACCAGGGAAAGACAGGGGCTCCCGCCCCATTGGTCTCACCGGGGAAAACAATCTCCCCTTCCTTCCCGGCTTCCTTTTCCCCTTCTTCCGGCAGATAGATGCTTTCTCCTCCCAGCAGAAAGCCCTCGTACAGATGCAGGCCCGCGGCAGCCGTCTCCCGCGCCTTCACCTTCCGGATCCCCAGCAGATTCCGAACCCGGTCATTGTCTTCTATCACGGACACATCCGGGAGACTGCTAAATACCAGATGTGTTCCCTGCTCCACGCACGCTGCCAGAAAGTCGGTCTCCCCGGGTTCTCCCCAGTCCACACATTTGGAATCTATGATCAGCATCTCCGGCCATCCCGCATCTTCCTTCGCCCCTGCATAAGCGGAAAGTGTGGCGTATTCTGTCATTTTACGTCTGGAATACATCACCCATTCCCTGACCGCCCTGCCATAAATACCCTCCCCGTCCCCTATCAGAACCACCATGTCGCGAGAGGCATATAGGTTTCCTCCCCCGTCATGATCTGTCCCATCCTGTGCCGCTTCTTCCGAAGTATCATTTCCCGGTATATATAAATGAATCCGGGACGGATAGTTCTCCGCAGTCTCTGTATAAGTATTTACAGTATAATCGTTCCACCAGTCCTTCAGATTATTTGTGCCCATGCACAAAAAGAACAGGACAGCCATCAATGTGACAATCGAAAAAAAGTTCCGGCGTGATATCATCTTATCCTCCCCCGATCCTCCGATACAGGTTCCGGTAATCATCCGGTTCCGTTATATCCATAGTCTATTGCAAAATTATACAGACTGTATTCATTCTGCCGCACACGGTAACAGACAAAATCCTCCGACTCATAATACACTTCCATTTCATTGGGATACAGCCTCCGAAAAGCCTGTGCCCAGAAATACATGCGGGACATAACCACCCACCGGGCATCCTCTGCATATATGGATGATATCTCCCTGCCATCCGGCAGGGCTCTCCCCGCGCCCTCCCGGGATATCCTTCTGCCCAAATCCTTTTCTTCGGCAAAAATCGGCACCTTTTCCACAAAGAAATACACTGTTTTTGTGGGAACCGTGAGTACCGTATCGCTTTCCAGCTCCTCCATCCCCCTGAGAAAATCAATCAGTTCATAGTGATTTCCATAGTCCCTCATCATCTGTCTTTCATCATTGGCAGAGCAGATGGTCCAGGTCTCTCCGTCCTGGTTCTCCCGGAGAATATTGGACATACAGATAATTGCGTCATTGGTCTCCTGTGCACCCAGTTTCAGGGGCGTTTTCATTCCCGTCACCGCCACTGCCGCACAAACCCCTGCCAGTGCTGCAAGGGAACCCAGGTGAATCGCCTTTCTTTCCCGGAACAGCAGAAACACAATCCCATCCAGGGAAAGTCCCCATGCCAGGGCAAACCCGTATGCAACATAAATCGAGCATCTTGAAATTTCTATAAGCTGGGGAATCCCCCAGTCCGCATAGCTTTGCATCAGAATCATCAGCACCAGGAAAGTTCCCACCGAAACCAGAATCCCTCCGTACTCCGTCCTTCTTCCTATATACCACACGATACCCAGCAGCAAAACAGCCCCTGTGCTGCCCAGCAGAAACCATCCCGTTTCAGCGTTGTTACCCGCAACATAAATCTTTATCTTGTCTACAGTGGCCTGCAGCCTGTGCTCCAGGGACGAACCTGCCTTTTCCAAAAGATCCTCCGACATGCTTTCTGCCGTCTGTCCTGCTTCTTCCGTCTCCTCATCTTCCCCCTCTTCCGTGGACATGACTGACATCCCCCAGTACAGGGATCCCTGCAGGGGAGTTCCCATCATATATGCGGCTGCCATGGGAAGCACTGCCAGCAATACGCCGGCCATACCCGCCAGCATGATTCGTCTCAGGTAACGCCAGCGGAAACAGCGAAAGCAGAATCCCACCGCAATCCCTGCGCAGAACACTGCCGCCACAATGGCATCATAAAAGTGAACTGCCAGCGTCATGGAAACACTTATGGCAAACATGGTCAGGTTTCTGCCGAACCGGAAGAACCTCTTCTTACCTTTTTCTTCTGTCCGGCAGTCCGGATTCCGTTCCTGAAAAAAAGAAATTGCAAAATAAGCCGAAGGAAACAGGAACAGCATTCCAAATTCCTGGGGCAGGGAAGAGCCATACCGGGCATAGGTGCCGCTTGAGAAAAAGCCGCCTGCCAGATACAGAAACGTCCCCGCATAAGGGGCATACCTGGACTGGCATACCGCACGCAGGAAAAACAAAAGCATCATATGAATCATTATCGTCTGTACCAGGCAGAAAACCCTCAGCAGAACATAGGTCGGAATGCCGGCCACTGCGTGCAGATAATAAATCACATTGTGAAATCCGAAAGGATAAATGCCTGCCGCAAAGAGATTATTGTTCCCCATTTCGTTGATCCAGTAATGATGCACCACGATATCCGATGCACAATACCCGTACACATTGATGACATTTGTCCCATACAGATAGCAGACCAGCGCCAGGACGCCCAATGTGAGAATTACGTCAGGCCAGCGGGACGACATCCTCTCCCCCAGCAGCCCGGACGACAGCCTCTTCCCTGACCGGTACAGCTGCGTCCGGATGCCTGTCTCCCCTTCCAAAATCAGACGCAGACGCCGGGTTCCCCTCTCTATCGACACGGAAAAATTTTCCCGGAACCTGCATACGGCGGCAGCGCCCAGCGGAACCAGGGTTCCCAGAATCAGTGTCGGCCCGTATGATATATGTAAAAGCTGCAACAGAAATACCAGATTGATCATATAGAAATTCCCGCACATAAAATACGCCATCAGCCTTGCGGACAGCCTTGTGCCCCGGAATATTCTGTGCAGCACAATCCCCGGCAAGGCAACCGAAACGCCCAGGTACAATGCCAGTATGCCTGCAATCTGCAGAATCGTGAGCATCTTCATCGACATAGCCAACCTCCTCAGTCAAACACCCGGATCAGTTCCAGCGTCTCGCTGTCAATTACCACATTTGACTTTTTCAGGGAATCCAGGGTCTCAAAAAATGCTTCCCTGTCCTGTCTGGCGAAATACAGCTTCAGACGGCAGGTGTACGCGGGGAGTTCCTCCGGATACTGTCCCGCCATCCGCAGGCACCATTTCCCGGCTTTGTCATAATCCCTGATTTCCAGGATCCGCAGAAAGATCTTCTCATAGCGTTCTGCCGTAAATCTGCCCGGCTCCCTTTCATACAGCAGTTCTGCCGCCGCGTCCAGTATATCCACAAATCTACGCTGTTCATATGCCGAAAAAATCTTCTGCCGCAGGACATTATCCATATATTCCAGAAGCATTTCCTCATATTCTGTCCGGTCGGGTTCCTCCTGAATCTGTTTCCAGAGCTTCTGTACGTAAATGCGGAACTTATTCAGCTCGTCTGACAATACCGAAGCAGCATAATGGGATGCCTCCGAGTCCTCGCTGTCCAGCGCCAGTGTGATGGCAGTCAGGGAATTGTGAATGTCCTCCCTGAGCACACTCATCATCACCAGGCGCAGATTTTTCTTCTCATTGACCAGAACGGCCTCCTCCAGGGGAATGATGTCCCTTTCACGCTCTTCATCCGCTTTCATGCGGACATTCACACGCTCTTTGCTGAATATTACATCCGCCAGATCCACGTTTTTCCAAAATACTATGAGATAAAATAAATGGGCCGCAAGAAAAAACATGGGACCGATGACCGGGCATAATATCATTACCATAAAACGAAGAACATAGGTCCTTCTATTGTCAAACAGCTTTTCCTTTCCCTCCCCATCCTCCAGCGCAGACCGGGCAGGCACAGCCAGCAGTATCCCTGCCAGCAGATAGACAACCGCCACAATCAGGTTTACAAGGAGGATCATCAGAAAAATACGTTCATCCCTGGCCAGAGTCATATCAGTTCCTCCACCCGGCTGGCATAGCCGGTATTCCTGAACCGCTCCACAATTCCATCCACGTTTTCCCTGCTGGTATTGGACAGGAGAACATACAGCTTCCCTCCTTTTAAAATCCCCAGGTAATCCGTCTGGCGGATGGCGCTGCCCAGAGATCGGGCAACATTTTCATAATCTTCGCCTTCGTCCAGAATTTCCAGCAGCACATATTCCGTGAGCCCCTTGTCCCTGGCATCGGAAAATGCCTTCACCAGATGCGTAAAGGCCTCTTCGTCCAGCACATTTGTCCCTTCCACATATCTTCTGTTTTTCAGTGCCTCCAGATAGCGGTTGGCCCTGAGCACGGCATTCTGGATCAATGCCCCTATGATTGTCAGCCGGTTCGCTTCTCCCAGTGTCATGCGCTCCCAGGGAATGCCCCACAGCATCAGAATCAGCTGCATCTTCTCCTCAGAGTAAACGGCGCCTGCCATCATGGGCATCTTCTCCTCCATGTCCCTGTTAATATAGACCCGGCGGTTTTTTAATTCTCCGTGCAGGGTCTCCATATCCGTGTACTTGATGGAATTCCCCAGCTTTCTTGCCTCCGGTGAAGTGGCGGAAAACAGTCTTGCGTAGTCGCCGTTGGCCACCGTATACACTGCCACATCCCCGCAGTCCATCAGTCTGGAAAGTACCTGGGCGGCATAGAACAGTACTTCCTCCGGCCCATACTGCTCCAGCGAAGCGGAAATCTCATAGATTTTCCCAAGACTGTCCTTGTGGTTTACTACCTGGGTTTCAAAATTATGCTTCATGCGGACATTGCTGTCATTGATATCTTTGATATCCTTCAGCTGCCCGTTGAGGTATCGTACCCTGGCGCTGGACTCATTCCTGATATACCGGAGCTGGTCTTTCAGATAACCCACGATGAGGCCCACAATAAAAAGCTGCGCCATCCAGACATATGTATTGTAATCCAAAAGCACTTCAAATCCGGTGCGGTCATACATCTGCCGGAAACAAAATCCCATAATTGCAAGTAAACCCGAAAAAATAGCCTGCTGCTGTCCGTAGACAACGGCAAACAAGAGTACATAAAGCAAATAGAAATCCAGACGGGCAAAGAATCTGCTGCCCACTGCCCTGTTATTCATCATAAAAAACGGAATAAAGCAAATCAGATTCTCCAGAAAGGGAACCACTGCCCTGAAAATTCTGCGAAGGTTATTCCAGGCCTTCACCGCCAGGCCGCCCCCTGCATCATCTTCCGTGAGAAAGGAAGAACTATGGCGCTTCATATAAGCCGCCACCATTTTGACACCTGCGTCATAATGGTTGAAAATCTTCTGTCCGAACTCTTTCTTATACCGGCCATTGTCCAGAACCAGGCGGCTGCCCAGTCCCACGGTATTGTCAACGACCTCGATGCCGGATCCCAGCGCCTGCCGGATTTTCTCTGCCAGCTCCAGCTCACCGATCTCTTCCCCGGAAGAAATATGATACCGGGCATGCCCGGGAGATTCCGCACACATCAGCTTGTAGGCCAGTTCCACCGCATCGTTGAGATATATCATGGAAAAAACCCTTCTGGCATTGGCGGAAATCCTTCCGGTCTTCAGCGCCTCAAGACACATGGCAAAACAGGGATTATTCTCCGTTGTTCCTGCCTCCGGCACCCAGTACGGATAATCAAAGCGCAGGATATATGTGTCCACGTCCTGTACCCGTCTGTAATTGATGCACATATCCTCCCCCTGGGCCAGTGCCATTGCCCTGAAACCCTTAGGAGACAGTTCCTCCTCTTCCTTCACATTGTCCATATGGGCATCGCCATATACCTCCTGGGAGGAAAAATAGAAAAACTTTCCCTTTCTCAGGATATTGCAGGCAGAAAGAATATTCATAAGTCCTGCCGTATACCGTACTATTTCCTGCCCTGCCTGCTCCCAGTCGAAGTTGGTGTCGAATGCACCTGTAAACACTGTTACATCCGGTTTTATGCTCTCCAGAATGTCCTTGATGCTTCCGCTCTCATATGGGAAATTATATTTTTCAAACACATGCCTATAGGAACGGTGCCCCTCCCGCTGCCCCGTCAGCAGATAGACCCGATGTCCGTTTTTGCTGAACTTGTCAATCATTGCATTCATTAACACGCTGCTGCCGCCTATCAATAATACAACCATTTCCCTTCTCAACCTACCTTAATATCATCGCATCTTTTTCTCTGAATCTAAAAACAATAACCCCCTGCACTTAAGCCACTATCAGATACTTGTTTTTATTTTGACAATATGACCTTTTAGAGGGCATTATGCTCCCGTTTATCATATTGCGGACTTTTTTGATGTGTACTTTTGCAAAATGACGATACTTCGGCCCGGAACATTCCAAAACAAAACATTTATATTGCAAAATGAAAATTTTTATGTTAAAATTCACCACAAACCAGATCCTATTCAGGATTTGCAAAAGTACACTTTTGCAAATTATGTCCATTCATCTAAACGGAATCTTCAAATCTTCTGGCTTTTCCGTAAAATGTGCCCACCGGCATCCCGCAGGCATCTGCAGCCTGCTGAAGCGTGATTCTTTTCTTTCTCCAGTCATGGTGCACTTTATAAAAATTTTCAGGATACGGCAGTGCCGGACGCCCAAACCTGACTCCCTTCGCTTTTGCCGCCGCGATTCCCTCCGCCTGGCGCTTCCTGATGTTGGTCCGCTCATTCTCTGCCACGAAAGACAATACCTGCAGTACCACATCACTTAAAAATGTGCCCACCAGGTCTTTTCCCCTCCTGGTATCCAAAAGCGGCATGTCAATCACACAGATGTCGACTCCCTTTTCTTTCGTAAGAATACGCCACTGATTCTGTATCTCCTCATAATTTCTACCCAGCCGGTCTATACTCTGGATGTAAAGCAGATCACCGTTTCCCAGCTTCTGTACCATGCGTTTATATGCCGGACGTTCAAAGTCCTTGCCGGACTGTTTATCCATGTAAATATTCTTTTCCGGAACATTCATTTCCCGCAGTGCCATCTTCTGCCGGTCCTCGTTCTGATCTTTTGACGATACTCTCATATAGCCGTATGTATGTGTTTCCTTCACATCTGCCCCTCCTCTTCATCCGCTTTTTTTCAACATTCCCCATTTATATTCAAATCCAGAATATCATACGGCTGTCAAAACAGTGAATCGTTTTCTGTTTTTGCGCAGAACCTGGTTTGCGTCAGGCCATATATGGCTTTGCAATGCCCAGACCCAGTTCCCGCGGCTGAAAACTTTGATTTACCATCTTTACACAACAAAATTCCCGCCAAAAAAGCAGGAATCTGCCTTTTGGCGGGAACTGAAATCAAAGCCTTTGTGTATTTTCATCTTCTGTGACATCTGCCCTATATCCGTGATGCAGATGTCCTCATGTATGGGGAATCCGGCAGGCCGGATGCCAGTGTCTCAAATATCGCTGACAGCCTTTTTCCCGCCTGCCTCCATGATCCAGATGCCTGCGGCCAGCACACATACTACCACCGCGTATACTATATGTGCCGGAAGCTCCGGCATCGCCACCAGGACTCCCAGGGGCACCAGGGCCGCAACCGCCCCGGCCAGCAGGGACACCATGGTGGACGCGCTTTGTTTGACCACCCTGACCTCATTATCCCATTCAAATATGGGAAGTCTCTCGTTTATCGCCAGCCCTGCCCTGGCGCCGAACACAATGTAAACCGCGGGAACGGCCACCAGGCACAGGCCGTTTATAAAATCCGGCTTCAGCGCTGCCAGCAACAGTACTTCCGAAACCAGGTAAAAGGGAAATGCCACCAGCAGGCAGGCCCCTGTCTTGCCCCATACCAGGTCTCTTTTTGTAATGGGCAGTGTCTGCATCATCCACCATTGTTTTCCTTCCATGGAAATGGAGCAGGAAGTCATGGGCATCATCACGGCCAGGAAACCCAGCAGCAGCGGAAGGGCCCTTTCCACAATACCGGGGATCCCCATCATCTTCTCAACCGAACCGCTTCCCATCACCAGAACCGCCACAGCCAGAATCACCATCAGCAGCTCTCCCATCACAGTGTTTGTCACATACACGGTAGACGAAAAATAGTGTCTTAATTCCCGTTCCAGCATACTTCTCCTGACAGACTTCACTTCCAGCTGCCGCATCCGGTAATTTCCCTTTGTCTCGTGAGAGCTCAGCAGACTGCAGATATTACTGTAAAAATGCCTCAGTACTTCCAGAAACACCACGAATACACCCGCAGACACCCCCAGAAACAGCAGCAGCATATCCGTTCTTTCATAAGCCATGGCCTCCATGACCCAGATTGCCGGAGGCCATGCCGCCATAATCTGGTTTTCCAGCACCAGGGCAAGCTCCTGCACCATGGCGGCAAGCTGGTCTTCCTGCATTCCACCCATGCGGAAACTGCCCATCAGAATCACACATACCAAAATCAGTGACAGCAAAATGGAAACCAGGTTTTTTCTTCTCCATCTGCTGCTGATCCCTGTGATCAGCGCGCCCAGTATGGAAGCTGCCGTCAGGGGCAGCAGGGGCAGAAACAAGATGGCCACAATGCCGTAAACATAAAAGATCAGCCCCGGCCTTTCCATAATTCCGTACACCGCCATTCCCGGCAGCATCACAAGCATCCCCAGCAGCATATTGGTAAGATACATGGAGAAAAAACGGCTTATGATAATGGCGCGGATGGTTATGGGCAGGGAAATCTGCTTTTCATAGGTCCTGCGCTCAAAAAGCACCGGCCCCGCCTTAAATAATGTAAAGAAAAACACCACCAGGGACACACTCATAACCAGAACCGCCGGCACAAAACGCCCCATCCCCATGAAAACCAGCCCGTAGCTGGCAGCACACACATACGCCACCATCATGACTATCACAAGCAGCCATAAAAGTCCCATCAGGCAGTACTTTGTTTTCTTTTTGCGGTCCTTTGTAAAACGAAACTCATTCCAGCCGAACAAGCCTAAAAATGACACCTTTGTCAATAATCTAATCTGCCTTGTCATGACCGATCACCTCCATGAATACATCCTCCAGGGACTTATCTCTGGTCAGCTCTTTCGTGTCTCCCTCCACCATCAGTTTTCCCTGGGAAATCACGGCAATGCGGTTGCACAGCTTCTCCGCCACCTCCAGCACATGGGTGGAGAAAAACACCGCCGAGCCTCCCTGGCACAGCTCCGCCAGATAGCCTTTCATCAGATGGGCAGCGGCAGGGTCCAGGCCCACAAAGGGTTCGTCCAGGATCAGCAGCCTGGGACGGCGGATGAAAGCTGAGATAAGCGCCAGCTTCTGCCGCATTCCGTGTGAGTAGCTGCCGATGGGAGAGCCTAAATTCCCTGTCAGCTCAAAGGCCCCGGCGTACTTGCCGATGTCGGCGGTTCGCTGGCCTGCTGGGATGTCGTACAGGTCGGCGATGAAGTTGAGGTAGTCAATGCCCTTCATAAATTCATAGAGGTCCGGGTTGTCCGGCAAAAAGGCGGTGACGCGCTTGGCGCCCACGGGGTCTTTTTTGATATCATGGCCATCGATGGTAATGGTCCCTTCGGTGAAGTCCATCACCCCCGCCACCGCCCGCAGAGTAGTGGTCTTGCCAGCCCCGTTGTGGCCAATGAAGCCGTAAATTTCCCCAGGTTGGACATGAAGGGTAAGATCGTCCACCGCTTTTTTACCACCTGGATAAGTTTTGGAATAGTGTTCGATGCGAAGCATGGATAGTCTCCTTTCGACTGGGAAGTGGGATGATAGGGAATTTGGGGATAAATGCGTGTACAAGCAGTTTATAGGCCAGGTATATAAATTGTGTCAGAACAAGATATAAACTTGATAATAATTCAAATCATGCAAAGTAAGCTACAGTATGGATGCTGTGTAAAATCTGTGAAGTCATATATTGAACACAAAAATTCCGACCAGAACAAAGGCTGCCAGGGCAAGGATAATGAAGCCGCGCAGCCTCTGTTCCTCTTTCTTACTTGAGGCATAGACAGTGCCCAGAATGCCCACCGCCACGGGCACCAGTAGACCAACTATCTTTGGCGCAGACTTGCTTGGTTCGCCGCTCATTTTGAATTGCACCACCAGGGTGTCAGGAAGCAAGAACCAGCCTGTGATAGCAAGGATTGCCAGAAGGATAAGGAGCAGAAAGGGCCAAAAGCGTTTCTTATTCATAATTAGGTTACCTCCATATGTGAATCGTACACCTTCCGGTTTGTGGAAGGTCAAGAGTTTTTTGATTTTATCCATGAAAATTGTCTTTCAGTTTCTCCATTGCCGCGCATAACCTTGGATCGCTGAGGTGTTCGTTGCTCTGATGCGCTTGTTGGATTGCCAGATAAATAATTTGACGCAGTTGCTTATCGGTTTCCTGACGCGCGATTTGCATAGATGTGGGAGGAAATAGTATCTCGTTGGGCGGCGGTGAAGGCTCGTTGAGTCCATCCAGATAGTCACAGAGACTTTCGATCATCTGCCGTGTCTGCCCATAACGGCGGAATAATTCAACCTGCATGATGTCACTCAGTCGGGTACGGTGAAAGAACAGGGACTCAAACTGCCGGATCACCCTGTTGATCTCCATAGATGTTTCAAGCGGAAACTTCAGTTTCTCGTCCAAGAGGCAGACCATGCAGGTCTGCATTTGCTGGGTTAGATGCAGCAGCCGCTTTTGAAGCGCGGTGACCGCCTGATCCCGCTCACCGCGGCGCAGGTGTAATTCCATCCAGATGATTGTTGGATCACCTGACAGCCTGGGCAGCTCCAACAGGAGCTTTTCAGCCTTGTCCAAATCATCCTCCGTAAGCGCCATGACAGCCAAAGCTATCGCGGCAGACTGCCAAAATTCCGAGGAACCGCTGGCGTGGACAGCTTGGAGCAATTCTTTCCGCCGCTGATTCCAGGTGCCCCGTTCCTCCATACTGGCGTCAGGGCAGACAGCCTGAAAGGCAGCATAAACTCCAGCGCCATGGTATTTTAACGGAATACTGGTAGGGTACTGATGCAGCAGGTTTTGCAGTATGGACTCTGCTGTTTGCCAGTCCTTAGTGCGGGCAAGCGTTAGGATATCGTTAATCTTCTGCTCCACTTCACTGTCTGACAATGTTTTCTCATAGTTCAGCAGCATATCCACGTTGGTATCCAGCGCCCGTGCCAAAGGGCAGAGCAGCGTGATGTCAGGGTAAGAAGCGTTTGTCTCCCACTTGCTGACCGCCGGCGGCGAGATGCCGAGAGCCGCTGCAAGCTGTTCCTGGGTCATGCCTTTTGCTTTCCGAAGCGCCGCGATATTGGCGCCGAGTTTTAATTCCACGACAGTTCCCTCCCTGTGGATTGCTTTACGTCTCCTGAGTTTAGTATAAGCGAGTGACCCGTAACGTGCAATGGAGATGTGTTCAGATACGTTTCAGTTTTTCTTAACTGTTGGTTAAGTTTGCGATATGGTCTTGCGATAGTGCCAGGGTAAGTATTATACTGACAGTGTTTCGGACTGCAGCAGACTATATGTGGAGGAACAGCAGATGCACAAGGATACCAAATGGGCAAAGCAAATTATCGCGCTGCAGGAGGACGACGGAAAGTGGGGGTGCTTCCATTCGCTGTCCAAATTCTATGGAGCGCCGCTCACGACAGAGCAGGCACTGCGGAGACTGGAGCGGCTGGGGTATTCCATAGAGGATGAATGTATCAGCAGGGCGGTAGCCTACATGGACGACTGCTTGACTGGACACAAGGCAATTCCAGACCGAACCGAGAAGGGAAATGACTGGGACGTTTTCACAGTCCTTATGCTTGCCGCCTGGATTCGCCGGTTCACACACAATAATCTGGCAGCCAATGAAGTTGCCAGACAGTGGAGTACGATACTTACAGCTGCGTTTGAAACCGAAGAATATAATCATGATAAATACGTGTTGGCATATCAAGATATTTTTGGGAAGAAACCTCGCGGAGGCAGGTTAATAGACTTCGTCCAATTTTATGTCATATCGCTTATGAGCGGTTGTCTGGATCCGAAAACAGAAAGCGCTTTCTTGGATCATGTGATTGATCATGAATCTGGAATCTATTACACATACGACAGCAAGCTGAAGTTGCTGCCTCCGGTGTTCGAGAGTAAACAGGCCAGCCATTACCTTGCCGCCATAGAACTCCTGTCAGCATTCTCCCAGGCAAAATATAAGCTGCGATTTGTACTTGATTGGCTGGATAAAAACAAAAAGACAAATGGAAGATGGGATATGGGCGGTTCTGTTTCAGATAAGGTGTATTTTCCCCTATCCGATCACTGGCGAAAGCGGGAAACGCGGGAGGCGGACTGTACAGAGCGTATTTCAAACCTGATTGCAGCCATATCGAATTAAACCAGAATCGAATATACCCTGTTTGCTTGCAGAAAAGCCAGCTGCCAGTATTAGCGGCTGGCCAATTCTTTGCCTGTAGATATACGAGGGAGTGAGTGTTTGATAAGGGAATTATGATTGGGTCTTAGTTGCTTTTTTTAAGATTGTGGGGTAGGATAAACCCAGCGTGAATTCCAGGAGGAAACAGCAATGCCAGAAATCATAAAAGTACGCGGGGCGCGGGTCCACAATCTGAAAAATATCGACGTGGATGTTCCCCTCAATCAGATTGTCGCCATTGCCGGCGTGTCCGGCTCCGGGAAATCCTCCCTGGCGCTGGGCGTCCTGTACGCCGAGGGCTCCCGGCGCTATCTGGAGGCCCTGTCCACCTACACGAGAAGGCGGATGACCCAGGCCGCCAAGGCCCAGGTAGACGAGGTGCTCTATGTCCCCGCGGCTCTGGCTCTCCATCAGCGGCCCGGCGTCCCCGGAATCCGCTCCACCTTCGGTACCGGCACCGAGCTGCTCAACAGCCTGCGCCTGATGTTCTCCCGGCTGG
>OFFH01000454.1_pt1 | contig 30426 bp, 20 predicted proteins | sample 1521341 | NCBI WGS metagenome assembly OFFH01 (sample SAMEA3504108, study PRJEB24116) | mouse gut metagenome | biome: mouse gut; feature: mouse-associated habitat; material: faeces | place: Denmark | collected 2011 | reverse complement strand
TAAAATCAGTAAAACAGTTGATATCTATACATTTCGCAATGAAATAGAATCTGGAAATATCACTTATCTTGAACAAGTTTTGGATAAACCGGATATTAAGTTTGAAGAAGAAAAGAATATAGGGGATATTGAACGTAATTTTTCGAATGTTTGTTATAATTTGCCTTCAACCTATGCTTTCTATAAGGAAGCGGATTTAAGCGATGAAGTACTTGAACAATGTATTATTAAAGAAGTAGCTTCTTTGGATGAAGTTGCAGAGTATAATTCAAAAGTTATTAGTCGTTATAATGGTGTGGACTTTATTCGGCGTCATGAAGAGGATGCAGAGGGAGTAAGCGGTCATTTGTATGAGTTTGTTGTGCCATTGAATTTGTTCCAGCATAAAGGGAAGGATGAGAATGTTATGGAATTGAATATTGTTCCATGCCTTTATACAATTGGTCATGCTGTGTTTTGTACTACTCCATCAGGCGAATACATAAGGCAGGCTTATAAAGTTCCGGTTGTCGTTCCTTGTAATAAGGTTGAAACGGATGAAGGTAGCAGTGCCGATCAGACTATGGATGACTTGTTGAATAATGGAGTACAGGAATCTAAACGTAATGTTGCAGAACAGCTATTTATTGGTGTTTATAATGGTATACAGAAACAGACTTTTAAGATAACGGATTATTCCCATTTTTTTGAGTATCCGGAAATAGCGGTACCACTTATGGTTGATAGACCGGATGCCTTAAATTATACAACAGGACAACAATTGTATCAGAAAGAACAAAAATATGGTTTGATGTTAGAGGGAAAAAATAGTTTATCAGATCATTATTACACTTCTGAGTTATTATTACAAGACCAATATCATTATAATATCAAATTTGTAACTAATGGTATTATAGAGCCGGGACAGTTTGTTTTGCGTAATAAGCGGATGTTTTGTTCCTCAATTGAATATACAATAACGAAGCAAGGAGTAGAGGCTATTGCAGAAGGAGAGTTCTACGAAATAAAGATATGAAAAAGCCCTGCAAATGGTTCTATTTGCAGGGCGGTGTCAAAAAAAACAGACTATCAACCGATAGAAAGTGAACCTAATTTTTTCCCGATATCTTGTATCGCAAAATTTAATGTCTCAAGCTCCGATTCTTTAAGGTAATAGATTTTACCTCTTACCGGGCTTCCGTTAATGCGTTGACTGAGCCATGCAGCGCTTTTTCCAAAATAATTTTTTGCAATATATTTTAGTGATACAATTTCGCTGATTTCTTTTACTTGTTCTTTGATGGATAACATATAATCCAACTTTGCATTTACCGCTTGGATATCACTTTCGATGACTTTCAGTTCTTCACTTAGGTATTGCTTTATGAACTCTTTTTCTTGGGGCGTATTGTATTTAGCTTTAATCTCTTTAGCTTTCACTAAACTTGCATTGCCTTCTAAAGCACTCATTTCTTGCAATTCTTTCAATAAATCTTTCATACTTTTTATTTATTATTCCCCCTCTCATGGGAGAGGGGGGAATGTTTAATCTTTCTGTAATCTGTCTCTTTTCTTTATTAATTCTGTTAGTTGTTCTAACAGTTCGTCAGTTCTTGAATCAGGATCAATGCCTATAGCTTCGCACCTTTCTCTGTATTGCTTGATTGCATACTTGATTCTAAAAATCTGAAAATTAATTTCTTCAAGTTCATCTTTCTGTTTCTTCATTTCTGTTTTTTTTAGGTTGATAACTTTTGTTCTTTTTGACATTACAAATATACATAAATTATTTTTAATGTATGAATGGCACATAAATTATTTTTAATGCAATAACATTTTTTATAGGTTCCCTTCATAGTTTTTGAGTTCCGGGTGTGATAGAAGCTGTTCTTTCCTCACATATTTATTGGTAGTAGCTACGGAAGAATGGCGTGCCTGGTCTTTAGCGATTGTCAGACCGACACGATCAATCGTATCTGTTATACCAGTGTCTTTCAGGCTGTAAAACTGATAACTTTTAGGGAATTCTAGTTCTTCTCGTACTTTTGCCCATTTCTCACGGAAGATGCGCCCGTCGGCGCGTTTTTCACTTGGCTTAAAGCCTTTGCCGAATAGATAAAAATTTCCCGGATAATTGAAGATTTGCAATTCAATCATCATTCTGATTACTTTGGCAGGTATAGTGACTTTGGCATCTCTTCGGTTTTTGCTTACTTCTTTGCTGACGAACAAGGTCTGTTCATGAAGATTGATATCGTTCAACCGGATAAAAGCCAATTCATTGGGACGCACAAGGGTATAATAATGTATTTGGCAGGCTAAAAGGAAATATTTGTCATGTTCGGACAAATATTCATTTAGTTTCTTCATGTCCGATTTTTCCAATGGCTTCCGGAACTTGTCTTTCTCTCTGAGTGGTGAAATGTTCTCGGCGGGATTGCCTGGTATATATCCATTGCCCTTTAGGTAGCTACAAAATGAAGATATCCAACTTAGATAGTTATTTCGTGTGCGTGGTGTCGTATCTCGGTCTATGTATATGTATTCAAGGAATCCTTCAATGTAACTTTGGTCAAGCTGATAGATGTAGACCATCTTTTCAACTAACATTTCATTGTACTCTTTTAAATGCTTAAGCCGGCATTTATAATCGTCAATAGTTTTTTTCTTTATGGCATCATCTTTAAAAAGTTTCTTTAGATAGGTCATGTATCTATCAAATACAGTAGTGTATACGGTAAAACCTTTTTTACCGCATTCCTGAATTAAAGGGTTCCAACCTTGTTTTAGTTTGACTGATACTTCGTCCCGAAATCGAAGAGCTGCTTCATCCCGCTCTTTCTTATTATGGATATGGTTGAATTTCTTTCGGATACGTCGTAGTCGTGGCGTTCCTTCTAATACAGAGTCAGGATCAAGTACGTAGAAGTACACATACTTTTCTTTGCCTTTCCTATTATATATAGGTAAGCGGAACTTTTCAATTTCCGCAAAGGATAATCTATCTTTTGGAGTAGACAACATTTTTTTTACATTGTTTCGTTACCGTAACAATGCAACTTGTTAATACTCAGCCTTAAATTGTCCCGTTTTTGTCCCGGTACAAAAATGAAAAACGGGTTAATTAATTGATTTACAACTAATTAACCCGTCTGTGGTTGCGGAGATCCGACTCGAACGAATGACCTTTGGGTTATGAGCCCAACGAGCTACCAACTGCTCCACTCCGCGATGTTTAACGGGTGCAAAGGTACGGCTTTTTTTGAGACAAACAAATAAATTGCTGAATATTTTTCGAATAAATCATCATTTCTTTCTTATTTTACTGAAAATGAGCAGGATAATGATGATAGTTTTTTAGTACCTATTAATATACAAATGTTAATATTCTGTCTGTTTTCTTGTATGGTCTAAAGAAAAGAGTTACTTTTGCTCAAAATATTCAGCAATGTGCAATTTGTAACCTATGACCGTATCCAAAACAAAAGCCAAGTTAGTAGATGTTGCCCGTCAGCTTTTCGCAAAGATGGGGGTAGAGAACACTACGATGAATGATATCGCTCTTGCTTCTAAAAAAGGTAGACGAACGCTTTATACCTATTTTAAAAGTAAGGATGAAATCTATCTGGCTGTTGTAGAATCGGAATTAGATATCCTGTCGGATATGATGAAGCGGGTAGCTGAGAAGAATATCTCGCCGGACGAAAAACTGTTGGAGATGATATATACCCGGTTGGATGCAGTAAAAGAAGTAGTCTATCGAAACGGAACCTTACGTGCTTATTTCTTCCGTGATATCTGGCGGGTGGAGAAAGTCCGTAAGAAATTTGATGCGAAGGAGGTACAACTCTTTAAGGCCGTTCTTTTGGAAGGACAGGCAAAGGGAGTTTTTCACATTGACGATGTGGAGATGACGGCTGACTTGATTCATTATTGTGTGAAAGGGATTGAAGTTCCTTACATCCGTGGTCATATAGGTGCACATCTGGATGAAGATACGAGAAATAAGTACGTAGCCAACATTGTGTTTGGCGCACTGCATAGAACAGAAATTTAATTAAATAACTTTTAGTATGGGATTATTAGACGGAAAAACAGCCATTGTAACCGGTGCTGCCCGCGGTATTGGTAAGGCTATCGCTCTGAAGTTTGCTGCCGAAGGTGCAAACATCGCATTTACTGACCTTGTCATTGACGAAAATGCAGAAAATACAACAAAAGAACTTGAAGCAATGGGTGTAAAAGCCAAAGGTTATGCTTCTAACGCAGCTAACTTTGAAGATACTGCAAAGGTCGTAGAAGAAATCCACAAAGACTTCGGACGTATCGATATATTGGTAAACAATGCCGGTATCACTCGCGACGGTTTGATGATGCGTATGAGCGAACAGCAGTGGGATATGGTAATCAACGTGAACCTGAAATCTGCATTTAACTTCATCCACGCTTGTACACCTGTCATGATGCGTCAGAAAGCCGGTAGCATTATCAACATGGCATCTGTCGTAGGTGTTCACGGTAATGCAGGACAGGCTAACTATGCTGCTTCCAAGGCAGGTATGATTGCATTGGCCAAGTCTATCGCACAAGAACTCGGTTCTCGTGGCATCCGTGCCAATGCTATCGCTCCGGGATTCATCCTGACAGACATGACTGCCGCTCTTTCTGACGAAGTAAGAGCAGAATGGGCAAAGAAAATTCCTTTGCGTCGTGGTGGTACTCCTGAAGATGTGGCAAACATCGCTACCTTCCTGGCTTCCGATATGTCTTCTTACGTATCAGGACAGGTGATTCAGGTAGATGGTGGTATGAACATGTAATCGAACAGAATGACTGTTGTATACGAAGACAACCATATCATTGTAGTCAACAAGACCGCTTCCGAGATTGTCCAGGCAGACAAGACGGGTGATATGCCTCTTTCGGAGACTGTGAAGCAGTACCTGAAAGAGAAATATCAGAAACCCGGCAATGTTTTCCTCGGTGTGACACACCGGCTGGACCGCCCCGTAAGCGGTCTTGTTATTTTTGCCAAAACGAGTAAGGCGCTTACGCGGCTCAATGAGATGTTCCGCGCCGGTGAGGTGAAAAAGACTTATTGGGCAGTTGTGAAGAATGCTCCGAAAGAATCAGAAGGCGAATTGGTGCATTTTCTTGTGCGCAATGAAAAGCAGAACAAGAGCTATGCATACGACAAGGAAGTGCCGAATAGTAAGAAAGCGGTTTTGGACTACCGTTTGATCGGTCGTTCGGAGAACTATTATTTACTCGAAGTTGACTTAAAAACCGGACGGCATCATCAGATTCGTTGCCAACTGGCAAAAATGGGATGTCCTATCAAAGGAGATTTGAAATACGGTTCTCCGCGTTCCAATCCGGATGGAAGTATTTGTCTGCACGCCAGGAGGGTACGGTTCGTACACCCTGTCTCGAAGGAGCTGATAGAACTGAAAGCTCCCCTTCCCGAGGGAAATTTATGGAAAGGATTTGAACTGTTTTAATCAGTACAAATCCTTTTTTTTTGCGTTGGAAATGTATCCTCTCGGTGGAGGCTGTATAGTCGGGGCGGAGCGTTCGGTGTCTGATACCAACATCGGATTTATCTCTCTACAAATGAATTAAAAAAATACTGTCATCTGTCACATGGTAAGATATAAATAGTTGATAATATGTGAGTTCTGCTGTGATAGCAAGGCGTGACAATAGTGTGACGGTAACTGTTGCTTTCACTGTTCATAGAGAAAAGAGTAGTTTCGCTGTATGAAACTGGAAGTTTCAAGCCTTGGGAACAAAAGTTTCAAGCGTCTGAAACTAAAGTTTCTCCATGATGAAACTAAAGTTTCCCACCAGTGAAACTATGGTTTCTGTACGGCGAAACCAAAGGTTCCAATGCATGAAACTATTGGTTTTGCCGTATGAAACAGTTATTTCATGGGTAAGAGCGGGAGTGGAAACGATTGGATGCTGTTCAATAAGTCAACCTTTCCTTCATTGATAAGTCTCAGAATTAACTCTCCCAACAGTGTGTTTTGTCGGGTAGACCTAGTACAGGTAAAGCTTTTCGAGTTATTTTTGTTCTTCTCCCTCAAACACCAGTTCTACTTTTACAGGGAAATGGTCCGAGGGCGTGCGGGCTTGATAAGCTTTGATGTCGATTTCTTCCGGACAGTCCGTTGCGTCCTTCTTGCCTCCGTTTCCTCTGATACTGCGATACGTGTCTGTCAGCACACCATATCTTTTTACTTTGAAAACAGGAGAGACGAATACATGGTCGATGCGGCTTTCCGTGAAACTGTCCGGATCGAAATCATTGAATGTTCCGTTGGTTGCATAGCGGAAGTCACACTTTTCATAAGAGTCGCAAAGCACACCTTTGCTGACAAAAGCGTCATAAGACTGATGAGTCTGGTCAACGTTGAAGTCGCCGGTCAGGATAGCCGGAAGCTCTTTACCCTTACCGAGTTCCTTCATCTTGTCTTGCACGAGATAAGCACTTTCCACGCGGGCCTTCTTGCCGATATGGTCCATGTGCAGGTTGAAGAATAGAAATTCAAAGCCCGTATCTTTGCATTTGAAGTGTCCCCAACTGCAAATGCGGGGCAGGACTGCATCCCAGCCTTTACTCGGCACGTCCGGAGTCTCCGACAACCAGAAATCGCCTTTCTCTATCACATCAAATTTGTCGGTGCGGTAGAAGATAGCGGAGTGTTCCCCCTTCTCTTTGCCATCATCGCGGCCTACGCCTATATAGTCATAACCGGGTAATGCTTCTTTCATGTCCTTCAGCTGGTGAATGAAACACTCCTGTGTTCCGAAAATATCGAAATCGTGGTATTGCACCATTTTGGCAATGACCGGATAACGTTGTCCCCAACCGTTTCCTTTGGCAGAATCGGAGCCGTTGGCGTTTCTGAGGTTATAGGAGGCAACGGTGATAGAGGTCGGTTGATAACTGTGGCAACCACAAAATACGACCGCAACGAGGGCAATGAGTAAAAGGCTTCTTAGCTTCATGTTTATTCAGTTAGTTTGGGTAGATAATTTATTGACTTCCAAAAGTACAATATTTTATCCAAACAAGTAAGTATGTAGGTACAAAAAAAGTCACCCCCGGAATAGACGAAGTAGGGGTGACTTTTTTGTAGTGTGCTTACTATTATTCAGCAGACTTTGTTCTGAGAGTTTTTGGTAAGGTTATTCCTTGACAGGCTCAGCCGGTTTGTCTTTGGATGCAGTGTCTTTGACTACTGTATCATTGACAAAAGCGGTTGGTGCACTCAGTTCTGTTTTCACAGGTTCGTCTTTTTTAGTTACAGTGTCTTTGACTACTGTATCATTAACGATAAGTGCGGCATTAACTTCTGACTGGGCTGTCGCAGCTTTTTCAGAGTTCTGAGCCTTTACAAGGAATGAACCACCACAAACAAACATAAACATTGCTACTACTAATACTAATTTTTTCATAATCGTTTGCTTTAATGATTATTAGACATATGTTTTCAATTCTCTTTTGTGTTAAGGAATCGGTTGTTGCTTTTGCATTAACGTCTAATTAAAGTTCAAAGCGTGTGCCAGAAATGCAAAGGATGTGATAAGTGGTTGAAAAATAAATGGTTGCGAATAATAAGACAAGCTGAACTAGTGGGGAATTGTGTGTGGGGTGTGTGGAAACTGTGGCGGGGAGTGTGGAATTATTCCACACTCCCCGCCACAATTCTTTTTCTTTTCAACGACTATTTCTTTTCATCCGGCCAGGGACAAGGTTGTCCGGTAGCCTTGAAAGTTGGTCGCTGTGCATCTACTTTTCGCAGATAGTTTCCCAATTCTTTAGAAAGCCTTTTCACGATGTCAGGATGCTGTGCACTTAAGTCGTTGCTTTCACCTATATCATTAGGGATATTGAATAACTCTTTCTTACCGGTTCCGTAATAATAAATCAACTTCCAGTCGCCATTGCGAACTGCACAGTTAAAATTGATTCCGGGACCGTCATTCCCCCAGTTATTGGGCATATTCCAGAAAAGACTGCGTCCTTTAGAAGGATTTCCCGTTTGCTTCAATAGGGGAATAAAACTGATCCCGTCTATCGGCTGGACTGTTTTATACTTCTTGATTCCTGCCATTTCGAGAATGCTAGGGTAGAAGTCTTCTATCAATAAGTAATTGTCACATTTGCTACCCGGCTTCACCACTCCCGGCCAACTGACAATCATCGGTTCACGAATACCTCCTTCGTAGGTAGAACCTTTGCCGCTATTCAAAGGATGATTCTGTGTATGTAACTTTCCGTCACGCCAGTAGGATTCGGCTGCAAGTCCTCCGTTATCACTCATAAAAATAATAATTGTATTGTCTGCTTCATCATTTTTCTCCAGCCAGTTCATGAGGTCGCCGAGGCTTTTATCCATTCCTTCGATAAGGGTAGCATAAGCAGCTTCATGGTCGGTCATACCTTTCTTCTTGTATTTATCGTAGAAGCGCATATCTTTATTCAGAGGAACATGGATAGCATATTGAGCCATATACAGATAAAAAGGCTGATTGTATTTTTTGGCTTTGTTTAGTGCCTTGATAGCTTCCTGCGTTAATGCTTCGGTAACAAATGTTTCCGTACCCCAGTATTTTTCAAGTCCGGGGACAGCCATTAGTGAAACTGGTTTTCCGTCTTTGGTATGTCCGTAATTCTCTTCCCCGAGGTAACTGGCAAGTCCTCCGGCAGCGTGTCCGGCGATGTTTACCTCAAATCCCCAATGGTGCGGGTCTTCTCCCGGAGTGTCGATGGAACCGAAATGGGCTTTTCCGCAATGGATAGTATGATAGCCGTTGTCTTTTAGGATTTGTACAAAAGAAGTTCCTACAAAGGTGTTGTTAGTACCGGGTACCTGACTTACTCCGTTATAATTCCAATCAGGGACGGCAAGCTGTTTGTTTTTACGGTCTGTCATGGTGTTTTTTTGTAGCGTCCAGTTGGTTACCCTGTGGCGTGCCGCATTCGTTCCGGTGATGAGGCTGCATCGGGTGGGAGAACTGATGCTACTGGCATACGCTTGAGTGAACATCATTCCCTGACGGGCCAGTCGTTCCATGTTCGGCGTTTCGTATAGTTCGTTGTAATGCGTTTTTTGTGTCCAGAAAGGAAGGGAAGTATCCTGCCAACCCATATCATCTACCATAAAGAGGATGATATTCGGGCGTTTGTCTGTACGCCCTGTCTGAATGTTGCTTTGTGCTTGCAGGCTGGTGGCTGCGAGTGGTACAAGTGCGAGTGGGAATAGTTTCTTTTTATTCATGGGGTAGTTATTAGGTGTTATTTGCAGATTTCTTCTTGTACTTTTTATTTGATATAGTATGTGCTAAAATTGATAATGTCAGGCAATGCAACAGACTCGGGAATGGTTAGTCTTAATGCGCTTGCTTCTATCGGATCAAACTTCTCAATACGTTTATGCCCTACGGATTCTCCGGAACAGACAGGCTGCCATTTCCCATTAACTTTTGCTTCTATCTTATATTGACGGATACGTTCTCCGTTTTTTATATTTTCCTGAATAATGCAGTAATTTACAGTTTGCTTCTTCCCGAGATTCAAAGTCAGGCTCTTTTTTTGCCCTAAAGTTTTCGCTATGGGGGAAGAAAAACGACGGTTTATTTCATCTCCCATTTCTTTCAGTCGTTGCGTATCTCCTATGGGAATCAATCCGGTCGGATCAGGCGTTAATCCGAGGATGAGAGTTGCATTTCTTCCTACTGATTTCTCGTATTTGTCCATTAGTGCATCCAATGGGTAGATGTTATTTTCATCATCCGGTTCCCAAAACCATTCGTGACGCCCGTTTGCTCCACGTAATGGAGTATCTGCCATAGCCGGTACCCAATATTTGCCGTCTTTATCGCCGTGTTTTAATAGTATGTTGTGGTTACGTGCGGGTTCGGTAGCATTACTGTGGCTGTATGGGTAGGGGAAGGTAGACCAACAAGGGTACTCTACTGTACCTGTTTCCGAACCACCCCAACGAAAGTCTGCGCGGTCAACGTTGTGATAAAAAAGACAGTCGGGCTGATATTTATTCACAATAGGTTCTACGTTAGGACCGTCACCGCGTGGATTATCAGCTCCGCCGTCAAACCATATCATATAGAGATCACCATAACGTGTACATAGCTCTGTTACCATGTTCTCGCACAAGCGTTTATACCACGCCTGGCGGTTACGGGCAAATTCTCCTTCGCCTTCAGCTTTGAAGTTATGGATACCCAACAGAGAATTCCAACGGATACCTATATAAATGCCCGGTTGAAGGCCGTATTTACGGCAGGAATTTACAAAATCGCGGACTATATCTCCTTTGCCGTCTTTCCACTTGACAGCTTTCAGGCAATACGGATTGACATCACTTTGCCAAAGTCCGAATCCGGTTTCGTGGGTGGCTGTGAGTACGGCAAATTTGCATCCGGCAGCTTTGGCTGCTTGTACCCATTGATCAGTATTGAGTTCGGTTGGATTAAAAATGTTATAATCTTCAATGGGGGTGATGCGGTTATTGCCTTGTCCGTAGCGGATACCATCGAATACATGCAAGTCGTAATGAAAGACTGCTCCCATTTCGGCTTCATGCCATTTCAGTTGATGAGGCTTGGGGACAGGAATACTCTGCTGTTGCGCAAAACTACAAATTGAATAGAGGATAGAAAGGCATATAAAATTAAACTTCTTCATAATATTGATTTGTATGGTGTTAATGTTTATGCAATGGCGCGATAATATTCGTAAGGCTTTTATATTGCAAAAGTACACAAATGTGTGCTTTTGCAATATGTCATTTCTTTCAATTTACGTATGTGTTTCATTCAATCGTTGTTTTGTGTGTTGTCTGAGGCTGACTTGAATGCTATAAATCAATGTTGTATAGCTTCAGTTTATTATATAACGTCTTCCGGTCAATATTCAACAGTTGTGCTGCCTTACTTTTATTATTCCCGGTTTGGCGTAATGCTTCCAATATATGTTCTTTTTCCGTCTCCTCATTGCGTAATGACATGCTTGTGGTACAAGTTGTAGTAGTATCCAGTAAGTCAGTACCTAATTCGAGCAATGTAATAAAACTGCCTTGCGCCAGTAAGGTTGCCCTTTTCACGATATTCTTCATTTGACGCAGGTTTCCCGGCCAATGATAACTCAATAAAGCTTGTGACGCTTTTGCGTCGAAACCAATCAGATGCTTGTCCAATTCCTTGTTTGCCTGATCAAGGAAGAAGTTGGCGAATAGCAGGATATCTTCTTTCCGTTCTTTCAAGTCAGGCATTCGCAGGGTAAATTCATTGATGCGATGATAAAGGTCTTCGCGAAATGTTCCCTTTTCGATTCCTTGTTCCAGATTTTCGTTGGTGGCCGATACCAGGCGGATATCCACGGATATTTCTTGTGTAGAACCGACCGGACGTATTTTTCTCTCTTGCAGGGCGCGGAGTAGTTGTATCTGCACCTCGTAGCTGAGATTTCCGATTTCATCCAGAAAGATAGTGCCACCGTTGGCTGCAACGAAAGCTCCCGTTTTATCCGTCAATGCTCCCGTAAACGAGCCTTTTACATGACCAAAGAATTCGGAGGCTGCCAATTCCTTAGGTATCGAACCGCAGTCTACGGCAATGAACGGTTTGTCGCTACGCTTGCTAAGTTGATGAATACGGTGTGCCACATATTCTTTACCTGTTCCGCTAGAACCGTTGATGAGTACGGACATATTAGTAGGAGCTACCAGGCCTACATAATTGTAGAGTTGCTTGGCAGCATCACTTTCTCCTTCCAGATAGGCACGACGAGTTTCTGTTGTCTCTTTGGATGAGGCGGGAGAGACTTTTTTCGAAGACATCTTGGCTGCGGAATGAGCTGTTGGCGTTCTCTCTGTTTGTAGAGCTTCTGATATTTTCTTTAATAATTCTTCCGGGTTGACAGGTTTTGCGATATAATCCCGTGCACCAAGTTTCATGGCCAATACCGCTGATTGAATATCCGCATAACCGGTCATGATAATCAGGGGAATATCCAGTCCCCGGTCATTCATCCATTTCAGCAAATCAATGCCTTCGTAATCGGGTAATCGTAAATCGGATAATACCAAGTCAACAGTCTGGCTTTCGATATGCTTTCGGGCACGTGCTATATTACTCACTGATGATACTTCAAATCCTTTTTTGCCTAACCAGGTTTTGAGCATCATTCCAAAAGTTATATCATCTTCGACTATTAATATGGCTTTCATTGTGTCAGGTTTTGATTCTTTTAAGTCACAAAGGTAAGATGATTTAGGCGAAAGTGGTATATTTGCAAACTTAAATTAAATAAAAGCGTTATGAAAAAGATTACATTGATATTATTAACTATATCGTTTTGCGGACTTACTGCCTGCAAAACCGGAACAAAAAAAGGAGGAGACATGGATAAAGAGACATTGGTAAAGATTGAAACAACAGCCGGAGATATCAAAGTGAAGTTGTATAATGAGACACCCAAGCATCGTGATAATTTTATCAAACTGGTGAAAGACGGAGTATATGAAGGAACATTATTTCATCGTGTCATCAAAGATTTTATGATTCAAGCTGGTGACCCGGATTCAAAGAATGCGCCGAAAGGGAAGATGTTGGGTGCCGGTGATGTCGGCTACACCGTACCGGCAGAATTTGTATATCCGAAGTATTTCCATAAGAAAGGAGCGTTGTCTGCAGCCCGTCAGGGAGACAATGTGAATCCGAAAAAAGAATCTTCCGGTTGTCAGTTCTATATCGTAACGGGTAAGGTTTACAATGATTCTACACTGTTGGGTATGGAAAGCCAGATGAATGAAAATAAGATCAATGTCATTTTCAATAAATTGGCGCAGAAACACATGAAAGAAATCTATAAGATGCGTAAGGCGAATGACGAAAACGGGCTTTATGACTTGCAGGAGAAATTGTTTGCGGAAGCACAGGAATTGTCGGCAAAAGAACCGGAATTCCATTTTACGCCGGAGCAGATAGAAGCATATACTACTGTGGGTGGTACTCCACATCTGGATGGCGAATATACAGTATTCGGCGAAGTAGTGGAGGGTATGGACGTCGTAGATAAAATCCAGAAGGTGAAGACGGACCGTAGCGACCGTCCCGAAGAAGATGTGAAGATAATAAAAGCGACTATACTTGACTAAATGATATGAAAATCAATAGGCACATTCTTGACAACGGGTTGCGGCTGGTACATTCGCGGGACGAAAGTACACAGATGGTGGCTCTAAATATATTATATAATGTGGGAGCTCGTGACGAACATCCCGAACATACCGGCTTCGCACATCTGTTTGAACACTTGATGTTCGGTGGATCGGTAAATATCCCCGATTATGATATGCCGCTTCAGCTAGCGGGTGGAGAGAATAATGCCTGGACGAACAATGATATCACCAATTACTACCTCACTGTGCCCCGGCAGAATGTGGAAACCGGCTTCTGGTTGGAGTCCGACCGTATGTTGAGCCTTGATTTCAGCGAACGGAGTCTGGAAGTACAGCGAGGGGTAGTAATGGAAGAATTCAAGCAACGCTGTCTGAACCAGCCTTATGGAGATGTGGGGCATCTTTTGCGCCCGTTGGCTTATCAGAAACATCCTTATCAATGGCCGACTATCGGAAAAGACCTGTCGCATGTCGCTAATGCAACATTAGAAGAGGTGAAAGCATTCTTTTTCCGTTTTTATGCTCCTAACAATGCGATACTGGCGGTGACCGGGAATATCTCTTTTGAGGAAGCAGTGGAATTGACGGAGAAATGGTTCGGATCTGTTCCCCGTCGGGAAGTTCCTGTACGGAATCTGCCACAGGAGCCGGAACAGACGGAAGAACGCAGGCTGACGGTAGAGAGAAATGTACCTCTTGATTCTCTGTTCATGGCTTATCACATGTGCGATCATCGTCACCCGGATTATTATGTGTTCGATATACTGTCGGATGTATTGAGTAACGGGCGTTCCAGTCGATTGAACCAACATCTGGTACAGGAAAAACAGCTATTCTCGAGCATTGATGCTTACATCTCAGGTAGTGTGGATGCAGGCTTGTTTCACATTGCCGGAAAACCTTCGGCGGGAGTTAGCCTCGAACTGGCGGAAGCGGCAGTGCGCGACGAACTCGATCGCCTGCAACAAGAATTGGTTGACGGACAGGAATTGGAGAAGGTGAAAAATAAGTTTGAGTCTACCCAGATATTCGGTAATATAAATTATTTGAATGTGGCTACCAATCTTGCCTGGTTCGAATTGCTCGGTAAAGCGGAAGATTTGGAGAAAGAAGTAGAACGTTATCGCTCTGTCACTGCTATGCAGTTGCGGGAAGTCGCTCAATCGGCTTTTCGGAAAGAGAACGGAGTTGTACTCTATTATAAAAGTAAATGAGAAATATATATAGAACATACAGAGAGCATTATAAAGCATTATTTTTTCTTGGTTTACCTATCGTTATCGGACAAATAGGAGTGATCGTGCTCGGGTTTGCCGATACCCTGATGATTGGACATCATAGTACGGTAGAATTGGGAGCAGCTTCTTTTGTAAATAACGTGTTCAATTTGGCTATCATTTTCAGTACCGGTTTTTCATACGGGCTAACTCCTGTTGTGGGAGGTCTATATGGAACACATCAGTTTGCACCTGCCGGACAGGCATTGCGTAATAGTTTGTTAGCGAATCTGATGGTCGCGTTATTATTGACGCTTTGTATGACTGTTCTTTATCTGAATATAGAGAATCTTGGCCAGCCGGAAGAACTGATTCCTTTGATTAAGCCTTATTATTTGGTGCTGCTGGCTTCATTGGTGTTTGTTATGCTTTTCAATGGATTCAAGCAGTTTACGGATGGAATCACGGATACCAAGACGGCCATGTGGATACTCTTGGGAGGAAATGTATTGAATATCATAGGAAATTATCTTTTGATTTACGGAAAGTTAGGTTTGCCCGAGTTGGGATTGTTGGGAGCCGGTATCAGCACATTGTTTTCGCGTATTATGATGGTGCTCGTGTTTATCATTATCTTCTTGCGTAGTTCTCGTTTTATCCGTTACAAAGTTGGCTTCTTCCGTTTGGGGTGGTCACGGGCTATATTCGGTCGGTTGAACGGACTTGGTTGGCCGGTTGCTTTTCAAATGGGAATGGAAACAGCTTCTTTTAGTCTGAGTGCCATAATGATAGGTTGGTTGGGGACCATTGCACTGGCTTCGCATCAGGTTATGTTGGCTATTTCACAGTTTACGTTTATGATGTATTATGGCATGGGAGCTGCCGTAGCTGTTCGTGTCAGCAACTTCAAAGGTCAGAACGATATTTTGAACGTTCGTCGTTCGGCCTATGCCGGTTTTCATCTGATGATGACATTGGGCGTAGTGCTTTCTTTTATTGTCTTTCTTTGCCGTAACTATTTAGGAGGTTGGTTTACCGACAGTCCTGAGGTGGCGGCTATGGTAACTTCTCTCATTTTTCCTTTCCTCGTTTATCAGTTCGGGGACGGGTTACAGATTACTTTTGCTAATGCCTTGCGTGGCATTTCGGATGTAAAACTGATGATGCTCATCGCCTTTATCGCTTACTTTATCATCTCACTTCCCGTAGGTTATTTCTGCGGCTTCGTAATGGGCTGGGGGGTGGTAGGTGTCTGGATGGCGTTCCCTTTCGGTCTGACAAGTGCAGGATTAATGCTTTGGTGGCGTTTTCATTACATGACGAAACTCCCCACTCCCCAAGTGAATACTTGATACTTAAAACTTTACCGTATGGCTTCCTATCGTTCCACAAAGTTGAAAGTAACAATCGGTTATACGTTATTACTTGCAATTCTTCTTTTTTCTCTGGTATTTGTACATCGCGAAATGGAGACATTGTCGGCTGCCGATGACCAGGAGAATCTGCGGACAGACAGCCTGTTGACCCTGCTGCACGAGAAAGACCGGAATACGATACAGATGCTCCGGGTATTGAGCGAAGCGAATGACAGCTTACTTTCCGCTTCGGAGATTGAAGAAATAATTTCCGAACAAGATTCTGTCATTACTCAGCAACGGGTACAACACCGAGTTATCACTAAACGGGATTCTTTACTGACTACGCCTAAGAAGAAAGGTTTCTTTAAGAGATTGGCAGAAGTGTTTGTCCCAACTAAACAAGACAGTGCCGTGCTTGTTAATACCTCCATGGAGGTTGCTACGGATACTATTCTGGAACCGACCACTTCTAAAGATTCCCTTCAGCAAAAGATTCGTATGGCTACAGAGGAAAAACGGTTGCAGCGGCGAAAAACAATCCGGCGGACTAGTACAAAATATCAGCGTATGAATTCGCAGTTGACAGCAAGAATGGATAGCCTGATAAAACAATACGAGGAGGAAATGACCTTGCGTGCCCGCCAGGATGCAGAAATGCAACAGGAGGTAAGAATGCGTTCAGCACGCACCATTGGTGGAATAGCTATCGGAGCAGTGCTGCTCTCTGTCTTTTTCCTGATTTTGATAGTGCGTGACATATCCCGCAGCAATCGTTACCGCCGGCAATTGGAAGAAGCTAATAAACGGGCGGAAGACCTGCTTATTGCCCGTGAAAAGCTGATGCTCGCCATTACTCACGACTTTAAAGCACCGTTAGGCTCTATTATGGGATATACCGAATTACTTTCCCGACTGACGGAGGACGAACGGCAGCGCTTCTATCTTGACAATATGAAAAGTTCTTCGGAACATCTTTTGAAATTGGTCAGCGACTTGCTCGACTTTCATCGGCTCGACCTTAATAAAGCGGAAGTGAACCGCGTCACCTTCAATCCTTCGCAGTTATTCGAAGAAATCCATGTTAGCTTCGAACCATTGACAGCCGCCAAAGGATTAACCTTGCAATGCCATGTCGCTCAGGAATTAAATGGGAGATACATCAGCGACCCTTTACGGCTCCGGCAGATAGTGAATAATCTTTTGTCTAACGCAGTGAAGTTTACTCCGAAAGGCGAGATTGCATTAACGGCTAAATATGATTCTTCCAAGCTGACGATAGCGATTTCGGATACCGGAAAAGGTATGGCTACGGAAGACCGCGAACGGATTTTTCAGGAATTTACCCGTTTATCCGGTGCACAAGGAGAAGAAGGCTTCGGCTTGGGATTGTCTATTGTGAAGAAGTTGGTTGTTTTGCTTGAAGGTACGATTGATGTGCAGAGTAAGCTGGGGGAGGGAAGTTGCTTCACAGTCATTCTCCCTCTTTATCCGGTGGGAAAATCTGTGTCCGAAAGGGCATTGGAAGAAAAAACAATTTCGGCAGAAGACCCTGTCACGCTTCCACCGATGAAAGTGATACGTGTACTGTTGATTGATGATGATAAAATTCAATTAAGCTTGACGGCAGCCATGTTAAAGCAACATGGAATTGACGCCGTTTGTTGTGAGCAACTGGAGGAGTTGATAGAACAGCTCCGTACCTCTGTTTTCGATGTATTGCTGACTGATATACAAATGCCTGCTATTAATGGCTTTGATTTGGTAAAACTCTTGCGCGCTTCCAATATTCCGCAGGCAAAGACAATTCCTGTGATTGCCGTAACTGCCCGCAGTGAAATGGATATAGATGCTTTACAAGAACACGGTTTTGCCGGTTGCCTGCACAAACCTTTTACGGTGAAAGAACTATTGCTCACAGTCAACGAAGGACAGCTTGCCGCTGACGAAGCACACATTACTGAGGATATGCAGACTGTAAGTTCCTTGAACTTTTCTGCATTAACAGCCTTTTCTGAAGACGATGCTGATGCCGCACATTCCATTATTCAGACCTTTATCGAAGAAACCGGAAAGAATGCCGATCGGATGCAACAAGCATTGGCAGGCAAGGAGGTGGACGGAATAGCGGCTATGGCTCACAAACTACTTCCGCTTTTCACTTTAATCGGGGCAATGGAAGCTGTGCCTTTATTGAACTGGCTGGAAACACAACGTGGGCAATGTTTTTCAGAGGAGATAGGTGAAAAAACGGCTTGTGTACTTCTGGAGATTCAGAAGGTTCTGGAAGAAGCTCGTAAGGTATAAGTAGCTTGAAGTAGTGACAAGAGCTCCGGTAAAGAAGGTGAAGAAAGAAAACCATAATGCTTGTATTTCTTTTGTGATTGAACATTTTGCTCCTAACGTCAACCTTTTTTCAGAATTAATTGTTTACTTTGTGTCACCTTTTAATACACTGGCACATTTTACATGAAACGAAAATGGATAAGAAGGGTGAGTTGGATATTGCTCACTCCTGTATTGCTTTTTGTAATACTAATGATATTACTTTATATACCTCCCGTTCAGAATCTTTTGCGTCGGGAGGTGACAGCATACGCTTCCAAAGCAACCGGTATGCAGATTCAGGTGGAACGAATCGACCTTCGTTTTCCGCTCAATCTGTTGGTTCGTGGCGTGGAAGTGATCCAGCAACCGGATACGCTGTTGTCTTTGGAAAGTCTGAACGTGCGTGTACAGGCATGGCCGCTCGTCAAGGGAAAGGTAGAGGTAGATGAAGTAACATTAAGTCAGGTAGCGTTCAATTCGGCTAATCTAATAGAAGGCATGAAGATAAAGGGGGTACTGGGACGTTTCTTTTTACAAAGTCATGGAGTTGATCTTTCTAATGAGCTGGCCGTTATCAACCAGACGGAATTATCGGACACTCACGTACAAATGTTGATGAACGATACTACGACTACGCCTAAAGATACAACAGCTTCTGCTCCTGTAAACTGGAAAGTGGATCTTCATAAACTGAAGTTGAAGAATGTGTCGTTCAGTATGCAACTTCCTGCTGACTCGATGCGAATGGCTGCTCATATCGGAGAAGCATTTATCAATGATGCACAAGCTGATCTGAAGAATCAGTTTTATGAACTGAAACAATTCCTGTTATCCGGAAGCTCTGCCAATTATGATACCGGAGCAGCCAAACCCGGAGAAGGTTTCGATGCGTCTCATATTGCCGTTCGTGATATCCGTATCGGTTTGGATTCCTTATTATATAAAGGTCGGGATATGAATGCTGTAATCCGTGAGTTTTCGATGAATGGACGTTCCGGATTGAGTATCACTTCATTGACGGGTAGGGCATTTTCTAACGACTCGATTATTCGTATTCCCGGCATAAAACTGCAAACCCCTCATTCCGAAATAGATTTATCCGCCCAGACATATTGGGAACTTGTCAATATTCCCACTACAGGACGTTTGTCCGCCGGTCTCAATGCTTATATCGGTAAAGAGGATGTTATGTTATTTGCCGGCGGTTTGCCGGATAGTTTCAAAGAGGCGTATCCCTTCCGTCCGCTTGTGGTTCGTGCCGGTACGGACGGAAATCTGAAACAAATGCAGATTTCTCGTTTCACAGTCGATCTCCCGGGAGCTTTTTCCATGAAAGGAGGCGGTATTCTTGAAAACTTGGCTGACAGCCTGACGCGTTCGGGGACTATCGGTCTGGATATGATTACTCAGAATCTAAACTTCCTGACTGCTTTAACGGGAGAAGCCCCCAACGGTACTATCGTAATCCCAGATAGCATGAATCTGAAGGCCCGTGTCGAGCTGAAAGGACCTGAATATAAGGCTAATCTTCACTTGAAACAGGGGCAAGGCTCTATGGGGGTGAATGCAGAACTTAATACCTCAACCGAGGCTTATGCAGCCGACTTGAAGATTGACAATCTACAACTCCATAATTTCCTTCCGAAAGACTCTATCTACGAACTTTCTCTTTCGGCAGATGCCAAAGGCCGTGGGCTGGACGTCATGTCTTATCGTGCTTTAGCCAAACTGAATCTTTCATTAGATCAACTACATTATGCACGTTACCAGCTTTCCAATGTTCATTTGACTGGAGCTTTGAAAGGTGCATTGGTGACGGCTAATCTGACAAGTGACAATGCGCTGTTGAAGATGACAACAGATGCAGAATACAATCTGGCACATCGTTATCCAGATGGAAAAGTGACGGTTGACGTCACTCAGCTCGACTTACACGAACTGGGGTTGATGCCTCAACCGATGAAGCGCCCGCTCGCCTTTAATCTTTCTGCCGAAGCTCGTCAAAACAGGGTGTTCACACATCTAACATCTGGTGATATGAAACTCAACTTGAGTGCACGTTCCGGTGTTAATTCTTTGATAAGTCAGTCTACACACTTCATGGATGTCCTGATGAAGCAGATTGATGAAAAAGCCTTGAACCACGCCGAACTGCGTGAAGCGTTGCCGACAGCTATTTTATCTTTCTCCGCAGGAAAAGAGAATCCGTTAGCTTATTTTCTGGCTACTAAAAACATATCCTACCATGATGTTTCCATGAAGTTCGGTACGGCTCCCGATTGGGGAATCAATGGAAAAGCTGCGGTGCATGCATTGAAGATGGACACATTGCAACTGGATACAATCTTCTTCACTGTCAAACAGGATACTACTTTAATGAAACTACGTGCCGGTGTAATAAACGGACCGAAGAATCCGCAATTCTCTTTTGCTACTACTTTGACCGGAGAGATTCGCGACCGCGATGCGGAATTGCTGGTAGACTACAAAAACGGCAAAGGAGAAACAGGCGTATTGCTGGGGGTAAATGCCCGCCCTCTGTTCGAAGGACATGGTAAGGGGAACGGAATCGCTTTCACACTGATTCCGGAGAATCCGATTGTTGCCTTCCAAAGATTTCATTTCAACGAGAATCATAACTGGATTTACCTGCATAAAAATATGCGTGTATACGCGAACGTGGATATGTGGGATGAAGAAGGAATGGGATTCAGGGTACATTCCGTACCGGGCGATACGGTGTCTCTGCAGAATATAGATGTTGAAATACGTAGAATCCGTCTGCAAGAGATAACGAGTGTGTTGCCTTACTTCCCCGAAATAACCGGATTGTTCTCGTTGGAAGCTCATTACATACAGACAGAAAAGGATTTGCAACTCTCGGCTGAGGCGTCTGTTGATGAACTGACTTATGAACGTCAGCGTATCGGTGACGTTGCATTAGGGGCTACGTGGTTGCCGGGCGAACAGGGAAAACAATATCTGAATGCTTATCTGAATCACGAACAGGCAGAAGTGCTGGTGGCAGATGGGAAACTGGTTCCTACCCGCACAGGCAAAGATAGTTTGGAAGTGAATACAACATTGGAGCATTTTCCGCTGCGGGTGGCGAATGTGTTTATTCCTGACCAGATGGTCACTTTGTCCGGTGATATGGATGGTAATCTGAATATAACGGGCAGTACTGAACAACCTTTGATAAACGGCGAACTTGTATTGGATAGTGTTGCTGTCCTTTCCCGTCAATATGGTGCGCGTTTCATGTTTGACAATCGTCCTGTGCAAATAAAGAACAATCGGTTGGAATTTGATAAATTTGCTATTTACACAACATCGAAGAATCCGTTTACTATTGATGGCTATGTTGATTTCCGTGATATGAGCCGTCCAATGGCGAACCTGAATATGCTGGCACAAAATTATACGTTACTGGATGCTAAGCGTACCCGTGAAAGTCTGGTTTACGGCAAAGTATTTGCTGATTTCCGGGCGACGGTGAAAGGGCCTTTGGACGGGCTGAATATGCGTGGGAACGTGAGTCTGCTGGGGAACACCGATGTTTCGTATGTCTTGACCGATTCACCATTGACAGTGCAGGACCGTTTGGGAAGTTTGGTAACATTTACTTCATTTAGCGATACTACAACTGTTGTCCGGCAGGAAGTGCCGACTGTCTCTTTAGGCGGATTGGACATGGTAATGATGGTACATATCGATCCGTCCGTCCGAGTGAAAGTTGACCTGGATGCAAGTAATGATAACCGTATCGAACTGGAAGGCGGGGGTGACCTTTCCATGAAATACACTCCGCAAGGCGACCTGACTCTGACCGGACGTTATACGTTGAGTGGCGGCTTGATGAAATATGCTTTGCCGGTGATTGCAGCAAAGGAATTTGCCATTGATAACGGTAGTTACGTGGAATGGACGGGAAATCCGATGGACCCGATGTTGAACTTTAAGGCGACTGACCGTATCCGTGCGTCAGTTTCCGAAGGAGAGAATGGTGGAAGTCGTATGGTTAATTTCGATGTTTCCGTTGTAGTCAAGAACCGCTTGGATAATCTTTCGTTTGCATTCGATGTTGCGGCTCCCGAAGATGCGACCGTACAAAACGAGTTGACCGCTATGGGGGCGGAAGAACGAGGTAAACAGGCATTGTATATCATGGTGATGAAAACTTATCTCGGCACCGGACCGATTGGTGGGGGTGGCGGCGGACTCGGCAAGCTGAATATGGGATCTGCTCTGACTTCTGTATTGAGTAGTCAGATAAACTCCTTGATGGGTAACTTGAAGAATGCGAGTCTCTCTGTCGGTGTCGAAGACCACGACGATTCAGAGACGGGAAGTAAACGTACGGATTACAGTTTCCGTTATTCACAACGCTTGTTTAACAATCGTTTCCAGATTGTAATCGGTGGCAAGGTTTCTCAAGGTGAGAATGCGACGAATGACGCCGAATCCTTCATCGACAATATTTCTCTGGAATATCGTTTGGATAGAACCGGAACCCGGTATATCCGCCTGTTCTATGACAAGAACTACGAGAGTGTGCTCGAAGGTGAGATTACGGAAACCGGAGTCGGTATTGTGCTTCGCAAGAAGCTGGACAAACTTAGTGAACTGTTCATCTTTAAGAAAAAGAAGTAAGTATGAAAGAGATACATATAAATATATTGGCTGTTTGTCTGATAAGTGTAGTGTTACTGTCGGCTTGTTCGGTGACGAAACATCTTCCCGAAGGGGAGGTGCTTTACACCGGAAGCAAGACTGTCATATTGAATAAATCGACAACACCGGTAGGAGAGACGGCGCTGACGGAAATTGATGCTGCACTCGATAAGACACCTAGTACAAAGATGTTTGGCGGTATCCTTCCTATCCCTTTTAAAATGTGGATGTACAATGACTTCGTGAAATATAAGAAGGGATTCGGTAAATGGATGTTCAACCGTTTTGCGGCCAATCCTCCCGTATTTATTTCTACGGTCAACCCGGAGGTACGTGTGAAGGTAACGACTAATTTGCTTCGTGATTATGGCTATTTCAATGGGAAGGTAGCTTATGAAACGGTTGTTGATAAGAAAGACAGTCTGAAGGCGGGCATTATCTATACGGTGGATATGAAGAACCCTTATTTCATTGATACGGTTTACTATCAACGGTTCACTCCCCAGACTCTGCGGATTATGGAGCGCGGACGCCGGATGTCTTATATAAGTCCGGGTGAGCAGTTCAACGTGGTTGATTTGGACGAAGAACGCTCCCGTATCAGTACATTGTTGCGTAACCTCGGATATTTTTATTTCCGTCCCGACTATATGACTTACCAGGCGGATACGACTTTGGTACCCGGAGGGCATATCAGTCTTCGCCTGATTCCTGTGCCGGGATTGCCGGCTGCGGCACAGCGTCCTTATTACGTGGGTGATGCGTCTGTCTATCTGTTCGGAAAGAACGGAGAAGCGCCGAATGACAGTATGATGTATAAGAACTTGAATATCCACTATTACAATAAATTGCAGGTTCGTCCCAATATGCTTTATCGTTGGCTGAATTATCAACAGTTTGTACGGAACGCACAGATGCGTGCTTCCAACCGTACCCGGCTTTACAGCCAGTATCGGCAGGAACAGATACAGGAGAAACTCAGCCAGTTGGGAATATTTAGTTATATGGATATCCAATATGCCCCCAAAGATACAACAGCTGTTTGTGATACGTTGGACATCACGATGCAGGCTACTTTTGCCAAACCGTTGGACGCTGAACTGGAATTGAACGTAGTAACTAAAAGTAACGACCAGACCGGTCCGGGTGCTTCGTTCGGAGTTACACGGAATAATGTATTTGGTGGTGGAGAAAGTTGGAACGTGAAACTGAAAGGGTCTTATGAATGGCAGACCGGTGGCGGAGAGAAAAGTTCGTTGATGAACAGTTGGGAAATGGGAATATCTACTTCTCTGACTTTCCCTAGAGTGGTTTTCCCGCGTTGGGGGAAAAGGGAATTTGACTTTCCCGCTACGACTACTTTCCGTTTGTATATCGATCAGTTGAACCGGGCAAGATATTATAAACTGTTATCTTTCGGCGGAAACGCAACCTACGATTTCCAGCCGACGCGTACCAGTCGTCATAGTATCACACCTTTCAAACTGACATTCAACGTCTTGCAACACCAGTCGAAAGAGTTTATGGAGATTGCAGCCGACAATCCGGCACTATATGTCAGCTTAGACAACCAGTTCATCCCGGCTATGGAGTACACTTATACGTATGATAATGCCTCTGTGCGGAGAGTGAAGAATCCTATCTGGTGGCAATCTACCGTGACTTCTGCCGGAAATGTGACTGCCACTATTTATCGTGCTTTCGGCAAACCTTATAATGAGGAAGGGAAAAAACTTTTGGGGGCTCCGTTCTCGCAGTTTATGAAATTTAATACCGAGTTCCGCCATTTGTGGAACATGGACAAAAATAATAAAATAGCTTCCCGTGTAGCGTTAGGCGCTCTTTTTGCATACGGTAATGCTACGATTGCCCCATATAGTGAACAATTCTACGTTGGTGGTGCCAACAGTATCCGTGCTTTTACGGTGCGTAGTATTGGTCCCGGTGGCTATCACCCGAAAGACAGCAAGTATTCTTATCTCGACCAGACAGGTACGTTCCGTTTCGAAGCGAACGTAGAATATCGTTTCCGTATCTTCAAGAGCATTTGGGGAGCTACTTTCCTGGATGCGGGTAACGTCTGGCTGCTGCGCAAGGACGAGGCACGTCCTGATTCGCAACTTCGTCTGAAAACTTTCCCGAAACAAATAGCCTTGGGGACAGGCGTAGGCGTCCGTTACGACATGGATATTCTTGTGTTCCGTCTTGACTTCGGTATTCCTTTGCATCTGCCCTATGATACGGAACGAAGCGGATATTATAATGTTACCGGTACCTTCTTCAAAAATCTGGGAATACATTTCGCTATCGGGTATCCGTTCTAACGTTCTTTCTTTGTCTCAAGACAAAAGAAAGGACATCACATAAGACAAAAGAAAGAAAGTTTTTGTACATTTGCACCAAAATCAGATGCCGTTGACATCACTAACCTTTTAATATTACACAATTTATGAAACCAACTTTATTCTTATTGGCAGCCGGTATGGGCAGCCGCTATGGAGGCTTGAAACAATTGGACGGACTGGGTCCTAATGGTGAAACGATCATGGACTATTCTATCTATGATGCTATCAATGCCGGATTTGGTAAACTTGTATTTGTAATCCGCAAAGACTTTGAACAGGATTTCCGTGATAAGATTATTTCTAAATACGAAGGTCACATTCCTTGTGAACTGGTTTTCCAAGCTTTGGATGCACTTCCTGAAGGCTTCACTTGTCCGGCAGACCGTACAAAACCTTGGGGTACCAACCATGCAGTAATGATGGGTGCTGATGTGATTAAAGAACCGTTCGCTGTAATTAACTGTGACGACTTTTATGGTCGTGATTCCTTCCAAGTAATGGGTAAATTCCTTTCTGCACTTCCTGCGGATTCTAAAAATGTTTATTCAATGGTAGGTTTCCGCGTAGGAAATACGCTGAGTGAAAGCGGTACGGTATCTCGTGGTATTTGTAGTACAGATGATAAAGGTCTGCTGACTTCAGTAGTGGAACGTACTAAGATCCAACGTCTGGATGGTGAAGTGAAATATATCGATGATAACGGCGAATGGACTGCAACTCCCGATACTACTCCGGTAAGTATGAACTTCTGGGGCTTCACTCCTGATTACTTCGCTTACAGTCAGGAATTCTTCAAGACTTTCCTGAGCGACCCGAAAAACATGGAAAACTTGAAGAGCGAATTCTTTATTCCATTGATGGTAGATAAATTGATTAATGACGGAACGGCTACTGTTGAAGTGCTGGATACTGCCAGCAAATGGTTCGGCGTTACTTATCCGGAAGACCGTCAAAGTGTAGTAGACAAGATTCAGGCATTGGTTGATGCCGGTGAATATCCTGCCAAGTTGTTCTAAAGAAGTACTATTGGTTAAAATAGAAAGCAGTCATTCTGATGAGTGGCTGCTTTTTTTGTTTTTCATAACGTGCCATACTACTCTGTATCCAATAAATATTCATTATCTTTGCAGTTCAAAATCGTATAAATCAGAGACAGAAGTGATTTCAGTAGAAGGATTATCAGTAGAATTTAATGCGACGCCGCTTTTTGAAGACGTCAGCTATGTTATAAATAAAAAAGACCGTATTGCACTGGTCGGCAAGAATGGTGCAGGTAAATCAACAATGTTGAAAATATTGGCAGGTTTGCAATCACCGACACATGGAGTAGTGGCTACTCCAAAAGATGTCATGATTGGATATTTGCCGCAGGTGATGATTCTCGCCGATAACCGGACGGTGATGGGAGAGGCGGAACTGGCATTCGAACATATTTTTGAACTTCAGGCGAGACTGGAACGGATGAACCGGGAACTGGCAGAACGGACAGACTATGAATCGGAAGAATATCACCAGTTAATAGACCGTTTTACGCATGAGAATGATCGCTTCCTGATGATGGGCGGTACAAACTATCAGGCGGAAATAGAACGGACGCTTCTAGGATTGGGCTTCAGCCGTGAGGACTTCGAACGCCCTACTTCGGAATTTTCCGGTGGTTGGCGTATGCGTATCGAACTTGCGAAGTTGCTGCTTCGCCGTCCGGACGTACTTCTGCTCGATGAGCCGACCAATCATCTTGATATTGAAAGTATTCAGTGGTTGGAGAACTTTTTGGCGACTCGTGCCAATGCTGTTGTACTGGTCAGTCACGACCGTGCCTTTCTTAATAATGTAACTACCCGTACGATTGAAATTACTTGCGGGCAGATTTATGACTATAAGGTGAAGTATGATGAGTTTGTCGTTCTCCGCAAAGAACGTCGCGAACAACAACTCCGTGCTTACGAGAATCAACAAAAACAAATACAGGATACGGAAGACTTTATCGAACGCTTCCGTTATAAAGCAACGAAGGCAGTACAAGTACAAAGCCGTATCAAGCAATTGGAAAAGATTGACCGTATCGAAGTGGATGAGGAAGATAATTCGGCACTACGTTTGAAATTTCCTCCTGCCAGCCGTAGCGGTAATTATCCGGTGATTTGTGAGGATGTACGCAAAGCGTATGGCGACCATGTCGTTTTCCACGACGTCAATCTGACTATCAATCGGGGAGAGAAGGTCGCTTTTGTCGGCAAGAACGGTGAAGGTAAGTCTACCTTGGTAAAATGTATCATGGGTGAGATTGACTTCGACGGTAAGTTGACAATCGGGCATAATGTGCAAATCGGATATTTTGCCCAGAATCAGGCACAAATGTTGGACGAAAATCTGACGGTATTTGATACGATTGACCGTGTGGCAACGGGGGATATACGTTTGAAAATACGGGATATATTGGGAGCCTTCATGTTTGGCGGTGAAGCCTCGGATAAGAAAGTGAAAGTACTTTCCGGTGGAGAACGTACCCGTCTGGCGATGATTAAGCTTTTGCTTGAGCCTGTAAACTTCCTGATTCTCGATGAACCGACCAACCATTTGGATATGCGCTCGAAGGATGTGTTGAAAGAGGCGATCCGTGAGTTTGACGGTACTGTGATACTTGTCAGTCACGACCGTGATTTTCTGGACGGACTTGCGACTAAAGTATATGAGTTTGGTGGCGGGCATGTAAAAGAACATCTCAGCGGTATCTATGAGTTCCTTCAAAAGAAAAAGATAGAGAACCTGAATGAACTTCAGAAAAGAGCATCTTTATCTTCTTCGCCTACGGCTTCTGCCAAGGGAAGTGAGCAAGAGCCGGTACAACCTTCGGAGAATAAACTCTCTTATGAGGCACAGAAGGAGTTGAATAAAAAACTGAAGAAACTCGAACGCCAAGTGGCTGATTGTGAGGCTTCGATAGAAGAGACGGAAGCGGCAATATCTATTGTTGAAGCACAAATGGCAACTCCCGAAGGAGCCTCTGATATGCAACTCTATGAGCGGCATCAGAAATTGAAACAGCAGTTGGATGCTATCGTAGAAGAATGGGAACGTGTCTCGTTGGAGCTGGAAGACGCGAAAAAATGATAAATTATTATGTATGCAATATGAAAGTAACTAAGTATTTACCAATTCTTGCCGTATGCCTTATGACAACAGGATGTAACAGTAAGAAAGAGGCCGTGCTAACATCCGGTATCGACCTTGCTAATCTGGATACCATGGCTATGCCGGGTACAAGTTTTTATCAATACGCTTGTGGCGGTTGGGTTGCAGCTCATCCGCTGACTGACGAGTATTCACGTTTCGGAACATTTGATATGTTGCGTGAAAACAGCCGTGAGCAGTTGAAAACATTAATCGCCGAACTGGCTGCAAAGAAAGACAACGCACCGGGCAGTGCCGCTCAGAAAGTGGGTGATCTTTACAATATCGCCATGGATAGCGTGAAACTGAATCAGGAAGGGGTTGCTCCAATTAAAGCTGAACTGGAAGCGATCGACGCCCTCCAAGATAAAGGTGAAATTTATACGTACATCGCCGAAATTCAGAAGAAAGGAATTAATCCTTATTTTAGCCTCTATATCGGTGCTGATGATATGAACAGTTCGATGAATCTGGTTCAGACTTATCAGGGAGGTATTGGAATGGGACAACGCGATTATTATCTGGAGAATGACGAGCAAACAAAGAATATCCGTGATAAATATCAGGAACATATTGCCAAGATGTTTCAGTTGGCTGGTTATGATGAGGCTGCTGCACAAAAAGCTGTAAAAGCGGTGATGAATATTGAAACTCGTTTGGCCAAGTCAGCCCGTTCGCAGGTAGAGTTGCGCGACCCTCATGCTAATTACAATAAAATGGATATGGAGACGCTGAAAAAGAACTTCCCTACATTTGCCTGGGATGTTTACTTCACTACATCAGGCTTAAATGATCTGAAAGAAGTGAATGTTGGTCAGCCGGCAGCTATGAAAGAAGTGGCGGACGTTATTAATACAGTATCCCTCGATGAGCAAAAGCTATATCTTCAATGGAATCTGATTAACTCGGCAGCTTCTTACTTGAGTGATGACTTCGTAGCGCAGGATTTTGATTTCTACGGCAAGACAATGTCCGGCAAAAAAGAGATGCAACCTCGTTGGAAACGTGCTGTAAGTACGGTAGACGGTGCTCTCGGTGAAGTAGTAGGGCAGATGTATGTCGAGAAATACTTCCCGGCTGCTGCCAAAGAACGTATGGTAACGTTGGTGAAGAACTTACAGACTTCTTTGGGCGAACGCATCAATGCTCTTGAATGGATGAGCGAACCGACCAAAGCAAAGGCACAGGAGAAGCTGGCTACCTTCCATGTCAAGATCGGTTATCCCGATACCTGGAAAGATTACTCAGCCTTGGATATTAAAAACGATTCTTATTGGGCAAATATCGAACGTGCCAATGAATGGGGATATGCCGAGATGATTTCCAAAGCCGGCAAACCGGTAGATAAGGATGAATGGTTGATGACTCCTCAGACCGTTAATGCTTATTACAACCCGACAACCAATGAAATCTGCTTCCCGGCAGCTATCCTGCAACCTCCATTCTTTGATATGAATGCTGATGATGCAATGAATTACGGTGCTATCGGAGTTGTTATCGGTCATGAAATGACACATGGATTTGATGACCAGGGACGTCAGTATGACAAAGACGGAAACCTGAAAGACTGGTGGACGGAAGAAGATGCCAAGAAATTCGAGGAACGTGCTCAGGTAATGGTGAACTTCTTTGACAGTATTGAGGTCGCTCCAGGAGTACATGCAAACGGTAGCCTAACGCTGGGAGAAAACATAGCAGACCATGGTGGACTGCAAGTTTCTTATCATGCTTTCAAGAAAGCAATGGAAACCGCACCGTTGGAAGTTGTTGACGGATTTACACCGGAACAACGCTTTTTCCTTGCTTATGCAAATGTGTGGGCGGGAAATATTCGTCCGGAAGAAATTCTCCGTTTGACGAAACTCGATCCTCACTCATTAGGAAAATGGCGCGTGGACGGTGCATTACCTCATATTGCCAACTGGTACGAAGCATTCAATATCACCGAACAAGATTCCATGTTTGTACCAAAAGAAAAACGAGTATCTATCTGGTAATAAATTCTGAATAGAAACTGTATGCGCAAAGAAGCGTTGGCTTTTCCTCCGGAAGAGTCAACGCTTTTTTTTATTAATTCACACCTTATTATTACGTACGATAAACAATATTTCGTAACTTTGCGCGTCAAATACTTAATAAG
>OFFH01000433.1_pt1 | contig 31384 bp, 26 predicted proteins | sample 1521341 | NCBI WGS metagenome assembly OFFH01 (sample SAMEA3504108, study PRJEB24116) | mouse gut metagenome | biome: mouse gut; feature: mouse-associated habitat; material: faeces | place: Denmark | collected 2011 | reverse complement strand
CCTGTCCCCTTTGCCTTCCCTCCTGCGCCACTGATCAAAATCAAAATTGATTTCCATTGATTTCCGTGCTTCCATCCCCCTCAAAATTACTTTTCTTTTATCTCTTTTATCACCGTCTTCCAATCGCTGATCCCAATGATCTTTTTCGCAAAATCAGTATATTTCTCCTGCTCTTCCGTATCCATATATTTATAAACATTATATACATATTTCCGTGAGCCATCCATATAATTAATCCCCAAATCAAGCCCCTGCTCCATTTCCTCCGCCGCATCCGTTTGTCTGGAAAACAGCACGGACTCTATATGCGGATTGGCTTCTGCCGCCTTATAAGCGTACACGATGGCCGCCGCCTGCACATCCTCTCCGTCAGAAGATGTATACCCAAGCTCGCTAATCGTTACGGGACGGACTTCCCCGTCTTCCATGAGGAATTCTTCCTGCTGCAGATAATCCGTCACCACATCAATATTCGCCATCGTAACCATAGGGGTATCCTCCGAATCCTTCACATACAGAGAATCTTTCCATATATAGGGCGAGGTCAGCGGAACATTATATGGGTGGATCGCCAATCCCCAGTCGATATTTCCCTCTTCTCTGATCTGTTTGTTGAACTCTTCCAATATATCCTTGGCATCATAGTGGATCAGGCTATTGGAATTGCTGTCCCATCTCTGATCCAGGGAAATAAATATCCTGCTGGCGCCATTGATACTTTTAATCGAATTATAAAGTACGCGGAAAGCTCTGATATATTCCTTGACATATGCTCTGATGCTTGTATATTCCATATAGTTCCAGTCTTTTCTTGCATTGATTTCATTCCCGATAATCCAGTTTGCAACGATCCCCCTGCCATTTGCCCTTCCGGAATACCGCTCTGCCAAAAAAGATCCTATCGCTGCCAGATATTCCACCCCTTCTTCATCCGCTCCGTTAAATGCATAGTAGGGAGCCGTCCCTATGCCCGAACGGGCCTGCGGGTGAATCAGCTGCGGATAGGCAGGAACCACATCATTCAGCAAAATCACCGTAATTTCAATTTCTTTTTCCGTAAGAGTCTTGAATATCAGGTCATATTCCGAAATCACTTCCCCGTTAAACGTATACCCCTTCCCATTATAAACATATTCCACAGGCGGGTATTCCTCGTTGTCAGACTCTCCCAATATCCTTGATACCGGGATATTATATGCCGCATGTTTAATCCCGAGATCCTCCAGTTCCCCCGACAAAAGCTTATCCGGGTCGATCAGAAGTCCTTTCTTTGATTCCGCGTTCTTTCCGTTGGATTTGTATACGGATATTTCCTCCGGATTTGTCACATAATAAGGTTTGCTCACCGCCACAAACTTATCGTCTTTTTTCACCGCCACCACATACTTGTACAGCAGTCCGCTTATATTCCCCACGTGCCTTGAAAACTGAAATTCCACTTCGCTTCCTTTATATTTTTGTTCAATAGGGAACATATCCTCCGTAATCTGATCATTGTGTACCCGCAATGCAAACAAATAGTAATAAGAATCGTCGCTGACAGGAATCTCCTCAGCCACCGCCTTAAGCACGATGTTGCTCGTGGTATTATCGACCAGGCAGGACTCCACCGTGAGAATGCTTTCCGTACCCGTCTCTGTCAATTCCACAAAATCCGGGCGTTTTTCCACCATTTCAAACACATTGGCTCCGGCATCCACGGCCGCTTCCAATACCTCTTCGCTTCGGGCTTTTGCAGCCTCGGCTTCCCTTTCCGCCTCCGCGATCTGCTGCTTTTCCCTCTCTATCCGATTCGCCCAGGCCTCCCTCGTCTGCCTGTCCGCCGCTGCCTTATATGCGATCCCGCCAATAACCGCCAAAATACATATCCCTATTGCAACGGCTGCCGCATAACGCTTTTTCCCTTCTCCTTTTTTCCTTTTTCCAAATCTCATCGGCCTTACCTCTTTTGTCCCTATCCTTGTCCCCTCTGAAACCGCACTGCCGGGCAATCCCATACCGCCCGGCAGTTTTTCATCGCTTTTTAGTTATTGATGCCGGTACCGAATCCGGCGGAGCGTTCCCCATATACATTTGCGTCTGCTGTGAGAGCCGGCGTTCCCATCGGTTGCAGATGCATCTTACTTGTACATTTCCTCATAATATTTCTGATAATCGCCGCTCGTCACATTTTTCATCCATTCCTCATGTTCAAAAAACCACTGGATCGTAAGCCTGATTCCCTCTTTAAACATCGTTTCCGGCTCCCAGCCAATCTCTTCCTTAATCTTGTCCGGAGCTATCGCATATCTCCTGTCATGACCCTTACGATCCTCCACATAGGTAATCAAATCTTTGCTGACCAGCTCTTTTCTCGGATCGCCTTCCGGCAGCATTTCCTGCAATGTCTCGATAATGATATGGACGATCTCGATATTCTGCTTCTCGTTATGCCCTCCTACATTATAAGTCTCAAACAGCCGGCCCTTTTCCTGCACCATATCGATCGCCTTGGCATGATCTTCCACATACAGCCAGTCCCTTACATTTTTACCGTCACCATATACCGGCAGTTTTTTACCTTGCAGCGCATTATTGATAATCAACGGAATCAACTTTTCCGGGAACTGGTAAGGGCCGTAATTATTCGAGCAGTTCGTAATGTTCGCCGGAAAATGATACGTATCCATATAAGCCTTCACCAGCATATCCGATCCCGCTTTGCTTGCCGAATAAGGGCTATGAGGCGCATAAGGAGTTGTTTCATAAAAATATTCTCCCTCTTCCTCCAGAGAACCGTATACTTCATCCGTAGACACGTGGAGGAATTTTTTCCCTTCCTTAAATGTCCCGTCCGGCAGTTCCCAGGCCGCTTTCGCACAGTTCAACATAACCGCTGTTCCGAGGACGTTAGTCTGAATAAAAACTTCCGGGTTGCGGATGCTTCTGTCCACATGGCTTTCCGCCGCAAAATGAACCACCCTGTCAATATCGTTCTCAGCAAATATTTTCGCCACAGCATCCTTATCGCAGATATCCGCTTTCACGAACGTATAATTCTTCCTGCCTTCCACGCCCTTCAGATTTTCCAGATTCCCCGCATAAGTAAGGGCGTCCACATTAATAATGCGAATCTCGTCGCCATACTTCTTAAACATATAATGAATATAATTAGAGCCTATAAAACCGGCTCCGCCTGTCACCAGATAAGTTCTCATGCTTTCTTCCTCCATACTTTCCATCTGTTCTTCCCATCATACCTTCTAATCCCCCCGCCGTCAATATCTGAAATAAAGCCCGCAAAAGAAATAAAATCAACCTGCTTATACATTTTGTCGATGAATTACTATCATTAAGTTATTGACTTTTTTCGTCATAACTGACACAATCTAATAGTACCAATTAAATATACACTGTATTTCATTACAATGATTACAAATTTGAAAAGGGGAATAGAATCATGATGTACATGCACTACTGCAAGCCCTGCCACCGTGTTCATATGCTGAACGGCCACAAAATGACATGCCCCAAATGCGGCGGTTCCATTACCGAACTCCGTATTCCGTATATGGAATACGTCAGTATGGATATGGACGAGCGCAACGCCTTTAAAACGAGGTGCGCTGACGAAACACAGTTAAAAGAACTCAGCACTACTTACAGGATGTACAAATACAGCAAGTGGTACAAAGAGCTGCATGGTTGATCCTCCAGAAGAATTCACGGAAACAAAATATCCTAAAGTGGATTTTTTCAGTAAATCATAGTACAATAACAGATACAGCGAAAAATATCATCGTACTTGCAGATATTTTATCTGTTATAAATGTGGAGGATTTACATGAAAAAATCAAGCAACCGAAAGCATAGAAAAAAACAGTTCCGTCTCAACTGGCATCTTCTGTTATTTGCTCTGATACTTATCATTGCAGCTACCGCAATTATCAAGCTCGTTATATGGAATGCCGGCACAAAATCCGATTTTGATCCCGCTCATATTGCAGAAGGGGGCGACGTGGAACCCCTCGATACTATTATTCCTCTCAGCGATTCCAAGCTGGAAGGACATGAAGATGACGGCGTCATGACGGTTTTGTGCCTGGGAAACAACCCCCTTACGGATGAAACCGGGGAAAGGGGATTTGTTTCGCTGCTCTCTTCTAAGACCAATGCCACCGTTTATAACGGGGGATTTCCGGATTCCACCATCGGAACAAAGTATTCCGTATACAATGAAGGCTATCCAAGAGACAACTTCAATCTTCCTCATGTTGCCCAGAGCATTTGCAGCGGAGATTTTTCCCGTATGGAAGCGGCCTCTTCCGCAGAATCAAATCCAATCTATGCAGAAACGGTAAACACTTTAAAGTCCATCGATTACAGCAAAATAGACATGATCGCCATTATCTACGACGGCACGGATTATCTGGCGGGCATTCCCTCCGACAACCCCAATGATCCTTACGAAATCAGCGCTTACACCGGAGGGCTGCGCACTGCGATCGAAGCGATCCAGAATTCTTACCCGTATATAAGGATCGTAGTCATGTCCCACACTTTTGCCCAGTCCATCGATGCAAACGGCAATTTCCAAAACGGAGGCAGTACAGATCTTGGAAACGGAGCCCTTCCCCATTATCTGCTCAAAGAAATCGATGTATCCATTTCCTGCGGCGTATCCATTATCGACAACTTTTACGGAACGATCAATGAAGACAACTACCGCGATTATATGTCCGATAACATCCATTTAAACGATGCCGGAAGGCAGCTCATGGCAGACCGTCTCGCCGAATTCATAAACACCGGCCGCACCTCCGCCCACTAACCACCAATAAAAAATCCCATCTCCCGCGGCATAAACCATCAATAGGAAAAATGCCGCGGGGCGGAATTTTAAATCAATGCGGAGAATGCCCGCTTTCTGGGCATTCTCTGGCGTGAAAAGTACTTCGAATTGCTTTATCAATTCGAAGTACTTTTCACGCTACTAAGGTTCGCCAGAAAACAACTCCTCAAAATCATATTCTTCCACGATCCGTCTCATTTCTTCCAGCTCTTCTTGCAGGTTTTCTTCCGTTACCCCGCATTCCCCGTCCGCAAAGCATTCCGCCATATAGCGATTGATATCCGGGTGGTAATGGCTGTAATCCGCATATCGGTCCAGATCGCATATGATCCATTCCTGGTTGGGAAAAAAGAACACCCTGACATTTTCATAAGAAAACAACCGCTCCGAAATATATTCATATTCCCTCAACACCGCTTCCAACTGTTTTTCCTGCAGCACGTCATTCCAATACAAAATGCTGTAGGGCGGATAAAACACATAAAATTCCGTATCCGGGTTCGCTTCAATATAAGGACATATATTCGCATCCATATTCGCCCTGATATTGTCGATAAATTTTTCCGGGTCGGCCTCTTCCTGCGCCGGTTCAGCCGGCACATAGTTATGCATTACCCATTGTTTATTATAATATTCTTCCGTCCACCAGCTCGCGTACATCGTCGCCAGATCTGTTTTATCCGGATCAGCCAGGGGCCTCATAATATATTGGAGTACTACATCTTTATTCAACAAATATGGAATATCGTTCCACACATAATCGTCATACAGATATTCCGGTATCGGGTATTTCGTCTCTTCCACTCCGCCGCTGTAAGTGATCACATCGATCCCCAAAAAAACCGCATCCACTTTGCGCCCGTCCTGAAACACGATATCCATAATATTCGCCTGGTCTTTTGGAAACGCTCCGCTGTAGCTTAGCTTCAAAGTTTTTAATCCCATCAGTTCCCCAAACCAGTTCGTATTAAAATTCACGGTCATGGAAGAGCCTAAAATCACACTGTCATACTCCATATGCCTTGCCATGCCCGGATTCTGGTTCACCTGATGATCCACCACATAGGGAAAATCCTCCAAAGGAGCATGGTACTGAAAAAAAGGATCTATATACGCGGTCAGCAGCATTACCAATACCGCCGCCGCCAGAAAACTGCCGCCAAATATAACCAGCCATCTCTTATATTGTTTCATCTCTTATCATTCCTCTAAAAATTAAAGTACAGAAAAGTGCTGACCCCGGAAAAGGCAAGCACACACCAGAGCATCGCCCCCGCAAACAATACCGCCGTCCATGGTTTCGGTTTTATTTTATCCGCGACTCCGGCCGCATTTTTTCCAAAAAATACAAGCAGCAAAGAAAATGCCGTGATCGCTCCCATCAGGATATAATGTCCGTATTCCCATCCATCCAACCGCAAAACCTTTAAAATATACCAGAATTCGTCCAGGTTAAAATATCCCGCCAAATTCCTGTTCACCCTGGCATAATCCCCCGAAAACAACAGGGAAATCAACCGGTTTCCCTGCGCTGCATTCTCCGCCCTGAAATATACCCAGGCAAACGCCGTATAGCAGAAAGTAAGGGGAACGGAAATAACCCGGGGAACCTTTCTTCCGTGAAAAGCCCCTCTCCGATTCATCCACATCCTCGTCAGGACATATAATACGCCATGGAGCATTCCCCAAAGGATAAAATTCCATCCGGCCCCGTGCCATATTCCGCTGACCAGAAACACAATCAGCAGATTGCCGTACATCCGCGCCCTGCCTTTCCGGTTTCCCCCAAGAGGAATATAAATATATTTTGTAAAAAAACGGTTCAAAGTAATATGCCACCGCTTCCAGAACTCTACAATATTCCCCGCCTGATATGGGGAATTGAAGTTCACCGGCAGTTCTATGCCAAACATCCGGCTCACTCCAAGAGCCATATCGCAGTAACCGCTGAAATCAAAATAAAGCTGCAAAGCATAAAAAGCCACGAGCAAAAGAGCGTCCCAGCCATGCATGATCTCCAAGTTGGAATAACCATAGTCCACCGCCCCTCCAAAAGTATCCGCCAATATCACCTTTTTCATCATGCCCATCACAAACTGGCAGACGCCCCTCATAAACTTTTCCGCATCAAACCCCTTTTCTCCTGCTCCCACAAGCTCCGGCTCCCATTCGGCATATATGACAAGCGGTCCCTCCACCAGTTTCGGAAAGTATACGATCGAAAGCATATAATCAAGAAATCCTTTTGTTTCAATCTCCCCCTTATAACAATCCGCCAGATAGGAAATCTGCTGAAAAGTAAAAAAACTGATACCCACGGGCAGCGCCACGCGAAGCAGCGGCAATTCCATGCCGCTGATATAGTTCCAGTTCCCGATAAAAAAATCCATATATTTAAAATAAACAAGCGCAGCAAGATTTACCGCAACTCCAGCCGCCAGCAGCCCGCCGGCCCGTTTTTTCCCCTTCATCCCCAACGCAATCCCATAGTTCAAAAATACGCTGAGCAACAGAAGGAGCAAGTATTCCAGCCGGAAACTGCCGTAGAACCAAAGCGACATGGCTGCCAGCCAGAGCTTTGCCGCCCTGCTTCCGATCCTGCCCGCCAGATAATACCCGCCAAGGCTCACAGGCAAAAATACGAATACAAAAATATACGAATGAAATAACATAACAACACCTATTGAAACGTTTCTCTTTTAATTTGCTCAGCCACCGGATCATAGTAGACCGGATATCCGTCCACCGTATCTATCAGCTCCAGGCCAAAGTTCTCCGGCGCTTCCGTCACCCCTTTGCTCTCCACATTAGGCAGCACGATATACGTACAATACCGCTCCCTCGTCAATTTCAACAGCTCTTCCACATCAATCATCGTCGGATGATTCATCACCGTATGCACCGGTTCCGCATACTGCCACTTCGGCTCCACCATCTCCCTTCCATAAAGAAGCTGGATATCCGTATCGTACTGTCTGACGAAATAGACCAAATCCGTCGGAAATACCGCCCATATACGTTCTTCCCCCTCCGCCGGCGCTATCAAGTCACAGATATCGACCACCGTCTGCGGCAAATGATAAGGATTCTGCGCCTTTGACATATACTGGCTCGCATACACATATCTCCCTCCCAGTATAATAACGGCCCCAACTGCGGCACAGGCGATGCCTCCCGCCCATGTCCCCCATCTTTCATAAAGAAACCCTGCCAGCTTCACACCGCCATAAGCAACGATAATCCCCATGGGAATCAGCCAGAGTACTCTGTAATAAGTATCTCCTTCTCCGCCCATCAAACGGACAAACACCTTTCGGAAAATAGGGAAAAAGAAAAGCAGCAACAGGCTCAAAGGCATATAAATGAACAGAGCCCGCCTCCTTTTATTTTTTTCCGTTATCAACAGCCAGACAAGGGCAAGCAAAAACAAAGCTGCCAGATACTTCCCCCCGGCATAATTTTTAAATATTACCACACTTTCCATAAAAATTCCGTACATATCTTATCTCCTCCGCTGAACGAATACATATGCTCATTTACGCATGCAGGAATAAATACAACAGCATATAGATTCCGTTCGGAATGCATACACATCCCGCCTTTATGAGAATGCTAAACTTTTTTTCCGCAATCATCAGCCAAAACGCCGCCGCGCCTATCAGCACCACATTGAGGAAAACCACCATGGAAGTGCAGACGCCAGCCGTCATATTCGTCAATACAAGAAGAACCCATATGGCCGCCACCGGCTCTTTTTTTCTTCTCCTCTTTTTCTCTTCCTCCCCGTCAAAAATCCACAGCATCAGCCATATCGTAACGGGAATCACAAAGCTTGCCGCGACCGCCTTCCCCTGCCATGTCCGTGTCAGAAAAAAGGTTTCGTTCGTATAAATCGATACGTTTCCAAACATTTGAAAAAGCGCGATAAACACCATAAACAAAGACAGTCCTCCCTGGGCCTTCTCCGTCTTTCTTCGGAACAAATGTTTTCCAATCTCATAAAACACCATATAAGTCAACGGAATCCATACAAAAGGCAGTACGCTATGGGCAAGTATCGTCGTATGAAGCCCTGTCATTCTTCCAATATAAGCGATCCATATAGGCAATACCGCCAGGGAATGTCTGATATCCAGGGAAGTCGTCCCCCCCGTATAAGGAAGAATCCGGTACATCGTGTTACTTTGAACCGTTACCAGCGACTGCGCCACATACTCCGCATCATCCCCGTCAAAAGATGTCAGCGTAAATGCCTTGTACAACTGCCAGGCAACCAGCCCCAAAAATACCAGCCATCCCAGCCTTTCCCCCCATGTCATTTCCATGATATCCGGCGGCTGCAGACGCAGCACCCGTTTCCCCTTCCTGGCAGCCCATATGCAAATGCCGATTCCGGCAGCCGCCCCCGCTGCCAGCAAAACGGTAAACCATCTTACCATTACCAGAAAACTATCATATTCCACGAGCAATATGCAGGGAACTGTTACCAGCCAGCACAGCGGCAGCATAATCAAATACCCTGCAGTCACGGTCACTCCCACGTTCCTGTTTTTCTCGGGAATCCAGGGCATCGGGATCAGTCCAATGCAAAACGGAATGATAAACAGCCATAAAATCAGGCCGGGAATCGTAAATATCGTCATTTCTTTTCTCCTTACACAGTTTTCTATAGTTTACCCCAATTCACCCTATCTGTCCATGGACAATCCAATAATTCCATGTTAAAATAACAATAGTTATGCGCAAAAGTTAAGTCAAATCCAACAGTCGAGAGGAATTTATTCAATGAGAAAAGTACTTGTCATAGGCGCAGGCCCCGCCGGGCTTACCGCCGCTTATGAATTATTAACGAACAGACAGCCCGGCAGCCCGGACGTGGATAATAATTATGAAGTGATTGTATTTGAAGAAAGCGAAGCCATGGGCGGCATATCCAAAACGGTAAACCACAACGGCAACCGGATGGATATGGGCGGACACCGTTTTTTCTCCAAAGTCCCCGAAGTCAACGAATGGTGGGAAAAAATGCTCCCCGAACAGGGTTCCCCCACCTACGACGATATTCTTCTTCACCGGAAAATGCCCCTGGCGGCCGGAGGGCCTAATCCCCAGAAGGAAGACAGGGTCATGCTGAACAGAAACCGGGTATCCCGTATTTACTTTAAAAAGAAATTTTTTGATTATCCGGTCTCTCTGAAATTCGAAACGCTCCGTGACATGGGACTGCTGACCACGATCCATGTTTTTTTCAGTTATTTGAAAACCCTTGTCCATAAAAGAGAGGAAAAATCGCTGGAAGATTTTTATATCAACCGGTTCGGACACAAGCTTTATTCCATGTTTTTTGAAAATTATACCGAAAACCTCTGGGGCCGCCATCCCAGCGAAATAGCGCCGGATTGGGGCGCGCAGAGGGCAAAGGGATTATCCATTTTCGCTATCATCAAAGACATGCTCGCCAAGCTTCTGCCTAACAAGAAAAACCGCAAGGTGGAAACTTCCCTGATCGAACAGTTCAAATATCCAAAGCTCGGCCCAGGCCAGCTTTGGGAGGTTACTGCGGAAGAAATCACCAGGCTCGGCGGCAAAATCCTGACCAACAGCAAAGTTACCGGCTTTACAAAGGATGAGAACAACCATATTGTCTCCCTTACCTACGAACATAATGGAGTTGTCTCCACGATGGAAGGCGATATTTTCATTTCCTCCATGCCGGTCAAAGATCTGGTAGGGGGCATGAACGATGTGCCGAAAAGAGCTGCCAAGATCGCCGCAGGGCTTCCTTACCGGGATTACCGCACCCTTGGGGTTCTGGTTCCGAAGCTGAACCTGAAAAATAAGACAAAAATGAAAACGGTTAGTAATATCGTTCCCGACTGCTGGATCTATGTCCACGACAAAACCGTCAAGCTGGGAAGGCTTCAGATCTACAACAACTGGTCTCCTTACATGATCAAAGACCTGAAACATACCGTGTGGGTAGGTCTGGAATATTTCTGCAATGAAGGGGATAAATACTGGAATATGTCCGACGAAAAATTTACCAAATTCGCGCTGCGCGAAATGGTAAAAATGGGACTGATCGACAGCGCTTCCGAAGTACTCGACACCCATTCGGAACGGGTGAAAAAAGCTTATCCTGCCTATTTCGATACCTACAAATATATGGATCAGCTCATAAAATATCTGGATACCATCGATAACCTTTATTGTGTCGGCCGCAACGGGCAGCATAGATATAACAACATCGACCATTCCATGTGTACTTCTTTTGAAGCCGTAAAAAATATCAAAAACGGAATCCGCGACAGAAGCAATATCTGGAGCGTCAATACGGAAAAGGAATACCACGAAGAAGCATCTGCTAACGAAATGGAATAGATTCTGCAACGTATATGATAAAGAGGATGCCCCAAAACTATGAATTCAATTTTTCATAGTTTGGGACATCCTCTTCTTTTTCTTACCATTTATTTCTTAAACATAGACTGTCTCGCTCCATGCGCAGCCCCGCGATTTTTCAGCACATCATCCACCGCATCCATACGCAGTCCCGCATCGATAAAATCGCAATGCTTGCAAAACGGATAATTCTGCCGTCCTGTCCGAATGGCTTCCCGAAGGATCCTGTATTTTTCACTGTTCCACCCTTCCTTCAACGGCGTTTCGTGCAGATCCGCCAAATCCGTCACTTCAAAATTATCACAACAGCAAATTCCCAGTTTCCCGTTCGGCATAATCCACATATCCGTATAAGGCATCAGACAGGTCTCTTTTACCACCTTTTCCGTCGCCTGTTTATTCGGCGCGCTGCCCGCCCGGTTTGTCAGCACTTCTTTCAAATAACGCATCTGGATGAGAATATCCACATCCTTGAATTCATTGGGATGATCCAAAATATATTTATAGATCACTTGAATATTCCTATGCAATTTCATATCCAGACAATAATTATTAATGATCAGCTGATCCACATAGGGCACTACCGCTTTTACCTTCTCCACATCAAGCAGAAGCCCGTTGGTTGACATAAAGATAAACGCTTCTGGAAGCTTCTCCCTGGCATACTTATGAAATTCCACGATACGGGTATCCAGCCATGGCTCATTATTGCCATACATCGTCAAATGCCCTTTATAATTCCAATCTGCCAACTGATCGATAATGCTGTAAAAAAGCTCGTCCTCCATTCTTTTATAAGGACGTTTTTCCGCATTTTTATTCGCCGTGCAAAATTCGCAGGTACTATTGCAGCGATTGATAGTTTCCAGATTCACCACTAACGGCTGCGGAGCCTCCTTTGCTCCCATGAAATAGTCTATATAATTCTTTTGTAACTTCCTTCGCGTCACGAACTGCAGCTTCAAATAACTTTCACTGGACAACCTGGGAAAATATTTTCTTGCGTTCCATCCCAACCGCCCTAAAAAATTGTGTACTCTAACCGGCATTGGCCACTGCCTCCTTTTCGTTGTTTCTGCTACCGCTATTTATATTATCATTGAATAGGGATGCGGTCAAGGCATACGGGAAAGTGATTTCTACTTGTAATTCTAACAACCATATGTTATACTGACGATACAAAAGGGAAAACAACCGCCCACAAAGTGGTTGACCTCCCGGTTTGCTTATATAAGCCTACCTGAGTACCGGTCAAGTAAACAAGGCAGGCTTATTTATTTGCGCTTTTCCCTACTATCTAAGTAGGCAAGCAACGCCATCAGGAAATTACCAGCTAAAAACAATAAGCTTAAAATACGGTATGTATCCATCTGCGCCACCTCCCTCTTTCCTTATTTCCCCGAAAGGATAATGCCGACTGGCATAACGGCGATTGCCGCTTTCGAAAGCCGGGAGGCTGCCACCTTGCAACGCGATTGTTTCCTTGTCCACTATTCTACTACATTCTGATTCCCCTAACAATGATTTGGCGTGTGACACTTAATCCAATCTTCGCCCAGCATGGCGCTTATAAAAATTGATTTCTGCAGCCCAAAGTATTCCCACTTGTAATCCCAACAACAATATGTTATACTGGCAATATAAAAGGGAAAACAACCGCCCACAAAGTGGTTGACCTCCCGGTTTAGGTATATAAGCCTACCTGAGTACGGTCAAGTAAACAAGGCAGGCTTATTTATTTGCGCTTTTCCCTACTATCTAAGTAGGCAAGCAACGCCATCAGGAAATTACCAGCTAAAAACAATAAGCTTAAAATACGGTATGTATCCATCTGCGCCACCTCCCTCTTTCCTTATTTCCCCGAAAGGATAATGCCGACTGGCATAACGGCGATTGCCGCTTTCGAAAGCCGGGAGGCTGCCACCTTGCAACGCGATTGTTTCCTTGTCCACTATTCTACTACATTCTGATTCCCCTAACAATGATTTGGCGTGTGACACTTAGTCCAATCTTCGCCCAAAGTCACGGAAAAGGGAAGCCGGTAGAGATGGAAAGGGACGGGGGGCTGGTTTTCTGCCGTTGCATACAATCAGTAATTTCACTTATGAAATGGTCAATAATCAGAGCGAAACCGCCAGGGATGGTAATGTCATTAAGTTAAGCCTTGGGAACGGCTGGGAAACAACAGTCCCAATGGATCCGTCTCCCTTTTTTGTACGCAAAAAAGACAGTTCCCACTGCCTGAATTCTGTCTATGCATTCTATCTGGATTATGTTATCCTGTAATGGAAAGTTCTTGGCTGCTTTTTTTGGGGCTTGCGCTCATAATACCTGTCCGGACGGATGGGCAGTGTATTCCGCAGGATAAGTACTTTCAGATCAGATGGACTGACTTTCTCGCGAAAATACTCCCTGCATATTTTTACCGCATAGGTATGGTTTACCTGTCGGGAATGCTTTCTCCCCGGTTTCACTTCAGACTGTAACAGATTGGTGATCATGCGGCTGAAGTTGTACATGGTAAGCTTTGCATAGATTTCCTGCAGAATGAGGTCCATCTTTTTTGAATGGAAATGGAGCAGCGAAAGGGCGTATTTCAATTCCCGGAAGGAAGTTTCGATCCCCCAGCGCAGCCGGTACCATTCTTTGATTTCTGTGAAGCTGAAGTCTTCTTCCGGCAGGTTCGTCAGCAGGCAGACAGGCTCCTGTGCCTGTGGACTGCCAGTACACCGGATCACCCTCATGGGCTGGAAGCAGTACGTCGGGGAAGCTTTGGAAACATAGGAAAAGCAATGGTTGCTGGGCTTATAGCCCTCCTCCAGCATCCGGGCACGGCTCTTTTTGCCCTTGAAGAAATCGGCATGCGCTATCCGGCAGGCGAAAGGAAGATCGAACTCTTCCTGCTCCGGCAGGTCTGCCTTTGCAAGAAAGCCCCGGTTGCTGGAAGGCTTTTTGACCCGGAGGACAAACGGGATGTTACGGGCCTGGATGCTGGCGGCCATCTGGTAGGATTCATAGCCGCGGTCATGATGAGGATGGAATGCTCCGGCTCTTCGAGCCGGTCCAGCATGGACGCCAGTGCTGCCTGTTCCCCGGGTTTTTTCCCTGGGTAGATGGCTGCATCCACATACAGGCCGTTGACAAGGTCATAAAGGGCATTGATGTGTACACAGTTCCAGCCCTTCTTGCCGGCGCCGTTAAAAAGATAAGAGGAAGCATCCTTTTCGTTCCTGGGGGTATAGACCGTAGACCCGTCCACAGCCAGGAGGCGGAAGCCTTTCCGGCGGGCGCCTTTGTAGGAAGCGGTAAAAGTGCGCAGGAGCATGGAAAGGTCCTCCGGCCTAATCTTTAGGCGCTGCTGGTAGAAAGCGGAAGGGGAAGGGCAGTCCGGCCTGCAACGGAAATAATTGGTGAGTTCGTTGCGGATGGTGCTGCCTTCTATCTGGAGGAGGAAATGGAGCATAGCAGGAAAGTCGAGCTTTTTCCTGCGTGTAAAATCGGTTTTGCTGTTGAGAACCCATTGTTCTTTCTGGTCAGAGACCTGCCAAATGGCTTTTTCTAAGTTTGCTTTCATCTGGGCAATATGTTTCATAGGAACCTCCTTGATCTGTTTTCATCAAGGGCTCCGCCACACATTTTTGATGATTTGTCAATACTTTTTTTCAAAAAAACAAAATAAAAACAAAAAAAATACCAAAGCAATCCTCATGATTACTTTGGCATTCGGAAGCTTAACTTAATGACATTACCAGGGATGGCGGTTTCAGGAAGCTTAGGACAGGATGTCCGTTGCTTCCGGCTCGTTCGGTTTTATCGCATTATCCATTTCATTAGTGAAATCCGATTGGAAGCTCCGGCAGAAAACCAGCCCCCCGTCCCTTTCCATCTCTACCGGCTTCCCTTGGCTTCCCTTTTCCGTGACGTTTACAAAGTATGTATCCATCTGCGCCTCAGCCGTTTCACAAATAATATCCCAAAAACCGGTTAAACAAACTATAGGAAAACGCTGCCATCACATAAAGCATGACGCCAAGACAGATTATTTTTCCAATGACAGGCCGTATCATATCGGACAGCCGGCATAGCTTCCCGATCCCCAGAGTCACCAGATACATAAAGGGAATCAGGATTGGAAGAATGTACCGTCCTTGGGGCTGGAACTCCCATGTATAGGAATAAAAAACGCATAAACCGATCGTAATCGCACATGCCAGCGCCATGCATATGTAAAAAGCCGCCCGGTATCTCTCGTCCCATTCCGTCCTTTTCCATTCTCCCTCTTCTCTCCGCCCTTTCCCATATGCGACCCTGATTTTTTCTACTGGAAGAAATGCCGCCAGGCATCCGATGATCCAAAGCCGTTTATAATAAATATAAATCAATCCGTGGGTGGGGATGATCATCGGTCCGAACATGGCAATAAAACTATCCCGCATCAGCGTGATATAGCCCGTATCAAACAACATCTCCCGCAGGCTCTTTCCCGCATTCTGATAAGTAAACCTTGTTAATGGATTATATTCCTCGGCAGCCGTCAAAATCGCGCAATCCCTTCTGGCATTCATGGCAATAATATCGCCCTGATAGAGAATGGCATTTCTTGCAAACCACCACCCAATCCCCAGAAGAACAAACAGGGATATATAAAATCCCTTTCGGAGCAGCGGTTTCCATTCCACCCGAATCCCTCTTTCAAAATGGACATAACGGACGAAAAAGATCAACATCGCCGCCAGTATCATCCCATAGGCATTATAATAGGACATAGCGCACAACACAATCCCTGCGGAGAGCAGAAGGCAGCCCTTCCTGTCGAAATCCGCCCTTCTCGCCCTGAGCAGCGCATAAAATATAATCGCCACCGACAGCATCGCCATAGAATCCGTATTCACATAGGAATGAATAAATATATTCTGAGGCAGGAAGACCACCAGAAGCGTAAACGTCCACTGGATATACGGGTTTCTCCATGCCTCCTTTGCCGTTTTGCGGACAAAATAAGCCATCAGGACACCAAAGCAGACATTGACCATGCGGGCGGCCAGCAGAAGCGTACCGCTGTCTTCCGTAAATAGCTTCAAAAACCGGAGCAGAAAACCCTGAATAATATAAGTCAAAATAGGCTGAAAAGCATAGGATGCGCCATACCCCGCCAAAATCACCTCGGGATCGGCCCCATGAGGGAGTACACCATGGCGGCATATGTAATCCACGACCTTAAAACGATTAATCTCATCCGGCGGATCGCCGAAAGGCTGCACCACGGCAAAACATGTAATCGAAGCAAATACAAGCAGATAAAAGACGATTTCCACCGCCAGTTCCAGCCTTCCATTCTTATTCCTTTGACGCTTTTTTCTTCCTGTCCAGCTATTTTTCCTCTCCATCTATATCCCTGCCCTTCCTCAATATGCCATATCGCTTCCGCAGCAATATACATAAACCGCATAAGGAGCCTCTTCTGCCTCATAGGCTTTTATCAGATGCAGCCCGGCTTCATCGGCGTTGCTCAGTTCAAATCGTGAAAATATATATTTTCCTCCCAGATCCGCAAACGCCCCGGCATCTATATAAATATCTTTGTCCTCCACCGTAAAAGACTTAAACTGACTTACCACCGACAGATCCGTTCCCGAATAAAGATATGCCCTGGCACCCCAATCATCATAATAGACCCGGCTGGCCTCCACCCGCTCCAGCGCCGGAGCAATGATCCTGCGAAAATCCTCCTTATAACTTTGCGGATAAAAACCGAGGTAGCCGTCCAGCGTGGCGATTCCGTTATATTCTAACACGGCCGGATGAAAGCCGTAAGCCGCCGACCATTCTCCCTCATAACCGATATCCTCCTTCACCTTCTCAAACAGATCGCAGGAATAAAATTCCCGGAAATTCATTTCGTCAATCTCTTTCCCTTTTATGATTTCCAACGCTTTATTCTTGCAGGTAAAAAACAGGTCGTTATACCTGGAAGGCGTCAGCAGAATCACGGCCGCCGCCGCCAGCGCCAGCCCATTTGCCGCCCAGCGGCTCCAGCGCCGGATCGCTTCCCGCCCCTCCGTTCCAAAAGAAAACGTATACATCCTCTGCAAAATCATAAAATATGCCCCATACCAGAGAAAAGGACTAAAAAACACGGTACGGTTGAACTGAAAGCCTTTCAGGGGAGGAACAAGCATTTCCACCATCCGCCGGAAGGCCCCCCAATTATAAATACCATATACCACGCTGTTAAACACCAGAAGCAGCATCAACAGATTATAGACATCATGGAAAATCGCTTTGTATTTCCTCTCCGCCACATATTTCCCATTCCGCCAGAAAAAATACCCTGCACATATCCATAAAACCAGCTTATCATGAACGCTTTCCGCATGAAACATGCCATGCAGCCATACATCCGCACTCTGGGCCATTATCTCTCCCGCCGTCAGATCCGCCTCTGCCATAGTAGCGCGAATCGTTTCCACGCCTCCGAAAAGCATAACGTAAAATAAACGATATTCAAAAAACACATATCCAAGCCCCAGTACCACCAAAGCGGCCATCAAAGATACCGGTGCCTTTCTGTCCCTGATCCACAGCCAGATAATCCCGGCCAGAAGATACGCAAGAATAAAAAAACCATGATAAGAAAAATAAGAGAAAAAGGGATAGCAGAATAACAAGACATACAGCTTTACGGACGGTTTCCTGTAAATCCGCAGCAGAAGATACAGCGCCAGCGGAATTGACGCGAATGGAATACCAAAAGCCGGAAATAAGTTCAAAATTCCATAACAAAACCCCATCATGGCCGCCATCGGCCTATATTTTACAAAATCCTCCCCATACCATTCCTTTGCCAGCATCCAAACGGATGCCAATGATATCGCCACTTTCAGCAGATATCCTGTAATATAGGCCGCAAAAGGGGGAAGCAAAAAATAGAGCAGCGTATAAAGAGACAGCTCCGAAGGCAGATTATCCCTTGTGACCCCGCCCAAAAAAGGTACATCAACGCCATGGGAAAAAAAGCTGTCCGTATTTTTCAACATACCGAACTGTGCCATAAACAGATCCAGATTATCATGCACCGCAATATAGCTGCTTTCTCCAAAAACAATATATACCGCGGAAACGGACAATAAAAACGCCCCTATGAAAATAACGTACCAATTACCGATGATTCTTTTCTTCATTCCCTAACCATTTTCCTTTGTTCCCATTCCGCCACAAAGCCCGGCCTTTTATTTCATCATAGATCATCATCGACAGAGCTGTGTAAAACAATCCCATACTATAAATCATATAACGCGGCTGACAAAAAATCATAGCGCCCACGACAAAGCAGTTTACCGCCACGCTGCCAAAGACGATCTCAGCCATCGTCCCGCTTTCATCCCTTTTCGCCCAGCCTTTATTCCTCCATATGCGGCGCGCATAAAGCAGCAAATACAGAATATAAGCCGCTGCTGCGCAAAGGTTCAGATAACGGTTTACCCTTGCGATAGAATTAATAAAGCCTTTCCATGTATTCGATACATACACGCGGATCAGATTTCCCTTTTTCTGGCCAAACAACGTCTTCACCATAGCATTGCAATATTCGTCATATTTCAAGACCGCATCAATGCCCGTATATCCATCATGCTCCCTGACGTATCCCTGCACTACCGGATTAATAATACCATAGCCGATCGCATCGTAACTGTCCGCATAATGGGAAGAAAGATCCACCCATCCCTCGGGCGCATAAGCGATCTTAAGCCCCTGTCTGTCCGCTTCCGCAAAAATCTCCTCATAGAGCCCCCGAAGCGTCTCATCCTCAAACAGGCCGCTATCTTCCGCCTCCGCAGTATAGACCAGCGTGCAAAGCATCCCCATGGAATTGCCCGAATGCTCAATCCATGCCCCCCTGACACAATAATTATAAAGTCTGTCCGTAAACTTACAGGCAAAGAATATCCCGGCAGTCAGAACAAGCAGAAACAGCAGCTTTTTCACCCTTTTTTCTTTTATCAGATAATAAAGGAGAAGCACTGCCGCCATCAGGCAGATCGTAATCAGCATCTGCTTCCGCAGATTCACCAGCAGCAACGCAAAAAATACCGTCCCTGCCAGATTTCTTTTTTTCTCCTCCATCATATACCGGTACAACTGCACGATAAAAAGAACATACAGCGACAGCCCAAGCCCTTCCGTCATAATACTGCAAATATAGGAAGAACGTCTGGCCGCTACAAATCGACATAAAATAGTAACGCCAAACTGAAAGAGTACCGAAAGAAGCGCCAGTATGTTGCTGTTCCCTTTATCCCTTTTCACCGTCACAGCCAGTTTCCATGTCGCATAAGCCGCAAGAAGGCTCTGGACAAACACTACCGGCACCAGATAACTTTCCTCGCCAAACATTCGCCGGAATATCCAAAGAAACGTAGGATACAACGGTTCTCTCGTCAAATCCATCGTCGCGTAACTAAGGGAGTCCTTACACCAGACCGGCCCGTCATAAAAGGCAAAAAAGAGATAAAATCCCAGCGATGCCGCCAATAGGCCGAGTTCCCATTTATCCCACTTTTTCCCCATCTTCTTCCCGATATCAGTCCACATCCCCACGCTCTTTCCTCCCCTGGATCATATTCAGCCGGAATTCAAAATCTCTTCTGTTCTTCAGCGCCATATTGGACAAGATAAGTCCTGAAAAAAAGGACTGTATGGCTGCCAGCATGACAAAACCGCATACGAACAGCGTCGGAAACTTATCCACCATTCCTGTTTTGATAAAATCCACCAGGACAGGGATAAAAAAGACAATCGATACTGCCGCCAGGAGTACGGCCAGCAACGTGAAAAAGCCCAGCGGCTTATAATCCTTATACAGCTTTCCTATCGTTCCAAGCACTTTCAACCCATCCGCATAAGTGTTTAATTTGGATTCGCTTCCCTCCGGCCGATCCCTGTAATCCACGACCACGTTCTCAATCTGCATATTATTGGATACCGCATGGATCGTCATCTCTGTCTCGATCTCAAATCCTTTGGACAGCACCGGAAAAGTTTTTACAAAACCATAGCTGAAAGCCCTGTAGCCTGTCATAATATCTTTAATATCACAGCCAAACAACCGGTTAATGCTTCCCCTCACCAGACTGTTTCCCATATTATGAAAAGGCCTTTTATTTTCAGTAAAATACGTGGACGACAGCCTGTCCCCCACCACCATATCCGCATTATGATTCAGCACCTTGTCCACCATCTCTGCGGCATACTCCATCGGGTAAGTGTCATCCCCGTCCACCATTACATAACACTCCGCCTCCACCTCGCGGAACATGCGCCGAATCACATTTCCTTTCCCCTGCATATACTCATTCCGCACCAGCGCTCCCGCCTCTGCGGCCAACTCCGCCGTTCTGTCGCTGGAGTTATTATTATATACATAAATCACCGCCTCAGGCAAAGCGGCTCTTGCATCCTTCACTACTTTGGCAATCGTTTTTTCCTCGTTATAACACGGTATCAGCACTGCTATCTTATCCATTATTTACTCTCTATTCTTTCTTGATTTATTCTGCATATTCTGACTTTTCCTCTATAGTATATCCGTCATAAGGTATATTTTAACAGAATCTTACGGTTTCGTCTATATATGGGATAGAAATCAGGTTGGAGAACGAGGAAAGATTTGGAAGACTTTGGAAACGGAGGGGCGGTTTGGCAGCGACAGAGGTGGGCGGCAGGGCGGCGGGGTTTTCCAGGTAAATCTTTTCATCAGATTTCACTAATGAAATGGATGGAATCTTATCAAACCATTCGGGTCGGAAATGAAGGGCATCCATGCCCTGCATTTCCTAAAATTGCCATCCATGGCAATTTTTCCCTAGGGATTCGACCATTTCATAAGTGAAATTGCTGATGAAAAGCAACACCCGGAAAACCCGCCTTCTCTCCGGCCGAACCCGTCCGCCAGGGGAGACGCATCGCTATGGGACATGGGGCTTCCATCCTTCTTCCACAACTACTCCCCCTTTTAAAACCCCTGATAAATAAACTCCGCCGCACTATAATCCGGCCCGTAATGCCCAAGCAATATGATATAAAAGAGCAGGGCATACCACAAAGCAAAGCGGAACAGAACGGGCTTTTTCTCTATCCGCTCCCTTACGGAACCTTTTTGGTGAAGCAGGGAGACCGCAAGCAGCAGAAGCAAAGATACTATGGCGATAACCGTTTCGATCACATCCAGGCCGAGCGTAAAAATCCCGCCCCTAAGCAAGTCGCCCAAATTCCATACGCCGCCCGCGCTGGCAAGCATCCGGCAGGCATCCGTCGTGGAGGCTGCCCGGAAAAATACAAAGCCGATATTCACAAGGAAGAATGTCCGCAGCACACGGAACCCGTCTACCCATTTGCTTTTGGCGTCAATGGAAAGTTTTTCCATGCACTTTCGAAAGAAAGGGGCAAGCAGTTCCCCGGAAACGATATAGAACCAGTGCAACAGACCGGAGCCGATCACGAATTTCCAGTCCCCGCCATGCCATATTCCTACCGTAAACCAGAGGATGAGCATAGCAAGAAATGTAGTCAGCTGCTTTCCTCTTTTTTTGCCGAACTTTTTCCGCAGTTTCTTCCCCAACTCCATAAACATGTTGGTGCGCAGAAGGGGATAGAATACATATTCTTTCATCCATACGCCCAGACTGATATGCCACCTCCGCCAATATTCCGAAATATTTTTTGAAAAAAACGGAGTTTCAAAGTTCTCCGGCAGACGAATGCCAAAAGTCTGCGACATGCCGAGCACAATGTCCATGGAACCCGAAAAATTAGTATAAAGCTGGAAGGCAAAGCATATTGTCGCGATCCATATATAACTGCCGGGGTAGGCGGTATAATTGTCGTACACGGTATTCACCACAATATTCATCCGTTCCGATATGACAAGGGTCTTAAAAAATCCCCAGACCATCCGCTGGAGGCCAAACGTAACCTGGCGGTAGTCAAACGGATGGGGCTCAAAAAACTGCTCCCCGTCTTCCCGGTACCGCAGGATCGGCCCGGACAGAATCGATGGAAAATACATCCCGTATAAAGCGGTCTTAAAAAAATTCTTCTGCGGTTTCGCAATTCCGTTGTATACATCCACAATATATCCTAAAATGGAAAAAGTATAAAAAGAAATACCCAGCGGAACAAGAAAATCAAATACTCCGATCATTTCTCCCTGTGCGCCGCACAAAAACGCAGCCGCATTGATCGTATAGATGCCGAAGTTAATATATTTCAGAACGACCAACGAGCCTATTAAAAGCAAAAGCGCCGCGGCCAGGACCCACCGGCGTTTCTTCACATCCTCCGTCCCCGCCATCACACGGACGGCGCCATAGGCTGTCAGACAGGCGGCGGCAGGATATAGGATCAATAAACCGTTTCCCGTCAACAGATAAAAAGCTGCGCTGGCAAAAAGCAAAAATACCCATTGCGTTTTTCGGGGAATCAGATAATATATAAGTAATATGAAAGTGTAAAAGCATAAAAAATAAAAAGAAGTAAAACTTGCTGGCATATAACGGTTTCCTTTCCGGCTGCTGCTTTACTTATTTCAGTGAGGTATTGTCATGAATCATTTAAAAGTACACCATATCGGATATTTGGTCAAACATATCGACAAAGCCCTATCGGAGTTTGAACGGCTCGGATATACCGCCGTTTCCCAGGTCGTTTTCGACGGCATCAGGAAGATCCATATCTGCTTTATAGAAAAAGACGGCTATCGGATAGAACTGGTTTCTCCTGCCGACAGCTCATCCGTCGTTGCCGGCCTCATAAAAAAATATAAGAACAGCCCTTACCATCTCTGTTACGAAACACCGGATCTCGATGCCTCTCTGGCCGCTTTGGCCCGGGAAGGATTTACCGCCATCGACATGCCCACCCCTGCTCCTGCCTTACAGAACAGACGAGTGGTATTCCTGATGAATCCTTTTCTTGGCATGATCGAACTCCTTGAAAACCGGTTTCCTGAATAGAAACCGGCTTTCCTTTCCTGTTTGCAAATTTCCGGAGCCGGTATCAATCCTTGATCTGGCTCATAATAATATCGGCCATTTCTCCCACGTTCTTCATGGCCACTACCTGTCCCATGGAGAACTTGATGCCGAACTCCTGCTCCACGGCTGCAATCAAATTGATATGTTCCAGGGAATCCCAGTCTTCGATATCGTCCGCCGTGGTCTCTTCCTTCACTACGATCGACTCGTCGTCGAATACATCCTGGAATACTCCGTTTAAGGTTTCAAATACTTCTTCTCTCGTCATTGTTTCATTCCCTTTCCATTTCCACTTCTATATATTTATTTTTCTTCTCATAAATTTCCGGTATTTCATATAGCCATACGGTATTGCCTTCTTCGTCTTCTTTTATTTTGCCAAACCCCTGCAATCCGTAAAAATTTTCCACCATTTTATTTTTTGCCGTAGGATAATAATAACCCAGGATCCTTTTTATCCCTGCCTTCCGGCTCTCTTCCACCAGCCTGTCCATCATGGCGAACTCCATATCCCGTTTCAGCACCCGGCAGCTCATAATCCACAGATCGATGTGGAGTTCCTCTTCTTTCTTATACCCGATCACAACGGACACCACGCCGTTATCCCCAAATTTATCTTCCAGCTTCCCATAAAGAGTGATATACTCTCCGTCTGCCGCTGCCTGTTCGATCTCTCCCTGTGTATATCTTCTCGTCGTCAGATTGAACTGATTGCTCTTATTCGTCAGCTGGGCGATCCTGGCCATATACACGGGTTCAAAGGAACGGATCGTCCCCTTCATTCCAAGGGATTTCAAATATTCCCCATAATCCGCAAATCCCGTCTGCTGTTTCTCACGCATCCGGTTAGCCCTGTACATATCACTTCTCCTTCTGTCATCTTCCGACAGGGAAGTCACTTCAAAAAAACCCGACCGATCCAATACGCGTATATATTGCTCCGGTCTGCCGATTTCCGGCGCTGCCGCCGGCGTCTGCATCCTGACAATCTCCCTCTCGGCAGGATTATCATCCACGAATACCAGGCTTTCCGGCAAAATATTCAGCTCTACAGCGATATCCTCCAGGTTCTTGCTCTTCGGCTCCCAGTTAGCCTTGATCACGATAAAATCATCCGGCTTCAAAGTTCCCGCAGGATGCTCCAATCCTGCCATGGCGTTTTCTTCCTCGTTCTTGGAATTGATGTTGAGCATCACGCCGATATCTTTCTGGGCTTTTATATAACTCTGAAACTCTGCATATACCTGCCCCATGGAAGTCTCCTGTCCGATCTCCAGATTGTCCGCTCCGTCATCCCCTACGACGCCCCCCCACAGCGTATTGTCCAGATCCAGAACAAGGGCCTTTTTGTTTTTCCCGAAAATCGCTTTTATAATATTGCACAAATTGTATGCAAATTCCGGAATGGCCTGCATACAAAGACAATATTTATACATATGCCAGTAAAAAGGATCCGACCACTTGTCCAGTCCATAGGCTGCCGAAATATAATTTATATCATTAATATAAAAATTCTCATGGGTTTCCCCATATTGGTAAAAACGTTCGTTCAAACGTGTCAGGAAACGAGTTCTCCCGCTGATGGCCGCCCCGTCCTGATTTCCCAACAGGCGGTAGAAAGGATATTCAAAATTATTCTGTATCACCGGGCAATGGTAATCGGCTTCCAGTTTGTCCCACATCGCGCTAAAATGCCTGAACTGCTCCTCCAGCAAAGCCTCTGTCTCTTCCCGTCCGTCTCCCGGCTTGGGACAGGCCGTCACGTTCCTGCCGCTGGTATGGATATAAATCACATCCGGCGCAAAATCCTTCAACCTTTCGTTCCCGAACATGGCATCCTGAAAGTATTGACCGTATTCCGACTCATAAAACTCCGGTTCAATCCCCTGGTGCAGAAGAAAAAGTTCCAGAATGCGGATAATATCATGAGTAGTGCTTCCTCCCAGAACCGCTATTTTCTTCCGGATCCTCGCTCCCTCTTCCGCCAGAAGAACCCTTCTTAGCTTCTTTGCATTCTTTAAAATATATTCACTGTCAAAAGGATATTCTAACTCTCTCAAACTGCCTCTCTCCATTTTTCTGCTTTTTCGCATATATAAACCATGCGTCCAATGCCCAAAGGCGGATGCCTGAACATCCGCCTAACATTTTACCATACTTTGCTATTTACCGCCACCTCTAATTATTTTTTTCAGCCTCATATTCCAGAATAATTTCCGATAGTTTCTCCGCATATTTCCGCCGCCCTTTTTCCGACAGATGTATGCCGTCTTCCAGATATTCATCTGCGGAATAAGTATCCAGCCCGATCCCCTCATAGGCATTCAAAAACAACGTATGCATATCTGCGGAAACATTGCCGCATACTCTGTAATATTCCACCAGCTTGCCGCCGCCGTTACTCACCATATTTCCATCGCCCAGGTAAGAACCGTCTTTGCCCCAGAACTGTGCATAGTTCGGTGAACAAAGCACGATCGTCGCATCTGGAAAGGAGTCCCGCAGTCTTTGTATCGCTATGCGCAAAGCCCCTACATAAGTATATTCATCATAAATATCATCCTCATCGTTCAACGGTATCCCGCTCAGGAAATCATTCATCCCATATTCGATCACAAAATAATCCGTATTGGAGAAATCACAGGTGGCGAATACCTCTCCCGCCCGATGGCCATCCAGAATCTTAGCATCCACATTTCCACAAATAGCGTGTACGACCCCCTGAAGACAGCGGGAACTCCATTCTTCATAGGTGGATTTTTCATAGGTAGTCAATGCCGCCGTCGTCCCCCCCATCGCCAGGTTATACACATCCGCATCACAATATACTCCTGTCAGATAGGCAATACCCGATTCATCCCGGTAACCGTCCAGAATACTGTCTCCCAGAAAAACGATCTGCATTCTGTTGACCGCCGGCTGCTCAGGAATCGGCTCCGCCACTTCCTTTTGCTCGATTTCCGGTTCATGCAGCTGCTCTGGATCCACCACCATCTCCTCCTGGGGCGGCTCCGGCTCTATAACCTGTGCCGACTCATTTTCCATATTCATTTCTTCCGTCGCCTTCGGAACCTCATTGCGGGATTCCTCCTCGATCACAACTGCGTCCCCCGCCGCATCTTCCGGGAGAACATCTTCTTTTGCCGTGTTTTTCCCGCATCCCATCAGCAATACCGCCGACAGAATAAGAACCGCCGTTACTTTTAATTTTTCCATAACCATCCTCATTGCAACATCCTTTCTGTATATTTATTGCATTTATGTCCATGTTTATATTATTATAACATATTTTTTGTTTTGGAATGCCCTTTCGTCTATTCTTAAGGAAATGTTCCACAGACCTTAAAGAAAACTTAATATTATCCTATTGCGGTAATATATGGAAAGTAATGAGGTTTTTTATGATATTTAACTCTATGGCATTTGCCGTATTTTTACCAACTATTTTTATTTTATACTGGATCTGCCCTGCAAAATACCGCTACATCTTCCTTCTTGCAGCCAGCTTTTATTTTTATATGGCAATGGATAAGCGATATGCCCTTCTTCTTTTATCCATTGCCATAGTTTCCTTTTTCCTCGCATTGGCTCTCCAGTCCGCCGCTTCCCTGCCGGATAAAGGATGGGATAGGGACAGGAAAAGATGTTTATTGAAAAAAATATATCTGCTGGCAGGAATTATCCTTTTGGCCGGTTGTTTAATCTTACTTAAATATACGGGCTTTTTTTTCGAAGCCGCCGGTCTGCCATCCCCTGCTATACAGCTTATGCTGCCGGTAGGAATTTCATTCTATACCTTTCAGACATTGGGATACTTAATCGATATCTACAGGGAAAAATATCCTGCGGAACGGCACTTCGGCTATTACTGCCTGTTCGTTTCTTTTTTCCCCCAACTTCTCTCCGGCCCCATCGGCCGGGGCGACGCGCTTCTGCCCCAATTCAAAAAAACACGTATCTTCAATCCTGCCCAGGCATCTTACGGCCTGAAGCTGATGTCCGTGGGATATTTTAAAAAATTAGTTGTCGCCGAACTGCTGGCGCCCGTGGTAAACAGCATTTACGACCACCCCGGCGATTACAGCGGCCTGGTATTTCCTGTCGCCACCATCATGTTTGCCGTTCAGATCTATTGTGATTTTTCAGGATATACGGACATTGCTATCGGCTGCGCCAAGCTTTTCGGGATAGAACTCCAGGAGAACTTTAAAAGCCCTTATTTTTCCCATAGCATCCGGGAATTCTGGAGCCGTTGGCATATTTCCCTTTCCACATGGTTCCGGGATTATGTATATATCCCTCTGGGCGGCAGCCGCAAAGGATCTTTCCGCCATTGCCGGAATCTGCTCCTCACCTTCCTGGTCAGCGGGCTTTGGCACGGAGCCGGATTTCCTTATATCATATGGGGAGCTGTCCATGGCATTTATCAGATCCTGGAAACATTCCTGAACCCCAGGCGTCGGCGCGGTTTTTTCTTCCTCCTGCTCACTTTCGCAGAAGTGTGCTTCGCATGGGTATTTTTCCGGGCCAATACCTTACCGGACGCATGGCGTATTCTTTCCCTCAGTTTCCACGGAGTCGAAAGTCCCGGCAACTACTTAAAAAACGCCGTCATCTCCCTGGATATGTCTTATGCTTATATGATATATTTATGCATCCCTGTGCTGCTTTTGGCGGCCTACGACTACGCTTCCCTGAAAACTGACGTTATCGCCCGTATTTCATCCTGGAAGCCCTGGGCCCGTTACTCTGTTTATATTCTTTTTTTACTTGTTATCCTGTTATTTTCCGAGAAAGGAGTATCGACTGAATTTTATTATTTTCAGTTCTGATATAGAAAATTATGAAAAAAATTATGTTATTTTTATTAAAATGCCTCGCCGTATCCCTCGCCGCTTTCTCTTTGCTCCTGCTCCTGAACTACCGCTACCTGCAGGTCATGGAAGAGCCTTACAGCGATGCCGACAAATTCCATTATATGGATTCTTCTTACAACAATATTCAAATCTGCAATATCGGCAGTTCCCACGGAGAATATGCTTTTACTTATAAAGATCTGACAAAAGAACAGGGCTATGAGTGCTTTAACTTTGCCATGTCCAGCCAGACCTACGACTACGATTACGCTATCCTGTCCATGTACCAAAAACATTTTTCCGATTCATGCCTGATGTTTATTCCTGTTTCCTATTTTTCCTTCAATAACGAAGTGGTGGATGAAAAAGAAAAACAGTTTTTAAGCGCCAAATATTATACCTTTTTATCGCCCAGATACATTCCTTCCTACGATCCCTATATCGACCTGGTTACAAACCGGCTCCCCATTCTTTCCGCCGGAGAAGATATCATAAAGCTACTGCCCTCCTTATCCATCAAAGCTCATGCCGCAGAAGCAGAACCTTCCTTCCAGGAAAAGGCGCGGAACCGCTACCACCGCCATATGGATAACAAGGAAAACTATTTCCTCCCCGAAAGAATCGACAATCTGTATGATATCCTCACATTTTGCGAAGACAACCATATCACTCCCGTTTTAATTACCACACCTTATACCGGCCTTTACTCCGATCTGTTCTCCCGGGAATTTAAAGAAGAATTCTATCAGACGATAAACGCCATTTCTCAACAAAGCGGCGTTCCCTATTATGATTATTCCGAGGATGAGCGTTTTTCCGATGCACTGGATTATTTTTCCGACGCAGATCATTTGAACGAAGAAGGCTCTTCCTATTTTATGGAAATCATAGAAAAAGAAATTCCCGAATTTCGGGAATTTCTTCAAAAATAACTCTTTCATTTATGGCGTCTTTCTTCTGTAGCTGCTATTCTACTTTCTCAATCATCAGGCTTTCCACGAGCATATCCCCGCCGCCGATGTTCCATAACGCGCATTCCAAATCACCGGCCAACTCCGTCAGTTCCACCTCATAGCAAATCCTGTTTTCCTCCACCGCCAGGTTCTGCGGTTCCAGAACATTGTCCCCATGATTATAATAGCACTTGATATCCACTGCGCCCATGCCGCTGCCCGTCGCCGTCACCCGGTATCTTCCCGCCTCCGCATACAGATAAGGCCCGTAAGAATTGCCATAGGAGTGAATAACCCATCCCTCTTCTGTCACCTCGGCATTATTCAAATAACGGCTGCTCCCCATATTATATCTGTATATGGCCAGGTCTTCCCCGGATATGGGTTCCAAACTTCCCAGAGGCTTGCTGCATCCGACCACAAGCCCGTCCATTTCATAATAATTCAGAGGATAAGACAGGCATTTCTGCTTCTCGTTTTGGAAGAAAACAAAAACGGTATCCGAAGGGCATTCCGCCAACGCCCGGTCTCTCGCCTCGATTTCTTTCCCTTCTAAAGATCTGGCAAAATAAAAGTTACTCAGGGTCAGTCCGTAATCCGATGCGTAATCGCCAAAGGAAAACAACTGCTTCCTTTCGTTCACTACTTCCGAAACAAAGCATATATGCTCCACATCCGTTTCATTTCCGATCACCGCCCATCCTTCCGACGGCAGCAATGTCTGATAAACGTCCCTTTTATTATAAATCTCATTTTTCTCCGCCAGCATTCCCCTGATATCCGCAAACTGGAGAAGGAGGCAGACCAGCAGCATCAGATCGGCCGCCCTGCGCCCGATTTTTTTCCTTCCCGCACAGACAGCGCCCAGTACGAATAAATAGACCAACGGCCAAATCAGCCGGCCGGAGGCACGGAAAACGCTCCATGCCTTATATAATATCTTAGGCAGGGGAAACTCAAACAAAACTTTCTCCCCATACATGACCACATGGGAAACCGACGCCAGCAGCGTCAAGGTCCCTATCAGTCCCCAAACCAGTCCCCATATATGATTTTTCATCCAGTTTCCGGCTTTTCCGCCAGCAGAGTCTGCCGGATGTTCCTGCACCGGCAAATCTCCCTTCCTCCATCCCCCTGTCAGATTTTTCCGATCCAGCCATCCTCCGACCCGTAAAAGAAGCGCCCACAGGCATAGTACCAGCAAGCCAAGCCCCAAATAACCAAAGCCTTCGTACTGGCTGTCCGTACAAGGCATATCCTTCCAATACCGCGACCATCCCTGGGGATTCCAAAAACCATTTAAATTAAAGCTATAATAACCAAGCCCGTCGTTTCCCGCTTTCATCCCGGAAGCAAATCCTCCGAAGAGGAACACCGTCCCCGCCGCCGCTGCCAGATAAGACCCCAAAGGCAACAAAGCCTTCCACTTCTTCCTGCCCTTCACCGCATCCAACAGAACAAAGCCGAGCAGGATCACGCCGCACATCGGCAAAAAATAAAGATGGATGCCGCCGCACAGCATTCCCAAAATGCCCCATCCTTTCACCGCTTTTTTTGTATTTTTATACACCGGTTCATAATAAACGATAAACATAAGCCCCAACAGACAGAGAAAATGCCCGGCCAGCGCCGTCATCCAATACATCCTGTCGATAAAAACAGGACTTAAAACAAAAAACATTCCTCCTGCCACAATCCCCGGAACGCTGTCCACATATTTCTTTACCAATTTCGCGCCGATCCCGCCCTGCAGCATAAAGCACAGGATACCAAACCATCCGAAATATTGGAACCGCACCGGAAGCAGAAAACGGAATATTTTAAAAATAAAGGCAAACCACGGAATAGAATCCGTAAAAATCACCGATGTTTCATTCGGATAGGCCATCGTATCTATCATCCCAAAAGGGAAACGCCATGGCGCATGGCGGTAAAATTTCCACCCGAGATAATGCTGTGTCAGATCCCCGTCCTCGCTGGTAAGCAGCCAGTCCGTATAGCAGGGATCCAAAATATGCACTCCATAAATGAACACGAATACGGCTGCGCCCAGCAGGGCACAAACAATCATTTCTTTATTCCTGTTTAAAAATTCTATTGCCTTCTTTTTCCATCCGGTTTTCATTTCATTCATACCTTTCCGGCATTGCTTTCCATGCCTTCTGTTCAATTACTTTATTCTGCTTGATTTTCATGGACATGTCAAGAGTGTAGGATGGAAAGAGGGGGAAAACCATTTTTGCGGAGGGGGGAGGAAGGGAATGGAAGGCCAAAGAAGAAGGCGGGGGGAGGTTTGGCAGCAGGGGGGAC
>OFFH01000424.1_pt1 | contig 31867 bp, 28 predicted proteins | sample 1521341 | NCBI WGS metagenome assembly OFFH01 (sample SAMEA3504108, study PRJEB24116) | mouse gut metagenome | biome: mouse gut; feature: mouse-associated habitat; material: faeces | place: Denmark | collected 2011 | reverse complement strand
TAATATATATTTCCGCCGGCTTCCGGGCTCACACGAAGCCCTACCCGAGAAGAGGGGGGGGGAGAGGAGAGAAGGGGCAGACTTGCAAACAGAGCGTAACGCCGCGAGTGGCAGCCTGCCGAAAGGAGAAGCGGAAAACGGGGAATGGGGAGCGAAATAAGGATCGAAAAACGGAAAGCGGGAAACAAGAGAGAGAAAAACGAAGATCGAAAAACAGGAAGCGAAACACGAAAAGGAAACCGATATAGATATAATATTAGTTACCAATTATCATCGCGTACATGAAAGACATCGGCCGATTGGCAGCAGGTACATTTCCGTTCGGGCACTGCTGCCCGGTTAAAAGCATGTCCGACTTCGCACGCGCCATTGCATTTCGTTAGACCATACTCCGCTTTACCGCTTGCAGACATAATATCCTACTGTCGGCAAGCGAGGATGCAGACCGCATGAACTGCGCGCCAAAACGCTATCGAATACATCGCTTCCGAAATGCGCAAGCCGCGATCCCGGCATGCCCGAAGACCTGGGCAGCAGCAGCGGCAAGCTCGGTTTATGCTGCATAATTGCATATTAATGCCGATATGCAGCATATAAGGGGAGTTGCATATGCAAAAAAATAATCTATTGCACGCAATACGAAAGATTACGCAACCGCAACGAAATCAAATATTTTGCAAGCCTCTAAATCTAAAAAGCGAATTGCATAAAACAAAATGTTGAAAAATATCTAAAAAAATCATCCCGATTTATTTTGCATGGGGGAGGGAATTTATGTACCTTGTAGTGTCACTTCTAAAAAACTTATGTATTATGAAGAGAAAACTACTCTATCTGTGTCTGTCGACAATGGCGCTATTCGCCGCCTCATGCGACAAGGATCCGAACGAAAATCCCAAAGGAGCAATCGTTCTTGCCCAAGGACAAGAATCTCGATTGACTGTCGAGAGCTCGGCATCCCAAGCCACGATCGCCTTCAAGGCAACTCTCGACTGGTCTGTCGAGCTCGCATCCGACGACTGGATCGACGTTGCGCCGCAGAGCGGCAAGGCGGGAGACTGCACTCTGACAGTGAACATAAAGGAAAACGCAGACAGCGAGTCCCGAAACACAGCATTCGATATAGTTTGCTCAAATGCGCGTCAGCCGATCGAAATCGTACAGGCCGGCCACGAGGATGACGGCGAATACGTATATATACCCGATCTGGTATTCAACGCATACTGCATAAACAGCTTCGACAAAGATCGCGACGGCAAGCTGTCGCTGGCCGAGGCCGAAGCCATAACCGAAATAGATTGCAGCAATCAGGGCATCAGCTCGCTTACCGGCATCGAGAAGATGACAAACCTGCGCTCGGTCAACTGCCGCTACAACACCATAAACGGCGTGATGTCATTCGCCGGCATGACGCAGCTCGAAACCGTGATCTGCGACCACAACCTATTCGAGAAACTCGATTTCAGCGGTTGTACGGCACTCAAATCGGTTACGGCCAACGACAACTATAAGATCGCCGACGACGGCTATACGTCGATATTCTCGCTCGAAGAGATCGACCTTACGGGCTGTTCGGCACTCGAAGAGATCGACCTGACCGACAATATCCTGACCGAACTCGACGTAACGGACTGCGTGAACATGCGTTCGCTGAACTGCCGCTACAACCGCATAAAATCGCTCGATGTGAGCAAATGCACCAAACTAAGGGAGCTGAGCTGCCGCACCAACCAGCTCTCGGGCATCCTCGACGTAAGCAAGTGCCCCGAGCTAACCTATCTGGCGTGTTACGAGACCAAACTATCGGGCATAAATCTTACGGGATGCGCCGAACTGGTAAAATTGGAGGCATACCACACCGACATCGAGTCGATCGATCTGTCGAACTGCACCAAGTTGGAACATCTGTCGATATTCAGTACATATCTGCATTCGATAGACGTGAGCGCATGTCCCGAGCTGGTGGAACTGGACATAGCATTCATAGGCAACATCGACCGTCTCGACCTATCGAACAACCATAAGCTCGTGACACTGTCGGCCAATAGCAATAGCATTGCGCAGATCGATCTCAGCCCCTGCCCGCTGCTCCAAACCGCAAAGCTGGACAATAACCGTATAACCGACATCGACACTTCGGGACTCGGCGCATTGACCATCCTGTCGCTGAACAACAACCAGATCGAAAGCATCGACCTGTCGACCAACACCGCATTGTCGCAGATATCCATCAACAACAACCGACTGACATCGCTCGATGTCGAGGCATGCCCCGACATTCTGCACATCAATGCTGCGGGCAACCGTATAGCCTCGTTCGCGTGCCGGAATTGCGCCGTTCTGCGCTACATCGACTTGGAAAACAACCAACTCGAAAGTCTCGATCTTACCGTAAACAAGAATCTGATCGAGATTTATCTGGGCAACAACAGGCTGACTAACATCGACATGCGCGGTCTCGGCGCATTGGTCGCATGCGAGCTATTCTCCAACCAATTGGAACGACTCGATCTTTCGGGCGCCGCATCGCTCGACGAGCTGCACATCTACAACAACAAACTCGCCTACCAGAGTTTCTACGGTCTGCGCTCCCTGCGCTACGTCGACATTCGCAACAACTGCGTCAAGTCGCTCGACCTGAGCGGCAACACCGCCATGAATTTCCTGTTCGCCACCGAGAATCCTTCACTCGAAACTGTGCATATCAACGAAGGCGCAGCATACAGCGCGCTCGAAGTGGCCGAGAATGTCAAGATATACTACCGCGTCGCGAGAGAGTATAACGACGTAGGCGGCACGAGCTGGGGTGATGACGAAGTCGATCCCTGGAAGAAATGAACGAACGCATTATGGTTAAACATTAAAAAGAAGCGAACATGAAATCGACATACAAATTATTGCCGGCTGCGATGCTCTCTCTGGCAGCATGCAGCACACCGGCAGACGACGACATACAGCCCGCAACGCGCACCGTCACGGTCAATCTCGTCCCGCAGACACGCACTACGATAGGATACGAAGGCTCGGACGTATCGCACCTCGAATGGTGCGACGGCGACAATATCGCCTACGCGACCGATATTGCAGGCGACACGTTCCGCAAGGCGGTCGTCGCAGCAAACGCATTCAAAGCCGAGATACCCTCTAATGCGACATCCGACAACACGATCGTCGCACTGTGGCCTGTGGCCGAAAACGTCGGCAAGACGCTTGCAGAGGCCACGGTAAGCCTTGCCGCCGAGTCGACACAGACGGGCGAGAAGAGCGGATTCGACGGCAGCCTGCTGCCCATGTACGCCCGCGCAGAGATCGTCGACGGCAATATCGACGCCGAATACTGCACTATGGCCTCGGTGGTACGCTTCGCCGTCAAGAACGGTTCGCAGCCCGGCGAGGTGCTGAAATCGGTTACCCTTGCGACCGACCAGAATATCGTCGGCAGTTTCCACGTCGACCCCACATCGGACAAGGGCTTTGCTTTCAGCGGCGAGTCGAACAGTGTAACGGCAAACATCACGGCACCCGAAGGAAAGATCGCGACGCTGGACGAAGGCGAAACGCGATACGCATACGCAGTCGTTCCGAAAGGCTCATACACGGGGGTTACCGTAACCGTCCGCACCGACCTGGATACATACGTATTCCCGGACGGAGCCATGGATCTCTCGCGCGAGGACCGTGCGCTGTGGCGCGTCGAGCTGGATCTGACCGCTTCGACGCAACTGCCGCCCGAGCAATATTTCACTCGGGTTACGAGCGCCGACGAGATAACCGACGACGGCACTTACCTGATCGTAACGGCCGAAGCACCGTACTACACTCCCGGCGCTCCGTCCAAGAGCGATATATCTTACCTGACTCACGAACCGGTCACGGTAACCGACAAAGGCATCCTTAAAGACGAAAACACGCTCATCTTCGCGTGGAACATACATAAGGATCCGGCTACCGGGGCATACGAATTTTACAGCCCCTATAATGAAAAATACATCAGGGTGCCCAACAGTTCGAGCCGCAACTATGCGCACATATATCTCAGACCCGAATCTACATACAAGGATCCGGGAGGAGATTACCTGTTCAATATCGATCCGGGATCGGGCACGACCATAGCGCACCGCAACACGCAAGAGAATACCGAAATGTCCGGCGCCGGTCTGAAATTCTACTCTTCGGGCTCTACCAAGATGTTCTGCGTATGCCGCACCGTATGCGGCGATGCGGCGCACGACGTCGACATCTACAAGCTGCGCGACTAATACCGCAGACTGCTGCGCAACGGCAGCATAAGCCGCTGCACCGATGACAATCGCCCGGGATTTCTCCCGGGCGATTCGTTTACCGAACGGCAGACTGCATGCCGGCGGGCGCCGCGCACATCCGGCAAAGCCTCAACGACGAACAAATAGCCTATTCCTGCCCCGGCGAGCCGCCGCGCACAATCGCGACCGTATCGGCCGCAGGGACCGTGTCCATATCCGAGCGCGCTTCCACAGCAGCAGCGCCCGAGAACAGCACCGAGCGATACTCGCCCCTGTGCAACACCGTAAAGACGATGACTGCAACGACCGCTGCGGCGAACAATAATCCTATAATCCTCTTAATCATGTTTCGACTGTTGTTTATCTGCCGTCTGCGCAGCTGCGTCAGCTCTGCCCGAACTCCGCTTGCGCGACAGCTCCTCGACGGCACGACGCGCCACGGGATCGACGGCATATATGTTGGCATAGAATCCTACATCCTCCAACGGCGTGTTGCGTCCTATGTATGCGCGCAGCTGCGACTCGATCAGATTCCGCGACACGGCAATGTCGCGGTAATCGGGCTCGACGCCGCGGGCGCGGGCGTAAGCGACGAAGTCCCCGATAAGATCATACCCCGACAACATATCGTCGAGCTCCTCGACCGTGCGGATCGAGTTGATTTTCTCGCGATGGCGGTCGCTGAAATCGAGCGTATAGCGATATAGTATATTTCGCCCCCAGACCTCGGTATAGTATCGCGACATGCCGGTCGTATCCATCGGAACGAATATATCGGGCATGATACCGCCGCCGCCGTATACGGTACGTCCCCCGGGCGTGGTATAGCGCAGCGAGTCGGCGAAACGGATCGAGTCGGCCGAGAAGAACTCGTTATTGTAGAATCGGTTGACCATATCCATACGGTACGACTCCTCGTCGCCGTTGACATAAGGCTTCTGTATAGATCGCCCCGTCGGGGTATAGTAACGCGCCACGGTAAGACGCACGGCCGAGCCGTCGTCGAACGGTATCTGATTCTGCACCAACCCCTTGCCGAAGGTGCGGCGACCTATGATAAGGCCGCGGTCGTTGTCCTGCAACGCTCCGGCCAGAATCTCGCTCGACGATGCGCTCCCCTCGTCCACCAACACGGCCAGATCGACGTCCGTCGCACGGCCGAGCCCGTTGCTGAACTCCTTGTTGCGATGCCGCCTCCGATCTTCGGTGTAGACTATAAGACGCCCCTCGGGCAGGAACTCGTTGGCTATCATTATCGCCTGGTCCAGAAAACCTCCCGTATTGCCCCTCAGGTCGAGTATCAGACGCTTCATGCCCTCGCCGCGCAGACGTGCCAGCGCCCTGAGCAGCTCGACATGCGACGTGCGCGAGAACTGCGCCAGACGCACGTAACCGATATGACGCTTGCGGTCGAGCATAAACGCCGCATCGATGCTGTGCAGCTCTATGGCATCGCGCACTACCTCTATCTCGACCTCGTCGCCGATGCCCTGACGGCTTATCGACAGACGCACGTACGAACCGCGCGGTCCGCGCAGACGCTTTACGATATCCTCCTGCGGTATGTCGCGCCCTGCCACGAGCGAGTCGTCGATACGCATGATACGGTCGCCGGCACGCACTCCCGCGCGGTCGCTCGGCCCCTTGGGAATGACGTTCATGACAATGACCGTATCGGTGGCCGCATTGAACACTACGCCTATGCCGTCGAACTCGCCGTCGAGCGATTCGTTGACCTCATCGAACTCCTCGGCCGGAATATATACCGAGTGGGGGTCGAGCTGGTACAGCAGCTCCGGTATGACCTTCTCGTATATCGAGTCGAGCGCAACGGGGTCGACATAGTAATTCTCTATGCAGTCGATCGTCTGCAACAGCTTGTCGTCGGCATACACGCCCTCGGGCAGCCACCCGTCCTCGGACGAGGGCATCATCAGCCGCTGCATGACGGCATTGCGGCGCATCTGGTTGTCTGCGCCGATCTTTATGCCGAAGCCTATGCCCGCCACGGCGGTCAATGCCAGCAGCACGGGCACCCAGACTATATATTTCGGGGTTTTGGACATCGCTTATCTGTTTACGTAACGCCGCGGGCTACTTGTTCTTGAAAGTATATGTAAGACCCACGCTCAGCATAGTCTGCATCTGCAAACGGCTGCGCTCGGCATCGTTGTAGTAGAGCTGGAAATAGATCTGCGTCGAGAGGAATTTCGAGGCCTTTATGTCGATCGTATTCTCCCAGCGCACCGTGGGCAGCACATGACGATACTTATCCTTCTCGGGCGTGGGGACGAAGTTCTGGCTGCTCGATATGTCGGTTATCCAACCGTAGAACGAGAATGCCGTAGAGCGGTAGCGGAGCCAGCCGTTCTTGCCCCATGTACGGTCGAAGTCGAGCTGCACAGAGAAACCTCCCTCGTACTTCGACGTCTTGCCCTCCTTGACGCCGTAGCGGTTCGACACCGAATCGTCCTCGACATATACCGCACTGAGGGCTATCGGTGCGAGGTTGACCTTCAGCGGGAACCTCTCCGAGGGCAGCGTATAGGTAAAACCGCCCGAGATGTCGAGATATCCCGGAGCCATGAAGTTGGAGATCGGAGCCTTGGAATTGCGCTTGTCGGTGCGTGCCGAATAACCCTCGGCGAACTGTGTACGGAACTTGATGATAGTACCGTATGACCAATTCTTGGTCATCTTCCACTGCGGCGAGGTAGATATCGAGATCTCGTCGACGTTCTTGAACCATACGCCCTCCTCATACTTAGCGCCGGCCTCATCCGTGAACTCGGCCTTCATGCGGTTGTAGCCGAATTTGGCCACGGCCGCCGTGGTTATCGAAAAGGCGCCTTTGGTAAATACGTGCTTGAAGTTTACGTTGGCGAGAATCGCTATCGCATTATCGCCGCTCGCCTGCCACGACTCGCTGAACGCCGTGAGCGAACCTTGCAGGTTCGACGTGAACTCCAATGCGTTGCGCTCCTTGCGGATAGCGGCGCGCTCGGCACGGTAACGCGCCTCAGAGTAGTAGTCGGCGCCCACCTGCTGGGTCTTGATATCGTTCTCGAAAACCCGATCCTGCTTATCGGTCCTCACATCCTCGACCGACACCTGTGCCGCAACGCGCCCCGTGACGCACACGGCCGCGGCAGCCAAAACAACCAAATATCTTCTCATATAACCTGACCTTCGATTTTGATTTACGTTCATTCTCATGCACCGTCTCTTCGTATGGGCATCATCCGAATAAATTCGGCTCTGCAAAGATAGCAATTTCGCCTAAAATAGCTACCTTTGTCGAAGCTATAAAATCTTCTAACGTACAATAATCGGACACAATGAAGTATTTCGGAGCACATGTCAGCGCCTCGGGCGGACTGGAAAACGCCCCGCGCAACGCACGGGCTATCGGCGCGACGGCATTCGCATTATTTACCAAAAACCAGCGGCAATGGCACGCTCCCGCCCTTACCGCGGCACAGATCGACGCATTCGGCAAGGCATGCGCCGAGGAGGGGTACACCCCCCGGCAGATACTGCCGCACGACAGCTACCTCATCAACCTCGGCCACCCCGAGCGCGAAGCCCTCGAAAAATCGCGGGCATCGTTCCTCGACGAGATGAAGCGCTGCGAGGCGCTGGGACTCGACCGCCTCAACTTCCACCCGGGCAGCCACTTGCAAAAAATCACGCAGATACAGTCGCTCGACCGCATCGCCGAGTCGATCAACATAGCGCTCGACGCGACACGCGGCGTTACGGCCGTTATCGAAAACACTGCGGGACAAGGCTCCAACCTCGGCTTCGCATTCGAGCAGCTGGCCTATATCATCGACCGCGTCGAGGATAAGTCGAGAGTGGGGTTCTGCATCGACACCTGCCACGCCTTCGCCGCCGGCTACGACCTGAGCTCCGCCCAGGCGTGCGAGCGCACCTTCGCCCTGATCGACAGCGCGGTGGGTCTTCGCTACCTCCGCGGCATGCACCTCAACGATGCGACCAAACCGCTCGGCAGCCGCGTCGATCGTCACATGCCCCTCGGCGACGGCCATATCGGCTGGACATGCTTCGAATGGATCGCCTCCGACAAACGTTTCGACGACATCCCCCTGATCCTGGAAACCCCCGTCGAAGAGCGCTGGCCGGACGAAATCGCCCGCCTGAAACAATTCGCAGGAGTGTAACCTAAACCGGCGATCCCGATTACAGGATCGCCAGTTTGCCAAACAGACACCTCCTATTATCAGTCCCGCATTAAACATCGACTCCTCTATCAGCTTGACTGGCAGCAAAAAAAACGAGAGCATGTATGTTTTCTGCGACTTCCGCCATTGGCGTTTCGACGTTCTTGTGCATATTCACCGATACGAATATGGAGTAACTAAAAACAATACCGCACACAGGTCCGGCATGGAAATCACATATCTGTTCTTTGCGGGCGATGACGCTCCGCCATCGGGACACACGGCCGGTCGGCGGGCATCGGCCCTGCGGTGGGATATCACGACAATACGGCGCAGGCGGGCGGAGGAAGACCGGGGCGCGCGTGCAATGATAAAAAAGCGCACGGGCGGGATGCCGGCTCTTTTTTACAGTCGGGCGGTATACTTCGGCACGACATTTCGAAAAATTGAGTAACTTTGCCGCGCAAAGTTTTATGCGGCGGTATGCACCGCCGTCGGGCGGCGCGGCAGAGATCCGGAATGTCAGGCATCATGGATCGGCAAACGGATAAAAGCTCTAATAAATATTTATAAAACAACAACATTATGTTCGCAATCGACAATTACGATTTCAAAGGCAAGCGCGCGATCATCCGCGTCGACTTCAACGTACCCCTCGACGCCGAGGGCAAGGTAACGGACGACACGCGTATACGCGCGGCCATTCCCACGATCAAGAAGGTTTTGGAGAAGGGCGGCTCTGTAATACTGATGTCGCATCTGGGACGTCCCAAGAAGAACAACGACATGAAATTCTCGTTGGAGCAGATCATACCCGCTATCGAGGCGCGTCTGGGCGTCGAGGTAAAGTTCGCCGGCGACTGCATCGGCGACAAGGCTGCGCAGATGGCCGCAGCATTGAAGCCCGGCGAGGTCATGCTGCTCGAAAATCTGCGTTTCTACGCCGAGGAGGAGGGCAAGCCCCGCGGTCTTGCCGAGGATGCCACCGACGAGCAGAAGGCCGAGGCCAAAGCTGCCGTTAAGGCTTCGCAGAAGGATTTCGTCAAGCGTCTGGCCTCGTATGCCGACTGCTACATCAACGACGCATTCGGCACGGCGCACCGCCGCCACGCCTCGACGGCCATAATTGCCGACTTCTTCCCCAACGACAAGATGTTCGGCTACGTAATGGAGAACGAGTTGAAGGCTATCGACGGCGTGATGCAGAATCCGCAGCGCCCCTTCTGCGCCATAATAGGCGGCTCTAAGGTATCGACCAAGATAACCATCATCGAGAAACTTATGGAGAAGGTCGACTCGATCATCATCGGCGGCGGCATGACCTACACCTTCGCTGCGGCTCAGGGCGGCAAGGTCGGCAACTCGATCTGCGAGCCCGACATGTTCCCCGTAGCTCTCGACATCCTGAAAAAGGCCGAGCAGAAGGGCATCAAGATCGTAACGTCGCCAGACGCGCTGATAGCCGACGCATTCTCGGCCGAGGCCAACACCAAGGAGGCTCCCGCCAACGACATCCCCGACAACTGGGAGGGCGTCGACATCGCCTCGGAGGGCAAGAAGGCATTCCGCGACCATATACTCTCGTGCAAGACCATACTGTGGAACGGCCCTGTGGGCGTGTTCGAGATCGACAAGTTCGCAACGGGTTCGAAGGCCGTGGCCGAGGCCATAGCCGAAGCTACCGAGAAGGGTGCGTACTCGCTCATCGGCGGCGGCGACTCGGTTGCCTGCATCAACAAGTTCGGTCTGGCCGACAAGGTGTCGTACGTCTCGACAGGCGGCGGCGCACTGCTCGAATACATGGAGGGCAAGGAGCTGCCCGGCGTAGCAGCAATCCGCAAATAACAGCCGACGGAACAACCACACGGGCGGGCGCCCGGCGTCCGCCCGAATTTCAAGGATGAAGAAAACGACAGCAATCATGAAAAAGACCGTTTACATACTTATGGCGACACTCGCTATGACTTCGTGCGGTTCGGGCTCGAAAAAGAGCGGAGCCGACGCAACCGTCGTCCCGGCGATCGACACGACCAACTTCGACCGTTCGATAGCTCTGAACGACGACTTCTACCAGTGGGCCACGGGCGGCTGGCAGGCCAAGAACCCACTCAAACCGGAGTACTCGCGCTACGGCTGCTTCGACGTGCTGCGCGAGAACAACGAGATCCGCATCAACGAACTGTTCAGCCGCATGACCGAGCAGCAGACGGCCGAGGGCAGCGTGGAGCGCAAGATCGTCGACCTCTATAAAATGGGACTCGACCAAGAGCGTCTCGACCGCGAGGGCGCCGAGCCGATACGCGCCGAGGTGGAGAAGATCCTCGCAATGGAGGATCGCGCCGCTCTGACGGCATATCTCTCGACGCTGCACACCGACGGCATATCGTCATTCTTCGGATGCTATCCCGAAGCCGATCTGGCCGACAGCAACAACCAGATACTCTATATCGAGCAGGGCGGCCTGGGCATGGGCAACCGCGACTACTACCTCGACCAGGAGAATGCTGCCATAAAGGCGGCCTACGCCGAGTATCTGAAAAAGATACTGACCCTCGCAGGCATCGAGGGCGATACGGATGCGATCGTGACAAAGACCGTTGCCATAGAGGACGACATAGCCTCGAAGTCGTGGTCCAACGTCGAGATGCGCGACGTGCAGCGCGGATACAACCCCTTCACGCTCGAAGAGTTGCAGGCGCGTTACGACGCTATCGACTGGCGTGCGTATTTCGACACTCTGGGCGTAGGCGAGTTCCACCACCTCGTCGTGGGTCAGCCCTCGGCACTGGACAACGTGAACCGCATACTCAAAGAGACCCCCGTCGAGGATCTGCGCGCATACGTGGCGGCACACTACGTCGCCGATGCGGCACCGTACCTGAGCGAGGATTTCGCCGTGGCCAACTTCGAGTTCTTCGGCAAGACCATGTCGGGCAGCAAGGAGATACGTCCGCGCTGGAAGCGTGCCATGTCTGTGCCCAACTCGATACTCTCGGAGGCCGTGGGCAAGATGTACGTCGAGAAGTACTTCCCCGAGAGCGACAAGGAGCGCGTACTGGAAATGGTCAAGAACCTGCAAACGGCTCTGGGCGAGCACATCGCGGCGCTCGACTGGATGGGCGAGCAGACCAAGGCGCGTGCACAGGAAAAGCTGGCTACCTTTACCGTGAAGATAGGCTATCCCGACAAGTGGAAGGACTACTCGACTCTTGCGATCGATCCCGAGAAGTCGTACTGGCATAACATCGTCGAGGCGAACCGCTGGTATACGGCCGACCAGATGTCGGAGGTAGGCAAGCCAGTCGACCGCACCAAGTGGTACATGTCGCCGCAGACGGTCAACGCATACTACAACCCCACGACCAACGAAATATGCTTCCCGGCAGCCATTCTGCAACCGCCGTTCTACAACTCGAACGCCGACGATGCCGTTAACTACGGTGCCATAGGCGTAGTGATCGGTCACGAGATGACCCACGGTTTCGACGATCAGGGCAGCCAGTTCGACAAGGATGGCAACATGAACGACTGGTGGACGGCCGAGGACCGCAAGGCCTTCGAGCAGAAGACGGCCGTGCTGGTAGATCAGTTCGACGAGATCGAGATCCTGCCCGGCATACACGCCAACGGCAAGCTATCGCTGGGCGAAAACATCGCCGATCAGGGCGGTCTGCGCGTAGCCTACACCGCCATGAAGAACTCGTGGAACGGAGAGAAGCCCGAGGGTGCCGACGGCTTCACGCCCGAGCAGCGCTTCTACATCTCTTATGCGACACTCTGGGGACAGAACATTACCGATCAGGAGAAGGAGCGACTAACGAAGCTCGACGTGCACTCGCTCGGCCGCAACCGCGTGAATGTCACGCTGCGCAACATAGCGACGTTCCTGGATGCGTTCTCGATAAAGGACGGCGCAATGTACCGTCCCGAAGAGGAGCGAATAATAATCTGGTAGCGGAGCTGCCGGCCGCATATACGGTGCCGGCCGGACAGCGCGAGCGTCGCAGCCGTTGCAGCGACTTGCGCCGCTATACGGTCCTTGCCCCTATCCCCTCCATGTGGAGGAGATAGGGGTTTTTATCAATACTCAGGCCGCCGCAACGGCCTGCGCGCCGGTTATGCCCATCCTCCCGAGGGTGGATGTTTCGTCATACGCCGCACGTGATTTGGGCGGTGGCCGCAAGCGCATCTCCTGCTGCGATGATGCCGGCTGCGTATGCGCGCATGGCGGCATGCGAATATATCTACGCCTATACTTTCGTGGGGTGTCTGCGGCTTTGCAGACACCCCTTTTTCCATATTTCCCGCCGAAAAAACAGATGATTAAATCCGACCGCCGTAACATTTTCGTCATAAAAGCATTGACATTGCGAAAAAAATATTATATTTGTATACAAACCTAAACATCAACAACCATGATTAAACGAATGATCGCCCTACTGACTGCCGCAGTTATCTGCATGCACTCTTTCGCCGCCGACGGCAACAAGTCCGGCAACCCCGACCCTGCATCGCGCTCGGGATTCAGCGTCCGCGCCGGCATCGGCCTGACCGCTACCAGAGGCAACGCAAATCTCAATTCGACAGCCTGCGCATGGGATATCGGAGCGATGTACGAATGGAGATTCGCCAAACGCTGGGGCTTGGAGACGGGGCTCGCGCTCGCACACAAGGGCGGCGCACACAGACTCGACAGCGACGAAAGCATCGTGCTGCGCATGCACTATCTCGAACTGCCGGCACGGCTGCGCCTGCACTGCCCGCTCGGCTCGGTCGACATCTCGCCGTATATCGGCGCTTTTTACGGCTATGCCGTCAGCGGCCGCCTGTATATAAAGGATGAGTACGGCGGCGATTACGAAAACGTATGCCGCGGCGAAAACAACGAGATAAAGCGCTCCGACGCCGGTCTGACGCTCGGTTGCGGCGTAACGTTCAAAAACGGTATATATATCGGCCTCAACGCCGAAATAGGACTGCTCAATATCGATACGTCCGAACAAGACTATTACTATCCCATAGCCGTCGACAGCCGTGCATATTACGGAAAATCCGGCAACCCGGACAAATACTTTCCCTATTCGGTCTCGCTGCAAGTCGGCTTCCGCTTCTGACGACCTACAACCGAGCCGCAAACTACTACGACAGCAAACCTACCTTACGACGCCGACAGAGTGATATCGATAAGCGACGCCATTGAACCGTTATTTCCCCAATTGGAAGCAGTTGAAAGAGGAGTTGAATGAATTTATCGTGTAATTTGTACGGCCTGTATTACAAATATACGACAAACTAAAACCGCGTTACATTAATCTGCAACGCGGTTTTGGTAGGTCTGAAGCGGACGCCATAAAATTTAATCGGTATTAATTTATTCTTATCTTATTGAATTTGTATTTCAGTGTATTATGCGAATAATTTATTAATTGTGAGGTCTGGAAATTTTAGAAAATTTCGGCAGTGTATGACAAATGTATTACAAAAATAACTACATTTGCAAAGGATAATATCGATGATTATGGCAACCTTTTGTTATCGCATTCGCTCGACGCATAAAAACAAGCTGGTCAAGGTTCAAATACTGTTTACGGTCGGACGAGGAAACCAATTCTACGTTGACAGTCAGTATTTGGTTTTGACTGATGTGTGGGATAGTAAACGACAGACGGTTAAAAGCCGCTATGCCTTTACGGATGATTTCACCGAGCAGCAGGGGCGCGAACTGACGAAGAACTTGTCGGAGTTGCGCAGTTTCATCCTCGGCGAAATGGCGAAAGACCCGGAACATGCGATGACGAAAACGAAGCTGGAAAAGATTGTTTACAGCTTCCATCACCCGCGCAGCGCATCCGGCGGCCGCAACATACGCAGTCGGGAATCGCTGACCGACTACATAGCCCGTTATACACACGAAATGGAGGATGGCACAAGGCTCAACATTCACAAACTGCGCTACGGAGCATCGACGATCAAGAACTACAAGGGTTTCATCGCTCAGTTCGACGAGTTCTGCAAGGCGAAGCGAAAACGGTTCGATTTCGGCGATATCGACCTGAAATTCTACGACGATTTCGTGGCGTGGTTTACTGCAAAGGATTACTCGATCAATACCATCGGCCGTCACGTCAAGGAACTGAAAATCATCATGCGAGCTGCGCGCGAAGAGGGACTGCACGACAACGGCGTGATTGAGAGCCGCAAATTCCGTGTACTGACCGCCGATGTCGAGAATATCTATCTGACCGAATCGGAGATTCGAGCTATTGCCGACCTCGATTTGTCGAACAACAGACACAAAGATATTGCCCGCGATGTATTTTTGGTCGGTTGCTATACGGCACAGCGATTCAGCGACTACTCGACTATCAACGAGGGCAATATCCGCACGTTGGAAAGCGGACAGCGGGTAATCGACCTCAAACAGCAGAAGACAGGCAATCACGTTGTCATTCCCGTCCGGCCCGAATTGCAGGCGATATTGAATAAATACGAAAACCGGTTGCCGAAGGCCTATGAACAGAAAGTGAATAAATTCATCAAGGAGGTCGCACGCGAGGCGGGTATCACGGAGAAAATCGAAGTATCATACGTCGAGAATGGGGAAAAGAAGACGCATCTGGTTGATAAATGCGATTTGGTAAAGACCCACACAGCACGTCGCAGCGGAGCAACGAATATGTATCTGGCGGGCATCCCGACCATCGCCATCATGAAAATCACGGGCCACAAAACCGAAAAGGAGTTCATGAAATACATCAAGATTACGGAAGAGCAAACCGCAATGGAGTTGATGAATCATCCGTATTTCAGCGGCAGGTAATTCGAAATGTTACCGCCGTAAAATTTACCGCAGTAACAAAATGTCAAACAAATTCCGGCATGGACGGTTGTTGCTCCTATTATTCGCGAATAAATTGTAACTTTACAGAAAATTAGAAATATATGACGGTTGAGGAACTGACAAACATACTCGATTCATTACTGACTCTGCCTGCGGAAACGGAGGTGGTGGAGTTCAAGAGAGCCGAACGCAATTTCGATGATCGGGATTTGGGACAATACTTCTCGGCATTGAGCAACGAAGCCAATCTGAAAGGCGTGTCGCGCGCATGGCTGGTTTTCGGCGTGGAGAATCATACGCACGAGGTTGTCGGCAGCCAATACAAGAATAGCCGTCCGGCGCTCGATGCGATGAAGAAAAAGATCGCCGACCAGACTACGGGTAGGCATACGTTCGTCGAGATACATGAATTGCGGTACAAGAACGGCAAAAGAGTTGTGATGTTCGAAATACCGCCCGCTCCGCAGGGTATTCCCATAGACTATCAAGGTCATTATTACGGTCGTGACGGAGAATCCTTGCAGGCGTTGAGCATGGACAAAATCGAGAGAATAAGAAATCAAGCCAAATTGAAAGATTGGAGTGCGGAAATAATCGAAGACGCTTCATTGGAAGACTTGGATTCGGCGGCCATTGTCAAGGCAAGGGAGCTATACACGAATGCCAATAAAGACAAAGCCGACGAGATTGCATCGTGGGACGACGCGACTTTTCTGAACAAGGCGAAAATCACGATTCGGGGAAAGATTACCAAAACGGCCGTGGTGTTGCTCGGGAAAGAGGAGAGCGAGTATCTGATCTCTCCGGCAGTCGCCAAAATCAAATGGATTCTGCGCGGACAGGATAATATCGAGCGCGATTACATGATTGCCTCCTGTCCGTTCATTTTGGCCGTTGATAGAATATACGACAAGATTCGCAATCTGAAATACCGCTACATCAATCCGGAACACAAGACGCTCTTCCCCGAAGAGATCGACACCTATGAACCGTATGTCATCCGCGAGGCATTGAACAACGCTATCGCCCATCAGGATTATACGCTCGGCGGTCAGATCAACGTTGTGGAATACGACGACAAGTTGGTGTTCTCGAACAAAGGGTCGTTCATTCCGGGCAATATCGAACGAGTGCTCGTCAGCGATGCACCCGAGGAGCGATACAGAAATCAATTTTTGGTAGCGGCCATGGTAGGGCTCAAAATGGTCGATACGATCGGCAGCGGCATCCGAAAAATGTACAACTACCAAAGACTGCGGCTGTTCCCTCTGCCGGATTACAATTTGGCCGACAATCGCGTCGAAGTTACCATAACGGGCAAAATCCTCGATATGAACTACGCCAATATTTTGGCAGGAAATAGCGATTTGAACCTGCTCGACATCGAGCTGCTGAACCGTGTGCAGCTGAGGAAACCTTTATCCGACGAAGAGATTGCCCGATTGAGGAGCAAACGCCTGATCGAAGGCCGCAAGCCCAAAGTCTATATTGCGAAGCATATAGCCCAAAAGGTTGGGCAGAAAATTGAGTATTCGGAGCATAAAGGACTTGGAAATAAGAGTTGCGAAGAGTTTTTGATGACGGCATTGCGCGATCACAAATCATTATCGCGTAAAGAAATAGACAAGCTACTATGGAATCTCCTTTCCGACCTGCTTAATGACAGACAGAAAAAAGATAAGATTACGAATCTTTTGGCAAAATTAAAGAGGCAGGGCAAGATAAGAAACGAATCGCAAGGCCCGAATTCTGATTGGTTTATTGTTTAATTTTTACACGCTTTTACACGCTTTTTTACATGCTTATTTCTTTTTACGTTTCGTTTATATGCTGTGTATTAGTCGGTTAAAAGTGTGTAAAAATGTTTGGGTAGAGAGAAAATATACCCCCCCTAAAAAAATATAGATAATGCCTCGTCGTCGCAAAATAGAAATCAAAGCCTCCGAACTGGCATGTTTCGACACGTTGGTTGAGGCATTGCGTTCCCGGCCGGAGTTTGCGGACTTCGACCCGACAAGTCTGCGTGTGTGGGCATACGAGAGTCATGAGCAACAACTGAAAAACGTGGATAAGGCGCTTCAGCATCTTGACCGCTGGCTATATATCCGCAAGGACAAAAACGAGTTGCCGGCATTCGACGGCGGGCGGTTGATGAACAAAAAGGAGTTGGCCGCCGCATTGGGCATCACCCGTCCGACACTCTACCGTTGGTTAAGTAGCAAGTGGTTCGAGGGCTGTCGCGACGAACGGATGTCTCGGGACGAATATTACTCTTCATCTGCCGTTCGCGAAGCGCTGCAAAGATATCTTGACAGAGAACAAAGCGAATAACGCTTAAAAACCTCCAACCGTTTTGCAGGGAGCACGAATCGTTGCTCCCTGTTTTTTTATGATTTTTTAATCACTTTACACGCTGGGATTTTATGGCGCAAATCTCCGCAATTTATGGAAATCCTCCTTCGAAAAACGGAATAATTGACATCGTATGTCTTCGATGTGTCTCCACCTTGTAACACAATTACTTATTTTAGTTAGTTCCGATGAACTCATTCCTTTGCAGCGTTAAATCGCAAGAATTATGGCAAAGGAAATCTATCTGAACGGCATGACTGCCGACCAACTCTCGGAGATGATTCGGGAGTCCCTGCGCGACGAGCTGCAACGGCTGCGTCCCATACATCCGAAAACCGACACGAAGTATCTCACGCGGCACGAAACCGCCTGCCGTTTGCGCATCTCGCTCGTGACGCTCACCGACTGGGTGAATCGCGGTAAAATCTGCGCCCACAAAATCGGCGGGCGTGTCCTGTTTCGCGACAGCGATGTCGAAGCAGCCTTGAATCGAATCGTTCCCATTAAATAATTCAGTGAAAGAATAAATATTCTCTTTTCACTGAAAATAGATTTTATGAAAACGATTCAAGCTATCAAACGCCTTCCCATTCGGACCTACCTTGCCGGACGGGGTTTGTACCCGACCAAAGACAATCCGCGATACGGCCTTTATCTTTCACCGCTGCGCGAAGAACGAACGCCGAGTTTCAAGGTGGACTACCTGCAGAACCTATGGTATGACTTCGGGCTGGGTGCGGGCGGTTCGATTATTGACCTCGTGATGCGATTGGAACGGTGCGATTTTGCGCAAGCCATCCGGTTCCTCGGCAGCGGTGAGAGAACACCGATGGTCGTTCCCGTGTCGTCATCGGTTCCACCGACCGTCCCCGCGCTCCGCTTGCTTTCCGATATCCCGCTCCGTCATCCGGCGCTGGTTGGCTACCTTTCGTCGCGGGGAATCGACCCGGATATAGCTTTCGGCTATTGCCGGGAGGTACACTACGCAATCAATGGCTGGGAGTATTTCGCGATAGGATTCCGCAATGATGCCGGAGGTTGGGAACTGCGCTCCGAACGTTTCAAGGGCGGCATATCGCCCAAGCATATTACGACAATCGACAACCGTTCCGATACCGTCATCGTATTCGAAGGATTTATGGATTTCCTCTCCTACCTCTCGATGAAAAAGCAATTGCAAACCGATGCCGCAGTGCTGAACTCGGTTGTCAACCTGCCGAAAGCGATTCCGTTTCTCGACCGGCATACGACGATTCATGCGTTCTTCGATAACGACGAGGCAGGGCAAAAAGCGACGGCCGATTTGAAACGGCTATGCCCGAACAGCACCGTTATTAACCGGTCGCATCTTTATCGGGAGCATAAGGATTTGAACGAGTATTGGCAGGCGAAACAGTCCCGACAACATATTGCGCCCAAACGCAAGCGGGGTATGAAAATGTAGTAAGGCAAGTTTGTGTTTTTGTCAGCCAAAAACTCGCCTTGCAGCTCTCATCCCGATGATCTAACACGAATAATCGAATCCATGCAACACTCCAAACATACGGGCGGACGGCCGCCGCTGAGCAAAGCCCGGAAACAGGAATACCGCATAACCCTCCGTCTCGACACGGAGCATAAACTACGCTTGCAAGCATTGGCCCGTACTGCCGGACGACCGCGCACGGAAGTCCTCCGGCAGTTGATAGCTGTCGGTCGTGTGCGCGAGCGTCTGCGCCGAGAACATCTCGACTTCATGTCCCAGCTCAAAGGCATGGCCCGCAACCTGAACCAACTCACCCGCCTCGCCCATGCAAAAGGATTTACGGGGATAGTGTCCCGACATGCGGCTATTGTCGTGGACATTGAGGCTTTGTTAAAGAATCTTCGCGATGATAGGTAAAATCATCTCCGGGTCATCATTTGCAGGAACGGTCGGATATGTAACAAAAGAACAATCGCGAATATTGTCAGCCGAGGGTGTAACCCCGCCAGACATTCGGGAGATGATGCAGGACTTCAAAGACCAAACACTATTGAATCCGCGTATCAAGAATGCTGTCGGGCATATCTCCCTTTCGTTTTCATCGAAAGACGCGCCGCGCATGACCGATGCGTTGATGACACAGATTGCCAAAGAGTATATGCAGCGCATGGGAATTACCGATACCCAATACCTGCTGGTGCGTCATCTCGACCAACCGCATCCGCACTGCCATCTGGTCTATAATCGGATAGGCAACAACGGACAAACCATATCGGACAGAAACATCAAAATCCGCAATGCAAAGGTTTGTCGCGCATTGACCGAGAAATACGAGCTGCATCTTGCGCCGGGAAAAGAATCGGTATGTCAGGAGCACCTGCGAGAACCCGACAAAACGAAGTACGAAATATACGACGCAATCAAAACCTGTTTGTCGAATTGCGGTAATTGGGACGATTTGAAGCTTCGATTGAAGGAGTACGGTATTGCTATGCGTTATAAGTATTGCGGTTCGACCAATCAAAAGCAAGGAGTGCTGTTCAGCAAAAACGGATTCGAATTTTCCGGGTCGAAAATCGACCGGCAATTCAGCTATTCAAAGTTGAATCGACACTTTACGCAGGCACAGCAACAAACCCAGTATCGGACGACGCTCGCAAAGGGATTCCATGCGGCCATAGGCAATTATCGGTCGGCATACACCGACCTATTCGGCAATGCAGGTGGAAGCGGGAATAAGAGGCCAATTGCTAACGATTCTATAAACTTCGGCGGCAATATCGGCACATTGCCGTTACCTCCCAATGATTCGCCTATTGGATTGTCTGCGGCTCAACTCCGACGCAAGCCCGGCGAAAGCTCCGAAGAACATATCGCCCGCATTACGGCGTTGCTCAACACCGTCGCCGAAGCAATGGCCGTTGCAGCCATGGAGCGAAAACGCAAACTACGAGACCAGAAAGAGAATAAACCGAAAATGAAGTTGTAAACTTAAATCGACAATCCGTTATGAAAGAAAACAATATGATGTCTTACGAAATGTATGAAGACTTCAAGGAAACGTTGGTCAAAACCATCAAAACCGAACTTTCGGCAAAGCATAATCAACCGACCGATACGGATTGGCCGCAACGAATAGAACAAATCGTTCATACCGAACAAGAGAGGAATCGAACGATAATAGCCCAACTTACCGGACGATTGGAAAGCATCGAACAGAGCAACGCAAAAACACAAGATAGTATAGACAATCTGCAAGCAACTATCGACGCAATCGAAATCCCGACCGAACTGCCGCCGAGAATCGTGCAGCACAGCATATCGCTCGCCATCGAATCGCAAGGAGTATTCTGGGCGATGATAGGCATGATGACGACAATCGTACTGCTGTGCACGATGCTGTATTGGGTGGCTAAACCCAACTACGACCGCATCGACAACGATCTGAAATACCGCTACATTAAAATGAAAGGCGAAGCGACACCCGACCACATTGTCGAACTGGAAGAACTATTCGAACTAAACCGCGACAACGCAAAAATCCGAGAGATGAAGAAAGATGTCGAAGAATATGAACGAACCATACAACGCAAAGTGCAGTTGGAAGAACAAGCAAGGCGCAAAGAACGCGAAGCCGATCGTCTGAACGAAAATGCCTCCCGGCTGAAAAACAAATAAGCCATTCCCTTCGTCCGCAAAGGTATTGCCGCCGAAAGAAATCCGCAAGGTCATGCAAGTTGCTCCGCAAACCTTGCGGATATTCTTTCCGGCGGCATCGGCTGGTCGCTACCAAAGGAAATGGCTGAATCTGGAACGGCAGAATCTATTCCGCAACCAAATTCCGCAATATTCGAACGCTTCATTTTAATATAGCGGATTTTTTCATATCTTTATGGCAAATATCGACCGAATAAGATGTCTGCACACATGAATCGAATAAAAGAAGTCCTTGAAGAGAAAGGCATCAAACAGACTTGGCTGGCCGAGAAGCTCGGCAAGAGTTTCAGTATTGTTAATGCTTATGTCTGCAATCGCCGTCAACCCAGCCTTGAACAGTTATTCGAAATTGCAAGGATTCTCCAAGTAGACCCGAAAGATTTAATAGGCAATAAATAAAAGACCCTAACATATGAAACTTAATGAAATTCTCAAAGGTTCCGAATACAGCTTAGACCTTTTCAGTCAAAATGCTATTGAAGAATTGGAAAACAGAATAATCGAACGAACCGATAAAAAAGGTAAAATTTATCCGACCGTATCATGTCTTATTCGCAACAAAGAGATCAAGCTGACCCCGGAAGAAATAGTACGACAACTATATGCAGCCAAACTAATAAACGATTACGGTTATCCTAAAAGTCGATTAGCTTTTGAATATCCGATTTATTTCGGTCGAGAAGCCAAACGTGCAGATATCGTGATCCGGGATAATGAAGATGCCAACGTCGCCTACATCATCGTTGAGTTAAAAAAACCGAAAGCCAAAGATGGTCGTGAACAACTGAAATCTTACACTCATGCGACGGGTGCAAGTATGGCCGTGTGGACAAACGGAACGACGATAGCCTATTATCAACGTCAAAATCCGAATTATTTCAAGGATATTCCCAATATTCCCAATGTACACCAAACATTGGAGAATATCCTACAAACTCCTTTTACGATGGACGATTTGGTCAAGAATGACAAATTGACCAAAACAGGAAAGTCGCTTAAAGATTTGATTCTCGAAATGGAGGATGAGGTTTTGGCTAATGCAGGCGTTGATGTTTTTGAGGAAGTTTTCAAATTGATATTTGCCAAATTATATGATGAACAAATCGGTGCTACGGATGAAGATTACAACCTCGAGTTCCGCAACTCCGGACAAAGCGATATTCAGCTGAAAGAAAAAATCGAAAAACTTTTCCGCAAGGCTTGCAGCAAATGGACGGGTGTATTTGCTGAAGACGCCAAAATCGCGCTGACACCTCCTCACTTGTCGATTTGCGTTTCCTCGCTCGAAGGAGTGAAATTGTTCAATTCTAATCTTGACGTAGTTGACGAGGCTTTCGAATATCTGATGAGCAAAAGCAGCAAAGGTGAAAAAGGTCAATATTTCACACCTCGCTATGTTATTGATATGTGTGTCAAAATGCTCAATCCGCAGGTCGATGAAAAGATGATTGACACAGCTGCCGGAAGTTCAGGATTCCCTGTGCATACCATATTCCATGTATGGAAACAGATGCAGATTGCAGCGAATAAGCCCGTCAGTCATTTGTTTACCGCAACACCGAAAAGCCATGCGGAAATCGAATATGTACAGAATAATGTTTTTGCCATCGACTTCGATGAAAAAGCCGTTCGCGTCGCTCGAACCCTAAATCTAATTGCCGGCGACGGTCATACGAATGTTTTGCACTTAAATACTCTTGATTGGGCTCGTTGGAATACAGTTACAAAAGAGGAAGTTTGGGTGGATACTTACAATGAAGGATTCAAAAAGTTGAAACAGTTACGCATCGGCAACGATTTCGGGCAATTCAACTTTGCGGTTCTGATGGCAAATCCACCCTTCGCCGGAGAGATTAAGGAGGGCCAAATTTTAAGCCGATACGATTTGGGGATGAAAAATGGCAAGGCGCAAAAAAGTGTCAGCCGTGATATTCTTTTCATAGAACGCAACCTTAACTTCTTGAAGCCGGGCGGGCGTATGGCAATCGTATTGCCGCAAGGCAGATTCAATAACAGCAGCGATAAGGCCATCCGCGAATATATTGCAGAGCGATGTCGTATCCTTGCCGTCGTGGGACTGCACGGCAACACCTTTAAGCCGCATACAGGCACCAAGACAAGCGTATTGTTTGTTCAAAAATGGGATGACGTATTGTGTCCGAAAGTCGATGATTATAACATCTTCTTCGCGACCCAGCAGAAGGAAGGCAAAAACAACAGTGGCGACAAACTATATTGGAAAGAGGATAAAAGCGGTACGACAACTGATCCAAAACTTGCTCTTTGCGACAAATATGGGCACCCTATCGTCTATCACGATTTGTTTGCAACCGTTAATTATAATTGGAACGAAGATAAAAGCTGTAATGAGATAGAGCAGATTACTCCCGACGGAATCGCCGAAGCATTTGTCGAATTCGCCAAGAAGGAGCAACTCTCTTTTTTCGTGGAGGCCCCTTTGATAAAGTAAAATACGAGGCTTTATTGGAGGGGCTGGAGATAAAAGAAAAAAAACTATATGAAGTTTTATATAATAAGGATTTTAGAATAGATAGTTCTTTCTATACAAAAGAACCGAAAAAAAATCCGAATCTTATTTATGCGAAAATCGGGGAATATCTAAATTCGTCACAATACGGTATATCTATCGAGATGAATACTGATTCTGTTGGATATCCGATTTATCGCATGAACGAGATTCATGATATGTTATGTGATCTTGATGCCGATAAATATGCAGATATTACACAAGCCGACTTCAATAAATTTGCCTTAAAAGACGGAGACGTACTATTTAATAGGACCAACTCTTTTGAGTGGGTCGGGCGAACGGGTGTATATTATCAAAACGATGATATACAGCGGACATTTGCTTCTTATTTGGTAAGGCTGAATCCTAAAGACGGCATATTATCGGAATATCTGTGCGCCTATTTGAGCTGCAAATATGGCGAATGGGATGTAAAACGCAGAGCAAGGCAATCAATTAATCAAACTAATGTAAATCCGGAAGAAGTCAAAGAAATTGAAATTCCACTTCTTGATATCAATTTGCAACAAAAAGTCCGAGACTGTTTTACGCAAGCAAATTCTTTAAGAATTTTATCGCAGAAGGCTTATTCCGATGCAGAATTAATATTGCATAACGAATTAGGGACTAATGCGATAGCAGTCGCAGATGTGAATGTATCTCAAAAACGGTTTTCCGATTTTGTCGATAGCGGTCGATTGGATGCAGAGTATTATCAACCCAAATACGACGAAATAATCGATCAGATTTCCCAATCTCCATATGGGCATGACAAAATTGGAAATCTATATATTTTTCGTGATAAAAATTTCCTTCCCGATGACAATGCCCGCTACAAATACATTGAACTATCAGACATCGGAGTAAACGGCGAAATATCAGGATGCTCTTACGAATACGGGGCAAATCTTCCGAGCCGAGCAAGACACATCGTTCATACTGGGGATATTATCATTTCTTCGATCGAAGGTTCTTTACAAAGCTGTGCGATTATAACAGAAGAATACGATGGTGCATTGTGCTCTACCGGTTTTTATGTTTTATCTCCACGAAAAATAAATTCAGAAACGTCATTGGTATTGTTTAAATCCCCTGCGATTCAAGCACTATTAAAACGTGCTTGTACTGGAACAATATTAACAGCAATAAATAAAGCTGAGTTTACTACTATAAGTCTACCTATAATAAACATAGATACTCAAAATAAAATTGCAAATATAGTCCAACAAAGTACTACATTACGCAAAGAAAGCCACCGATTATTAAACCTTGCCAAAACCGCAGTTGAAACAACCATCGAAAAAGGAGAAAACGTGGCGATGAAATTATTGAATATAGAATAATACTAACATTGAAGAGTTTGCTAAAAAGCAAAGAAACAGGAGATGATATATGGCAAATCATTATATAGCACATAAGGATGAGTGGAAAATGTTAGCAGACATCGATTATTTTGGGATGTTTGTAAAAGCATACATTCCATTTAATGCGTGGATGAATGTTAGTTACCCTGCATTGCATACTGATCGAGACAAAATTAATGAGATTAAGAAAAATACCAATCCATTTCGAAATAAGATCTGTACTTTGCTTAATGCCGTAAATCAAGATGGGGTTTACTTCAAAGGACTAATAGGAGAGTTGCATGATTTATTGGAGAATCACTATATTCACAATCAAGACAAGCGAATAACCTTTACGTGTGTTACATTAGGAAAAAATTCTCAAAATATAGCCGAAGATAGTTATAGAGGGATCGGTTATAGAGTACAATATGGTAATGGAGGAGGCGGAAATACACAAACACATGTGTTGATCAAAAATCAAGCAGGGAACGCAATTGTTAGTATACATCAAGCAGATTATAATATAGATGAACTCAAAACTCTTCCAGACTTTATTGCCATCTCACAAGATGACAGGAAGAATAGAATATTAAATTGCTATAAACAAGTTGAGCCATATATATCCAAAGATTTTACAGCGGGTTTTAATATAAATGATGAGAGACAATTTTATCAATGTGGAAACTATAAGTTTATTAAAGAAGAAGAAAATATCGCTAAAGGGTTGATTGAGATTATATACAATATGCGCAACTCTCTTTTTCATGGAGAATTGATACCAGACAATGAAGCAAATAAAACCTATGGCGCCGCATATAAAATCTTACGTGTGTTGATTGATGCCATCTAATTAAGTAACTATTGGATGAATATACTATTAGACACAAATATTCTCATTCCTCTGGAAGACACGAGCAAAACACTCGATTCTTCCTTTGCTGAACTGCGGAAGCTCTCCGCAGAGCAGCATCATTGCCTGTATATTCATCCGATGCAATTTGAAGACATCAATCGAGACAAGAATCAAGAAAGACGAACGATCGTATTATCTCGGTTAAAGCAATATTCACAGATAGAGAATCCACCGATTCTTTCCGATCAAGAGTGCAATGAACTCGGTTTGTCGCAATCCAATGATAATGATAGGGTCGATAATAACGTTTTGTTCGCTTTGTATCGGGGCGCAGTGCACCTTCTTGTTACAAACGACGAAGGCATTCACCGGAAAGCCTCGAAAATCGGATTGCAGGATAAAGTATATCGGTTAGGGCAATGTTTACTTCTACTCCAGCGATATACGACAGACCCATTTGTATTCGACTACACCGGAGTTAAAGAACGTTTTTTATATGAAATAAATAAGAATCAACCATTCTTCGAATCTTTACGGCAATCGTACGACGGTTTTGACAAATGGTTTCAAAAATGTGCCACAGACAAGCGGAAATGCTGGTGCATCGAAGACGGAGACAGCAATGTCGTCGCAATCTGCATCTACAAACACGAGCAAGATGCGCGGCTGACTGACAACGGGGAAATTATTCACGGCCGAATTTTGAAACTTTGCACGTTTAAGGTAGATCCAAAGGCTCGTGGAAAGAAATTGGGTGAGCGTCTTTTATATATCGCATTCGATTACTGCGTAAAGAACGATTTGGATTGGGTTTACTTACATACGTTTGGAGAAGAACAGAAAACACTCGTAGGTTTGTGTACCGACTATGGTTTTTCTTGCCTTGGCAAATACAAACAAGACGACGTGTATATCAAGCCAATGAAACTGCGGGATGACGATTGCAATAGCTTGGAATCCTTGATAAAATATTATCCCTACTTCCAGGATAATGAATCCGTTCAGAAATTCATCATTCCTATTCAACCGCAATTTCACGAAGACTTATTCCCTGACTTCAGCAACATGAAAGGCACTTTATTCGAGAAAGACCAATCGTTATATACCTGCCAAGGCAATACCATCAAAAAAGCATATTTATGCCACGCTAAAATCAAAACGATTCGTAAAGGGGATATTATCCTTTTTTATCGAAGTAAAGACCGAAAATCCATACAATGCATGGGAATCGTCGAAGATGTTTTGTTTTCAGAAAATATCGATGAGGTATTTCCTGCAATCGCCAAGAGAACGGTATATAAATATTCAGACATACAAAATATTTTGAAGAAACGGACTTTAGTTATCCTATTCCGGTATAAAGCGCTCGATAAAGAAATATCCAATCAAAGCATTGTTGATGCTGGTGTAAAAGGATATATACAAAGCATACGAAAAATTGATAACGAACAATATTCAGCATTGATACATGAGAACTGACACAATCATATTATCCATTCACCCAAGTCATATTGAGAAAATACTATCTGGGGAGAAACGATACGAATATCGCAAGCGTATTCCTACGGATATACGATACATTGTCGTGTATGCAACAGCTCCGATCAAAATGATTGTCGCCCTTATCGAAATCGATTCGGTCATCAAAGGAACCCCGAAAGAAGTTTGGAAAAAGACAAAAATTCATGCAGGAATATCCGAAGACTTCTTTATGCACTATTTTACGAATTATCGAGATTCCTATGCGATTAAATTCAAAACAGTGCATGAATTGCAGTCCCCAAAACCGCTAACCGATTTAAAAGATCAAATTTGCGCGCCACAATCTTACACATATCTCAGAGAATCGATAATAGAACTCTATCATAAATTAGGAATTAAAAAACGTTGCGCACGACGAACCAACACTAAATAAATCGGCCATATGGAACCACGAGGAATATTCGTTATCAAAGATAAGGAAAACGCCGTTGCTCAAATCGAACATCTTTGCAAAAAATACAATTCAAAGAATGCCGCTAACAACGTGCAATCTGTCGCCCTATTCAAGGCCTATTGCAGAGAAACGATCAGCATGCTCGAAACATGTTTTGCTACGGAAATGCAAGGTGTCACCCGCTGCAAACGATTTGTAGAAGCATTTTTATATACAGACGACATCAACAACACACAAGCAGCCACCATTCAAATATTCGACATGTTGATGCAGCTTCGGAATATTGCACAAAATGCAACCCTGATAAAGGATCTGCCGTCTTGTAAAAAATTAACCGAGTTGTCGACAGAGGACGCTATCGCCGCAGCTACCGACTTGATTAAAAGCGATATTGTAAAAGGGATTGCAAAAAGTTGGATACTTGGTACAAAAATCAAAGACGCCATCGAGATTTCTGATATTCGCAAATATTATAACGACCAAATCGAGGAGTTACAAAAAGAGTTGCACGAAGAACAACGTGAAATAAGCCCGATCGAACAATTTTTGATGGATAAATTCAACGCCGAAATCGGTTATTGCGACATCGCATCCACAAAAACAGGAATTGGTGCAGCCAAAGAGGTTGTCGGTTTGTTAGATATTGCACACAAGAACATCAATAAGTTCGAACAGCAATTAGATAATATGACCCTGCAAATCAGCACACCTTATTAGCTTATAAAAGAATACCCTATCGGGGTCATGTTGCATTATTTGAGAATAATTATACCCCAAAAGGTGTAAATATAAATTATTTCACTATTTTTGCACCCAAAGAGGTATAATATGCAGACGACATTATCGAAATACGTGAAAGATATGCGCAAGCAGCATCGGCTGACGCAGGTCGAGCTGTCCGAGAAATCGGGGGTGGGACTGCGGTTCGTGCGCGAGCTGGAGCAAGGGAAACCGACGCTGCGGCTGGACAAAGTCAATCAGATTCTCAACCTATTCGGAGCCGAGGTCGGAGTGGTGCCGATGACAAAAACGGATGACCGATGAAACAGGCTGCCATTTACCTCTACGACCGCAAGGCGGGGCTTTTAACCGAGGACGAAACTGGTTACACGTTCCGCTACGATGCCTACTATCTCCGCCTGCCCGATGCCACAGCGGTCAGTCTCACGCTGCCGCTTACGGAGCAGGTCTATCGTGACAAGGTGCTATTCCCGTTCTTCGACGGATTGATTCCCGAAGGATGGCTGCTCGACATTGCCGAGAAGAGTTGGAAAATCGACAACCGCGATCGGATGTCGCTGCTTTTGGCCTGCTGCAAAGACTGCATCGGTGCAGTCGGTGTCGTACCCATCGAATCAAAGGAAGAGTAACATGGAGCGTTGTTTATATTGCTACAAAGAATTAGCCGCCGGCGAGCGGGATTTCCACAAGTCCTGCTCCAAGAAGATTTTCGGCACGACCGAAGCTCCTTTGCTCCCCTACACGCACGCCAATATCGCGGAGCTTGCCCGCGAGGTAATCCGCAGCCAGACGACGCTGACCGGAGTGCAGGCGAAGCTGTCGCTCGATATTGCCAAAGCAGGCAAAGACACACCGGAACGCTTTTCGATCGTCGGGCTATGGGGCCGCTACATCCTCAAACCGCAGACCGAACATTATCCGCATTTGCCGGAGCTGGAAGATTTGACCATGCACATGGCCGAAGCCGCGAAGATGCAGGTCGTCCCCCACTCGCTCATCCGCTTTGCCGACGGGGAGTTGTGCTACATCACACGCCGTATCGACCGAGGGCCTCACGGCGAAAAATATCCGATGGAAGACCTCTGCCAGCTCTCCGAGCGACTGACCGAACACAAATACAAAGGTTCCTACGAGCAGATCGCCAAAACGATTCTGCGCTACTCTTCCGCCCCGAAACTGGATGTCGTCAATTTCTGGGAGCAGGTATTGTTCTCGTGGCTCACGGGCAATGCCGACATGCACCTCAAAAACTTTTCGCTGTATAGCCGGAATCAGGGTGTATATGGGCTGACACCGGCTTATGACCTGCTATCGACAGCGCTCGTTTTACCCGAAGATACCGAGGAATTGGCACTGACGCTGAACGGCCGCAAACGCAAACTACGCCGCAACGATTTCGTGCAGGCAATGACGGCTTCGGGCATGGACGAAAAGGTAATCGACAACCTATTCAAGAAATTCATCAAGGCCATTCCGAAATGGGACGAGTGGATTGACGTTTCGTTCCTGCCCGACGAGATGAAAGGCAAATATAAAACGCTTATTGCAGAGAGAATCGGACAATTATAATCCACCCAATGGAACACAAATAACTAAACCCCAACTTACTCCAATGAAACGAATCCTACTATTCATATCCATAATAACAAGCTATGCCACTTATGCCCAAGAAAGGATAGATACGCTCTACTACAACAGATCGGGCCTACTCGCGCAAAATGCTCTTTTTGCAGATTATTATCGAATAACTCTTTATCCGGCAGATTCGACCCATCATAAAGAATTCAAAGAATTCAAAGATTTCTATAATTCGGGAGAAATACGCAAAGAGGGATATTTTCTGTCCATTGATAGTCTCGATGATAGCAAAACCATATTCGACGGAGAGGTACAATCCTATTTCCGGAACAGTAATATCTCGGAAAAGTCCCACTATATGAACGGCCGACTGCACGGCGAATACACACGCTATAACGATGAAGGGAAATTGACGACACACGCCTTTTATCAAGCAGGAGAATTATCCGGAACATGTAAAACCTATAACGAGGACGGTTCCTGCCGAATTGTTGAATACAATGCCGGCAAACCGATCCACGACTATTATTTGTTGTCGGACAACAATGGAAATACGCTGAAATTCCGAATCGCTGACGACATGCCTGTCTGGGAATCCCCGGCAATTGCAGAACGATTCGTCGACTATCGGGACGGCACACCGTGGGAAGTCTATTTCAAGAACGGTATTACTATCGCTTTGACAAACTCCATTGTCAAAGATTACGGCAAATGGCACCGAATTGATTTGATTATCTCCAATAACTCCACAACACCCATTGAATTCACACCTGAACTAAACATTGCGGCATATTCCGCAGACAATCAAGGCATGACCACAGATTTGCAAATTTGGACATGCGACGCGTACATGAAAAAGGTGAAGCGAGCCCAAACATGGGCTGCTATCGCCATGGGATTGAGCGAAGGCATGGCATCTGCCGGCGCAGGCTACTCGACTTCAACCACTACTGGATACAGCAGCAATGGCATCACCACCACTTATTATACAACAACCTATAACGCAACAGCTGCTTATCAAGCCAATTTAGCCTCACAACAGCGATTAGCCAATTTCAGCCAAGCCTTGCAAGAAGAAAAAGACATCAAGCAGATGGGCTATATGAAGCAAAATACGATCTATCCCGGCGAATCCGTATCGGGCTATGTCCATGTAGCACGGGTTAAAGGCGAACGCGTGGTTTTCGTCATCAACATCGAAGGAGCCGAATATATCTACGAATGGAAATTCGATAAAAAAGCAGCCTATCTTATTGATTAGTCTCGAAAAAAATCACTCCAGATCCTTTGTTTATTATTTTTTATAATTTTGTGATATAAGGATTTAGGCCATAAGCAACAAACACACTATGAAAAAGGATTCAATAATGGAAAATAGCAACGAGCAAAAATGTTGCATCATCAAAATACTGCGCATTTGCAATACGTATCATTCCTAATGAGAAAAAATACAAGGAGCTTATCGGAGAGAAAATAATTTAGACCGAATAAATAATTACCCCAAAACCCGACGACACTAACCTCACATGCTCGACACCTCGCAGAATCTTATCGTCATCAAC
>OFFH01000400.1_pt1 | contig 32986 bp, 19 predicted proteins | sample 1521341 | NCBI WGS metagenome assembly OFFH01 (sample SAMEA3504108, study PRJEB24116) | mouse gut metagenome | biome: mouse gut; feature: mouse-associated habitat; material: faeces | place: Denmark | collected 2011 | reverse complement strand
GTCTTCCCTTAGCATATTTAGTTTTAATATTCCTATAATAAACGACAATCTCCCACCCGAAAATATACCAAAAGTATATCCCGGACAGGAGACCACCATAATAGACAAAACTAACAGTTTGTCTTTTTCTAAGGTTTTCTTTAAAATCCCTCTCTAAAGTTTCCTGATAGAGAAGTCGGCAAAACGAATTTCTTCGTCACGCAACTGGTCTTGCCAACTCCGGTTTTCGCCCAAATAGCGGTAGATACCCCATTTGGGACGAAGTCCCGTACAATCCGTGCGCCACATATCCATTTTTTCAGGGCCGAATTTCAAGAGAACTTTTCCGTCTTTTATGCGTGTGATAGTTACTTCATAGGAACCATTCTCACCGAAACAGGCTTTTTCTTCTACTTCCACCCAGTTGCCGAGGAAGCCGGCAAGGTCTGTACTGGCAAGGGTAGTAGTACTTCCGCCACGTTTATCATAACGTACACGTAGTTGTTGACCGCCTTTGCTGCCACTGTTGGAATAAGCAGTCAGGGTAATGAGTGGAGAACTGACGTCTGCTGTGCCCGATGAATTATCAATGCCTTTCAACTGGTGAAGATGGGAAAATTTGGTTGTCGTCTGGAATCCTCCCGGCAAACAGAATTTCCAGCGAAACACCATAGTCTCTCCTTTTTGCCCGACAAGGCTTTTCGGAGACTTATTATCCGTCTTTATCTCATTACGCTGGCGGTCGGTGATGTTTGTCAGTCCGCGGTCGTCGTCTATCTCGGCATGAATAAAGAAAGCAAATACGTACTTATTTAGCTGGTTGTCATGTACCTGCTGAATATGTTGGAAGTGCTCTGTCTTATGTTCGCGCGAGGAGTCGGGAGCTTCATGGTTATAGCCCGAACGCTTAATCAAGTCATACGTTTTTGCGCTATTACCGTCAGCGGTTAATGTGCCATCCACCGGTTGTTCCGGTTTCGGCTGTTCTTTCTCGTCTATCACTTCCGACGAACTGTTGGAACAGGCGATAAAGGCGAAAAGAGCTAAGAATAGGATTCCTTTTCTCATTTGGATTTATTTAATATGGTTGGTCAGGAAATCTACCGACTTGAAGAAAATCTCTTCCATCTTGTCGGAAGTCTTCGAACTTACGTTATGGTCATAGTATTCATACTTCAACAAGTCACAGACTCCCCCTCTTTTCTTTAAAGCCGATGCGAACATTTCGCTCTGTTCGCACTCTACCGTAACATCGCACGTGCCACATACCAACATGGAAGCAGGAACGTTCTTCTTTGGAATCAGATTTATGGGAGAGGCTTCACGAAGCACTTTCGGCTCTCTGTCACAGAAGTATGCGATACGCTGGGGGTCTTTTGTTTTCATAGTGATGGCAGCTTTTTCCAGGTCATAAATACCGGAATAGCCTACGAAAGCCTTTGTACCGGGGACAGTCATCGCAGCTACTGCTGCCAGGTGCGCGCCGGCAGAAGTTCCCAGGAAGCCGAAACAGTCAGGGTTAATGTTCAGTTCTGCGGCATGCTCCTGTACATACTTCACTGCGTCCAATATATCTTGAATAGAGACTTTCACCGTTGCATCGGATTGAGGCGCCAATGTATAAGAGACACGTACGCCTGTTATGCCTTTCTGTTTCGCCAAGTATTGGGACAAAGACCGGGACGAGCCGTTATTACCGCGTGCCCATCCGCCACCGTGGATATAAACAACAAACGGGGCAGGCTTGTCTGTCTCAGCAAAGTCTACCGTGAGTATCAGTTCATAATCCTTATGTTTCTTGTAGACAATATCCTTTGTAGTCACTCCTTTATAATCCTTGCTTTTCAAGCGGTCTGCCTGATAGGTATAGGGAACCATCACATCGGGAATGGTGTTCACGTCAATAAACTTTGCGTATTTCTTTGCATACAACAAGGCGTATGAACCGTCGTCGTTCCGCGTCATCTTCATGCCATAGCGGTTGGAGAACTGCTGTGGTTGCGCTTCTTGTGCAAGGCAGAGAAGCGGCAGCATACACAAACAAAAAATCAGTTTCAGTTTCATGTTATCACTTTATATTAGGTACAGATAATCTTATTTCTTCTTCAAATTTTATTTCTTCTTTAAAACCAGATACGGTATTGTTTCCACATCGGACGTACTGTATTTCAAACCGATGCGCTTTGCCGTATCGACATACTTCTGATTACCCAATGCCGTTCCCGCTTCATAAAGAAGAATGGCGGCACGGGACTGGTCGAAAGGTTTAATCTGTTTAAATTTCCAGTCTTCGGGATTCAGATAAAACGGATACAGATAATCTACTGCCTGCGAAGCCACTTTTCCGTTGAAAGCAGGGGTGCTCCATAGATTGATGCCTATCTGGCTGGTAATTTGGTTGGCTTCCATCAAGGCTTCCAAAGCGAAAGTGGAATAATGCAGGGAGAGAGTCCGTTTCAGTTCCTGGGGTAACGAACCGTCATCGGCAATCTGTGCACCCATCTTGGGAAGAATACTTTGTTCCGCCACTTCGCGGATACGGTCGGTACGGTCCAAGTAAGCCAGTACCATCAAGTGGATGGCTTCGTACCACAAGCCATGATTGTTGGCGGCATGAGATTCCCTTTGCCCTTGCGTGCTGTTCTCCATCCAGTAGCAAAAGGCGGTAGCCCAATCATCAAGTTTTTTCTTATCCGAGGGAGTCCAGCTTTTCGAGCCTTCTATCAGTTTAGCAACACCCAACGCACGGCTGAAACGGCGCGAGTCAATGAAGCCCGAACCTCTCATTTTCTTCATACCCGGCACGGCTTGGGCGTAAGTCATATTCGGGTTCATACCCAGTTTCGGGTCTGTGAACCATGTCCGCAAGTGGTTGGCACATGCTTGGGCGTAGACTTCTTTTCCTGTGATATAATAGAGTACTCCCAGGCAGTAAGCGGCATCACCGAAACGGTTGGCATTCTCACGTTCGGGGTATTCGTAGACTTCGGGATTTCGTTCACCGTCTTTCCGGATATAAGGAAGTCCGTCGGTCTTGGTAGAATCAGGCCACCAGTAAGGAGATAAAGTCATATAATCCCTAGGGTCTTTGCTAGGGGGAAGTTTTTTCTTGGCAGTCACCGATAGAGGAGTCATCTTTATATATTTCTCTGCCACCTTTTCCTGAAGTTCAATGTATCGGGTGACTTCCTTCTCACCTTTCTGATAGTCGTTTTTTAGCTGTTCAAGCAAAGTCGCATTAAACGGGCCTAAGGGGGCGGCATTCAGTATCCCCCAACAGAGGCATACAGCCCATATAGCAAAGATTCGTCTCATAAATATTTTCTTTAAAGTAGGTAAGTATGTCATTCGGAGCGAAGCGGAGAACCTGCTTCTGGTATCTGCCAAGGGGCAGGTTCTTCACTACGTTCGGAATGACGGTATCAGCTTTCTTCTTTAAGAGAAGAAACAGCCACCGTTGATGTCAATGTTCGTACCTGTCAGGTAAGAAGATTCGGAGCAAGCGAGGAAGCAAACCAGGTCGGCAACTTCATCGGCAGTTCCTTCACGACGCAATGCGTAGGAAGCCTTCATACGTTCGCGGTTTTCCGGCGTATTGAAACGGTCGTGGAAAGAAGTGGCAATCGTGCCCGGACAGATAGCGTTGCAACGGATTCCCTGAGGACCGAGTTCCTTTGCCATAGAACGGGTAAATGTCATTACCGCACCTTTCGCAGTTGCATACATGGAAGCTCCGTTACCACCGCCGTCGCGGGCAGCCAATGAAGAGAAGTTGACGATAGAGCCGCCTGCCGGCATCATCGGAACCACTTCACGGGTGCAGAGGAATACGGAACGCATATTGACATCCATCAGGAAGTCATACCAGTCTTCGTCCTGTTCGGTGATTTTCTTACGGCCTACGATGCCGCCCACTACATTCACCAATACATCTACCTTGTCGCCAAATGCCTTGTTGCACTCTGCAAAAAGATTCTTTACCGCAGCAGCCTTTGTCATATCACCCTGAACAGCGATTGCTTCGCCACCGACGTTTTTAATCAGTGCCAATGTTTCCTGTGCATCGGCTTCATTGTCGAAATAGTTCAGGCAAACTTTTGCACCTTCTGCTGCCAATTTCACTGATATTGCACGACCAAGGTCGCGTGCGCCACCTGTTACGATAGCTACTTTTCCTTCTAATTTCATAATTGTCTTGTTTTTAAAGTACGTTTATTTTTCTATTTGTTTAATCTCTCCTACTGTCAGGAAGATGGAACACAGCGATAGCGGCACCAAAGCTCCCAACAGACTGAATAATAATATCCAATTCGTAATATAACTGGCAAAAAGGATTGCCAGGATAGTACCCAATACGGCCGAAGCACCGCCCAATCCTGCCAGCGAACCGACAGACTTGCCACTGTGCAGGTCGCTCGGGATAGTCTGCAAGTTCGTCATAAAGAACTGGAATCCACCCAGTACCAATGCCATGAAGACGATAGCGACCGGAGCCGTAGTAGACATGATAGCCGCCAGAATGGACGGGATGATGATAATCCCACCAAGCAGCATTGCCGCCTTACGGGCATAGTTCACCGTATGTCCCCGGTTTATCAGCCAACCGGAATACCAGCCGCCGGCAATACTTCCCAATGCCGCACCTACATACGGAACCCAAGCGGAGAATGCCACCTCTTTGATATTCAAGTGGAACACATCTGCCAGATATAACGGCAGGAATGTCACGAACATCCACCAGATAGGGTCGAGGAAGAACCGTCCCAAAATGACAGACCAGTTCTTTCTTACCCGGAGCAGTTCGCCCCAGCTTTTTCCTTTATCCTCGGTTTTCAGTTCCTGTTCGGGTTGACCGCTCAGGATATAAGTACGTTCTTCTTCTGTAATCCAAGGATGCTTCTTCGGCCCTTCCTTATTGATAATCAACCAGGGAATCAACCAAATCAGTCCCAATCCGCCGACTACAATAAAAGTCAGTTTCCAGCCGAAAGCAATGAACAGCATCAGGATGATAATCGGTGCAAGGATTGAACCGATGGATGCTGCCGCCCCGAACAATCCCTGTGCGAAAGCGCGTTCTTTCTGCGGGAACCATTCGGCGTTGCTTTTCGTCGTACCGGGCCACGGACCGGCTTCCCCCAATCCGAGCATCATCCGGAAGAAGGTCAGCGAGAAGATTCCCCGCGAAAGAGATGCCAATGCATCCGCCGCCCCCCAGACGAGCACGCTCCAGAAGAAACCTTTCCGGCATCCAATCTTGTCGTACAGTTTCCCGGAGACAAGCTGGCTGATACCGTATGCTATCATAAAGAAGATAGTTATCAGACCAAGAATATCTTTCGCTTTCTGCGAAGCATCCGGGTCGTTACGGTCTATCAAGCCGAGGTCGATAGCGATACCTTCGCGATTGGTTACGAACGTAACGCCGTTCTTCTCTTTCATCTGCACGTTGGCTACGCTGACAGAATCCCGGTTGCCATTAGCGGCTGTCAGGATATACTGCTCTCCTGCCAGGACAGCATGATTACCTTTATCTGCCGACGCATCCGCTTCGGGAACCAGGCGATAGTCGATATTAGCCACCCACATATAGTTGAGCGTACCTCTATCCAGGTAGTTGATAATGGTTATCAGCATGATTAACCCGATAACCATCCATCGGAGTCCTTTTACCTTCATACGTTTACAGGTTTAAGAAGTCTGCACGCACAGGGCTGAACGTATCAATCAGGATACCGGCTTCGAGGCAAAAACAACCGTGCAGCTCGTCGGGCGCTACATAGTAGCCGTCTCCGGCAGAAAGGATTTCTTTCTTATCGCCGATGGTTAGTTCAAACTTGCCGCTTACTACGTAAGTCGCCTGGCTGTGGTAGTGCTCATGCATACTACCTACCGCACCTTTGTCAAATTTCACTTTGACCATCATCAACTGACCGTCATACGCCATAATCTGACGATTTACACCCGGAGCAGGATTTTCCCACTTCAAATCTTTCTCAAACTGATAAGTTTCACTACATGTTTTCATATTTCTGTCTATTAATGGTTTATTATATTCTCAATTCATTCATAACTCATCTTTTATTAGTTATCTCATCCCATATTAACATCCTGTAATCAAGTTGTTAATTCACTGTATTTCAGAAGTTAATCTACCGTTCGTCAAGTGTTAACTGTTGAGTTGTCAAGTGTTAACACTTGAGCCGATAAGTATTAATACTTGAGAAGACAGGTATTAATACCTGAGAAACGGAAAACTAATCATCATTTCATAAATACTCCGCAACGACCGTTCCAGGCATACATAGTGCCTTCGACCGTCAGGCGGTGCTCTTTCTCTTTGTCGGTATCGGTGTTGCTTAAGCAAAGCATTACGGAATGCCCACCCTTATAGGTTGCTTTCACCACTGTATAGGAAGCCGTATCCATCACGACTTTCACCTCTTCGCAAGATGAGGTCAGGTCACTGGAAGTTTCCCTTACCACATCATATTCTCCATGCGTTTCGATGGAAGTGGCGAATGTATGGTTCTTCCGTGCTTTTTCCCTTATCAGGAAAGCGGTTTCGTTTCTCAAGTTGAAATCAGGGTCATTGGCTCCCAGACGAAGCATTTTCATCTCTGTTTGCGGAGTAGTAGCTATACTAATAGTATAGAAACGATCCTTATTGACAAAGGTGAGGCTCGATGTATTTCGGCTCTTGTTCTGCCCCCAGGCTTCCAGCCAAAGATGCTGATAGCCATCTTTCGTACCAAGAGTTTTCAGTTCGTTAGTTGCTTTGGCGTAAGGAAAGTTCAGGGAAACGAAGTGTCCGTTATACCAGATAGGGTAATCGTACTGATGCTCTTTGTCCGCATTTGCTTGCAGCACATCCAAGATTAACGGGAATTGCAGGAAAGGGGTAGTCACGTAAGCCAGTGTACGTTTCATCTCTATTCCGGGATAGGCATTGGTATCTTTCGCCACCATTACCTGAAAATGTCCGCCGTTGAAATCATGGTAGATGATGTCTGAATGATAACGGGAAGAGACTTTTATATCTCCGGCAAAGTGGGATGTTTCGTCCACGACCAATGTATTGTGCGCAATTGTCTGTTTGGCAAACGATTGGTTTTCGCGGGTATAATGACCTTTATACTTGGCTTCGATATTCAGGAAGCGGGAAGCGCCGTAGTCGGGCAGAATCTCGTTCCCATTGTCGTAATAAGCCATTGTCAGTTTATCAAAATGTCCGTGGCTCAAGCCGTGTGAGGTAGCTTTCAGTGTCAAGGCGCTATTCAGATTAGAATCTGTGGAGCGGATTACGGCTATGCCGCCTTCATCCCCCTTGCGTCCGTCACGGAATACACTGCTGCGATAGGTAATCGGGGCAGCTTCTCCGCGGGCAATATCACAGGCTACTTTGAAGCCACCGATAGTAGGAAGATAAGTATGCTGGTACTTATTTGCAACGGACAATAATGATTTGTCCGAAGGATTAACATTATATAATATGTTTACCGCATACACCAGTTCCTGTGCGGAAAGCCCTTTCAGCAAGGCATCATTAATATGGAAGAATTCGCCTTCATAAGAAAGTTGTACCAATGTGGAGAGGGCTTTCGAAAGAATGTTGTCCCGGTAATTAAAGATTTTCAAGTCCGGCAGTTTATTCTCGATGCATTGGGCGAAGATGACGAAAGGCCAGATGGCATAACGTTGATAGTAGGCTCCTTCCGTGAAGTAACCGTCGGGAGAGAACAGGTAATCCATCTGGCGGATAAAGCCGCCCCGTTTGCCTGTTCCGTCAGAACCGTAAAGTGCCTTCTTTACGTAATCTTCACGATTCATCGCAAAGCCAATCATACCGACGGCAGCCGTAGCCCACGTAGCATGGTTGTGCATTTTATTGAATGTCTTGTTATTTGCATGGTTGTCTCCCATACCGTCCATGATGAAGTCCGCCATCGGAACGAAGAGATTCTTCTCGATAGTGGCACGCTGCTTGGATGAGAGTGTGTTATAGATACAGTCATAAGCAACCGCTGTATGCACCAGCCATACACTTTCATTCAGTGTCTGCCAAAACAGACGTCCCGGGACGGGGGAAAGTTGCAGGGGGTGGAACCCTAAAGTAGGGTATAGTTTAGCATAGGCTTCCAACATATCGCCCACGTAGGCGGCATATTTCTTATCCCCTGTCAACTGATAGGCAACTCCACAATGGAACATGGCATAGTAATTGGATTTATGCTGTTCGTGTACCACACCGCCACCGCCATCTACGGGAACCGGAACGGAGACAGGAGAGTTTACTGCTGCATCGGCTGCGGCCAACACTTCCGAAAGAGATTTGTCGAATGCGGGTACTGTCCCCTTTCCTGCCCTCATCTCGTTCACTTCTTCCTGTGTGAAAAGAAGGGACGGATGTTGGGCAAATGAAAAGAGGTATCCACCTAAAACCATGAATATGCAAATAATAAGTTTTCTCATCTTACATCATTTTCTATTTCAATAATAGTATCGTACGACAACTATTCTACTTCTTTTTCAAGCCGATAGAGAGTTTTTCCAGTTCGCTACCTTCAACCGGAGTATAATCGTATGCTTCGGCATTGATATATGCGGGACGGATATTGTACATCTTTCCCCGTATTGCCTGGGAAGTGGTAGTCATCATTCTACCGGAGTTCCACAGATTACAGTTTGCAATGCGTACCTTTTCCCAGGTCGCCTCATCCAGGCGGATAGTTGCCCCGCCGCGTCCGCTATTATCAAAATTACAGTTCTCTACTGTCAGTACTTGCGGGCCAATCAGGCGCATGACACTTCCACGTTCTTTGTTGCAACAGTCTACAAAAGTACAATGTCTGATAGTAATATAAGGGCCTGCCGTACTTTCATCGCTTCCACCACGATAAATATTAATAGGTAAACCCAACAGACGGTAGAAAGAGCAGTTTTCAATCAACATGTCGTCAGCATTATAACGTCCTATATCATCTTTCTCTGCCGCATAGTTGATAGCATCTCCCGACAAATCGCGGAAAAGACAGTTGCGGATGGTAACGCTTTCGGCAAAAGTAGCTTTTGTTCCTTTAATGGCAAAGAATCCGCCTTCTCCGAAGTTCTGGAATTCGCAGCCGTCTACTGTCAGTGTATAAGGTTGTATCATATCAAGAGCGGTAGAGATTCCTGCTTTAGCCAAAGCCTTTCCGGGCTCCAATACGCCATCGAATGTGATATTCTCAATGACCAGTTCGCCACCATCGGCAATAGTCACCATATTATCTGGCTTATCTCCGTTAAAACGGACAAGCGGCTTGTTGGCTGCGTCGGCTGCACGGATAGTCAACGGTTTGTCAATGAACATAGCACGTTGGATAGGATATGTGCCTTTCGCCAAAATAATGACGCCACCCGGTTCTGCCGAATGAATGACTTCGGACAAGTTCGTTCCCGGAGACACATTGTATTCCTTATGAACATTCGCTGCTGGGTGTGCCACTTGGTTCTTAAACCAGGAAGCGCCTTTATCCTTACGTATCGTAGTATCGTCGGGCAACTGGGGAGCTTTTACTTTTTCCGTAGTAAATCCCGGAGCCGAGTAGTTCTTTGCCAATTGCACTTTGTTATCTTTAAACTGGATACCCGCTACGTCGTCAACGGCTATATAAGGCTGGTCGAGTTCTTTATTGATGATGATATTATCCGTGAATGAGACTTTTTCCGGTGCAAGAGTACGTTCCATATCCTTGCCTGTACCAAATTCTATATTCGTGCAATCTATGAATGTGTTACGGTACATCTTGACATCAACAACTTGACAATATCTATTAGGTAACGAATTGGGTACGGCATCCATAACTCCCAAAGCTGAGAAGAAACGGGTACCTGCCAAGCCGACCAATACATTATCGTAAATCTGATGTCCGGCATTGACGACACGGATACCGCCGGTATTACGACGTCCGTTACCGATAAACAAGTTATCATTCACCGTATTGCGGTCACCGTGACGCAATGCTACCACTCCTTCACATTCCAACAGCGTATTGTTGCGGATGATGTTATCACTGGATTTAATAGAAATTACTTCCACTTCACCGGAGCAACGTTCGAACAAGTTGTTCTCAATCACCGTATTTGAAGAACTGTAAGCTTGCTGGGAAGTTCCTACACGCATAGTTTCGGCACCGTTCGAGCCATACACGGGTCTTTCTCCAAAGTAGTTATGGTCAATCCGGTGATGATTTTCCAGACAACGTTCGTCGTTGAGGATGACAATCAGTGTCACCCCCAAGTTAAGTTTTCCTGTCAACGAACAATGGTCTACTCTGTTGTGACGACCATAAAGCAATATATAGCTGTAAGCCTGGTCCCGGCGGAACGGATTGAATTTGTCTATCACACAATTCGTCAGACGGCAGTGATTAGCCAGTTCTTGTCCGTTACGGAATTCTATTACGGAACCTTTGGGAGCATATCCGTCAGTGAAATGCAATCCGCTGACAGATAGCCACTCGCCCGCTATCCGCAAGGTGGAGCCACCTTCTACCTTTACTTTTCCGGGGTTCAGGGCTTCTATCGTAATAGGAGATTTCTCCGTTCCTTTGCCTATCCATTTCAACTGCATATCTTTGTATTGGCCGTCCTTGATGTAAATCCGGTCGCCCGGTTGGGCAGTTTTTAAGCAGGAAGCTACTTCGGGAAGCGCTACATCGTATCTTTTTGCAAAAGAGACTGACGGTAGCCCGATAAGCAGGAGCGCTATAATTGCCTTATGTATATTTCGTGTCATCATTAATTATTGAACTTTTGAGTAATCGTAATCTTGTTTCTGCCAGTACATATCAAAGGTTATAGAGCTTGCGGAAGGGTCTTTTTCCGTACCTTCTTTCATTTTGAAATCAGCACTCTTGATATACATCAGCCCTATACGCTTCACATCCCTAACCGGATTCTTATCAGCCGCCTTATTGTCATACCCTTTCACATTGTAATAGAATACCAGGAACACAGCATCAATTGTCACATTAGTTTTCTCCACACCTGCTTCAAATTTATCTTTTGCCCAAGCATCAGTAGTAGGTGCAGCACTCACTGACGGCTTAATGCCGGCGCATGTTTTCTTTTCCACATCAAGCGGGAAAGTTATTTCATCAATCTTTTTGATATTGCCAGCTTTCACATTATTGACCAGCTCCGCACAATCCGGGTTAGTCTCCGGATCCAAATATGCAAATGATAATGCAGGAGTGCCATAATAGCTGCTTCCCCCCGTAATGGAAGCCTTACCGGAAGTTTTAAAATTCTTCAACTGTCCGTTAGAGTTCGCCGGACTATTGATAGCTAAATTGAATTTAGAAGATGAGCCGGAAATGAAAAAATAAGGATTTACAGAATTATAGTCTGTTTCGGACACAACCGGAATATTCGCTGTCTTACAAGTATTCTTTCCCGCAGCAGCAATAATATCCACTTCCTGGCTCCATACATCATTAGAATAAACCCGTCCTGTTTCCGGTGAGAAGAATGCAGAAGTCTCTCCTGCTTGTGCATGAATAGTCCTGTTCTCCCAATAATATACAAAAGCCACCCTTACAATAAATTCGTCCGTTAATGTCGGTGTCTCACGACCGTCAAAATAAGAAATCTTCAACGGTACTATATTATCACCGTTCTTAAAACTATCAGATGTGGGTACAACAAACTTCAATTCAGTTTCAGTCTGCAACGTAATAGTACACTCAATATCACCTAACAGCACTTTATCAATCTTATTTAGATATGCTCCCTCCAGCACTACCATATCTCCCACGTTGGCTGGTTCAAACACAGTAGTTGTAACCTCCGGCTGATAACGTTTCACCGTGAACTTGGGTGCGGACGAACTTGACGTCTCCACCTCTTTTGTTCCATTAAAATATTTAAATGTTACAATAGCCTTGTCACTTTCCACATAAGGAACCTTCACTACTATCTCATTCTCACTTTGTGAGATGATCTCTGCCTCATTTCCTTCTGTCTCCCCTTCGGCAGTGAAAAGAACAGCACTCACCACATTCATGGAACTACCGGAAAGCAACAAATTATTGCCCATTTCAACCTCCGAGGGCATTCCCACCTGTGAAACGGCAGGAGCCGGATATTCAAGGGTAAAATCTCCTTCGGACACACCCTCACCTATCGAATTTACCAATACAATTTTACCACTGCGTGCCTGATTTGTCACTTTCAAAGACAAACGCCGATTGGACACTTTCTGTAGGATAACGGCTTTTCCACCACCGATAGTAGCACTTACCACATCATCCAAATATTCTCCGGAAACAACAATCTCACTACCTATGCTTCCACTCTCAGGCGAGAAAGAAAGGATTTCCGGTGAACTAACCGCCACATCCTTCATCGATGTAGAATCACAACCACACAAAAAGAATAAACAGACAAACAATGATGCCAGACTCCATTTTCTATATTGTTTCATATTCATAAGCATTTAAAAGATTAATAACCCGTATTCTGTGCTATCTCTGGATTAATGTCAATCACACTCACCGGAATAGGCAGAAATGTTTGCCAATCTTCTATATCATTCACCGTATAAGAATATTCCGTATAAAGAAGCTCGCTGTTCAAGTAGTTGTTTACTGTCTGAGTAGCGATACCCCAACGAAGAAGATCAAACCAACGCTGGTTCTCAAAAGCCAGTTCAAGCCTGCGCTCATTACGTACAGCCTTTCTAAAATCATAAAGACCTGGCAGGTCGGTCAGTGTATATGTAGAAACACCGGCACGTTCACAAACCATATTCAAATACTTCAGATTGTCTGCCGAAGGCCCCGAGATTTCATTTGTCAATTCAGCATAAAGTAAAGCAATATCAGCCACGCGAATCACAGGCCAGTCACTTTCGCCATCATACTGTGTAGTTACAGGATTTACATACTTCTTACAGTAACGGCAATTACCTTCCGTCACCCACGTCTGAGTAGTTGTATTGAAATATTTCTGGGCGATATTCACATCCAGACGTTTATCAGCCCCCGCACCTCTTTGTTCGTAAGCTGCAATAATATTGTCAGTAGGAGTATTATAACCGGAAGAAGTACCGATAATCACATTTGCACCATTATTGACCGGAGCAAACATATTGCCGAACGGCGAACCGATACCGGCATTTCCCGAAAGGTAACGAACCGCAAAGATTATCTCCTTATTCATCTCATTGCCAATATCAAAAACCTTATCATAAGCCACAAGATCACTACCCGACTGCGGATTTCCCACAGATTCACTTTCGAGTACTTCCTTACACAGTCGGGCGGCACGGGCATATTTCTCGTCACCCGCCCGGTAGTGCGTAGCATATACTTTGGCAAGCAGCGCTTTTGCCGCGTTCAGGTCAGCACGTCCCAAGTCACCGTCCACCATCTTGCCGGGCAACAGTTCATTATTGACAATATTCTCCAAATCTCCTTCAATAAGCGCATATACTTCATCCACCGTAGAGCGTTGCATATCACGGGCCACTTCAGAAGGAACCTTGGAAGTAACGATAAATACCGGCCCCCATAAACGGACCAGATTGAAATACTCCAATGAACGAAGAAAAAGTACTTCTCCCTCATATTGATTCCGCAATGTCTCGTCCGTCACTACATCAAGGTAAGATATAACATTGTTTACCCGTGCAATTGTGGCATAACAGGCATTCCAGTACGTTTCCACCCATTCATTTTCCGGTACGATAGTACCCTGGTCGAGCTGTTCCACCAGTCGTGTAGTATTCGAAGAAGAACCTGCAGCATACATACGTCCGTTATCCGAGCGCAATTCTGTCATGGCCCATTCGTAATACATCACATCATGCAGGGAATTATAACAACCCAGCACCAGATTATTTACCGACGAAGCATCCTTCACATACTTATCTGCCGCCACTTCCGAATAAGGATATTGATCCAAATCACAAGCGGAAAATACCATGACGATTAACAATAATCCTATATAATTTATTTTTTTCATCGTTTTCCTCCATTAAAAATTAATATCAAAACCGGCAGAAATGGTAGAAGTCAACGGGAACCCACCACGCTGATACCCCGAAATCATTGCACTGGAATAATTACCGGATGTCATACGCGACTCCGGATTAATGCCTTTGTAGCCACTTCCCCAAATATAGAGCAAGTTACTACCCGACACATAAAAACGCACACCTGATAACTTAATCTTACGGGCAGCAGTTGCCGGCAAGGTATATCCCACTGTAAAGTTACGCAGACAAGCATAAGAAGCATTTTGCAAAGGATAATCAGTAAGCATGAGGTCATGTCCCGTTTTCACATTCTGATAAGGCGTTTTTCCATCACCCGGATGTTCTGCACTTACCCAACGGTTCTTTGTGTACTTCTTGTTCCACTTCTTTGTTTCATTATAATATACATCACCATTAAGTACTGTGATGCCCTGTACACCCTGAATAAGGAATGAGATGTCGAAATCTTTAATTTGGAAAGTATTGGTGATGCCCCATGTGAAATCCGGGTAAGGAGTGCCCAACGCAACCCGGTCTTCAGGAGTCAAAGAGCCGTCATTATTGGTATCGACAATGCGTATTCCCCCCGGTGCATCGTCTGAAAAATGAGGATTAGCTGCAATCTCTTCCGCACTATTCCATACACCACACGTTTTGTATCCATAAAATTGAATCAACGGCTCACCCACTTTAGCAAGATAACCCTCATTTCTTTCACCCAAAGAAATCATTTGTTGTTCACCGCCTAACTCCAATAATTTATTACGCGAAAGTGAGAAATTTATATTAGTATCCCATGAAAACTTACGGCTTTTCATATTATGTGTATCAAGCTGGATTTCCAAACCTGAGTTACGGACTTTTCCTATATTATTCCAATAGTGTGTGTAACCGGTAAACGATTGCGTCGGTTGTTCGAACAATAACGCACGTGTCACTGAATAGTAAGCATCTATCGCCAGATTGATACGGTTGTTGAAAAGTCCCAAATCCAGACCATAGTTAAACTCATCAGTCTGCTCCCATGTAATATTAGAATTAGCCAGCGAAGAAGAGATATTCGCAGAACCATTAACCAATGAACCCGTACCTTTGCCGGTCACGTAATTCGCACTGTTCAATACCTCGAGGGCTGCATTATAACTGATACGGTTATTTCCTGTCACACCATACGATGCACGAAGTTTCAAGTTAGAAATAGCCTTGATACCCTTCATGAATTTCTCTTCACTCACGCGCCAACCCAGTGATACGGAAGGGAACCAGGCATTACGGTTTCCTTTGGAAAAGAGCGATGAACGGTCCAGACGTAGAGAGGTAGACAACAAATAGCGCCCCAGATAACTATAATTGACACGTCCCAGATAAGATTCCAATACAACATCTGGATATCTGAAAGTTCCCGTACCCGCTGTATTTCCATTACCCTCACTAGCCAACTCGTAAACGGTGGCAGCATTCAAAGTATGGATGTCATCCGTAGCAAATCCCGTCGCAGCCATAGCCACCCGCTGATTCCGTGTCTTTTCTACCGTATATCCCAATAAAGCGTCAAGACTATGGTCTTTATTCTTTCCAAAGTCCAAATGGTAACTCAAGGTATTCTCACTCAACAAATCAATATAAAGTGCACTGGAATAAGTAGCACGGCTTGCTTCCTTGTCTTTCGTAGCGTCCTTATTTGCATAATAATAGGAAGGGGCAAAACGAACATTCAAGCCGTTGGATGTCTTAAACTGTAATCCTTTACAAAGATCAAGCGTGAGATACATGCTGGCCAATCCTTGCATAGTCTCGCTCCAACGGAAAGTATTAGTCATTACGCTCGCCGGATTATTATTGGCAGAGCTAAATGGAGACGATTTTTCCAATACCCGGTTACCGTCGGCATCCAACAACGGATTTCCATCGGCATCCACGGCAGTCGGTGTCATAATATTGTTAAAATGGCTACCTCTTGCAAATCCGGTATATCCGGTCAGGTCTGTGCTATACGCATTGTGATGGACCGGTAAAAAAGAGGGAGTACGATAGAAATCAATAAAGTTATTTTTCGGACGTTCCGTCTTGCTATATGTACCGGATATATTAACACCCACCGTAGCTATCTTTGAGAGTTTGGTATCCACTTTAGTACGGAAATTCAGTTTGTCCAGTGAATTGTTGAGCATCACCCCCTGGTCTTTAGTATAGGCCGCTGAAATAAAATATTTCGTCTCTTTGCGTCCGCCCGAAACACTCATCTGCACATTCGTGATACCTGCCATATCACGCAAGCCCTCTTTCTGCCAGTCGGTAGTCCCCATCTGGCTTTCCAAATAAGCAGCCCCGCGAGCAGCACTCGGTACTTTCGGACCACCTAAGGCAGCTTCTTCTTCCAATAAGCCCAGCCATTCGGAAGAAGTCATCATATCATGCAACTGATAAGCGTATTTAAATCCCTGATAGAACTTAAAAGAATATTTCGGTTTGTCCGGCGTACCGCTCTTTGTCGTCACCATAATCACTCCATTGGCAGCACGTGAACCATAAATAGCAGCCGAAGCCGCATCTTTCAAAATTTCAATAGACTTCACATCCGCAGCATTGATAGATGACAAACCACCGGATACGGGAAATCCATCTATGATAACCAACGGTTCACTATCTGCGGAAATGGAACCCGTACCGCGTACCCGGATAGAAGGAGTCACACCCACTTCCGATGTCTCATTAGAAACCGTCAATCCAGTCATAGCACCTTGCAAGGCAGTAGTGACATCACTCACCGGAGCATTAATCAGTTTCTCGCCTTCCAACTTTGAAATCGAACCTGTCAAATGAGATTTCGCCTGTGTACCGTAACCGATTACCACAACATCATCCAACATCTTCGAATCTTCTTCCAACGTCACATTCACAACTGTACGTTTGCCAACCGCTTCCGCCTTATCAACGTAACCGATATACGAATAAACCAAAATTGTCTTGGAATTAGGAACCTTAATGGAGTATTTACCTTCAGCGTCCGTCACAGTACCGGTAGGAACGGCAGCATCTTTCACTGTCACCGAAGCTCCAATCAACGGACCCTGTTCATCTATCACCTTACCAGTAACTACATGCTGGGAGTAAACGTTCAATGTCCCTACCAACAACAGGAACATCATCACGACTTTTTTTAAAATACAGGAGTTGTTCATAGATTAGTGTTTTAATTTCTGTGACAAACGTAATGATTAAAATTGGTAAACCAAAATTTTGGTCTACCAATTAATATTTATTAATAATTAGACATAAACAGCTTATAAATAACACGTTACGCGTACCTCTATATAAAAGAACAGGAGAATATTTTTACTAGAAAGCTTTACTTTGAAAGATAATATTTGTACTTTTACAGCCGAAACGGAAAAGGTCATCTTTTTAAAATATTTATATCTTATGAAAGACGAAATCAATTCGCAACCAGTTAAGCATGTAATAGAACACATAAAAAAACAAATATCAGAACGTCAGATTTTACCGGGAGAGCGTCTCCCTTCTGAGCGTAAATTATCCGAACTTTTGAAAGTCAGTCGGTCACATGTTCGCGAGGCATTGCAGAAACTGGAATTATACGGTATTGTAAAAACATATCCTCAGAGTGGAACAGTGGTATCCGAATTCTCCAAAGACCAATTGGATACTATGATTACCGATGCATTGAAAATCAGCAGATATGATTTTTCAAGCTTGGTTTATGTACGTGTACTTCTGGAAATAGAGGTCTGCAAATTATGCGCAGTAAACCGCACAGAAGAGGATTTGAAGAATATCGAAAACACGCTTGTCGAACTGGAAGAAAAGTTTGATACAGACCTTCGTGTCGAAAAAGATTTTGCCTTTCACCAGGCCATTGCGCAAGGCGGACATAATCCGGTTATCAGTTCACTCCTGCTTATTATTACTCCTGATATTTTAAAATATTATCAAAAATACAAAGTTTGTGCCGTTCCCCAAAAAACGGTTCATGCGGAACATAGGGAAATGTTACAGAAGATAAAAGATAGGGACAAAGAAGGAATGAAAGAACTGGTGCTCCGCCACTTGGCCAATCTGATTGATTTTGCTAAAATGTCCGCGAAAGGCGATATCCCGGAATTCGAATACGGACATATCTAAGATACACGACGCTCTTCCGATCTAAGATACGTAAAAGAATAGATTTAATTAGTTGTATGCGAGAAACTATCCAGTCTCTTGTATACAACTAATCCTATTTAATAAGCAATGTTCTATTTTTAATATTATACAAGGAAATGACCAATTAGTAAATAACGAGCCAGAAAATAAACTGCAATTCATGCCCTTCTTCCAATGATTAAATATTCCTCTTTTAAGAATCATCGTTTTTTAAGAAGGCTACTGATGCCTTCAGAAGGCTCTTTCAACTTTTATCCTTCAATAGCTCTTTTGTCTTATCCGCCAAAAACAGGGGGATATTAATCAAATTACCATCTTGTTTCAAATTCAGCATTGAATACCGTATCCGGCAAGCAGGCTGGAAGAGTTTCTCATACTGAATCAGACTTTTACCTGTTATGTTTTGGTCTGCTTTCACTTCTATCGGATAAATATGATTGTCGTATTGAAGCAGAAAATCCACTTCAGCCTTATTGCCAGAAGTCCAATACCGAAAAGATACCTGGAACTGCGCTGTAAGACTCTGCAATACATAATTCTCTGCCAAAGCTCCCTTATATTCCATATAGCCGGGAGTAGACAGAAGCAAAACACTTGCGTCCAGCTCCGACAACTGCCTTAACAGTCCTACATCTAATGCGTAAAGTTTAAATGTACTCAAATCATCATACGCTTTCAATGGTAATTTGGGTGACTTGCTTAATACAACTTTATTGATAAGTCCCGCCTGTTCCAGCCACAGAATAGCATCTTCATATTCACGAGCACGGGCACCAGGACGTACTAACTGATAAACAAACTTACGGTTCTCCTTCGCCAATTGTGAAGGCAGGGAATTCCATACATAATTAATGCGGGGAGCCAATGCCGGCGTAGTATGTTTTACAAAATCCAATACATAGTCATTCAAGATATCCCGAAGCGCCGAATCCACCTTTTCCATATCATTGAAATCAATCATCAGAGTGGCAGGTTCGGGCATACCGCCACAAATAGAATAGGCAACAAATGATTCACGCAACTTATCGAAAAATATTTGAGGAAGAGAAGCTATTTCTTTAATAGAACACAGATACTCATACATATTCGGGTCTTTTGTCTTCAGAAATTCCGTAAAAGTAAGCGGATACATAAACAAATGATTCACCTTTCCCACCGGAAAGGAATTGCCAATATGGTTCAAATAAATACCTAATAAAGAACCTGCGCAAGCTACCGCATATTCGGGAGCTTCCTCACAAAAATATTTCAGTGCGTTCAGTGCTTCATTACACTCCTGAATCTCATCCAATATGAGTAAAGTCGTTTGAGGATTGATTTTCTTTCCATGCAAGAAAGACAACTGCTGAATAATCCGCCTAGGATCTTTAGTCGTTTTAAAGATATCACAAAGCCCACTTTCATCCTTATCCAAACTAAAATAGGCAACATCCTCGAAATATTCCTCCCCGAAATATTTCAAAGCCCATGTCTTTCCTACTTGACGAGCCCCATGAATAACAAGTGGCTTTCTGTTCACGTCCATTTTCCATGCCGACAATTGCTTGATAATATCTCTTTCAAACATAATGAATCACATTTTTGATATCAGAAATGTGATAATTTACACATTTTTGATATGATTTTTATGCGAATATACACATTATCCATATAAAACGAAAGAAAAAGTCAGATATTAATACTTGGCAACTGATAAGTTATATCTGATAAATAAAATCTGCGGACAAATTTACAGACACGTATAATTAAAAAGAAATTCCTCCGAGGACGGAAGAATTTCCAGTTTAGATATGTATTTCAGTACCTTTTTAAGAACATAGGTAATTTCACGAAAAAACCACCCAAAAACATAGGCAAAGTAACCCATGATTTCTGCAATTACTACTTAGAGATAATCATAATTTGTTCATCAACACCTTTATCAGGTATTCTCACACTACAGACACCTGCTTCCTTATCCCAACTCCACGCTACAGTTTCAGTGTCATTCTCCAGATTTTCTTCCAAACGTTCCGGTTTTACCTTCTTTATCTTCTTTCCTTTGACAGTTATCTCTTTCGGAGCTTTCGCAGAATAAATACGGAACAACAGATTTCTCGGACCGGGAACGGTGTAGCCTTTTCCTTCACGGGCAGAGACGGTCAGTTCATATCCATTTGCCAGAGTGCTGCAAATAATCGGTGTTTTGACAAATTCATCACGCTGGTACCCTAAGTTTTCTCCTTCATCTTCGTAAAGGGTAAAGGCAGCCTGTGCGCCTTCCTGTGCGGGGAAGATTTCAAAAGTAAGTGGATATACCGGTTTCTCATGGGTGTAGTTCATTACCGGCATCGTAGGGATAATGGAACCTTGCTTCACAAACATAGGAACAGAGGACAAGGGAGCATCAACAGTAGTCCATTGCTCTCCGGTGTAGACCGTCTGCTTGTTGTTGTAGTCTATCCATGTGCCTTCGGGAAGGTACACGTTCTTTGTGCGGGCACCTTTCTTCACCACGGGAGCTACCAACAATTCACGACCGAACATGAATTGGGCATCCGTGGAGAAAGTTTCCATATCCATTGGATATTCGAGAAACAGAGGCCGCATGATAGGCAATCCTGTATCATACGCTTCGCGGGCGTAAGTGTAGATATACGGCAACAAACGATATTTCAGCTCGATAGCCGCTTTCGCGTTCTTTTCCGCTTCCGGTCCGAAAAGCCACGGTTCCACCGGGTTATCTCCCTCATGGTGGATACGACTCAAAGGATTGAAGGCACCGAATTGAATCCAACGTGTATAGAGTTCCGCCATAGCCGGATAATCCTCAATATCCCCACAGTAACCGGTGATATCGCAGGAAGAAAACGGGATTAATCCCAATCCGGCGGAAAGCATTACAGGAATCTGATTGGCTAATTGTCCCCAACCTTGCAGTACGTCGTCTCCGTTTCCGCTATCACCCGTCCAGCCAAACGTATAACGTTGCAATCCGGCATAAGCAGCACGAGTCATTTGGAAAACACGACGGTCCGGATTCCTCTTTTCAAATTGCTCCTTCACCACTTTGTCCCAGGTCAGGCCATAGACGTTATGGATTTCATCGTGCATACCCAAATGGTGCTTCATCACCAGGCGTTCCGTCTGCTCTTCGTTACTCCAGGCAGGTTCGCCCATGTCTGTCCAAAATCCGGAGATACCATCGTCAATAGGTTTCTGCTGATAGGTTCCCCACCAGTCGGCTACGGCAGGCAGAGTGAAGTCCACCACTCCGCAGTTTCCACCCCACGGCCAGGGCATATCGTAGCTTTTGCCGTTCGTATTGTCCTTTACAAAATAGCCCAGGCGGTCTGCTTCTTCCCATTGTTTTTTGTTGGCTTGTGCAATTACCGGGTCTTGAGATACGACTACCTTAAAACCCATCTCTTTCAAATCCGAAAGCATCTTCCTAGGGTTTTCATAGTTTCCTTTGCGCCATTCGAAATCCTGCAAGTATTCTGCCCAGCCGATATCCTGATAGATAATATCACAAGGGATTCCCCGTTTCCGGTAGCCTTCGGCTATCTCACGACTTAGCTTTTCACTTGTCAACAGACCGCGGCATTGAGCAAATCCCAACGCCCATTTCGGCGGCATGATAGGTTTTCCCGTAAGTCCGACGTATTGGCTGATGATTTCTTTATAGTCTTTACCGAAGATAAAGTAATATACCATTTCCCCGTTCGGCGCTTCGAAGCTGTAATAATCACGGCTTTCCGTTCCGAATTTGAATTCCGTCTTATAGGTGTTATCAAGGAAAATACCATACCGGTAATTGCTCATAAAGAAAGGAATACTCTTGTAAAGAGGATCTTCTACCACGCTATAACAAGGTTTGTCACTATTCCACATCTTATAAGACTCGCCACGACGGTCCATCTTTCCCGCTTTCTCACCAAGTCCGAAGAAGTGCTCGTCACGACGAAGCACTTTATATTCCACCTTCTTCGTTCCTTCACTGACATGGCCTTTATCGGCATAATCGCTAAACAGAAGTTTCTGATATTTATCGAATATCTGAAGACTCATCGGAGATTTATTCACCCGGATACGCAACTTCGGAGTAAATATCTCATAACAAGCTGCCTGTTCATCCACATGAATAGTTCCTACCTCTTCCAGTTCTTCATTAATCACTGCAAACGAAGCATTTCTTCGTTGCAATTGCCCGTCGGGCGAGAACCAGATTTTCACGACGGAAGAGCTGCAAAGTTGCAATTGCAAGGCGGCACTGTCCGCTAGGTGAAAAGTCACCTGACGTCCCTGCTGTGTAAAAGAAGTGCATGCACGTGTCGCATTTTCTGCCCAAACCCATGTTGGAAATACCAGGCACAACACCCATACCCATAATCTATATCTAATCATCATACCTATTATTTTAAGTTAACGTCAGTTCGATATAAGCTTATACTATTCCGATTCTCTTCCTTCAGGAAGGTTGCTCTCTCCCGATAACGGGGGGAGTCGAAGGGGATGAGTACCCGTAGGGGAGGTGGTAGGTAAATACATAAGCCTATCATCTACAGTAAGATAGAAATAACCTCGTTTCTCCTACCACCCCGTCCTTCGGACACCCCTCCTTTCCGAAGGACGGGGAAACCATGCGGACGAAATTACATCGAACTTACGTTAAGTCATTCTGCTACAGCCACTTTATTGGGCTACACTCATTTTATTCAGCTGCAATTAATTTTATTCAACCACAATCATCGTCCAATATTTCAGGGAAGGCAATGTGAAAGAGACAATCCCGTTCTCCTGTGTAAAGGTCAATTCCTGCAAAGCCCCTCCGTGTGCATCCGGTGACGCTACCCATAACTTATTCACCTTTGCCGACAGATTCATTTGCAAAGCCGCTTTTGTAATCAGAGCCGGTTCCGGCATCGTACCGTCCACATCTCTCCAGCTAAGGCTGTTCGCTTGCGAGAAGTTAAGAAGATGTATCACTTGCTTGCCACCTACCTGCTTGGCATAAGTAGTAACTGATCCCCGTTGAGGAGGCCAACTATTCAATCTCATTTCGCCATTGGTACAATCCATGAAAACACTATTCTCCGTACCACCGTCACGAAGCAGGTTTTGATAAGAAGTCAGAAAATCATAATAACGAACCATCTCTGTTTTCAATTCTTCGCTCATTGTCAGGTTCTCATTCGGAAAGTACTCTTTGCACAACATGTGATCGCCTCCCAACTCAAGGTGCGAACCACCCAAAGCAAACATGACAGCATCTGTCAATAAGACACCCGGCGTATTAAATTCTCCCCGGTTATTCGCTTTATTATAATTCATATAAGCTGCAAAAACCGTATTCAACTGATAATTGCCATATACTCCATTCTCATAAAGAATGGCTTTCAGATTGGTAAAATCAGCCTCATCCGCCCACACTTCATTATAGAAGAAATCAACTTTACCTGTCTCCCCTATCTGACGGGCACCATAACGGCTGACCGCATTCATCACCAAACTCTTGTCCGGATGAGCCTGCTTCGTTGCTTCAATAAAAGAAGCATATCCTTCACGCAGATTGACCGGAATGCCGTTGTAATTGTAAAGCGTGCCGCGTCGTCCCAACTGGTCTATCTGATAGCCGTCGAAGGCAAAATTCGCATATACATCATCATTCCTTTCGTTCAAATATTTCTGCCATTCCTTATTAGAAGGATCGACCAGATAGATATTGCTTTTCCATCCGCTGGGTAGATTGTGACTGTCTTTAGTAGTGCGAGAAGCATCCTTAAACAAATACCATTCTTCCTTCACCCCGTCTGTAGCGGCATCCTTCAATGCCCCGAAACAAAGATTGTAAAACATAGACTTCATACCGAAACGATGCTGCGCTTCAATGTAATTCTTCACAGAACTTGTACAAACCTCCCGGTTAGCGATGTCCATATATACTTCGTCCAACTGCGTGCGTGTACCGCCCAACGGCCAGTGATGTTTATTATGCCAGTCCTGAAACTGTACCCAATTGATATGATGACGATTCAGATACGCCATCTCTTCCTGTGTCTTTTCCGCCGTCTTCTCCCGACTGAAATCAGCGACAAAACCATAACGCGGAAAACGTGCCGGATCACTGGATACATCTACCGCAATCGTACCGACAATCACATCCGTACCATTCTCCTGACGATACAGTTCCGCCATATATCCTTTGAAATCAGTAGTAGGCGGTTGCCATGTCCAACTGTTACCATTTACCGACTCTTCCCCGACAATCTCCCCTAAAAAACGATAGCGAACTTTAGTTCCGGCAGGCAACGCATCTTCTGCTGTGAATACCACTTTCTCCCCCGGTTTATAGAAAGCCTTATCCGTAGACAGGTCCACACTTAAATCCGATGTTACCGGAGTCACTTCGGTGACACTGCCCGAAGCTCCTCCATTCTCCTGGTTCGACCCATGATCGTCACTGCAAGCCATACACAGGAAAGCAGCCACCAAATATATTATTTTCTTCATCTTGAATTCTTGTTTTATTGTTTCACAATCGAAATCGTCTCTTTCAACTGGTCAATCGTAATCCGATAAGAACCAGCTTCCTGAATATTCCACTTATAATCCAAACTACCCAAATCTGCATCCGGATACATACTGTTCAATTCCGCATCCGACTTGATAACATACAATGCCGTCTCTACTTCTCCCGTCGGAGCCTTGTTGCTCTTATCTGCCATAAACCAATCCCCGTTCCAGTCTGACTGCTTGTCGCAGGAGATCTTCATCTCACCTGTTTTCAGCGTACCACTCCAGGTAAATATGTAAGGACTGTCGGCACTCTTTGTCATCGGAGTAGCATTGCCTAAATCCCATCCGTTCGGAGTTGCCTCACCCACCAGATACAGTCCTTCGTAAGGAGTGAACGGACGCATCAGCATCTTTTCTTTTCCTTTACCTGTATAGAACCATACTTTATAAGGCTTGCCACATTCGGCTTCCTTCATCTGCCATTTATTATCGTCACCTCCAAGCACTACTGATGTCGAAGTGTACGGAGCATTAGCCACGGTAGGATGGAAGAAAGCATCCGACTGACCAAAATCTGTCACAGAAGCGAATTTAAAATCTCCGTCCGCCTTCCAGGGAATCACAGCTCCATAATGGAACAGATTCATTTGAATAGCATCTTTAGACAGTGCTTCAAATCCCCAACCATTGTTACCCGTAAACGAACCGACAATGAAAAACTCTTCATATCTCCAGCCGATATCTTCTGTTTCAGTAAGCGTCAACGTCAAATCGAGCAGGTCTACTTTTACGATATAAGTTGCTTTTTTACTGATTGTGAACTGTTCGTCCGGTTGGTCATCCGATGTACGGTAAGTCAGTTTGAGTCCTTCTTCGGCTGTAGCATCGCGGTTGTACGACGGCAGGAATTCTCCTAAGGTCGTTATAAACTTAAACGATCCGGCATTCAGCTTTCCCGTCCATGTAAATTGTCCGTTATCCGTACGCTCCATTGCCGTTGCGTTATCGGCGCTCCATCCGTTCGGAGTAGCATCACCAATCAGGTAAAGCGTGGTAGTAACCGGCTGGTAGGTAGTCACTGTAAAGGCAGTTGTCGCACTCTGCTTCTGATCTTCCATTCCGGCAACAACCGCTGTGATACGTGCCTCCAACTCCGCTTTCACGGCATAACCGATACCGAACTTCGTATTCAGGAATTGGTTAAGTTCTTCCGCTTTCTTAGTCCATTGATATGTTCCCGTACCTAAATCCACCGAATAAGCATTTGCAAAGTCCGTTCCGGCTTTCGCCAGTTCCAGCGTATAAGAGATGCGGTTACCGCTTCCATAATTCGTTCCGGTAGTCCATGAGAGAGCAAGTGCTTCCTGACTATGGTTCTTTTCGTTCAACACCAAGTCCTGCTGATTCACCGAAAGGGTGAGGGTATCATGTCCTTTATCTGTCTCCATATAATCCTCGGCACAAGCAACCATCGTTCCACCGATGAAAAGAGAGCATAACAACTGATATATATATTTCTTCATCATATTATTTGTCTAAATGAATGATTATAAAACGGATTAATAACCGGGATTTTGAGTCATCAGGTGATTGGAGTCTATCTCCGTCTGCGGAATAGGCAACAGGAGACGTTCTTTAGTCACATTATTCTTACCGATAGATTTCAGGAACGTCAATGCATAATTTCCATCATCTATCCGAATCATATCGAACCAGCGGTGTCCCTCAAAAGCAAGTTCCATCCGGCGTTCGTGAATAATCTTTTCTCTCATTTCGGTCTGCGTCAAAGTAGTCGGCACATCTCCCAGTCCGGCACGCTTACGAACAATATTCAATGGTTCGGCAGCCTGATCCGGATGTCCCTGCTCATTCAAGGCTTCCGCTTTCTTCAGTAAGACATCCGCATAACGGTATACTACAAAGTTATTGGGGTTGGTATTATACTCCGGAGAGACGTCTTTCGACACAAGAAACTTACGTACGTTATAACCCGTATTTGACCAGGAACGTCTGTATTCCATACCATCAAAAGCAGGACAGCCCTGATACAACACAGTGATGTCTTTCCGCAAGTCACCGTCCTCGTATTGGTTGACAAACTCTTCCGTAGGCAAGTTCCATCCATAAGCACCGGCTACCATACCCGAATTACGTGGACCCATGAAAGTAGACAGCCAAGATGCTTGATTATCGCCACCCCAGAAGTCATATTCCGTACTACCGGAGTATTGCACTTCGAAGAGAGATTCCGCACCATTTTTGATCGTCGCATTAAAATTATCGGCATAATTGCATTGAGTCAGATCATATCCCATTGCAGCAATGTTATTGCACAAGGTCACTACTTCACTATAATAGTCGCGATGGTTGGGAGCCAGTGTCAGGTAAATATCCGCCAGCATCGCCATTGCAGCCTCTTTGCAGGCACGTCCCCTGTCAGCATCTCCATAACTGCTCTTCGGAGGAAGCATATTCACTGCATTTTTGCAGTCGGAAAGAATTTGAGCATATACCTCATCTACCGTATTACGGGCAATATCCGCAGATTCTCCCGGTTCAAACGGTTCCAAACGTAAAGGCACCCCTCCGTACAAACGAACCAAAATATAATAATAATGTGCACGCAGGAAATAAGCCTCACCCATGCAACGGGTCTTTATCTCATTGGAAATAGATGCCGAAGGCAAATTGGAAAGCACGATGTTGCAACGTCCGATCCCAACCCACGGAGAACGCCATACATACAAGGCAAAGCCGTTGTCGCTCTGGGTTATGAAGTTGGAAGCTTGAACAGTCTCCAAACCGTCAGTACCTCCTCCGGCTCCTACTTCACTGTTGCCTGCGATGATATCGAGACTCCAGATACGTTGGTTGTACATATTCGACGATTGCAAGGTCTTATAGCAGGCAGTAGTCAGTGCCACAGCAATCTCATGCGTCACTTCCGACTCGGGATCGACGCCATATTTGGGATATTTATCTAAGAAATCGTTGCACGATGTCAATGCCAGCACGGCAGACATAAATACCAAAGTTATTATCTTTTTCATATTCTTTCTCCTGATTTAAAAGTTAAAGTTCAAGCCCATACTGAAGGTACGTGAAATTGGGTAACGGCTGCTGTCGATGCCATTGATACCAACCTCCGGATCGAAGCCGGAATATCCGGTGATAGTTGCCACATTCTCGCAAGAGAAAGAGATGCGGGCATTTTCCAGTTGAATCTTTTGCATCCACTTCTTAGGCAATGTATACGAAAGCGTGATATTCTTCAGACGGAGATAGGAACCATTTTCCACGAATCTGTCGGATACGCGGCAGTTCTGGTTCGGGTCTCCCCAAATGGCGCGAGGCATAGAGTTGCTGGTTCCTTCACCCGTCCAGCGGTTCAATACAGCTGTGGTTTGGTTGTAAGCGGCTGCCATTCCTTCGTTGTCAACATTGTTGGCGTTATAAATCTTGTTTCCCGATACGCCTTGCAGGAAAACAGAGAGTTCCCATCCCTTATAAGAGAAATTATTGTTTAAAGAGAAGAACCAGTTCGGATTCGGGTTACCGATAACGGTACGGTCTTCATCGTTGATGACTCCATCGTTATTCAAATCCCGGAAACGGATATCCCCTGGAGCTGCTCCCGGTTGGGTAGCGTGGCGTTTTACTTCCTCCCAGTTTTGGAAAAGTCCGTCGGTCACGTATCCGTAGAATACATTGATCGGATATCCGGCTCTAAGCATAGTCACGTATGAGTTACCCAGCTGATTGATAAACATCGGGGTTTCGCTGTTCAGGTCCAGAATTTCATTCTTGTTATAGGTAGCCGTTAAAGCAGATTCCCAAGAGAAAAGACCTTTCAGGTTGATGGTGCGCAGGGTCATTTCCACCCCTTTGTTGCGCATCTTGCCGGCATTGGTAAAGGTTTCAGTAGTATCTTCAAAACCGGAGGTGATAGGGATGGAAGCTTTCACCAACATGTCTGCCGTCTTTTTGATGTAGGCATCCAGCGAAAGGTTGACACGTGAATTGAACAGGCTCATATCCACACCGAAGTTGGTTTGGCGTACCTCTTCCCAATGAATATTCGGATTGGAAAGGGTGGTAGATACCAAAGCGGTGGAGTTGTTGTTGCCGAAAGGATAAACTCCCGTATTATAGGAAGCCACAAAGCCGTAGTTACCAATTTCCTGATTACCGGTCACACCGTATCCGATACGCAGTTTGAGGTCATTCACCGGAGAGTTGTCTTTCGGGAACCATTCTTCCTGCGAAATACGCCATGCCAAAGAAACGGAAGGGAATGTTCCCCAACGGTTGTTCTTACCGAAGCGGGAAGAACCGTCACGGCGCACAGTGGCTGTAAGCAAGTATTTATCTTCGTAAGAATAGTTGAGACGTGCCATCAGAGAGAGCAGTGCCCAGTCGCTCTGGCTGCCACCGATACTGTACATCTTCTCACCGTTGTCCATTTCATGGATATTATCAAACATGAAGATATTCTTTTGAGCATTCAGGTAATCATAGTTGTTCCACTGGGCGGAAGAACCTGCCATCACACCTACACGATGTTTTTGGGCGAAAGTATGGTCGAATACAAAATAATTATCCCACAGGTAGGTAAATGATTTGTTGTCACTCTTATAACGGGAGGATTCTTCTACCGGATTCGGTTTCCAGTCGTAAGCCGGAGTAAAGTTGTCGACAAACCAGAATTTGGCGTCATAACCGAAGGTGCTTTTCAACTTCAACCATTTGGTAAAGGCAATCTCTCCGGTGATGTTTGCCAGAAAGTTATATCCTTTTGTCTCGTTCGTCATCATATACAACGTACCGATCGGATTGCGGACACTTCCATACCATTGCGCTTCCTGTCCAGGACCGCTCCAGCTGCCGTCTTCATTCTTCACCGGCTGGGTGGGGAGTGCTTTCATCGCATCTCCGATGCTATAGCTTCCTCCTTCTTTCACGTCTGTACTGAATGTCAGGTTAGTAGTGAACTTCAACCATTTATTGACCTGGGCATCACTATTTGCCTGGAAATTGAAACGACGGTAATTAACGCTTTCTACGATACCGGACTGGTCGAGGAAACCACCGGATACATAGTAATGCGCCTTTTCCGTACCGCCGGAATAGCTAACCGAATAGCTTTGTTTCACTCCCGTACGTAGCATCTCATCCAGCCAGTTCGTTCCTGTTCCCAATAAAGAAGGGTCTGCCCAATAAGGGTTTGTACTATCATCATTATTAGACAGCATATCATTGCTCAAGGCGGCATATTGCGCAGCATTCAGCATATCGGGCACATTAGTAGCGTTCTGAATAGCCCAGTTTGCGTTTACCGTTACTTTTCCGGCACCTTCGGCACCACGTTTGCTGGTAATCATCACCACACCGTTGGCACCACGCGAACCATAGATAGCTGTTGCCGAAGCATCTTTCAATACGTCTACCCGTTCCACATCGGCCATATTCAAGGAAGACAATCCCAAGTCGGTAGGAATTCCGTCAATGACAATCAGCGGGTTACTGTTGTTGATCGTACCCAAACCGCGGATTTTAATGGTGACATTATCACCCGGCTTACCGGCATCGATAATCTGCACGCCGGATACTTTTCCCTGCATTGCCTGACCGATATTAGCTACCGGAGAGTCTTTGATGTCCTTCACTCCGACAGAAGCTACGGCACCAGTCAGATCGCTCTTTTTCATTGTTCCGTAACCTACCACTACAACTTCGTCCAATACTTCCGTATCTTCCTGCAAGGTTACTTTCAACGAGTTTTTACCGTTCACCGGAACTGTCTGCGTTTTATAACCGACAAAAGAGATGGTCAGCGTGCTGTTAGCCGGAACGCTTAATGAGAAATTACCGTCTACATCGGTTATCGTACCATTCGTTGTACGTCCTTCTACCACACTGGCACCGATCACCGGTTCACCCGTGGCATCTACTACATGTCCTTTTACTGAAATCTGTTGTGCGAATGCACTAAGAGATAGGAACAAGCCCCACATTATTAATAAGAGGCGGCGTTCAAAGCCTTTCGACTTCATACTCTGTTTCATGTACATTAATTTAAAGTTAATATTAGAGTTACTTTTGTTTTTGTTTTCCGCGTCATTGCTGAAATGACCGTGAAACAAAAGTATCTACATTTTATACTGCTTCTTTGAGCAGATAGCAAAAATATAGTGATTTATACAGCATCTCACAGCATAAATCACTAGATATAAGAATATTAAAAAACAGAAGTCAGACTAAAAAAGTAGTGATTTTCTTATTCTTCCACCTTCCCTATTTGCATTACTTTAGTCTCAAATTCATCTCTTTCTCCCAAAGCTTTGTTACGGACACGAGTCCGGTAATTATAAATGGTAGTCACGGAATAACGGAGGAATTGTGCTATCTTGGTACTGTCCGTAATCCCCAGCCGGATCAGGGCAAAGATACGAAGTTCGGTGTTCAACAGTTCTCCCGGTTTGGGTTGCATGGGTTCTGTGAGCAGCGCATTAAATTCCTCCACAAAATTGGGGAAGAGTTGCAGGAAAGTCATGTCGAAGTTTGCATAAAACTCTTTCAGTTCTTCGTCAAGGAATTGGGAAGATTTAATGGCTTTATATAGTTCTTCCACTCTTCCGGCAGCAGCAATTTTATTTAGGGAACGACGGTATAAATCCATCTTGTCGAGATAAGTGGAGCATTGGTCCATATATCGGCCAATATATTCCTCCTTGATATAGTTGGCTTCCGAAAGCGTATGGTTCATCTCTTTCAGTTGCGAGTTGGAGTCATGGAGTTCTTCGTTCAATTCTTGCAGCAACGTATTGGTATCGACCACTTCGCGACGTGCGGCAGCAACCTTTTTCATCTGCTTGTAAACGAAGAAAATGGCAACCAACAAAAATACGGAAAGCAAACTGATACAAATCAATGATACTTTCATCTCCTGCTGCTGCCGTTTGGTTTTCAATTGGTAAGCCTGGTCTATGATAGGAAAGACTTGCGAGATTTCTAACGTACGAAGGCGGGCATTACAAAGAGTGGCATCCTCTAAGGAGCATTTCAGGTAATTGTAGGCACGATCAATATCCCCTTCATCGTAGACAAGGGAAGCTAGTTTGCGCAAAGATACATATTCCTTTACTGCCGATTTCAGGTCGGCAATAGCCGAAAGGGCCAGGTAATGTTTTTGCCCTTGTTTGTCGCCTTTCAACCGGTAACCTTCGGAGAGAGTATAAGTAAGCATTGCTTCTGAATGGTCATCCAAAGAAGGTTTGTTATAATATTCCATCAGCATACGGATGGCTTCATCGTATTGAGCATGTACGATACACTTATCCGCCATCACCAATACGTGCCCCAAAGAGTCGGAAACGTTGACCTGCAAAAGAGAGTCACGATACAGATCCGTCATTCGATAATACTCTTTCTTGGCTTTCTCCGTAACGGCATAATCTCCCATCAATCCGTAAATAGTGCGATACAGATGATAATAGTAACCATAGAGATAATCGGGCAACGTTTTCTTATCAATCTGCCCCAATAGTTCCAACGCTTCTTTATACATTCCGGTAGTTCCCATCACTTCCGCCATATTCATGGCAGCATCATCCAGGTAGTCCAGTTTATCCATGCGATGCGCCAGTTCCTCTTTCCGTTGAGCATAGACAAAAGACGAGTCCAGATTATAAGCCCGGTATTCATCGAAAAGACGTCCGCAAAAACCATATCTTTGTTCATCAGAAGTAGCTTCCGCCAGCAATTTTTTCAGGTTAGCGATACGCGCCTCCTTTTCCGATCCATAGGTCTGATGTTTTTTAATGATACCATCAATCTCACGAAGTAACGCATCGGTACTCTTATTATCTTTTGCATAAAGCAGACCGGAAAGGACGATTGTCACAAAAATCAGAATCACTTTTTTCATAATGCCGTATGTATTATCAATGCAAAGATAAAAGTCTTTCAGAAACTTCCGGCTTTCAAACGAAAAATTGTAGTTATATAGTATACTTTTCCACCTTGTTAATATATAAAGACATTCATTTAATACACAGTAATCCCGGAATTTTTAAAGCATTTATTAGAAAAAGGCATCTGATATTTGCTTGTTATTATAAAAAAAACTATATTTGCAGTATAAACTTGTATAATGTTGATTAAGGATATGGATAAATACTATACTATAGGACAAGCAGCCAAAATACTTGGTGTTAGTCAAGAAACACTCCGTAGGTGGGACAATAGTGGAAAATTTAAGAGTCTTCGTCACCCAATGAATAATTATAGAGTATACTCGGATAATCAAATTCAAAATTTAGT
>OFFH01000393.1_pt1 | contig 33410 bp, 40 predicted proteins | sample 1521341 | NCBI WGS metagenome assembly OFFH01 (sample SAMEA3504108, study PRJEB24116) | mouse gut metagenome | biome: mouse gut; feature: mouse-associated habitat; material: faeces | place: Denmark | collected 2011 | reverse complement strand
GACATGGTTTTGACTATCGCTTTCTTCGGGAAATCGGCTATGGCTTACTTTGATTACAAGAAACACGGCCAGTTTGAGTGGACCGGTCCGGTGATCCTTTTCGCCTGTCTCATCCTTACCCTCACCGCTCCCACTTACATCTGGACCATCATCGGAATTTAAGAAGGAGGGCAGAGATGAGCGAGATCAAAAACAGAATGGTCCTTCTGGCGGAACAGCTCCGGGAGCTGACCCACGGGATATGCAAAATGGGGCCCGGGCCCTATGGAATCGGTGTGTCCACAGATGCCGTTTCGCCGCTGACCGCCATCCTTCTGCTGACGCCCAATCCGTTTGAGGAGGGGGATGTCCGTCTGCCCGATGATCAGAACTGTACGGCGGAGATGCGTGCATATACCAAAGAGCAGATGGCGCTGCGAACGTACCTGACCAAGGACGAGCTGACGGCCTTCAGCCAGGGAGACGATCCCGCCGCCCGCATCGTGGCGGAAGCGATTCTCCGGATGAACGAATCCGGTCCCGTTGTCACCGTACAGGAATGTAACGACGCATTCGGCGTTCTGGCGGACTGGGAGATCAACGGGCAGAGCGCCACGTCTCCTGCGGAAAAGGAGTTTATTGCTTCGCTGTCTAAAACTTCAGCGCCAAAGGCGGGGATGGAGATGACCATGTGACGCTACACAAAATGCGTCAGCCATATCTTTTCCTGCCGCAGGCAAGTGACCAGGTCTACCTTCTTGGTCCCGGCTTCCATAAAGGAGATGGTTGCAAAAGTCCCTTCCCGCCTGGTCAGCAGGCCGCGACCGAAAATCTTGTGGGTGACCTCTGTGCCGGGGATGTAGTCCTTCATCCAGTTAGCGATCTGTTCTTTGGATGGACCGGCTGATTTGGCGGGCTGGGCCTTGCGTTCCGGCTCTTTCTCCGGCTCCTCGCCTAAAAACTGAGAGACGAATGAGAACGAGGCATCGGAGGGCTCTCCGAATTTGTTCTCGTAACAGAGAAATTCCAGCTGCTTCCTGGCCCTGGTGGCGCCCACGTAGAATAACCGCCGCTCCTCCTCCAATTCCTCGGCTTCATCCGCAGAGGGCAGTAGCCCGTCCACCGCGTCGATCAGGATCACATGGTCATACTCCAGCCCCTTGCTGGCATGGATGGTGGACAGCACGAAGGGACAGTCCGGGCGGGGCTCCAGAGTCTCAATGCGTTCCTTCAACTCCTGCAAATGCAGGAGGAACTGCCCCACCGAGGGCGTCTGATTCGCCAGAGAGAGAAGGATGTCCAGTTTGGTCGTGTCGCCATGCTGCTCCTGGAGGTAGTCGCCATATCCCATATAGCGCACCAGCCGCTGGATGGCGGCGAAGCTGGTCAGGTAGGGCAGCTTGGAATAGTGGGTCTGCATGGCCTTCACCTTCCCGATCTGCCAGGGCTCCAGCCCGCCGCTCTCCAGCAGGACCTCAAAGACGCTCTTGTCCTTGGGCATCCCGTAGAGCAGCTGCGAGATCACGGCCTTTTTCAGCTTCAAATCCAATTTGTAATAGAATCGGAGGAACAGGTCCTTGTTGCCGTCATCGAAAGCGAATTCCAGCATGTCGGTGATGTCCCGCACCAGAGGGCTGGTGAAGAAAAATCCCTCCCGCTGGCGGCAGGCGTAAGGGACCCCCTTCTGCTCCAGCAGGTCGATGAGCGGCAGGGCGCTGTCATTATTGCGGTAGAGGACTGCCGTGGACTCCTCACAGTTTTCCGCCACTTTCAGCAGGTAATTGTACTGGCGGTTGTAGTCCTCCAGCATGATCCTGCGGATGGGACTGCCCTGCTGGTTCTCGGTACGCATTTTCTTCTGTCTGCGGTTCTGGTTGCAGCGGATAAACGCATCCGCCTTCTCCACGATGGCGCGGGTGGAGCGGTAGTTGGTTTCCAGCTTCAATACCTTCGCACCGGGAAAGACCTGCTCGAACTCCAGCAGAGCCTGGAGCCATGCGGCGCGGAAGCCGTAGATGCTCTGGTCTTCATCCCCCACCATAAAGATATTGCCGCTGCCGGATGCCAACAGGCGGAGGATGGCGTGCTGTATCTTCGAGGTATCCTGGGCCTCGTCCACGCAGATGTATGGCCACCGGCGCTGGAAATATGCCAGGATATCCGGGTGCTGCCGGAAAATGCGGTATGTGAAGACCATCTGGTCATCGAAGTCCATGCGCCTGCTGCGGAGAAGATAGTCCTGATATTCGAAATAGACCCGTGGAAAATCCATCCCGTCTACCTTGTGGGTGTGGATCTCGGATTCGGTCAGCATCATGTTCTTGCAGTAGGTGATATGCGTGCGTGCGTCCTTCACCTGAAGGTCACTGGGGAACGCGGTTCCGGTACGGGCCAGCAGGTCGCGGATGACGCTGTTGATCTGCCGCTCATCGTCCAGCAGGGCGAAGGGCTCCGTTCCCTTCTGCCGGGCGTAGCGTCCGATCACCACCGCGCACAGGCCGTTGATGGTGCGGAAGGTCAGCTTGTCCGCGTGGCCTTCCCCGAAGAAGCTGATAAACCGGGCCTTCATATCCCTGGTGGCCGCCACGGTGTAGGTCACAGTCAGTATCTGCTCCGGGCGGATGCCTTTGCAATGGAGCATGTACCCCAGACGGGTGACCAGCACGGTGGTCTTGCCGCTCCCCGGCACCGCCAGCAGCAGGACGGGCCCTTCTGTCTGACGGACGGCCTCCTCCTGCTGCCGGTTCAGCCGAATGGGATATTGACTTTTGAACTCCTCATAGGTCATGGGCGGCTCCTGCAAATTTTCTTGCAATCATTCTAACCAATTTATGCCTGCGTGTCAACGCAGGGAAACGGAGGTGACACAAATCTTTATCTGGGATTTTGTAGCGGACACGATCATGGGCAATCTCATGGACTGGTTCTATGGACAGCTCGTGGGGTTCCTGGGGAACTTCTTCGCCATCATGGGCATGATGGGCGTGGAACTCTTCGAGCTGACCTGGGTGCAGTCCGTCGTGACATTTTTCAGCCAGTTGGGCTGGGCGCTGTTCGGCGTCAGCGTGGTGGTCTGCTGTTTTGAGTTTGGTCTGGATTACTCCACCGGACGGGGCAGTATCCAGCAGACGGCGCTGAACATCGTGAAGGGCTTCCTGGCGGTCAGCCTGTTCTCCACCGTCCCGGTGCGGCTGTATGAATTGTCCGTGACCCTGCAGGGGCAGTTCACCGCGGAGATCACCGGACTGGGGACCAGCATTGGAGAGGTGGGACGGCAGATCATGGAGGACTTCTCCGCCGTGACCAGCCTCAGTGACATGACCGGCGCGCCGGACTTCATGATGTCCATGCTCACCAGTCCGATCATGCTGATCTTCTGCGTGATCGCCATGGGATACGCCGTGATAAAAATATTTTTTGCAAATCTGAAACGGGGCGGCATCCTGCTCATCCAGATCGCGGTGGGGAGCCTCTACATGTTTAGCGTGCCGCGCGGCTACTCGGACGGGTTCCTCCAGTGGATGAAGCAGGTCATCGGCCTGTGCCTGACGGCGTTCCTCCAGGCCACCATCCTGGCGGCGGGCCTCCTGGCATTCCGGGAACACCTGCTGCTGGGGCTGGGACTGATGCTCTCCGCAGGAGAAGTGCCCAGGATCGCCGGGACCTTCGGACTGGACACCACCACCCGCGCCAACATCATGTCCGCTGTCTACACCGCCCAGGCGGCGGTGAACACCACCAAGGCCGTAGCGGCGGCAATCAAATAAGGGGAGACTGCAAATGGAACAGATCAAAACCACCGCTCCGCCTGTCTATGTAATCTGGGCAGAAGGCTGGACAGACGGGCCTCTGTCCGGTCAGAACGGCTACCTGGCAGAAAATGGAGCGCGCCTCTTTTTTACCGGCAAGGAGGCGGCTGAGTTGAAGATCCACGATCTTCGAAACGGCTGTCTGAACAAGCATCCCGCTGCCGGGTATCACTGCATCAATTTCAATGGCAGCAGTTTGCCGGATCAGGATCTTACAGTGGAAGCCATTCGCACCTATGACCTGCAGCCTGATTTTGATCCGGAAGACTATGTGGCAACAGGGCAGGCATATGGAAACACTGGCGGCGGCTGTATGGTCGGGACGATGGCTTTCCGTCTGCCCAGCCTGGATAGATCCGTGTGGGTAAACTGCAGCGATGAGGGAGTGGTCATTACTTCCGCGGACTGTGTCTGGAATGAGGATCACAGCGGAAGCTGGAAAAGATATGAGGACGTCCTCTTGTTCCAGGCGGATTTTCAAGCATCACAGCCCGAGGATCTGGGCGCCTGGCTTCCCATGGTGCGGGAAGCTCTGCGGTATACCGCGGAGCAGGAGTTGTCCCGTCTCGGAAAAACTCTGAAAATACCTGCAAGCTGGCAGTCGCTGATGGATACGCCCCAGCCTGCGGGACCGGAAATGACATCACTATGTTGAGGAGGCAGAAGGTTGAAACTGATCTATGTAGCGTCCCCGTATGCCGGGGATGTGGAGCGTAACGTGGAATACGCGAAGCAGGCGTGCCGCACCGTCATGGAGAGCGGACACGCCTTTTTTGCGCCCCACCTGCTGTATCCGGCTGTGCTGGATGACGCCGTTCCGGAGGAGAGGCAGACGGGCATCGAGATGGGCCTGACCCTCCTGCATCGCTGCGATGAGTTGTGGGCCTTCGGTTCCGTGACCAGCAGCGGGATGCAGGCGGAGATCGAGGAGGCCGAACGACTGCGTATCCCGGTGCATCGGATGGATATATCAGAGGATCTTGCACCGGAGCGGCTCCTGGTCCCGGAACAGAACAGTCAGACGGCAGAAGCTGTAACGATGGCTATGTGAGGAGGTCAGACAATGAAATATGGCGTCACAGCCGCTACCCATCCGGATTCCCCGTGGGGCCGGACCGTCCGGTGGCGGTGCGACAGATATGGCCGCCCTCTGGCGTTCGATTCGGAAGTGGAAGCCAGGGAGGCGGCCATGGCGTTCAATGGCCAGCGGTGTATGTTTGAGCCGAACTACGACAATACCGTCCAGCCGCTGGAGAAGGAGGCATCGCAATGGAACATGGAACTGCACTGACGCTGGGATCGCTCTTCGACGGCATCGGCGGTTTCCCCCTGGCGGCGGTACGCAATGGCATCACTCCCGTCTGGGCCAGTGAGATCGAGCCGTTCCCTATCCGGGTCACGAAACACCATTTCCCCAACATGATCCATGTAGGGGACATCACTGAACTGGACGGGGCGCTGCTGCCGCCTGTGGATGTCATCTGCGGAGGGAGTCCCTGTCAGGACTGAGTGTGGCCGGCGCGAGAGCTGGTTTGGCCGGCGAACGCTCCGGCCTTTTTATGGAACAAATTCGGATCGTAAAGGAGATGCGAAATGCAGATGTACAGCGAGGCCGATCAGGTATCGCTGTTCGGCCAAGATGGATGTGCTGGGAAAATGTCCCCGGCGCGTTCAGCAGCGGGACGCCCAAGGGGGAGGACTTCCGCATCGTCCTCGAGGAGATCGTCCGGATTAAGGTCGATCCCGTTTATGTCCCTGGACCTCACCCCTGGGCATGGCAACCTGCTGGGCGAATCGTACTGGGAGCTGATTTCTCCCTCGCCTGGCGGGTCTTCGACGCTCAATACTGGCCCCGCACCCCTCAGCGAAGAAGACGTATTTTCCTTATCGCAGATTTTGCAGGACGCTCCGCCCCGCAAATACTATTTGAGCAAAACAGCCTGCCTGGGTATCCTGCGCAGGGCGAGGGAACGTGGGAAGGAACTGCCGCCCCAGCTGAAAGCGGCGCTGATGGCACAGGCGGGGCTGATCCCACTGGCGTCTCCGGCCTCTGAACCCATCGCCTTCGCCGCCAACCAGAGGAACGAGGTACGGGATCTCCACGATGTGGCCGGCGCGCTGGGAGCGCAGCCGGGGATGAAACAGCAGACCTTCATCGCGCAGGACTGCCTCACTCCCTGGGACACCCAGCAGGCCCGCATCTTTACCCCGGAGAGCAAGTCCCCCACACTGGCCAGTGCGGACGGCGGCGGCGGACGGAATCCTGGCGGTTTGCTTTTCACAGCTGGGGCAACCGGAAGTTTGACGCCCTGGGATAATCAGCAAAGACGTATATCCACACCGCTTGGTGTTTCGCCAACCATCAATAGCGGAGAACAAAAACCGGGCGGGCTTCTGTTTGTAGCAGGCTTCTGCGCCGGAGCCGCACCCACAGCGGGCGGGATCGGCTATCAGAAGGAGTGCGCTCCCACTTTGAAAGCCTCGGAAAGCGGGGTGCCGTCCATTCTCTGTCTCACGGATCACGGAGGCCAGCGCATGGATCTCACAACCGATATGACGCCTACGCTCCGGGCGCAGATGGGCGCTCATCTGCCGCTGATCTGCCTCAATGACCAGGGCGGCGGAGTCATGTCTTGCTCTAAAGATGTGGCGGGGACGCTGCGGGCACAGGAGCATGGACATCAGCCGCTGGTCATGGGGCTGCAGCAGGAAGCAGAAGCGCGCGTGGTTATTGAACTATTTGAGAATCACGGCATTGATGCGAGATATACGGGACCGCACAAAGTATCCCCCACATTGACGAATCGCGGTGGCACTGGGTTTTCTGAACCTAATGAGTACGATACTGAATTAACATGATTGAGAATTCTCAATTACAAACAAAAGTATGTTTATCGACTATAACTTGCGCCCCATACAATCGTATAGGGCGCAAGTTATCAGTCCAGTTCAAGAACATTATGTATAACCGCTCTGATCTCAACCAATCGTTTTTCAAGGAAATCAGGGTGATCCTTAAACCATTTTGCATTTAAAGGAGACGGATGTGGTAGAACATATGCGGGTTTATCATTTATAACATTATCTTTAAAAACTAAGGTTGAGAAATCCTCTTTTGGGAAAAAGAATGCTGCCGCTTTTCCGCCTAAAAGCAAATAAATTTTGTTGTTAACTAAGGACATTTCTTTTCGCAACCATTTGTTTGCACAACTCTTCGGCGGCAAACGATCTCCTCCACTGGGGGATTTCCCAGGGTAACATTGTGCAATGGCAGATATAAAGAAATTATCTGGGTTATAAAAGATTTCGTCATCAATTTTATACCATTCATTTCTTAGTTTTCTCCCACTGGCATCATCAAACGGGGTTAATGTTTTATGAACATTTTGTGAAGGTGCCTGACTTATCTGCATAATCTTAGAGCGTGGGTTACCTAAAATAATTGGATGGGGTTCAAAACCAAATTTCTTTTCGCATAAGCGACACGCCAATATTTCCCCTTTTAGAATTTCAAATTCTAATTCTCTATTTTCCATCTTGTTTTCTCTCCATAATATAATCTATAAGCAGATTCAAGTTTGAAGCGACTTTGTCCACAGAAAAATCTATCATTAAATTCTTCCGCATTTTATGTCCATTTTCTCCGTGAATTTCCACAGAACTACTTTCATACATTATACATTTTTTCCTCAAACTCCTTGCGAATCCTAATAAAGCAGCTGTACCTGAATTCAACTCCAACTCATCCCCTATAAAAATAAAAATATCGGACTGGTAAACTTTCCTTGTATCTTGTATACCACGCCTTAAAATTTCTTCTGTATTAGTCGGATAAAATCTATCCGTAACTAATACACGCAGTCCATTGGATTTCAATATTTGCTCTATCTGCGTTGCATATTCTCTTTGGTATTCATATCTTCCGCCTCCAAATTCAATAGTGACGTCTGTTCTCTCATTATACAAAAGTTCATTATACTTTATTTCACTGTCTGCTCCTGTGGAAACTATTTCTGCAATATGAGTTGCGGCATCTTTAAATGCACTCTCCTGTCCCAGATAAAGAGCATTTAAAAAAGGAGTCTGTTCAGGAATTGAATATACATGGGTATACCCATTAAGCATGAATTCTAAGACTGGATCAAAAAGGAACTCTTTGTCCTTAATAGAATACCATATGAAATCAGTATTTATGGCGTAAATTGGAATTTTACGACCAAATGCATAACCTAATTCGAACGATATTCCTTCATCCTTGCATATACCATCAAATAGAGCAGCAACCACACTAACATTTCCAGAGTCTAAATGTCGTATATCTGCATCATAAATAATGCGTGTACGATTCTCTCCGAAAAGCTGATTTTCATTTGTATCTCTGAATGGCATAAAGGATTCTATACCTTGATGCTTGAGTAGCTCTTGTTCAAACAGTTCGGCTTGTATTTTATCATTAAAGTTAAACAATCGTAATGCTATATACACCTCTCTCATTTTAGTACCCCCTTTTTGAAAGAGTATCAATGATTTGCTGGTAAACTCTTTCACTATTACACATTCCATCAATCATAATCAAATTTCCATCTTTGACTTCTCGTAAATAACTCTCCCTCACATGAGATAAATATTCAAGAGAATAGTGTATATTAAATTTTGCATCTGTATTTCTACGTATAGATTCTTCTGGTGAGATGTCAATATAAAAACCTATATCAAAAGGAGGAATAAATCGGTTAATCTCTTGAACCCAGTGTCTATCAATCCCCTCAGCCTCTCTGTACGCAATTGCAGAGTATAAATATCTGTCAAAAATATAAACATCATATTTGTTGCTCTTCTCAATTTCCTCCAATCTCAATTGTCTATCAGCGGCAAATAGAAAAGTTTTCATAATTGGTGAAAAGGGCGAAGTAGAAGATGCATTTTTGATTAAAGAACCTACATCAGTTGTTAATTCTTTCGAAATATGTACTGAACGACCTGTTCTCTTGAAATACTGTGACAATTGTTCAGAAGTCGTAGTCTTTCCACAGTTATCAATTCCTTCTAATACTACAATCATAATATATACCCCCAATATAGTTGAATCTTTCATCACATGTGTGATAAAATTGCTGACAGATTACTGACTCTTACTAAACAACGAGAGGATATAAAAAATGGCTACAGTTAAGCGGAAAAAATTTCGTGCCGTGAAATTCAGGTTCAGTACAGATGAGGGAATGCACTATGAACGATACATGATTATAAACAATCATATACCATATTTCCGTATTAATCAATGGCTTGAACTTAAAAGCATAAAGAAAATGAGCACTGGAAAAGAATATGCTATGAAACTAGCTGTTTTTTTGAATTGGCTTGATGATCATAGTACGTCATTTGAGGCGGCTACTAACCATCACGTTCGACAGTTCTTACAACACTTAGTTTTTGGACATCTACAGGATGAAAAGATATTATCTGTTCAATCTACTATAAGTAGTTCAACACTTAAATCCTATATTACGGTGATAACTAGCTTTTACAGATGGTTGGATGAAATCAATCAGACCGAAATGTTGTGGCACAGTAAGAGCATAAGGGCAAACAAATCCTTTTTATACGGCCAAATATATAACTATGAGTACAGCTATTTGGTAGATGGGTTCGTTGCTATGCTAAAGCCAGGACGTGATTATATCAAATGGTATGACAAAGAAACCAAGGATGCCCTTTGCAACAATTTTCTAACGCTTCGGGATGAGGCCGTCCTACGCCTGACTTTTGAAGGATTCCGTATTGATGAAGTTTTGAGTATTACCCTTGACAGTTACAACGCAACGGATCGTATCGTCCAGCCCACAAGATCAAAGGGCCGAGCTAATGCAAATAGGAAAAGCAACCCTCTGCGTGTTGTTGCGCTCCCCCAAAAGACCTGTAACATTATTGATAGATACATCCAAACCGAACGAGCAGTTGCTGAAACAGAGAGTGGACGAATCAGTCAATACCTATTTATTAATCTAAATTCTGGTAGGACTCAGGGTACCCCTCTCCGTTATCACAATTATCTAAAGATTTTAAAGCGCTGTGCGGAACGCGCCGGTCTTGATCCGAGCAAGATACGAACACATAATGGAAGAAGTACTAAAGCTATGGAGTTTTTGGAGCACCAAGCTCTACACCCAGAGGACAGTATCACAGATGGAATTATTATGGAAAGCTTCGGATGGAGGAGTTTCTCTTCTATTGATCACTACCGCAACCATAATAATCAGATTATAGCGAAATCAGTGATGGAAAAGTTGCACAAGGGAGATGAATATGAGGGGTAAAACAGAACCGTTAACTGATATGCATCGACAGGCCATTCAAATTGCCATGCAAAACGCTCAAAGTCTGGCAGATATAACAAAAACAACTGGAGTTACAAAGGTTATCAATTACTTGTTGGCGGACAAACCTGCCCTGGAACAATACCTGTCTGTGATGGCCGCCAAATTTACTTGTAGAAGACAGCAAATATCCCATAGTGCGCTAATCCTGTCAATCTTTCATTATGAGATGGCCTCGCTATCTCTATACGAAGAGGGATTTAGAATAGCTCTGATTGATATAGTAGAAAAAGAGCGAGAAATTCAGCGTCGCAAATTTATTGCAGAAAACAACCTTCAAATCAATATTCGAACCGATGTGTGGAGGCTATACGAGTTGCATGGCCAGATCCTACGGTTGAAAACCGTTGATTTTACGAAGATAAGCCAACCTTCGCTACGCTATGAAATGAAGTTCTACCTTAAATATACTTTTGAAAGCAGGGGAAAAATTAATATTCCACTCTTCTGCTGTCAATACTTGGCCCTAAACACATTGGTAGAAAACAATCCGAATATCAAATTCTTTGCGGATATTACAGAGACGGACGCCAAAATGTTGGTTATATCTCTTGAAAGAACGACTAAAGATGACGGTACATCTCTATCACAATACTATATATCCAAAGCAGTAAACAGCATCAGACGAGTTGTTGATTATTTAATAGGAGACTTCCGTGATAGCAAGCTTAAAGCTCCCAAGCCATATATGAATCCATTTACAATAATTTCCTTCCACAATTTGCGACAATATAATGCTCCTACAACAATAATTCCTGAAGAGGTAGTTGAACAGTTAGATCAATGCTCAAAGGAGCTACCCCCTCTCCATAAACTGTTATACGACATATTCTCAAATACTGGTCTACGGCTCAAAGAAGTGTTCTTTTTAGAGGAAGATTGTATTGAAACATCCCGGTATCCTGGTATATTCCAGTTGAAATTCAAGCCTCATAAGGTTCTCACATCAAGGCGTAGACACGGTGCCGGGGATTATCACAGGATTATGATACCGCAAGGCTTAGCAGATGAATTGTCTGCGCATATCTCTTCCACACAAATCAGAAGACAAACAGTTGAATCTCCGTATATCTTTCTGAGTGAGAGACTGGGGTATGCTACGACAGTTATGGATTCCCAACCGTTTATCAAAAGCGTACGATATCTTATCAAAAAACACAATATCTGCGACGAGGATGGCAAGTTGTGGCACTTTACCAGTAGACAATTCCGAAAAACCATTGCGGTCAAATTGATTGAAAATGGAGCCACAACAGCAGAACTGGCATATTGGCTCGGACATCTTTGCAGCGATACAGCAGCAAAATATTATGCTGAAGTCCGGAAGATGAAACTGGCCGAACTCAATACACGCTTCTTTTTAGAGAAATTTGAATTGATTATTTCAAATGAGCAGTTGGAGAATTACACTGAGGAAGAGCGGAAACTGCTCTATGCTGACTTTAGGTTGGAACAGCGGCGAGTAGAACTTGGGTTCTGTATGATTAAAGCAGCAGATGGCCCTTGCCAAAATAGAAAAAGCCTCTATAACTGCATCAATTGCCGAAATTTATGCACAGGGAAGCAGTACCTCCCATATTGGTTAGAACTTCTGAACCAGCAAAAGATTGTCGTTAAAAAGCTAATTTCAACTTATATAGCCGAAGGTATCTCGGATTACACAAACTATACCGAATATAGACAAGAATTTCGTCTGCTCAACGGATATGAAAACATTGTGAAAGCAATTCAGGAAGGAGGAACCACTCCATGAATAGTGCCGTTGTAGCAGAAACTTTCAGTGACACTAAAAAATCAGAATACATTAGGTTTGCGGAGAAATTGGGGGTGGATGTGTGTTTTACATCAGACAAATGGATCTGTGACACCCTGCGGCGTTCTCCAGCTGAAAAAACTGGAACATATACATTATATTTCGACAGGATACCCGCCCTGCATAAGGACGCCGTGAAATATTTTGCGATTATCAGCCTTGTGCAGAACAAATCGATCGCAACTGTAAAGACATATATTGGGGATCTTATTCGATTCTTTGATTTTTGGACAAGCTACAAGGAAAATGGCGAATTATGCACCTGCAATGAGTTTGCAGTTGCTGACTTTTATCAGCATCTTGAAAGCCGGGAACTTGCGGAAGCCACAAATATTGGAATATGGTCCTCTATGAGCACATTTTTCAAAACAATGAATGGTTGGGATAACAAGCAATTTAAAAATCCATTTTCAATATCTCCGTACTGCCGTCAGAGGAAATACTATGAAAAATACATTCCGGAGGATGTGGTTAATCAGCTCGACCACATATTTAAAAAAGATGAGATAGATCTTTACCTTCGCTGTGTCTATTGGATTCTTAGATTAATTCCATCGCGCATTAGTGAAGTTGTAGGAATGCCAATTGAATGCTTAAAGCGATTTGATGGGAAATATGTTCTGTTTATCCCCACATGGAAGCAGAACGGTGGATGGCGTCGGCCAGTTACACGAAGTATCCACCTGGAGGAAAAGGGGATAGCCGCTTACCTTATCAGGCTTATCGAAGAGCAGCAAGAGGCCGCCCGACAACTACAAGAATATATGCCAGATAACAAACAAGGTGCATTGTTTACTTATCGTCAACGCAACCTTTTTCGCAGAGAAAAGCCATATTATACAAGGTTGTGTTTTGTGGCTACACGCGACACTGTTCGAACCAGATTTCAGGATATTTGTGTGAGATATGGAGTCCGAGATCAAAATGGTAATCCATATAAAGTAACAACTCACCAATTCCGCCATAATGGAATCACTGATCGGCTGGCTGCTGGCTTTACTGCCGCTCAAATCGCAGATATGACCGGGCACCATGGTGATGCCATGATCTATAATGCCTATGCTCATCTTGACTTGAAACCGGAAACAATCATAGAGAAACAGAAATTCGTTTACGGAGAATCTGGCAGCCAGGATGAACGATATATTCTCTTTGGCGGCAGAATACTGAATATGAACGAACAATTGGAAAAGAGACTACTAAAAAACTTGCGGGCACATAGAGTACGAGGTGGGATTTGTAGTGATATCACTGGTTGTAAAAGTGACATGTGGAACTGCTTAGAGTGCAAATTCTTCGTACCTGATGCGGAACAGAGGGATTATTATATTGAACAAATTGTGCTATGGAAAGCAAAGCAGGAGAAATTCCGCGAATTTCCTCTTATTCGAGAAAATGCAGAACGCAATGTTAAATTGTTTGAATGCGTATTAAAAAAGATAGATAAGGATGTAAATCCATGACAAAGAAAAAACTCCCCCAGTCCCTTGTTGAGAAGCAGGAGCGGACACGAAACAATACCATAGAAATTGTGACCAGTGCCATAGTTGGATTGGAGGCCCAAGGCTATAGCATAAAGATCCGGGATCTCATGGAAGTTACTGGCCTATCAAGATCGGTTTTCGCCAAACCACATATCCGTAAGGTGTTAGTGGAATACGGTATTTCAAAGCCCGCTTGGGTTGAATCTCCACCTACATCGAAAAGGAAACCACGTGACATCGCTACTCTGCTTGCAGAGAAGGATGGATATATCCAGCGATTACTCACCGAAAATGAGCAGATGAAATATGAAATCGAACTTCTTCGCGGAAAAATTCATTTGCTTATGCATAAAGTAGCCGCAGCCGGTGGTGATATCTATTAGCAAAACTTTTCCTTTGCAATTAACACGATTGGATTTCAACGAATCCAGTCGTGTTTTTTGATTATAGGCGCAAAGCAACTGCAACACAGCTGTTTGCGTCATAAATTTTTTCAAATGAAAGGATGAATGAATCATGTCAACAGAAAGGGTAAGAAATACAGGGGGCAACAATCTCCCTCTTGCTCTGCAAGTGCAGGAACCGATCTGTATCTCCGGCAACGTCATCGACCGCCAGCCTCAGAACGGCGGCAATGGCCTGGGCTGTCAGGAGGGCATCGCATACACGCTGACCGCCACGGATCACCACGCGGTCTTTTCGCGGCAGAGAGTGGATGTGTTCAAGGATAACGATGTAGCGTCTACCGAGAGCGCCCGCCAGCATAAGGACGCCACCGACCTTGTCTGCCAGCCGGCGTATCAGGAAACGGTGGGCGCACTGACCGGCAGCGACCGAAAAGACCCCAACAACCAGTATGTAGGACAGGATAAGCTGATCGTGGACAGTCCTCTGCTCATCCGGAGACTGACACCGCTGGAATGCGAGAGACTCCAAGGCTTTCCCGATTTTTGGACAGAGCTGTCGGGGGCCTCCGACTCCTCACGCTACAAAGCCCTTGGGAATAGCGTTGCGGTGCCCTGCGTGGAGTACCTCATGCAGGGGATCGCCCTGGCACTGCGGGCGGAGCTGTAGGATTGTTGCTTCTGCTTCCTTTCCGGCAATATCTTCGTTGGGTTTGGTGATAGCTTTACGACAGAAGTTTCGATATACTTCGCATTACAAAGCAGGAAAGGAGCGATTACGCTATGGAACAGACAGCCAACCTGTGCGCCCAGGTTCCCGCCTCCCTCCTGGCCAGGATACGGGAGGAGCAGGAGAAGGCGGGAATGCTGCGGGGTGAGTACATGACGCAAATACTGACCACCTACTATGAAACTCAAAGCAGAAAAGGAGACAACACCATGGAATTTACTAAAACATTAGCCTTCCAGATCCCGGAAGAACTGTTCAACCGCATTAAGGACCATCTGGAGCGTGAGAGACAGCGCACCGGCAGGAAGCTCAGTCAGAAGGACTTCGTCATCGGCCTCATCGAACGGGAGCTGGAGGCGGCCGAACAGCTGGCAGAGGAGGGCCAGGAGGAGGAAGATCATGCTGACGTGAGATGACACACCCCAGAGGGATCAGAAGGGAAAGGTCCTCAGCGTGAGCTATAAAGCTGACATCCCCCACTGGGGTAAAGCCAGCATCCACCCGCACATCCACCATCCCGGCGAGATGTTCCTGGACTGCCCGGAGCTGGGGATCAGGATGCACCCTCTGGGACGGGTCTTCGCGCTGGATGCGATCACTCCCGCAGAGCAGATGCTGATGAAAACTCTGGAGCAGCGCGGGATCTGGTGCCTGGAGGCGTTGGCCGCCATCGGCAGCCCGGAATAGCGGGAAGGGGACGGCGCTGCCGTCCCCTTCCCTTCTCAGCCCTTTCGCGGCGGTTTTACGTTGTCATACGGAGGGATCGTTCCCTCAATGACCCCATGTTCAGCCTCAAACATTTTGATATTCTGCCGGATCAAAACCAGTACATGACTGTTCACAGAACGCCCCTCATAGTCCGCAACATAACCGAGCTTCTCCAGCATTTCCTCCTCCATTCGAAATGAAATGCTTTTGACGGACATACCATCACCCCATATTAGATATATTGTGTGCTTATTTTATCTATAGAGTGTGGTACAATTCAGAAATAGCTATACTGTATATCTTATAAATTTAAGGGGAACAAGTATGCGAGTGGCAGTAATTGGCTCAAGAGAGCTGCTGGTAGATAACTTGGAAGATTATCTTCCGGAGGAGACAACCGAAATTATTTCCGGAGGGGCAAGAGGAGTAGACGCCAGCGCAAAAGATTATGCGCTGCAACATGGGCTGAAACTGACGGAGTACCTTCCAGAGTACGCCAGGTATGGACGGGCCGCTCCGCTGAAACGCAACATTACGATCATTGAAAACGCGGACCTGGTTCTGGCCTTCTGGGATGGGGCATCCCGTGGAACAAAATATGTGATCGATAACTGCAAAAAACGGAATATACCTGTAAAGATTTATATGCCCGGCAAATAAGTGGAGGTGGTTTTGATTTTTATCTATCCCGACAACCTGACTGCGAAGCCGACATTGTGGCTGTGGGAGCTGAAGGACCTGGCGGTGGTGGGCATTGGGCTTTTGCTCTCTGTCCTGGCGCTGGCCTCCTTCGGCTTCCTGCTGCCGCTGGTGCTGACGGTGCTGTACGCCTTTCTCAGCATCCGCATGGAAGACGCCAGTATCCTGGATTTTCTGAGAAACGCGGTGTCATTCCTGTTTCTCCGACAGCAGTATTACGAATGGAGGGAGCGGCGTGAATAGAAAACAGAAGAAGGAACAGAAACGGCTGCTGTCCACACGGCAGCTCATGGGAATCGACCAGTTCACAGAAAACGGCCTGAAGGCAGGCCGAAGTGAGCTGGTCTTTTTCCTTATCCAGCCGGACAATCTCTCCGTCCTCTCCTCGGAGGGCGTTCGTGGGAAGATCGTGGCCCTGACCAACCTCCTGCGGGGCGTGGAGTCCGTCCGGCTGCTGGCGCTGGATTCCCGTGAATCCTTCCAGAGCAACAAGGACTGGTACCGCCGGCGGATGGAGCAGGAGACGAATCCCGCCTTGCGGGAGCTGCTGCGGCAGGACGCCGCCCACCTGGACAGCATCCAGGCCGGGACCGCCTCCGCGCGGGAGTTCGCTCTGGCCTTCGAGCTGGACCGCCAGAAAGAGGAGAACGCCCGCAGCCAGGTGACCCGATTGGAGAAAAACATCCGGGATCAGGGCTTCCGGGTGCGGCAGGCAGGACGGCAGGATCTCATGCGGCTGTTGGCGGTCTACTACCAGCAGGACATGACGACGGAAGTATTTGAAGACGTGGATGGCGAAAGGTGGGTGAACGCGGATGCCTAAACGGACCTCGAAAAAAGCAAGACCCGCGCTGGAGCCTCTGCCCAAAGACTTTTTGGACATGATCGCTCCGGCGGCGGTGAAATTCAACACGGATCATTTTATTCTGGGCAGCGCCTACCACTGCGTCATGGCCCTGCGGAGCTATCCCGCCACCACGGAGGAGCTGGCCCTTCTCAGCCACCTGGGGGAGCGCAGCGGGGTGAACCTCTCCATCAGCCTCCGGAGGGTCACGGCGGCGGAGGAGCAGAAGATCATCCAGAACGCCTCCAACCGCAGCAAATTCGAGCGCGGCAGCACCAACAATATGCAGCAGAGCGTCACGGCGGAAGCCAACCTCCAGGATGTAGCCGCGATGGTGGCCGCCCTGCGCCGCAGTAAGGAGCCGCTGATGCACTGCGCGGTCTACATCGATCTCGCCGCGGACAGTCTGGAGGCTCTGCGCACCCTGCGGGACACGGTGACGGGCGAGCTGATCCGTTCCAGGCTGGAGGCAGACCGCCTTCTGCTCAAGCAGCGGGAGGGATTCCTCTCCGCCAACCCGGCGGGACGGAACGCATTCGGGACGAAGTGCGAGCGGGTCCTGCCCGCGTCCTCCGTGGCGAATCTCTATCCCAACAACTACTCCGGCAAGACCGATCCCCAGGGCTTCTACATCGGCAGGGACAAATTCGGCAGCAACGTTATCGTTGACCTTGACCGCCGCGCGGACGACAAGACCAACGCCAGCGTCCTTATCCTGGGCAACTCCGGTCAGGGCAAGAGCTTCCTGCTGAAGCTGCTGGTCACCAACCTGCTGGAGTCAGGAAAATCCGTGATTTGTCTGGACCCGGAAAATGAAATGGGGGAGCTTTGCGGAAAACTGGGCGGCTGCTTCATTGACCTTATGAGCGGGAAATACCGCATCAATCCCCTGGAGCCGAAGCTGTGGGACATGGGCGGGGAGACGGACGAGGACGCTCCCGCTGCTTTTTCGGAACGCTCCCGGCTCAGTCAGCACATCTCGTTTCTGAAGGATTTCTTCCGTTCCTACAAGGATTTCTCGGACCGGCATATCGACGCCATCGAGCTGATGCTGGAGCGGCTGTACGGCAAGTGGGGCATCAACGACCACACGGACCATTCCACGATGCACCCCGCCGATTACCCCATCCTGTCAGACCTCTACGCGGTCATCCAGGACGCCTACCAGAACTATGGCAGGGAGAAAGACCCCCTCTATCCCGCTGAACTGCTGCAGGAGATCCTTCTGGGGCTCCACTCCCTGTGCAAGGGCGCGGAGAGCAAATTTTTCAACGGCTACACCAACGTCACCTCGGAGCGTTTCCTGGTGTTCGGTGTGAAGGACCTGTCAAACGCCTCGCAGAATCTCCGGGGTGCGCTGCTGTTCAACATCCTCTCCTTTCTCAGCGACCGAGTGCTGTCCGAGGGCAATACCGTGGCAGTGCTGGACGAGCTTCACGTGTGGCTCTCCAACCCGACAGCCATCGAATACATCCGCGGGATGCTCAAGCGGTGCCGGAAGAAGGACTCCAGCCTCATTATGGCCAGTCAGAATATCGAGGACTTCGCCCTCCCTGGCGTGGCGGAGATGACAAAGCCCCTGTTTTCCATTCCCACCCACCAGTTTTTGTTCAACGCTGGTTCTATTGACCGGCGATTTTTTATGGACAATCTGCAGCTGGAGGACGCAGAGTACGACATCGTGCGGTTTTCGCTGAAAACGGAGTGCCTGTATAAATGCGGCAACGAGCGGCATCAACTGGTAGTCGTTGCCCCGCCCCACAAGGAGGCCCTATTTGGAAAGGCGGGCGGCAGGTAATGGCAAAAGGAATTGCGATCAAGATCGATGAGGGCCTTCTGCGGGACATCCATGCCCACGCGGCGGAAAAAGGAATGTCCACTCAGCAATATGTTACGGAACTGATCGAAAGGGATCTGTTCCCTGAGCGGTTTCCTGAATTGACGGAGGATCAAACGGCCCGGCTCAAGGATGCGGCGGAGGCCATGAACCGGGCAGCGGGGGAGGTAGCGGATGCCCTGCGGGGCGGCTCGGAGCAAACATCGGAAGATATGGTCATGTCTCTGTAACCTGTATATCCAGAATATCCTCGATCACGATCCGTTCTCCGCTGGCAAGGATCAGAGCGCCCTCAATATCATCAATTTTCTTCAGCCGGCCGGTGGTGGTGACATACGCCCCGCCGGACTTCTTTTTGTCTGGCCGGAAACAGGTCAGCGTCACCTGGGGACGGCTGGCAATATCGTCCGACAGCCGCTGCAGTTCCATGTCCAGAAGGGCTTTCTCATCTTCGGTCAATTCCACTTTTTCATCTGTATACCGCGCCGTCTCCTGCACGGCATCTTCGTAGCCGGTCAAGGCTCTAAACGGCTGAAACTGCGCCGCCCGGTCCAGCATAGGCATGTGTGGCCGGGTGCTGGAAACATGGTGCGGAAGGCCGATGATGTCGTCATACTCCCCCACTGCGATGTCCTCCGATCATGTTGTTCCGCTCCTTTGCTGTCGCGCCCTCTTCCAGGTTCATTCCTTTTAAGATGGCGTTCTTGCCAAACCGCCGCTTGATGTCCAGCATGGTGCGCTGTACCTTCTTCTCCCGCTCCAACTCTGCTGATTCCTGCGCCTTCTGCACCTGCGATGCAGCGTAGTCGGTAAAGAGGTCCATTTGTTCAAAGGCTTTCTTATCCGGTGCGGATCTCTCGTCCGCTACACGGGTGGCCGTGAGATAAAACCGGCGCACCAGCAGGCTGCGGTCAATGATCCGGTCGAACAGCTCCAGCGCGGCAGTGACGATGCGCCTGGTGGAAGCGGTGTACTCCTCCATATTAGCGGTGCCATGGGCGTGCTTGGGGATGGCGCGGCCATAGCGGTCTGTGGTGACCTCTCCCTGGTAGGCGCCTTTCAGATTCTCAATGTCATAGCCTACTATCAGGACCAGCTGATCCGTGACCAGTTTCTTATCCACCAGATCCAGCGCCAGCTGATCCGCCATTTCCCGTACCACCAGCCGGGCCTTGTCATAGCCGTAGGGGTATTGCAGGACTTGACCGGAGCAGATGCTCTTGGACTCCGGCTTGTATGCTTTGATATCCGCCATGGTGACCGGCTCCCATCCCCAGGCGTGGTCAATGAGCGTCTCTGCGTTTACGCCGAACAGCTTATACAGCAGGTCCTCGTTGTGATAATCGCCCGGTCCTCCCAGGGAGCAGCGGGCAATGTCGCCCATGGTATACAAGCCGTGGGCTTCCAGCTTCCGGGCGTAGCCAGCCCCTACCCGCCAGAAATCGGTGAGGGGCCTGTGATCCCACAGGTTGCGGCGGTAGCTCATCTCATCCAGCTCCGCGATACGCACGCCATTCGCATCCGGCTGGACGTGTTTGGCCCAGATGTCCATGGCGATCTTGCAGAGGTAGAGGTTCGTGCCGATGCCCGCCGTAGCGGTGATGCCGGTGGTTTCCAGCACGTCCAGGATGATCCTTGCAGCCAGTTCACGGGCGGTGAGCTAGGTAGTTGGTGACGTCCATCAGCACCTCGTCTATCGAGTAATTATGGATGTCACAGGGTGCGACATATTTGAGATAGATGTTGTAGACCCTGGTACTCCACTCCATGTAGTGCGCCATCCGGGGCGGGGCCACGATATAATCCACCGCTAGACCGGGGTCGGCTTTCAGCGCGGTGTCATCGGAGGAGGAGCCGGTAAACTTCCGCCCCGGCGCGGAGAGCTGTCTCTGGGCGTTGACCTCCCTGACCCGCTGTACCACCTCGAACAGCCGGGCCCTTCCGGAGATGCCCCAGGCTTTCAGGGAGGGGGTGACGGCCAGACAGATGGTCTTTTCCGTTCGGCTCAGGTCCGCCACCACAAGGTTGGTGGTCAGGGGATCGAGGCCGCGCTCGATACATTCGACGGATGCGTAGAAGCTTTTTGCATCAATGGCCAGATACGTCCTCTCCTTCATGGCGCAGCCCCCCTTCCCGAAATTCATCTTGATTTTATCATACCCAGCTATGCTGGGACAACTCAAATTTGAAAGAAAGAAGGATATTCTAATGATCGTGATCTCCTATGGCGGGGGAGTCAATTCGACCGCCCTATTGATCGGGCTGCACAGCAGAGGCATCCCGGTCGACCTGATCCTTTTTGCGGACACCGGCGGTGAGCAGCCCGGCACTTACGCCTATCTGCCCATCATGGATCAATGGCTCCTGGATCACGGGATGCCGCAGATCACCGTGGTTGAGTACAACGACAGAAACGGTGACAGGCTGACACTGGAGCAGGAGTGTCTTCGCTCCGGTACGCTTCCCGCGCTGGTCTACGGATACAAAAAATGTTCCCTCAAACACAAGGCGGGTCCACAGGACAAGTTCTGCAACAACCACCCGCCCTGCCGGGAGGTATGGGCAAGAGGGGAAAAAGTTGTCAAGTACATCGGCTACGATGCCGGAGAGGAGCGGCGGCGGGATCATGCCCTGGTCTATGACATCCAGGACACCAAATACAGAAAAGAATATCCCCTCATTGACTGGGGGTGGGAGCGGGAGGACTGTCTCGCGGCGATCCGAGATGCCGGACTGCCGCCGCCCGGCAAGTCCTCCTGCTTTTTCTGTCCGGCGATGAAACATCGGGAGATCCGGACGCTGTACCACCAGCACCGGGATCTGTTCGACCGGGCCATCGCTTTGGAAAGCAATGCGCTGCCCAATCTCATCAGCGTCAAGGGCCTGGGCCGTAGCTGGTCTTGGAAGGATTTCGTGGAGGCGGACAAGAATCAACTGGCCATTTGTTCTCTCTTCCCTGAGACGGACATGCCCTGCGGCTGCTATGACGGCTGAAAGCTTACTCAATCACCAGATCCTTTTTCGGCCCGTGGCCCCCGAAGATGTGCCATTGGCCGGGGCCCAGCAGCGCCGGCAGCTCTTTTCTCTCTGCGGCGCACAGTGCGGGGGCGGTGTCCACGCTGGTCATCAGGTAGGGCGCGTAGTGGTTGTAGTGGGCCTGCTCCGCCGTCAGCTCCCGGATGTTGACGAGGATGTCTCCAGTAAAGACCAATCCCCGTTCCCGTTCCACCAGGACCAGCTCACCGGGCAGGTGGCCTCCCTGACCCTCCAGGACCTGAAAGCGCAGCGATCCGAAAGACCATTCCCCAAGCTCTTCCAAAGGCCGGGTCTGGGGAGATGATACCCCGCCGATCACCTGCAGCGTCTCCGGCGCGGCGGTGCGGTAGGAGGTCAGGGTCTTGCAGATGCGGATATAGGGCGCGTGGAGCGGGTTGCGCTCCCGGAAGCCGCCCCGGCTGGTCCGCTCCATGAGCAGGGAATCCCGGCTCTTCCGGCTGAGATACACCGTATCGAACAGATCCAGCAGTCCGCAGTGATCTACATCCGCGTGGGTGATGAGGGCGGACCTGGGGGCGGTATCAAAGTCCGGAAGCAGCTGGCGGAACAGGGCCAGCATCTCCTCCCGGTAGCAGGCGTAGCCCGTGTCAACGAACAGGTACTGCCCTCGATGCCGGAGGATGCAGGTATTGCTGCCGCAGGGCGGCTCAATGAGGAGCAGGTGGAGATCCTCCCCGAAGTCATGTTCCGATACCCGTGGGCGGAAGGCGTCCCCGCGGCAGGAGGCCAGCGCCTCGCCAAATCCCCGGATATAGTCAAATGTCTTGTGAAATCTCTCTCCCCGTTCGTCCAGTAACTGCATGACCTGGTTGGCGTCGATGACCAGCTCCATCCGGCCCTCCTCCGGCAGAGCCATCCGCTGTGCCAGCTCATTGGCGAAGGAGACATAGAAGATGCTGTTGTCCAGGATCTTTTCCGCCTTGTCGTAGTCCACCACCCGCACCGGACACAGCAGGGACGCGGCGTTGAGGAAATCGGAGAACTGCTCCGGCTGCTCTACAAACAATCCCATCTTGAACATCTGCCACGCTGTGCCGTTCTCCTGGGAGCTGAGATAGGAGATATTGAAATTGTACTGCTCAATGAGTTCCAGTACGGCGGTGACGCTGCCGGGCGTGTCCCGCAATCGGAACTCCACCAGCAGCACAGTTCCTTCGTCCAGACTGCCCTGGAGACAGCCGATCTCCCCCAGGCGCTCCGCCGCCCGCTCCAGACGGGAGTGGGAGCCCTCCACTTCGATAAACAGTGTGTGCGTGTCAATAGCCTTATTGTAGCTGACCCGCGTGATATTCAGATCCAGATCCGCGATGATCCGGCTGGCTTTCAAGAACGCGCCGGCGCGGTCCGGCATGGTGGTGACGAAGGTTTTCTTCATGGCGGCAGCCTCCCTTTCTTTGGGAAATTTTAACACACATGACGCCGCTGCACAAGCGGGGTCAGAAAGGATGCACTATGGAAATCATAGGATTTAAAAAATGGAAGCCCTCCGCAGAGGACCCCGGCAGGCAGGAGTACGCAGGCCAAAGGACGGCCCAGGAGGTATTCGAGGAGCTGAAGCACCGGCTGGAGAGCATGGGGTACCTCCCGGATGAATATTTTCTCCTGGATTCCCATTGGGAAAATGGCAAAGAGATCCCCAAAGATGCAAGCATCTTCTGTACCGCCGATTACGGCGGCAGCGAAGGTGTGTATCTGGATGCCTATCTCCAGTGGCCTGAACACAACCAGCTCATCACCAGGAAATTCATCACCGGCAAGACGCTGGGTGAGAACGGGAACGACCTGGACCGGATGTTCCTGATCTCCTCCGCCATCACGAAAGCCTTCCACGGTGACCATGCCACCCACGCCCGATATATGAAAATCGGGGGTGTAGAAGATGACACCGGCGGCGCGGTGGTGCATCTGAGCCAGCAGGAGCAGCGGACCATCATCAATGCCCTGGTGGAGCAGCGGGAGCGGCAGGAGGAGGCCATGAGCCAGACCGAACAGCTCCTTCGCCGTATGACCGGAAGCATCACGGCGTACATCAACGAGACAGGGATGCGTCCCCTGCGGATGAGTGACTACGACAAAGCCGTCCTGGCGGTCCGGGACGGCGAGATGGCGGCGTTCACAGAACACTCCGCCAAAGTACCCGACCAGGCGGATGCTCTGCTGGTTGAGACAGCGGGCCGCCCCGGCCTCGTGGGGCGGAATATGACCGCCATGCTGCTGAACGGCAGGACGGACGTGGACTATGCCTCCTACTGCGCCGCCTGCAAGAAGGCCATCGACATCAACGATCCGGAAAAGACGCTGTTCCTGCTCCACTGGGCGGAACACGCCGTGTCCAAAGTCGAGCCATCTTTTTATGGTGAGATGGCCAGCTACGCCCATCTGGATCATCGCTTCATTGCAAAGCAGATCATTCACCAGTGCAGCGGGGAGCAGATCGCCGCCGCGCCTTCCCACCTGCTTGAGCTGTTCGCTGCGGATCACGACTTCCATATACTGTCCGAGCTGGTGGACAAGGGGATCTCCGGAGACGGCAGTTCCGCCCGGACACTGCACATGCTGACCTATGAGAAGCGGGACAGCTGGATAGCGGAGAGCATGCTGGAGAAACGGATGTGGGTCGATCCTCGCGATTACAGCGCCCTTCACGCCTGCGTCCAGAACGATGCAGTGGACGTTGGGAAGCTGCTGCTGGATCACGGCATGGATTTCGAGCGGTATCAGAAATGGGCGGAACATCGGGGCGGCGGTCATGAGGAAACCATACAGGCGCTCTCGGATCACTGGCAGGAACTGCGGTCACAGCAACAGGATGCTCCCGCCCAAGGAGGGATGATTCTTGCCTAACCCGGCAGTTATCAAGGCGGCGGTCGCGCTGCTCTCGGACGAGCGGACCAGAAAGGGCATCGGCTGGATCGCTGCGGCCATCCTCTCCCCGGTGATCCTGCTGGTGGCGCTGCTCTGCTCTATGGCCTCCGGCTCGTCCGCCCACAATACAGCAGTGATAGAACTGTGCTTCAACGGCGGCGCAATACCGGAAAATATGCCGGCGGAGTATGCTGCCTGCATCAAGGATATGCAGGACAGCTTCGCTCTGCTGGACGGATTCATCGAGGAGATCAACGCAATGACAGAAGAAGGAAACAGCCTTGACGGTATCCGGGTCAAGGCGATTTTTTTCGCTCTGTACTTCGGCGCGGACAGGTCCGTCCCAACGGATCACCAGATATTTGCGGACTGCTTCGCTGCCTACGAGGAACGAACACGAACCGTCGAGGTGGAGAACGAGGACGGCGTGGTAGAAGAACAGGAGGAAACCTACACCGCAGCAATACCTATAGATGATCTGAATGAGGTCTACCAGAATATTGGTGCGGTCATGGGCGTTCCGGTCACGGACGAGCAGAAGGCCAATGCGGACAGCGTCTACAATCTGGTCCGCTACGGCGCCTCCACCGGCGCGGGGTTCGGCAGTACGGATGTGCCGTTCATCGGTGCAGACGGTTTCTGTTCCCCTGTGGGTTCTGACTGGCGAAATATCATCACCTCGGAGTTCGGCTATCGGAAGGACCCCTTTACCGGCAAGAGCAAAGGTCACGGAGGGATGGACCTGGGCGTACCCACTGGCGCCGCCATCCGCGCCGCTTTGCCGGGGACGGTGACCATCTCCCAGTACAGCTCCAGCTATGGCTACTACGTCATGATCGACCACGGCGGCGGTCTTGCCACACTTTACGCCCACAACTCCAAGCTGCTGGTGAAGGTGGGACAGACTGTGAACACCGGGGATATCGTCTCCCTGTCCGGTTCCACCGGACGGTCTACCGGGCCGCACCTGCACTTCGAGGTGCGGGTCAACGGAGAGCGGGTGAATCCAAGAAGCTATCTGCCGTGAGAAAGGAAACGCATATGAAAATCAAAGCAAATTTGATGCGGAGTCCCGACAGTCTCCGACCGTCCCAATGTGAGGTGGCAAAGGTGGTGGAACTGCCGTCGCTGGACTTCAGCGAATTTCTGGCAGAACCTCTGGCGCGTTCGGATATCATCGCAGAGAATCAGGAACTGATGTACCGGTGGAATGAGGTAGATTACTGTCTGCTGGTACTGGACAAGGATGGCAGAGACGGCGTTCTGGTAAATACCGCAGGATCTATATCCAACAATTATGCCGCCTATGTACCGGAAGCCCGTTCTATCGTACAGGCCAAGCTGGATCAGGCGGCAGACTGGCTCGTGCAGTGTACTGCGGAGAACAACGCAGGCGGCAGCCGGCGTGTTTGCTTTGAGGAGCTGGAGGAACGGTTTGGCCTAACCATCCAAATAAACAGCGGCCTGGACCGGATGTTGCGGGAGACGCTGGAGAGCCGGCCGGAAGTGGCAGAGACAGAGTTGGATATGACCTTCAACTACGTTACCGTTGTCTGCCATCCCGGCTTCTGCTCCAACACCTGCTTCTCGTTTTCGGCTCAGGAGGAAAATCCATCAGGCGGCCCTGGCCCCCAATTACAGATGTAACAAGGAGGAAATCATGCGAAAGATAACCGTCAGCGTCCAGGTGGACGCTGAGAAACTGCGGGCCATTCAGTTCTACGTGGGGAGGAAGAACTCCACCGTGGAGGCGGAACTGGAGGACTGCGTCAACAAGATCTACGAGAAATATGTCCCCGCCCAGACGCGGGAGTACATCGAGAGCATTGCCGCGCCAGCGAGGTCTTCCGGGCCCCGCCGGCCAGCATCGGCGGCGGAGGAGGCAGAGAATGAACGATAAAGAGAGCTGGGTGGGAACTCAGCAGCGGGGGCATGAGACAGGAACTCTCCGGAGGTGTTCTGCATTCCGGATCACAGAGGGAGGCGTCATAGAACATTTCCGCGTAGATGGAGTCGGCGGTCTGCTGAGCGCCGCCGGGTACGTTCGAATCTACCAGCAGGAGAAAGGAACCTTTGCGGAGAAGATGCATGGCCAGGAACAAATCTCCGCAGGCACATTTGACCAGATGGCGCTTTCCCGCTTCACATCTGCTGGTCAGGATACAGAGATTTTCGACATCAACTGCGATAAAGGGGAATTCTCTGCGGTCCGTTTCCTCTCCGGATGGGTGACCTACAGGATGAGCGACGTATCTGCCGTGCTGCGCTATTTGGACCGCAGTGACCTGTATGACTGGGGGAAACGGCAGGTCCAGCTTGCTGAAGCCCTGGTTGGCAAAGAAATCCCCTCCGCAGGCCACCTATCCACAGAAGATATTTCTCTGGCGGAAGAGATCGTTGAGATGGACGGCCGGCTTAAATTTTGTCTGGATACTGCTTTTGATGTGGATGCAGTGTTCGGTACACACATCTGCACTATGGACAATGGTGACCGGCTCAATGTCTGCGCCAACTACGACATAGCCAACGGGCAGGTCCGCAATGAGCTGGAAATCAGCCTGCACCATAGCGATGGCAGCGAGGAATATCTGTCATATGCGCTCAATCCAACAGAAAAAGAGCTTCTCCGGCGAAAGATGGAAGCTTACTGCCAGCAGCAGACCGGGCTGTCGCTGGAGGATTACAGCGCACAAATAATGGAGGAGGAAATGTCCGGCCCTTCCGGGCCAGTGATGTGAACTGCTCCATGACAGGCCGGAAATGGCGATATAAACGGGCAGCGGGAGGGGCGAGAGCCCCGCCCTGCCCGTTCCCCGCTGTTTGCCCCTGTGAGGCCGGTTGTGCGGACTTTCCCGCCATGTGGCAACCCTGCCCCACCCAGGCCCCCGAAACCGCCCTGTCGCGGCCTGTGAGGCGGGTTTGCGGTGAGGGCTGGAAAATGCCGGACCGCCGGAACGAGGGACGGATGGGGAAAAGAAAACGGTGCGGGATAAAGAGCGGGGGTCGCGCAGCGCCCCCGCTCATGCCACACCGCCCCGCAATGCGGGTCGGGGACGGGGTTCCAGACGGGGGTACGATTTCGGCCTCGGGGGTCAGGTTTGCATCCACGTGGCCGGAAACGTCCGCTGCTGCCGGATTTTTCGGGGTTCCAGGCGGGGATACGGCTCAAAATCGGAGAAATGGAGGTAGTTCATGCCCAGAGAAAAAATCAAGTTCGCTCTGCGGATCAGGCCGGAAACACAGCAGCTTGTCAAAGACATCTTTCCGCTGGATGGCTGCGAGAATCAGAGCGAGTTTATCGAGAAAGCGATTCGCTTCTATGCGGGATATGTCACCAGCAAAAACGGCACGGAATTTCTTGCACCGATCCTTGTTTCTGCGCTCCAGGGTACGGTGGAGAACGCAGAGAACCACATTGCCCGGCTGCTGTTCAAGCTGGCGGTGGAGACAAACATGATGATGAATGTGCTGGCTTCCGAGGTGGACGTCAGCGCGGAGGCGCTGGAACGGTTGCGCGGACGGTGCATCCAGGAGGTCAAAAAAACTGGCGGCGCGGTCACTTTTGCGGATGCGATGAAGTATCAGCACGGCGAATGATGAACCATGCCGCGTGTCATTTTCAAGTGTCCGCACATCAAGGGAGGCACGGCAAAGTCCGCCGCCCACCTGGGAAATGCGGTGGGATATATCGCTACCCGCAAAGGCGTCCAACGTATCGATCCCGGCAAAATGGATCTGCCGGCGACGGAGAATCAGATCAATATGGTGGAGAAATTGGCCCGGGAATTTCCTTTGAGCAAAGGCTTGGAGGAGTATGCTGACTACCAGAAATCTCCTACTCGCGGCAACGCTTCTGAATTTATCACACGGGCCATTGAGGACAACCTCGACCAGATCGCCAAGATGGAAAACTATGTGGACTACATCGCCAAGCGTCCTCGCGCGCAACGGTTTGGTGCTCACGGGCTGTTCAATGGCAGCAATGAGCCGCTGACTCTGTCCAAAATACAGAATGAAGTCGCGCACCATCCCGGCACGGTCTGGCTGCCGGTGATCTCTCTAAAACGGGAGGACGCTGCTCGATTAGGATTTGATAACGCGGAAAACTGGAAAAGTTTTCTCTCCTCTTTCTCAGTGGAGATGGCGAAGGCAATGAAGATCCCGTTGGACCAGTTCCGGTGGTATGCGGCATTCCACGACCAGTCGCATCATCCGCATATCCACATGATTTGCTATAGCGCAGATGGTAAATCCGGCTACCTTACGGAGCATGGGATCGAGCAGATCAAGTCCGGGTTGGCAAAAGAAATCTTCCGGAATGATTTGACGGAAGTATACGCCAGGCAGACCCAGCGGCGGGATTCATTGAATCAGGATACGCAAAAGATCCTGCGGCAGCTCATCCAGCAGATGCAGGATGGTACGCTGTCCAATGAGCGCATTGAGCAGTTGGTGCTGGAGCTGGCGAAACAGCTCAAAAACACTTCCGGCAAAAAGCAGTACGGCTATCTTAAGCCTTCTGTAAAATCTCTGGTGGATGAAATTGTGGATGAGCTGGAGCGGGACGAGCGTGTTGCTGCCGCTTACAATCTCTGGTATGAGATGCGGGAGGAGGTCTTGCGGACGTACAAAGACGATCTGCCGGAACGCATTCCGCTCTCACGGCAGAAAGAGTTCAAACGGATCAAGAATATTGTGATCCAGGAGGCAGTGCGGCTCGGCGCTCAGTTAGAGCAGAGCCATTCTGCGCCGGTATCTACGAATACGGCAGCAGGGCAGAGGAATGACGAACATTCTTCTGCCCTGCTGTTCAATTCTGTGACCCGCCTCCTGTATCACACAGGCCGCATTTTCCAGGAGCAGCAGCCTCCAGCCAGCCCGGTATACCACACTGACCGGAAGCTGTTGCGAAAGCTCAGAGAGAAGAAGATCGCGCATGGTCACAAACCGGATGACCATGCGCCAAAATTATCTTAGGAGGTTATGTATGCCAACCGCAAAAAAAGCGCCGCCCCAGCATCTCTGGTGGGTTTGCCATCCGGAGTGCGGGCTGGCTGTCGTGGATGCCCCCAACTGGGAGCAGGCTACCGTAGAGGCTGCCGCCTGGTGGGAGGTTCCCTGGAAAGAAGTTGTCGCGCTCTGCGAGTGCGAACGGGAAGAAGTTGTCCCCCGCCATGTCTGTATCTGCTGTGGGAAAATCTTCAACGGAGACGGCTTCCGCTGCGCCAAATGCGAGATCGTCGAGCGGGACAAGCGGCTCAACCAGCGGGCCAGAGCGCGGAGATATTACCGCAGCATGATGCCGAAGAAACCTATCCACTCTTGATATGTTAAATGTCAGACTGGTCGTGCGATGCCGTTCGCTTGGATATGCTTTGCGATTTCCTCTGCTATCGCCCGGTTCCCGTCTTTATTCGGATGCAGTTTATCTGGAAACCACTCCCTATGACAACTGGTCAGGGCATATAGATCGATCAGTTCTACCGCACAGGCTTCTGCGACACGCCTTATGACAGGTGCAATATTTTTCTCAATGATCCATGTATTGCACCCTCTTTTGCCGGGATGATTATCAAAAACCTTTGGCGGGGTCATGATGTAGATCTGCTTGAAGCACCCTATTTGCTGATAGTGCTCCATGACATTCATATACTCTTTTTCAAATCGGGCCTCATCCCACAGGATCAGCTTGCTGTCGTTTGTCCCCAACATGAAGATCAAAATATCCGCTCTAGTGCTCCATGCGATCCGCCCGATCTTCTCGCTGAAATAATGATCATTTCCAACAGGCAGCAGAGTCCTGTTAGATAATCCGTAATTGAAGAAGGTATATTCCTCGCCCAGGACTCCGGACAGAAAGGCTTGGTAGCTCCATTGCTTCCGGTGCATAAACACGCCCTGCCCGAAGGTGATACTGTCGCCTACGCAGGACACATGTATAGAACCGCTGCCGATCTTCATAACTTTTGGCCACATGATACTTTTGTAAATATACGCCGCCAGCCCCGAAAGCAGCAGTACGAACAGTAATATGATCCCTACCAATTTTGATGCAGTCATAGGATCCACCTCTAGAAGATCAGTATAGCAGACGCACGATCCAAAAGCAAGAACAGGTGGTGATGAAAATTCCATACATCCATTTTACAGATGACCAGAAGCGCCGGGCCGGTGAAGTTGATCTGGAACAATTCCTGCTCCGGCAGGGCGAGAGGCTCCTGCCCTCCGGTTTTGAAAAACGTCTTGCCAGTGACCACAGCATCACTATCCGGGGAAATCAATGGTACGATCACGCCGCAGAGCAGGGCGGCGGGCCAATTTCCTTCGTCCAGCAATTCTACAATCTTTCCTATCCAGAGGCCGTCACCCGTCTGCTGGGCGGAGAACAAGGGACTGTTTATGTCCCTGCTTCCAAACGGGAGGTGAAGGAAAAGAAAGCGTTCGCCCTGCCGCCCGCCAATAAAGATATGCGCCGGATGTACGCCTACTTACTCAAGAACCGCCTCTTGGATCGGGATGTAGTCAGCGCCTTCGTCCGGGAGGGGCTGCTCTATGAGAGCTGCGAAAAATTCAGGGGTGGTTTCAACGAATACCACAATGCGGTCTTTGTTGGAAAAGACACATCCGGCATTGCCTGTCACGCCCACAAGCGCAGTATCAACAGCACCGGCAAGACGGCCGACAGCGAGACTGACGGAGAGGATTTCCAGGACTACGAGATGTCTCCGGAGGCCATGGAGGAGATTCTCCAGGACAAGATGCTGGAGGAGAACGAGGAGCGGGTGGAGGAAATCGAGGAGGTTCTGACCGAGAGCGACATCGCCGATGAGGTGGAGGTGAGCTTTACCGCCCAGTATGTGAAGCTGACCATGAACGGCGGTCTGCTGTTCGACTCGGGAAGTGCCCAGCTCAAGGATGACGCGAAGCTTATCATAGATAAGGTAGGGCTGATACTGGAGCGGTACGGGAATGCGGGCACCATAGAGATTGAGGGGCATACGGACAATGTGCCCATGAAGAGCGCCCAGTACCCCAGCAATGAGGAGCTGAGCAGCGCAAGGGCCCTGTCGGTGTTCTATTATCTGATGGACTCCACGACCTTGAATCCGCTGAACCTGAAGCATGCCGGGATGGGAGAGAGGGTGCCCATCGCCGACAACTCCACGCCGGAGGGCAGGAGCAGGAACAGAAGAGTCGAGATATTGATCTACAATCCGTCCCAGGGTTGATTCATAGCCAAAAAATGAGGGCAGAAGGAAGGGTTTTCGCGATATGAAAAAGAATTTGCTTAGTGTGCTGATACTGGTGCTGATGATTGTGAACATTGCGATGTCAGCGGTCATGATGATAAGCGTCACCGGCACGAACCAAAAGACGGCGGCTCTGATGGACAGCATCGGGACGGCGATGAATCTGGAATGGAACGGCCCGGGCAGTCCGGATGATGTGCCTCTGTCGGATTCCGAGACCTATAATGTAGGGACGATGACAGTCCACCTGGCTAATTCCCAGGTAGTGGGGGAGGACGGCACGGTCAGCACCAGCGACAAGCAGATGTACATCGTGTTCGATATCGCCCTTCTGCTGAACAAGACCCATGAGGATTACGAGTCCTACGGCGGAGAAGTCATGAGCCAGTATGACAGCATGATCAAGGATACCATCGAGGGCGTAGTCACCAATTACACGGAGGAAGAATGCCGCGCGGACTTCAGCGGCGCCATCAGGGACGAAATCCTTGCCGCCATCCAGGAAGATTTGTTCCACTCCAAAATCGTGTACGGCATCACGCTGAGCAATGTGAAATACGGCGGGGGCTGACGGAGAGGACGATATGTTCGGTATGACAGATAAAAAGTTACGACAGGAGGTGAACCTGTGTGGCCGATATTCTTTCCCAGGCGGAGATAGATGCCCTGCTTTCAGCCATGTCTTCCGGCGAGCTCGACACGGAACAGATACAGCAGAAGGATGAAAAAAAGGTCAAGAACTACGATTTCAGCAGTCCTACGAAGTTCTCCAAGGAACATTTGAGGACACTGGAAATCATATATGAGCATTACGCAAGGCTGCTCTCGACGAACTTGCCGGTGTACCTGCGCAAGAACGTGCAGGTGTCGGTGGTGGGATCCGAAGCCATCAAGTTCAATGAATTTACCAATTCCCTATCCAGCCCGATTATCATGGGGGTAGTCAATTTCGCTCCCCTGAACGGGTCGATAATCATGGAGTTGGGCACGAATCTCGGCTATGCCATGTTGGATCGCATGCTGGGAGGAAACGGACAGCCCCTGGAGAAGAGCAGGGACTTTTCCGAGATAGAACAGATTATCATAGAGAGGATATTGGTGATGTTCGTCCAGCTCTTAAGGGAGCCCTGGAAGAACGTGATTGATATATCCCCTGTGCTGAGCCGGCTGGAGACCAATCCCCAGTTCGCGCAGGTGATTGCCCCCAGCGAGATGGTCGCCATCGTGACATTGAGCATCAAGATTGGGGACGTGGAGGGCATGATGACCATCTGTCTTCCTTTCCTTACCCTTGAAGATGTCATGGATAAGCTGAATACCAAGTACTGGTACTCCACCATGCAGGAGATGCATGACGAGAATTATGAGATGTATATCGAATCCATGATTCGGAAGGTGGATGTGCCTGTAAAGGCCGTGCTCGGTACGAGCACCATCACCGTAAGCGATTTCATGAATCTACAGGTGGGAGATTGCATCAAGCTGAATTCCCTGATGGATCAGGACATGGATGTCTATGTAGGCAATATCAAGAAATTTACCGCATTGCCCGGC
>OFFH01000369.1_pt1 | contig 34703 bp, 29 predicted proteins | sample 1521341 | NCBI WGS metagenome assembly OFFH01 (sample SAMEA3504108, study PRJEB24116) | mouse gut metagenome | biome: mouse gut; feature: mouse-associated habitat; material: faeces | place: Denmark | collected 2011 | reverse complement strand
TCGTGCAAGGAGGGCGAGAGCCTATGAATGATTTTGACAGCATCATCAAGCGCATGACCGTGACCCGGCTGGAACCGGGGGACTACACCGGCGAGGACGGGCTTTTGTACTGTGGCAAGTGCCGCACTCCGAAGCAGTTTCGTATGGATGCCCCGCCCATGGAGATATATAGGAGACGAAGAAATAATCCCCACAACTTTTGAGAGAAAATTTCGCTAGTTATTCCGTATTTTAGGGGACATAAAAATAGAAATTAATTTATAAATCACCCATCGCTTCGCAAAAAGGTTCCCACTCCGATAAGGCCGGTACTGGTGGCAGGCTGATCGCTACAATTTTTTTGAGTACGTCCGGCAAATCTGATTTGGGGCATTATTTTAGCAGAGCCGCCTGTTTCAAATGAATCAGGCGGCTCTGCTTGCCAAGAAATAAAAAGCATTAGGAAAGTGGATCTGACAGTGAGCGGCGGCAATCCCTCAAACCACTGCCCGCTGCATCGATGGACAATTAGATCCTCCTGATGTCCCCCACATACATCCTGCCATCCCTCAATGGCAAGGGAATCGGGGACGTGAAAGCCTATTGGAGTTCGCTGTTCGGACGGGTCTCTGTCACCAATCCTCGCGCGATGGAGGTAGCAAAAACCAGTCCGGAGAGCTTCCTCTGCCGACAGTGACTGTTGGCTATTTATCTATACGCAAGAAATAAATTTTTTATAATAGCTACAGAACAAAGTTTCGGAGTCCCCGAACATAGCGGTCGGGGACTCCACATTTCAAACAATTTTAAGTGATTTTTCTGCGCAGGAGTAGAAATAAACGTTGTCCGACAGGACATCTTCCTGCCTGACAATGGCATCGGTTCGATTGCCGTCATGGACAAGCTCCTTGAGCATCTTAGCGTTAACCAGCCCGTCATCCCTCGCAATCATCAGCTCATGGATGCTTGATGGAAGGATATAATAGTCCATTCCAGCCTTCTCCCCAATCTGCTCCAGGATATCAGGGAGCAGAATCAGCGCCGCGCCATTGATTCGGATACCGGTAGTCAGGACATAGAGTCCAGTCTCCGACATGCTTGCTGTTTCAAAGGGTTCCGGGGTCCAGGGATGATGCAGAAGGGAGCAGAGGCCCATCCTATGCGCATTTTCAAACTCGATACCAAACTTGGCAACCGTGTTCCTGCGGGCCGCTTCCGCCAACTCATCCACGCTCAGTTCCAGCTTCTCCATGAGCTGATTGGTGATGAGCATGGTGCTTAGAGAATTTCTTCTGTACGGCCCCACAGGAACGCGAAAGACACCTGCCAGATCCAGAAAAGGAACATGCGGATGCGCTTTGAGAAGTTGGCGGTTGCGCTTGCGGCTCAGCGCCTGCAGAACGACGTTAGCCAAAACGTTCTCGCGGGTCATCTCCGGCACAACGGGAAATTCTTTAAAGTCACGCAAAGCTTCCTGAAAGGTTGCTGCGGCAATGTTGGCAATATCCTCAGCAGTAGCGTTATCCGGCATATTGTTCAAGTTCACCGTCGGGATAGCGGTGCAGCCAGGCAGTTTAAGTGCAATGCCGGTCAGCCCTTCGTTGGTCTTAAAATGCTCAATGCACTCAAATTCGATCCCTTCTCCAAACATTTCACAGAGCAGGACAATGGCTTCCTCGGCTAAATTCTTCAAAGTGGTCTTGGCCATGATGATTCTCCTTCTAAATCTTCTTTCTGAAAGTAAAATGTTCACGGTGTTGGCGCTATGTTTTCAATGGATCACTTTGCGGCGATCCGTCTTCCAGAGCATCGTCCCCACATGGTTCACCATTGCCTTCCGCATTGGACTCATCCTCCTGGATGTCATCGTTGCTGCCGCTATCCTCGTCGCTCCCACCGAAAATGCGCTGCAGGAGGGGATCGTGGGGGGAGTACCGGGCAAAGCGCTCCCGCCGCAGAATCTCTTGAGCCACGCAGTGCAGGGTGGGAGCGGGGTAGGCATAGGTGCCTTTACAGATATCAGCCAGGGGTACAGAACCCTTCAAATCGAGGTACGTCCTTGCCGCTGCCTGCTCCCGAACACCATCAGCCGCCAGCTGGAGGGAGACTTCGGGGAGAGCTTCCATGGCAAGCTCCATGGTCGGGACCCCAAAATAGTTGGCGATCACATCCATTATTGACATGACGCTCTCTGCCAGGCTGACAGCGATCCTACGGTTCTCCGCCAGCAAATCAGGGACGTTTTCTGAGGGGGTGAGACTGTTCCCGAGAAAGTAGTCCCTCGTTTTGGCAAAAGCCTCATTGGGTGTCTTGCTGGTCACATTATCGTTCATTGTTAATCCTCCATGTTGAAAATCCTTTAGTAAATCATCCTTTTTTATCGGATTGGTTCGTTATATGTAAAATGCAAAATAAATATTACAACCAGGCCGACACCACTCTCGGAAATTTTGCTCCTGGTGGCCTTGTCGTACAAATTTCGTAGTTTTTCCGTACTCTTTCCGTGTTTTTGCCGTACAATTTCCACCCTTTTGCCGTAAACACCAGAGCAAGAAAAATTTTTATTCCACTATTTTGCCGTAAATTTTCCGTACAAATTCCGCCAGATTTCCGTATCGGCGCCATGCGGTTGATGTACTCCATGTCAAGGACAAATTAAAAAGTGCAGACCATGATTTTAGACAGTTGTATTTTCAGTCCCCGAGTTAGTGGACATCAAAAGGTCCCCCGCTTTTTCCATGCTCCCATATAAAAAGTAAGATCCGAAGAAGAATGCGGCAATAAGGAGCGGTGAAGTAAGCGCGTGACAGGGCTTACAGTTCCCGGGCGAACAGACACAATCTACAATCAAAGCATATCCGGTCGCCCAAAACAGGAAATTTTCGACCGCAGGCTCTTTTTTTCGCCGTAGCGGAGAAATAAGAAGTGTAGGGGGCCATTGTGTTCGATGTCCGCGCTAAAAAGTGCAATTTCAACGCAAGGATTGTTTGAACAAAATCAATGCAATTTTCTGCGATTCTTCGAGTATTTCTGCGGAAGCAAAAACAAATACTCCAAAATTACAGATGCAAATTCAGTGTTTGGGGCAGGCCCTTTTTCGCTGATAAATTATATGAAGAATGTCTTGAACGGAAGACGTTTGAACCGGAACCAGGCGTTTGCAAACGGTGTTCTCCACAGGAGAAGGTTTTTGGCCGGCAAGAGCAAGCTGCTGCTGTGTGAAGCGTAACCGTTGACTTTCTACTGGCAAGGGGACACTTCACTCCTTCCAACAAGGTAATAGGTATTGACACGAGAAGTGAGCCGCTTTTTCTTGCCGGCCCAAAAACTCTTTTTCCGGGAGCAGCCAGTCCGGAAAATTTATTCACCCACATATATTTAAGGATTCCACGCAAGAATTTTGCAACTTATAGCGTCCAGTTTTCCTCTATTTCAGCCAAAACGCACGGACACCAGCAGAAATTTTCTCCAATTTTTGAGACGTCTTGCAGCGATACTATGGTCTTTGCACGAATACCATAGTTTTTAGCTTCGCATATTCCCTGGATATTTCAGATCATGCTGGGAAAAATCGGTTAGCCCGGACATATCAAGTGACCTTTTGCTCCTACACGGTATTTCCGAATCGGACAGAGTTTGTCAATTCCTTTTCGCTGCGTCATGACAGAGATAACGAGCTACTGTCTAATGCAATTCATGTTTTTTATGTAGAACTGAGCAAGCTGAAGGAACTGCTGAAAAAGCCTGTCAATGCAATGGCAGATCTGGAAAAGTGGGCGCTTTTCTTTCGGTACGCTAATGACAGCCAGTGCTGGGAAAGGTGAACGAGGTCATCCAGTCAAAGGAGGTGTTACAGATGGCAGAGGAACTCTTAATGAGCAAGTTATACCGGCCTGACAAGGCAGGAGATCACACAGCTATAACTCCCACTATTATGTAAGCAAACGCATGAGCAGGCGCTCTCTTCCCAACCAGTGGGAGATGAGCGCCTGCTGTCTTTTTAGCGATGCGTTGCCGAAGAGAGAAAATGTGTCTCAAAGTACCCGAATTGTTGAATGTCCCTGCGGACATTTATGGTTTTTTCCATTCAAGGTAAGATTTTGCCCGAATTTTGCAGATTCCGCTTGACGAACCGGGTTGAGAACGCTATAATACAGATATAGCGATTTTTCCTGAGATACTATGATAACGTCTGAAATAAGACGCGCATAAAATCTCTCGAATAATGACACCCTGAGAAGGGCTCGTAGCAAATCGCTGCGGGCCCTTTTTTGTACCCATTTTTCCACCCCTACGTCCCCCGATTTTCTCCCTTTCAGGGGGATTCTACGGCGGAAAAATCCCTGAAATTCTCCCCCAGCCTTACCCCCAAAACTTCCCCGAACGAGGCTGATTCTTCGAGCCAAAATACTCTAAAATCCCCCTGAAAAACCCTTTCCTCCTGCCCTGCGCAGGTGATGATTCTCCCCGGAAAGGCTTCAATTTTGAACAGAACCGTCTGGTTTTGGTACAAATTCTGTCTGTCGGACGTTCTAAAAGGGAAAAACAAGGGAGGAGGCTGGGAAATTGGTGGGGAGAATGTGGCTGCGAAGGGTGCCCCCTGAAAGGGAAGATAAATGGGAGAAATGCAGGGGATTTTGATGGGGGATGCCGTGTGCGAAGATGCCATCTGAATGGGAAAAACGCAGGGGCGGACAAGCAGAGGAAAATGGGGGAAAAGTTGCAGAAATTGAGTTTTTTGAAGTTGGAAATCATGCTGGAAATGGACATCTCTCGGCAGACAAAGTGACAAAATGCTCAGACAAAGTGTTCGTCTTAAAAAAGACGCTTACATAGTAGCTCGGGATAATTCGATTTTTTCTGAGATTTTGATGGTAGATTTTGAATTATTCCAAGATTTTGCAGGTCAGAAGCATCAAAATCTCAGAATAATTCCCCGTGAACCGCGAAATCTCAGAATAATTCCGGGGAATTAAAATGAGATTTTGAACTTGTCATGAAGCGTTGAAATTTGAGTAATCAGAATCTCAGTAAAATTTCTTCCGGATAGCAAAATCTCAGAATAATTGCCCCTGAATTAAACGGAGATTTTGATTTTATCCGAGATTTTGCAGGTCAGGAGCATCAAAATCTCAGAATAATTGCCGCTGAATTAAGCTGAGATTTTGACATTTAAGAATCAGGAGGCTTGACAAAATGGAACGAGCAGGAAAGAAGACCAGGGACATCCAGTTTTTTAGTGAAAAGAATGGCGGAATGGTTTGCCTGCACTCCCCCACAGCAAGAGACTACGCCAAATATCTGGAAAAGCAGCCCTGGGTAGAGAGCTATGAGGCGGGAGCGCCTCTGTCAGAGGAACTTTACTGCCATATCAGTCCCGTAGGGATCAGAGGGTTATATTTCAAAACCAGTTGGGTATCGGATTTCCTGCTGCACTTTGCAGACGGAAGACGCGGCATCAGAGAGCTGGTCAGGGCGGATAATCTGCAAAAGGCAAGTACCGTAGAGAGGCTGGAGTTTTCCAGACGGTACTGGGCCGCTACAGATGTTGATGAGTGGAAAATTGTCCTGGTGCCTGGATAATGAAATATCAGAAAGAGAGGTGTCCCATGAAAAAGCAAAAATACAAATTCCCAGAGCCGAGCTGCAGAAGCTGTCCGCATCATCAGGAATTGGGGACTATCTTCAATCCGACCCGCTATTGCGGAGGATTCAAGCGCAGAAAGCCGAAGCGGTTCCGCAGATCAGACCCGGCAATCAAAATCCCCAGATGGTGTCCGAGGCGGTTGTCACCTATGCTCTGCCGAATTTATGGCTTTGCCGATGAACGCTCGGAATACATGGAGAAACTGTCTATTGCCAATTATTGCCCCAACGAGCCGTACATTTACCCGATAGGGAGCCACTACACACTGCGCCGGGAGATGCCCGTCAGTATGAACGCACGGCAATTCTTTCAGGCGGCGCAGGAGGAGCCATTGGAGGAGCTGCTCTCCGATCTTGATATGGACTTTGGCGAAGTGGTTGAAATCGATGATGGACTTTGCCCCTACTACTTTTATTACTTTGGCTTTCTCAAGCTCATTCCAATTCCTATTTTTCACCCGCCCGGAAAAGACATCAAGATGAAGGAGGTACACTGAAAATGGACATTCGAAAGTTAGCGGCAGAGGGCCGCACAGAAGAAATTGAGCGGCAGCTGATGGACTTGGACAGCCAGTTCAGCTTCAAGTGCAGGAAATGCGGCAAGTGCTGCAAGCACCAGAACACGATCCTGTTCAACAGCAGGGATATCTTCAATATTGCTCGTAAACTTCAGATGACGCTGGAGGAGGTTATCAAGGAGTATGCCGAAACCTACATCGGCAGCGCATCCAGGAGCCCAGTTGTCCACATGGTCCCTCGCGGTAAAGGCGAGGTTTGCCCCTTCTTGGAAGATGGCCTGTGCTCCATCCATGACTGTAAGCCCACGGTCTGCGCCTTATTCCCACTGGGGAGGGTAGTCCTCAACGCAGAGGCGCTGGAAAAAGGACTGGAGGACGGCCAGGTTGAAGTAAAGTACATGCTCAATGATATTGACTGCGGGTCCAGAAAGCAAATCCATACGGTACGGGAATGGCTTGCGCGGTTCGGGATTCCGGAGCATGACGAGTTTTTCCTGATGTGGAGCAGGCTGACTGCCATGCTGCACAGGATGATCTGTGAGCTGGAAGAGCATCATGTGCCCAACGAAACATTGAATCTGTTTTGGAGCGCGATCTTCTCCACGCTGTACCTGGATTATGATACCTCCGCAGAATTCCTCCCGCAGTTTCGACAGGCAGCTGAGAAGCTGAGTTCGTTATGCCAGGGAGTTGCAGAGGCTGGAACGCTCTTTCCTGCCGGCGAGACCAACTGAAGGAGGGACGCAATGGAAAAACTGGACAAAAGACACACGATATCAACTTCTATAGAGAGAAAAGGCGTATAAGGGGCCATTGCGTTCGATGGATAGCTGAAGCAGCGCAGCTTGCTGGGCACTTTTCCGAAACAAAATCGGCGCAATTTTGATGTCTTTTCCAAAAAATAGTCCAAGAATAGAACAATTTTAAAAAACTGTACAGACGGATTCGGCAGAGGTTTTCGCTTCATAAATAATAAAGAGAATGCTTCAACCGAAAAATTTCCGTCAGCAGCTTTCGCAGAAGACGTTTTCGGGGCCGGCAAGGAAGTGCATCAACGAGGGAGTGCCAATCTTTCCTGCCGGCAAAGGCGCTCTGCGCCGCAAACCCCAATTGCACATATATATTAGGAATTCCATAGGAAAATTTTACAACTTCCAGCGGCTAATCTCTTCGGATTTTCTTCTGAAGTGGGTATTTCTAAAAGAAATTTCATCTAAATTTTAGGCAGTCTTGCAGTTATGCTATGGTTTTCCAAGTATGTTTTTGACTACAAAATGGAAGGAAGGCAGAGGTCGTGACATCAAAATTTTTATCTCGAAACGGTGAGATTTACCGTGTACTGCTCGAAAATACAGATACTTTCTGGCTGATTTCTTTCGATAATCCGATGGAGCGTCCGTTCTGTGTAACTGCATCGGAATTGGGCAGTTTCTATCGTGTACCAGCGCTGAAGGATTTTTCGCCAAAGGAGCAGGATTTATCCTCTGCAGCTCAACAACGGCTCACACTCATTCATCCGTTGCTGGATCGAAACATGGAGGCCATTACAGACCGGCAACTGCGGCTTTCTATTGCAAAGGACATCGCCAAGCAACAGAATACCACCCCCCGCCGGGTCCTGCGATTATATTACAGATACCTGGCAACTGGGCAGGTGGCGTTTTCAAAAAATCGTGAGGTTAATGTCAACAAAACCTACGAATGGGCCATCAAGACGCTCTATTTCTCAGCAAAACGGTTCTCGCTGAGGGCCACATACGACATGATGCTGGTGCAAAAATACACGGATTCGAGTGGGAAACTGGTTGAAAATATCCCGTCCTGGTCAAGTTTCCGCAACTATTTTTATAGCCGTAACTATCACAAACAGCCTCGAAAATTGATTGCTCGGTCTGGCCTGACGAACTATCAGCGCAACGAGCGCCCGGTCTTTGGCTCGGCAGCAGCCTGGAGGAATGTCCCCGGAAGCTATCAGATGGACGCGACCCAGGCGGATATTTATCTGGTTTCCAGGCAGGACAGGAGCAAGGTGATTGGGCGTCCGTACATCTATCTGGCGGTGGATACAGCAACACAGCTCATTGCGGGAATCTATGTCGGATTGGAATGCGATGAGTCAGCTGTGATGCTCTGCCTTGCCAACGCCGTCCAGGACAAAGTTGAATACTGCCGGGAGCATGGCATTGAGATCAACGCAAACCAATGGCCCTCCCAAGGGTTGCCGCATGAAGTCATCACGGATAAGGGAACTGAATTTTTCGGCCCTCGAATGCAGGAACTATGCCGAAAATATGGTGTTGAGATTCAGTCGCTTCCTCCCTTCCGTCCAGATGGAAAGGGTCTGGTTGAGAAATCCTTTGACCTCATCCAGCAGCGGTATAAGCCACTTTTGCGAGGAAAGGGTGTCATTGAACCAGACGCTCAGGAGCGGTGGTCTACTGATTACCGCAGCCAAAGTGTTTTGAATCTGGACGAGTTTATCAAGATCGTGATTCACTGCGTCCTCTACATCAACTCCGGACGCATCCTTGCGGATGCAGTAACTCCGGCCCAGAAGTGGCTCGACTCTGGCGTCTCCCTGCTGGATGTCTCGGTTGAGGAACTATATCTGATGTCACTTCCCCGCGAGGCAGCAAAACTGACCCGGAAGGGACTACGGGTGAATGGACTCCTGTATGTCCCGACGGACATGGATGGTTTAACGTTGGACAAGACCTACGACGCAGCTTTCTCCCGTTCTGATCTCAGCTGTGTCCACGTCCTTCTGGATGACTGCTCGTTCAAGCCCTTCTGGTTGTCCCCTCACCAGTCCCAGTACAGCGGCCTATCTCAACCGGAGGCCAGTGCTCTGAAACAGCATGAGCGAAAACAGCGTAGTACAGCCAGGAGACAGGAGGTCGCCGCCAGCGTGGAGAGCATCCAGAGCATCCGCCAGATTGTCCGGGACGCCTCTGCTGCCGGCTCTGAGAAACCCAAGCAGGATGGGAAAGTCATCAATGAGAATCGCTCCGGGGAAAGAGGGTTACTGACATGAGAATGTATAATTCCAAGACCTGTCAAGAAAGAAGACCTGAAGGGAGGTGCAGCAAATGACTAAGAAATTCACCTTTTCAACACCATCCTGTCTCAACTGCCAGTACCGACTGATTGTGGGTGGCTCTGTCTCTGAAACCCGCTATTGCACGGGCTTTGAGAAAAAGAAACCCCGGAGATTTCGCAAGTCAGATCCCAGAATCAAGCCCCCCAAATGGTGTCCCAGGCGGCTCTCCCCTCCGATCTGCCGCATCTATGGATTTGTGGACAAAAACAGCGAACTCATGGAGTTTATGCTGCGGAATGAATTAGGGCATATCCATCCATCGCCGCACCACTACACGCTGCGGATGGAGGTCCCGCTGGGGATAACGGCGAAAGAATTCTTCGCAGAAACACAGAAAGAGTATCTTGAGAACATCCTCCCGCCGCAGGTGCAAGTGGAAACCGGTGAGATTATCGAAATCGATGATGGTTTCCGGCCCTATTGCTTTTATGTGGACAGCTTTGCCAGTGTCACGCCTCTTGCATATTTTGAGATAAAAGCGCCAAATCAGGACTAAAACTGGGAAGGAGGACACAAAAATGCGGAAATATCCACCAAATGAATCCTGTTGCGGTGCTGTCTATGACAACGCCCCGGCTGACAATCCCTTCCTTGCGGCCTTGCCGGAGATGCTGCCCCGGGACGAATTTCTGTCTACTATCCGCAGCACCCCCGGCCTTCCCCATGATCTCCCTCGGATGTCCCCCGAGGAACGGAGGCAGAGCCTCCCCATGCTGGCCTCCCTTTTTGTCCCACTCGACTATATGTACGCTGTCTACGATCAGCTTTACCGAGCCATCCGGGAGACTTATACAACAAGAACTGCTATGGAGGAAATCCGTCAAATCAACGCTCTATTCTGCGGAAAGGAGAACATTTCCTATGCTACGCAAGCTGCTTCCGGCTCTGTCCTGGGAGTGCCGGGAATTGGCAAGACCTCCACCATCCGGCGGGCTTTGGAAACCATGCCCCAGGTTATTGAACACACCGAATACATGGGACAGCCATTTTACTGCAAACAGGTCCTGTACTTACGGATTGAGTGTCCATCCGACTGCTCAGTCAAAACCCTGGCACTCAACCTGTTATCCGCACTGGACAGAGCGATTGGTTCGGACTACCTGCATCAGTTGATCTCCCTCCGCTCCATCGCAGCCTCTGCAGTTGCCACGCAGGTTAAAATCCTATGTATGACACACCACGTTGGACTGTTGCTGGTGGACGAAATTCAGAATGCAGTAGAGACAGCCCAGCGTAATCGGCAAATCAAGCCTCTGCTCAAATTCCTGGTGGAACTCACAAATGACACAGCAACTGCCGTCTACTTTGTCGGTACCCCTGTGGCGGAGCAGCTATTTGTCAGTCAGGAGCATCTAAAGCGGAGGACGCGGGGCATCCGGCTGCTACCATTGAAACCGGGCGGAACATACAGGAGGTTCCTGGAACAGCTGTGGCTCTACCAATTCACACCCCAACAGGCCCCCTTGACGGAAAAGCTGTCAAACAAACTCTTTGACCATTCCGGAGGGATTCCTGCCTACATTATAAAGGTATTCCAAGAGTGCCAAGCACAGGCACTTCTCATGGGACAAGTCAGGCTCGACGAAAGGGTGATGCAGAGGGCCATTGATATTCTTGCAATCAAGGTCCCCAAAACTTACTCCGGAGGGACATATATCTCCGATTTTGAAGTTGGTGATGCTAAAGACGTCGAGGATTCCCCTGCCCCATCCCCTGAACAGGCTCCAGAGGAAGCTTCGGAGGAGACCCCGGAGGAAGCTCAGGCTCCAGTCCCCCGCTTATATGCCAATCAGAGAGGGCGTCGGGCGGCATCCAGGGATGCATTGGACTTGGTGGCGGTGTTCGCTGCGGGTAATGATCTGCTGCATTTCCTTCGAGAAAATGATCTGTTAGAGGAGTGGCCAGTATCATGCTGACCTTCTTTCCAACTCCCTATCCTGGCGAGTGGTGGTACAGCATCCTCTGCCGGTATCATGTCCGCTCCGGACGACAGAAGGTCGCGACAACTCTGCACGAACTCTATGGTGCGCGTCCTCTCATCCATGGACGGCTCTTCCCTGGCGTTGACTGCTACGCTATCACCAGGCAACTGCCAGAACAGGTTATGACACTGAAAAAAGTGCTTCTGGAACATACGCTGATGCCGTATTACCTTCGCTTCTATTCCCCTGAGAAAAAGCGATCGGTGTTCAGCAATCTCCTTGCTGGCAGGAGCGGCGGTCTGACCAGCATTCAGCTACAAACGTCAGACGGAAAGCAGGGACTGAAATTCTGTCCCATATGCCGTGGTGAGGATACGGAGGCCTATGGCGAACCCTACTGGCATCGGGAACACCAGATTCCATTGATGCCGCTCTGTCCAAAACATGGCTGCCACCTTCGGCTTGTGGAGATTCCCCTGTCCAGGCTATCGGAAGTGTTCCTGCAGCTATCTTCTATAGATGTGGTGAATGAGGCTAACCTAGCTGATGAAACCTGGGAGCCGCTGCTGACTGCGGCGTTGAATTCCATCCTGAGTCTGCCATTTGAGACAGGTCCGCCGCTGGAGTACAGCAATCTGGAGAATGCCCTGCTTTCAGCCGGGTTTGGTATCCATGCCATTCGGGGGTGCGTCTCTCTGGATGCAGAGAAATTAAAAGAGAGCTGTATCAATTTCTATGGCAAGAGCATCGGTGAGCCGTATTTTGCAAAGCTGTCCCCAGCCATCATTTACCGGATCTGTCATTGGAAACTGACATCACCGGAGCGGTATGCACTCCTAACAGTTTTTGCTGCGCTGACGGTCGAGGAGCTATTTGGGTCGGAGATTCCGGTAGTAGACCCGCAGCTGAAAAAGCTGCTGGACTACAAGAAGAAAGGACTTGCTTACAGGAAGGAGGAATTAGCGCAACTAGTTGGTGTCAGTCCGCATCAGTTAGATTCTTTAGCGAAAAAGTACAATGTTGTACCGTTTTGGAAACAATGCGGTGGTAAACGAACAGAAACGATTCGCGTCACTTTAACCTCGGAGGAGAAACATCGCATCGCCAAAGCTGCCGCCATTCACGGTAACGGGCAGACGGCAGTGTTCGCCCGGGAAGTTTTGCTCCGGGAAGTGAATCGAATTTTGAAGAACGATATGGGAGGTACAACCAAATGAAAACCGAAACAAAAGAAAAAGTCGCCTTTTTGGCAGCAAGCCTGTTTGACCTGGCAGAGATGACGGAGTCCGATTTGTCAAGCGTCGTCGAAGTGGTCGGTACCGATGCTATTCAGGAACTTATAGGGATGGATCACCTTCGGTACGAGTGCAGCTATGATCGCATGGCAGAGGAAATTTGCAGCTACATCGACTGGGACCCGATGCTGGTCATGACCGGGTGGACAGATGAGGACCTGTCCAGAATCGGTCAGCTGATTGCCGATCTGGTGGAGGGCGAATCTCCGGCAGATGATGATGCCGCAGAATCTTTGGATGCCGTTTTGACGTGGGATGGGCTTGGGGCCTGGATTGCGTGTAATGATGGGGAGATGCCAACATGAGAGTCGGGCGAATGAAATTCAATCCGGACAATAATCGCTATGGCATCTGGTGGGACAACGACTGGTTTCATCCGGGCTTGCACTGCGGGGAGTGTCTGGAGGTTATGCTGGAGGGACATTGGGTACAGACGCGGTTTGAGATGGCAGAATGCTTCTTTCTGGTTGGTACACCATATCGTGACTGCCTGGAGAACATCCCGGTGCGCTTTTGATCGTGGAGGCAGGAAGATGGCAAGGTCTTTGTTTTTAAAGGATGGCTCCACAAAATTGATTTTTCATGAGGACGACCAGCTGACCATTCTGGCAGGGCTGATCCAAGAGTATCTGGGTAAAGATTGCGAGGAACTTTTCTACAGCATATTTGAAGATAAGTACGCCAATACGGGTGATGATTATGAGCGGATAGCAGACGGCTATCTCTCCATGCTGAGGGACATATTGGACGAACTGGATGCGATACTTCTCTGTTTTAACGCTGCCAGATTGGATCGACGAAAAGTGTATAGAGCACTGCGGCAATGCAGGGATAACTTGCATAACAACCTTTAGCAGAACCTCTGGAGCCGGCAAAGGATGGTTGCTGGATAGGAAACGCATAAATATCCTGTATCAAAAAACAGATGGTTTCCGCTACAACTCAAAGGCCCCATTTTAGGGGCTTGAAAGGGGGTAAAATGGGTGAAATCTGTCACGAAAAATGAAAGCACCCTTTCCGTTACACACGGCTATGCCAGATGCAGTACAAACGAAGACCGGCAGGATGTCAACCGGCAAATCCGTGAGTTGAAGAAGCAGGGAGTAGACCGGGTGTGGCTGGAGTATGAACATGGGGACAGCGTCTCCAAGGAGCAGCAGTCGCTCATGCTGGCTGAGGCCCATCCCGGAGATACTATTATCACATTGGAAGTCTCCCGGTTGGCCCGTTCTACAAAGCAACTTTGTGAGATCATCGATGTGATCCGGGACAAACGGCTGCGTCTGGTCATTGTCGGCAGTATTGCTATGGACTGCCGGGATGGGCAGATGGATCCCATGACAGAGGCATTCCTTCAGATTGCCGGGGTATTCAGCCAGCTGGAGTTGTCCATGATTCGCTCCCGGGTACGCTCCGGGATGGCAAACGCCAAAGCCAAAGGGAAACATATTGGTCGACCGCCTGTGTCAGACACGACGATCCCGGATTCATTTTATCGTTATTACAATAAGTATCAATCCGGCAATATTACAGTCAGCGAATTATCCCGGTTGGCAAAGTTATCCCGGACAACTGTCTACCGTTACATCAATCACTTGGAGAGGAGGAAACAGGAATCCTCTTGCACTTTGACAAGTTCATAACAAGCTAAATGTCCATCCGGAAACTCAACTTTTTGGTGATAAATTCGGCAAATTATTTGAAATGCACTTGACAAATCAAACCAAAACGAATACAATAATATTGTCAACCAAGGAAGATAGTCGCCTCCTGACAACTGTATTTTTTCATTTCTCCTTTTTGTGTAGCCTTTAAAGTTTTCCTCCTGCGTCGGGACCTGATTCAGCAGGTGGACCGGACCCGCTTCCATATGGAACCGGGATAATGCAATTTAGGCGGATGCCCAACGGCATCCGCCCTTTTTATCTCATTCAAAGGAGGTCTGCCTATGGATTCTACTCCCGGCAGCAAGATGGACCTATATGCGAGAGCTGCTGCCACCCTTTACGGAATTATTAGCTTTGACAACTTCTGCAAAATCCTGGACGTTTACTATGGGGAAGGAACGCTCTCCAGGAAACGAATCATGGCCTATTTCTGGACCTCGGATAATGATGACCCTATTTACTACATCCAGGACGAGCTGATCGTACACGCCTCCATCTTTCCCGACGAGATCGCCAGTACCTTGTCGGATATTCAACGTTCTAAGCTTGCCCCGGCATCACGATGTTATAGGGTTCTGCCGCAAAAGGAATTTTTGCGGTACGCTAATCCTTTCTTCTACGAGGATACCTGCGGAACGAGGCAGATGGAAGAGTACCTCACCGATAATCTGGGCATCTCGCAGAAAGATGCGGAGGAGATCGTAGCGGAGATGGTCTTTGTCTGCCGTTGCGGCGCCAGTCCCACCCTTGTCCAGGATGCCCTCACCCGGCGGGGCCTCCCTTTTGGCCGGGAATGTTATCTCGACCTCATCACCATCGCATGCGAGATGGAGCCGGAGATCAGGCGTTGGGAGGGGCTTGGGTACACCGGAAATGAAGTTGGATGACAGCAAACGGAAAAGGACGAGACCGCTCTGCCATGATGACAGGGCGGCCTCGTCTTTTTGCCCTTACTACCTTAAAGATAGCCTAAGAAAGCCAAAAATCTCCAGCATCCGCAGGGACATCCGTCTGCTCGCTCAAGGGCAGGATACCATCATCCCGTAAAAGCGCGTAGAGAAAAGCGCGCCCCTTCTGCGTCCAACGGAGGTACTGCCTGCAATGGGCGGTGCTGTACAAAATCGTCTCAGGATGTACATACCCCTTGCCGGCATGACGCTGATACAGCACCCAAGTCCCGCCGCATGGATACTGTACACCCTTCTCATAAAGATAGTGGTTCATTGCCTGGGCGGACCAACCGTAGTCTTTGGCAACCACGGTAATCGGGACAGCATGAGTGCTTTGAAGTACTGCGTCACAATACCTGGCCTTTGCTTCCCACTCGCGGAGCAGCGCGGCCTGCGCCTTGTTCTGGATGCGCAGATCCTGAATCCGCTGGTCCCGCTCCGCAAGGATATTCTGCGCGACTTCCCATGAGGCATACGACAACTCGTCTTCGCCCATAGTGTCCTGTCCCGCAATGTATCCGCCATTCCGGCGAATGGAGGGGAGCACATCGAACGTAATCCAATGCCGGAAAAATTCTGCCTCAGGCTTGTCAGACGTGAACAGCAGATGATAGAGGCCGGGTTCATTGATCAGCAGGAGCTTCTGTGCTCCTCCGCGCTGCCTGGAATGACTATTACTCAGAGTAAGAGTCATTTTTTCATCATCATCCAGCCTGACCGCAGCCCTGGATGGATTCCCGAGATCAATCAAGTTGCAAACATCTGTCAAAGCCCACCAGTGATCGTTGTTGATGTAAAATACCCGCACCGGCTTGCCGCCGTAATAGAATACAAACTCATGCCCTTCCAGGTATTGACCGTAAGGGATTCTTTCGAGACACATAGCAAGTGTCCTCCTTAATCGTTAAATCTGGACCTGTAAGGCCCTGTATATCATACTGATTTCCGCACAGAACTATCAGAGGACGGATTTTTCCCAAAATATAGGGAAATCGCCATCAAATCCAACGAAGCTGTCAGATCTGATAGCGACTCTTGCCGGCCTCAGGCGAGGCTTGATTCCAGCGTTATGTCTCTGTTCGGGCAGAGAGGACTTGCTGCGGACGGAGCGGGTGCCGGCAGGAACAGCGATTGCTGCTCATCCCCGCCTGCCAGCTCTTTCGAGACTGATGGTGCCGGGGAAGGAAACACAGTATGCAGGATCTGGGCCTGGAGCCGTTTGCGCAGATTGGATTCCCGCTCCTGGATTTCTACCTGAAGCCCCTTGCGCAGATCCTCTTCGTTTCCAATCAGTACCACTGACCTTTTTGCACGGGTAACAGCGGTATAGATGCCGTGCTTGCTCAGACGATTGTTGAACACTGGCATAACAACGAGTCGGCACTCGCTGCCCTGCATTTTGTGAATGGTCATGGCATACGCGAGATCCAGTTTCCCCAGCTTTGCTCGCGGATAGATAACCGTCTTCCCGGGATAGGCGACAGTCAGTGCGGCATCACTGGTATCTCCAAATTCGACAATAAAGCCGACTTCTCCGTTATATACTCCCAGCGAATAATCGTTCTCCGTGTGGATGACTTTATCATGCAGCCGGAATTCCATATCCCTGAATTGGATCTTCTCTGTGGATGGATTGAGCTTGTTTTGAAGTACTGTGTTAAGATTGGCTGTTCCGAGATCACCGTAATGAATGGGCGTCAGGACTGCGATTGATTCTAACGGAACATGATCGTTATTGACTGCTGTTTCAACAATCGTTTGAATGGTTTCCAGGATGCTGCGGGGATCGTTTTTTCCCAAGAAGTAGAAGTCTTCTCCGGGCTTTTGGGGATTGGCAAAGCGGAGTTTTTTCTTCGCATCTGCCGGAGCGATGATGCTGTGGGCGTTCTCAATAATTCGGCTGGATTTCTCCTGCACATCCTGACGGAATACACGGGTCAAGGTCACAACTGGAAAAATCTTTACATCAATCATATCCCGCAGCACGAGGCCGGGGCCTACGCTTGGGAGTTGGTTGTGATCGCCCAGGATGATAACGCGGGTTTTTGATGACGCCGCCATAAAGAGATATTGGCAAATCTGCATGTCTACCATTGAAAATTCATCGACAATCAAATAGTCGCAGGTAAGAGCTTTGGGGGTCGCATAATCCTTTGTATAACTCTTCAGCTCCAACATGCTATGAATTGTAGCGGATTCCCCTCCAGTCACCTCACCAATCCGCACAGAAGCACGCCCAGTGGGCGCACAGAGCTTTACTGCGGCGAAGGGACAGAGAGTGGAGATGGCATCCACGATCACTTTGATCGTATGGGTCTTGCCCGTCCCAGGTCCACCGGAGATGATGGTGATTGGCGATGTAAGTGCGGTCAAAACCGCTTCCTGCTGCTCTGGCGCCAGTGAGTATCCACACTGGGAAAAATACGCCTCTACATCAGCTGCCGAGACAACAATCCTCTTCTCCCCAAGCCACACCCGTTCGATACTCGCTGCGGCAGTCCGCTCATCCTCATAGGTGGTGCGGAGGTAGATCTCTTTGCAGCCCAAAGCTGTCTCGATTACGATGTAGCCATGTTTCTGCAGACATCCAACCGATTCAGCTATGGTTTCATCCATAAAAGGCAGCCTGTCTGTGTGAAGAAATGCCAGCAGTTTTTCCTTTAGATTGTCCTTGCGGACAAACAAGTTTCCGCGTTTGTCAAGTTCAGTCCGCAGCATAGCATATATGGCAAAACGGCACCGCTTTGGATCGTCCGGCACATGGCCTTGTTTGAGATATAACCTGTCCGCTGTCTGGAAATCATATATTTCTTCTGCATAAGGCAAATATGGATTGCTCTGCAGGATCCGGGATGCTGCCACATTATATTTCTGGAAAAGGGGATATGCGAGCCGGCAGTCCACACCACTCGTCTGGAGAATTATAATGACCTTTTCATACTCCTCCATTTCATTCAGAATCCTCCGGAGTTCTTCGGAATTTTCAGGAAGAAGTCCCGCAAACTCAAAGGCATTTGGATCGTTTTGGATCACCTGGAGTGTGTCCAGACCATGCTTTTCTACGATCTGCTCCAGGCGATCCTGTGTCATTCCGGGTATGTACTTTCGCAGAAATCTTTCGATTTGAACCAGTGAAACGGGGCTTTTCCGGATCGCTGAATGGATTCTAAACCATGTGCCAACTTTTTTGCTGTAAACAGCCTCGACCTCGCACTCGAAAATATCGCCCACCAGAGCGATTGGCAATTCCCCTACATACCGCCCCCTCTTTCTGCGGGTATATGGCCCGCTTTTCTTTCTCCTGCGCTTGTTTTCTGTCAGGTGGGTAGCATCCAGTACAAAGTTACCGCTTTCTTTAACATATTGAGCCTTGTCAACTTCAATTAGCCTTGTCTCCATTTTATCTTCACCTTTTTGCATCCTGTTTTGTTACCCCGGTTTCTGCAAACCTTCCGGCATCCCAACCATGGAATACTCCACAGTCTCCCGCAGAAAATCGTTATAGTTTTCCGGGAATTCTTCTCCTCCACGATAGTTCCAGTCAATGATATCCATCTCCAGCAGCCTGTCCAATGCCTCCGTAAAGGGACGGATGACGGCTTGCCGGTAGTTCCTGTTCCGTGTCCGTACTTCCTCCGGCGTGGGGAGACTGCGGCAATACCGCAAAAGCCTTCTTACGCTGTAGGACTGGTCCGTTCCACGCCGCTGATTATTGATGATACTGCTGTGCAGGGCCATGGAGCGTCCCAGACTGTAAGAGAGCGGATATCTGCCGCTCAGCTGCATCAGCTTCAGCGGATACCACATATAGGGACACTTTTGGAGCAGATGCGTTGCCATCCGCTGCGAGAAGTCAACTATGATCTGCCCATTCCGGACACACCCGGTATCCAAAATGCGGACTGCTCCGCCATCATCCCACCCGATCTGCGTTGCGCAGAGGAGCCGCAGGTCATTCTGAACTTCCTTTTGCGAATCCTTCCGCTTAGAGGCGGTGATCTCAGCCTCATAACCGCAGCAGCGTATGTACTGTTCCAAGGGCAGGGTCAGCTGCGTACAGAGTGGTGTCATATATCCGCCCCTACTGTCCGGTGGACGGTTTGCCCCGTCCAACTGCCAGATCAGGAAATCCAGCAACCGGTAGGTGTTCAGCCGATAACTGCCTTTAGAATGGGCAGTTACTTCCTCATAATCATCAATATAGATACATTCTTCACCTTGCGTGATCTTGAACGTCCCCTTTTCCAGCTCATCCAGCTTCAGCGGAGCATCCGCTTTCCGTGGACGTCCCGGCCCCCTCTTCACACTTCCTGCCGGCCCCTCCGGAGAATTGACTTCCCGTGGAAGAGGGAGAAGCGTGTAGAGACTGGTTATTTTGGAGTCCTGCCGCAGCTTGATATAATCCGTTGGCAAAAAGAGATCGTCCGATGCTGAATGATCCATGTGGGCGTAATTCATGTCGATCCACCTCCTATAAAACGAGTTGTTGGCCGGGGAGCAAGAGATATATACTGCACGCCGAGAAAATTCACTGTCTTGCAATTGCCCCAGGAGCAGTTCCCCAGATGGATCATCCAACCAGGGAACTGCTTGCAGTCATCAGGCGTTCTGGAGCAGCGCCTCAATCAGTACTGTAGCGAGAGCGAATATCCAAGATGCCCATAGCTTCTGCCATCATCAATCGATCGTGCGGAGGCACATCTGTAGTACCATTCATCCAATCTTCCATTGTATTCCAGGGGATACAAAAACGAGTGGCGCATAGGGACGGCGTGAGTTTGAGCAAGGAAAGGAACTCGGCGAAGGGGAGCCTTGCAACCTCCCACAGTGTGTGCATCTGGTCGAATACGTCCATGTCAACGCTTCTGTTCTCGTCTTCAGGGTCTACAAAAGGTACGGACGTCGCGATGTCTGACGCAAAAGCATCCGCTTCTCTATAACAGGAGGTTTCGCCGTAGTACATGTTGATATATGTATCTGCGTGAATACCATTGTAAGTATGGGGCCCATCGTGGCAGGGCCAATCCACCGCGTTTTTCCAAAGCTTGGAGATTTCATTCGGATTTTTGTTCGACATAAATTATGTCTCCTTTCTGTTTTGTAATAAAGTATATCCGAGCTTGCACTTCGATAACTCTCTGTAGAATTCCGTCCGGTGATAGATAATATGCAGTCAGGTCGAAAAATATCGAAGATTTTAGGAAAAATTTTTGCAATTTTTTTAATTTCAATCTGCCGTTTTTTAGATGTTCTACAGCAGAAACAGGCTCAGTTTTCTCTCCGGACAAAAATCTCCCGCAGAAGGCTATCAAGCAAATACCTTCTGCGGGAGATTTAGAATATGATTTATTTCGAACGAGGTATCAAACGGCACATCTCCGCCTAAGCTGCCCCTCTGTATCAGCGGCAGTAGCATCAATCAGAATGCCAGACATATGTGAGCTTAAAGCAATGTCAGCATAAAGGCAGAAAAGGGCGCCTCCAGGAAATCATCCCAGAGACGCCCTTGCTTTCTTTTTCAATTAAGGCTATTTGTTAAACGCCTCCATGATTTTACGCACAGCATACGGCCTTGCGATTTTCAGCAGAATATCGCTGATATAGATATTCCCGTTGTTGGGAGGCGTAGTCCACATCGCCGGATAGATAATGATTTCTTTCTTCCTCGCTTGGCTGGAAACAAATATCCCTGCAGGCTCAAAGCTGATCGTATACCCGGATGAATCTAAAATGTTGCGCAGAGGGGCGATAAAGCTTTCCTGCATTTTAAGAGGAATACTTCCCGCAAGTGATCCCCGTGTTCCCCATCTGAGCAGATCCAACGCCGCAAAGCGATCCAAATTACCATGCATGAACTGGTTTCTGTAGTGCTTCAAACAGTTGTGGCAGGCAGATTCACAGTCACAGCGTTCCAATAGCTTCTCTGTTCGGTCCAATAGTGTATTGATTTCCGATGCGACGCTGACCGCGTACCCAGCTCCACTGGACAAATTATCGTACAGATAGATGTCCACAAAGACACCCGATGGATTTCTCCGCACACGATGTCCCGTAATCAGTTCAGAAAATTCCACATTTAACTCTTTGCAGGCAGCCAGACGCAACGCCTCAGAAAGAGACTGCGCGGCGCGGTTCAGCCATAGCGTGTCTCCTTTGCTCACGTTAATTTTCTCCTTGTCCAAAGCAAACTCCAACACCAGCATATCTGTCACGAAATCGTAGCCCAGATCCACATTGATGGTGCTGATATGCTTACAGGGTGGAGCATACTTGGAACGGTAGGGCCGCCCAATCAGTCTCTTGCTCCGCGGCTCGATCAATGCGCTGGAATCCTCGCCCGGCATAGCGGCACCACAGTCCTGACATACCGCGAAACCGTGATCGGACAGTCCACGGTTGACCATGATGATCCTTTGGTTCGCGCGGGAGGCCATTCGGATATGGGCACACTGCGGGACCTGTTTCATATTGTCTGAGGCGGGCAGCGTGGAATAGAATGGCGGCTGTGCGTAGGAGTATGCCTCAGAGAGCTGCGCGTCCTGGATAGCCCGTGCGTTCTTTGGCGCAAAGCCCCATGGCCGTAACATTTGCCGCCGGAGCTTTAAGCCGGTGTTTCCGCAGAACGGGCAGTCGTTGATCTGCTTATCCTGCAAACCAAACCATTCGCATTCCGGGCAGTATAGGATGCCCTTCAAATAATTGGGATCCTCCACAAAAGGACGGGCCGGTTTGAATCCCTGCCCCTTTCTGCGCTCGCTTCCGGGGTAATACAGACCACCAATCTGATAAGTCTGTTTGTCCACCACGATGGAACGCCCAGGGGTATATTCACTGATTGCCACATCCAGGCCGCGCTCGACCTGGTACTCGATTTTTCCGCTGGAATCGCCTGCAGCAGAAATATATGTACTGACCACATTTTTCGGGAAAGAGTAGGTTGGGACAACACCGTCCTCATACAGTGCGTCCAGCAGAGATTTGGCATTCTCCGCAAGCCCGTCCTCCCTCACGCCGAACAGCTCCGGGTGCCGGTCACGTTTCTCCTTCATTTGGTTCAGCGCGGCCATCAGTTCATCTTGAAACGCGGGCAGGTCAATCTGAGTGCCTGCCGGAAGCAGTGCGCTTGCTGCCGGCGGAATGTATGCGCGGACATACCGCTCGAATTCCTCAATGTATTCATCCAGAAACGTGGCGGCCGGCAGAGCATCCAGGCTGACCGGTTTGTTGGCTACGGTTTGCTGCTTCCTTTTCAGAAATTCCTGAAACACGACCATTGCCAAATGCCGCTGTAACAGCTTTTCGCTGTGGATGTCGATCCACGGCCTGCGGGGATCGCCTCGGAACATAGGAACCGGATCGCGGAAGTAGAGCGTATCATGAGGTCCATCCTCACAGAAGGTTACAATAGTAGAAAGACTGGAGCCTCTGCGCCCGGCACGTCCGGCGCGTTGCTGGTAGTTTTCCCGCATGGGCGGTACGTTTCGCAGACCAACCGCCACCAGGGAGCCAATATCGATCCCCACTTCCATCGTAGTCGTACAACTCAGAATATCGACCGGGGCCTCGTTTTCTTCGGCTTGGACCAAGTCCTGAAAACGCAGCTCATAATTTTCAGTCTTGGACCAGTAGTCGTCCCGCTGGTCCTTGTGGGAGAGCTGGGCTGTGTGTTCCTCCGTATCAATGACTCTGATTTTCTTTCCGGACATCGCATCCTCGACCGGTTTGCGCCAGAAATGCAGCGAGTCATATTCATCCGCAGTCATGGGGTGAATCCTGGTGCTGGGGCAGTTGGGACACTTCCCGTTCAGCAGATACGGGGTGATCTCGGAACATTGCTCACAGTGATACCATGTGTGGTTCGGGTCAAAGCGCGGCCGAATCCGGGAAACATCCACATAGAGCTTTCCGTTGTCAGGCTGAGCGGAATCCAGGAAGTTATCCTTCAATATCCTCTGCCAAGTTTCCATCATAGGGGACTTCTTGGCCCAACCCATGGATTTGCGGATATTTTCTGAAAAGCCCCAATCCTTATCCAGGCCATACCCGCCATAAGCAGGCCGGACTTCCTCACGAACGGTATCCTGAATCGTGTGCCCGAGGGCGGCCGCACTGTCGCAAATGGATATGATCCAGGCGTTGAACAACTCCATAAATTCTGCATCCGAAACCGTGATTCCCGCATCATCCAGGTCGTCAACTGCCGTGTTCAGGGCAGTTTCTGTTGGCTCAATCCAGCTGACTGCGGAGTCATACAGCGTATTGTACCCTCCGCAGAACAGGCGAAGCAACGCCTCCTGCATCTGTTCCGGCGCATTGGAGATCATGAAGCGGGGCGTGTAATCCCGGCCCCGGCGTACACTGCGGTCAAACTCCTTCCGAGCAGTCGCGCTGTCCTCCAGCAGCTTGCCCCGGGATGGTTCATGAAAGATTTGCAGCCCTTGGCGGGCGGCGGCGAGGCAGAAGTAATCGTAGAGGACATCCATAGACGCGCCCTTGCCGGCTTGCTCCATCTCATGAATCGCCAGCGCAAACAGTTGACGCACCGCTGTGTCGTCGGAAGCTTTGGACATATCCCGCGCCAGTCTGGCGGCTCTCTGCCGGCTGTCCGAGAACAACAGCACCTTGCGCCCCTCGTTGGGCAAATGGATCGGGTCATGATCCTTTCCGGGAATCGGCGGTTGAGCCTGGAACTGGGCCTTGATCAGATTGAAAAAGGACTGGTTTCCCTTGACGCTGAAAGAGGTCAGCTGGGATTTGGAAAACTGGCGCTGACAATGGGGGCAGCTGGTCCATGTCATGATTTGTGGATATCCTCTGACGCGGGCGTCTGAATAGTATAGCTTCCGAATCCCCGGTTTTCCTGCCTGGGAGTCATCGTCCATATAGAGAAACCCGCTCTGCGTGTCCAAGTAGCAGGGTTTCCCCTGTTTGTTCGTTACTCTATCACCCTTTGCCGGAAGGAACAGGTGAATCTCCCGCATCAACTGATGCACTACCTGGCCCGGATAGTGCCAGAGATAGACCGGCGCGTTATCCTTTCCTGATATAATGTACCCCTTAAAGAACAGCGCGCCGCAGCGCCGGTCATTATATAGCTCATAAACGCTGGCCCCGCAGTGGGGACAGACAAGCTTGCTGTCCGACAGAAAGATCTCTCCCAAGGTCAGTGTCCCGTCCGTATGTCCGTGGGGACATTCCTCGTTGGTGCAGGCGTAGACACCTTTAATGCCCCTGAACAGCATATGCATCCGGGCAGGGAACAGCACATTGCCCTTTGCGTTTCGCGCCAACGGAATGATTGCCAGCAAAACGCTGACCGCTGTCAGGGCATCCTCCTCTGTGGAGCCTGGGAAGATGCTTTTTGCCAACTCCGCCAGAGAAACTGCGGAGCCACGGCACTGGCGGATCATTTCATAAAACGGGCGGTAAAAGATAAGATGACTGTACATCCAGGCATAGGCATCCTCCGCGCTCGGGAATGGAGCGGCGCTGTCCGGAAGCCCTGTCCAGAATTGATTCAGCGCCGTCAGACGGTTCTGCTCGGCCTCCTCAAATTCAGCCGCAGTACAGGCCAGGAAGCGATCGATAGAAATATCGTATTTCATCTTCCCGGTAACCACTTCCTGCTTCCCTGTGATGAAACAAAAATTGTCCGCACTGTCCGCCGCTGTCAAATCCATCGCAAATTTCTCAACGGCATCCGAATCACCCCTGCCGCTGTTCGGCATACTGGCTGTGGTCAGGATGAACTGCACCCTCTGCCGTGAGATCCCCAGATGGTGAAACAGGCGTCGGATCAGCAGGGCAACTTCGCCGCCGGCAGAGCCTTTATACATATGGGCCTCATCAATCACGAACAGCAGCTTGTTGGATGGGTTGCTGTCCAACCACGCCTTTGTACCCGCCCAAATCGGGGCCTCACGGGGGCGGAACAGCATATATTCCAGCATAGAGTAGTTCGTAATCAGGATGTCAGGACAGACTTCCTGCATCTCAAACCGGGTAATCAGCTCAGCATCCTCCGGGTCAGGAACATGGCGGCTTTCGTGAAGTCCCTGCAAAAACGCATTCATATCCGCTTTGGCGGGTATCTTGCCCTCTTTGATCAGCTCGTCAAAATGGTCCTGCTCAGCAGGTGTCTTGGGGAAGGACATCCGCGCCAAAGTCTTTTCCAATAGCCGGTCCTGATCTTTTTTCGGCATAGGTCCCGGATAGGGGGTACGCCCCGTATACATACCGAACTGCGGACGCCGGGCATTCTCCCCGCAGACATCTCGGAAAGCCCGGATAAATTGGCCCTGGGTGTCCCCAATCAAACGCCGGAGGCGGCTCACCTGATCGGAAACCAGCGCGTTCATGGGATACATGACGATCGTCCGCACGCCCCGTATCTTCCATGTCTCGGGAGAATCATGGGCCTCCGTTGTCAGCTTTCCCAGCATGGGCCACATAAAGCACTCCGTCTTACCGGAGCCAGTCCCTGTGGACACAAACACATCCCGTCCATCAGCGGCAGTTTGCAGCGCATCGGTCTGATGGACAAACGGCGTGGGATGCACCCCCAGCCCTGCCTTGGAAAGCTGCAAAAAGAACGATTTCTGCCAATCGGGCAGCTTGAGGCCCTGGATACCATTCGCGCTGCTCTCATAAACGGGGGACGACTCGATGTAGGGCTTCTGATACAGAAGGCCCTCATCATCCAGGCGGTCTTCAACGGCGGAGAGCAGCAGGGGCGATCTCCCGAAATACTGCGCCTTGATATAGTCCTCCAATTCTGACCGCAGCTGCTTGTGAATCGAGTTTGCTCCATTGGACATTGACGTCACTCCTCTGTGAATGGATAGCCGGTTTGCTCCAATACGGCCTTCACGGCCTGGAATACCGGCAGGCTGAAAGTTCGCTTAAAGTTGCTGGTTACTGTGTGAAAGGACTGAGGCCAGCTGTACAATTTGACCCAGTACAATTCAGCGGGTGGCAAGGGATACCGCATCTGAACCTCGACGATAGAGCCGTCTATGTGATATCTGATTTTCGGCAGGCAAGAGTAGGACGCCATGCAGGCGTTAGTTACAAGCCAGTGGGCGATATCAGGGTAGAATGGGTCATTGACCAGCCAGTGGGGAAGTTGACAGCCCAGAAGCTGTCCGTTCCGCAGCTGGTATAGATAATAGATGTATCCGCCCGGCTGCCCGGATCTTGCTATGGAGATAATTCCGCCATCCCCCGGCGCGTTGCTCCATCGGCAGGAAGCAGGTAAGAAATAGAGCATGCTTGCATCACTATGCAGCGGCTGCCAGATGCTTTGGGCAAGCAAATCGTTCCAGAATATGGAAAGCTGATTCTCTTGCATTCCATACATTTCCTGCACAGAAGGGTATACTTGTATTCCGTTTGTATGACGGTTTTCCGGCAGATAGCATCCCAGCCCGCTCATAAATTGCCCCCGGTCAAGAGCCATTCCCCGCTCGAACTGTACGTCACCCTGACAGGCGGCGCTAGGGGCAGCAGGGGAGATTTGATAGGGGGTGTGGTACATATACCCTGTCTTCAGGTAAACATCGTAAATCTCCCCGTATAATTCAGCACTTTCAGGCGGAAATGTGGAGCGAATTTCCGGGTAGAGATGCAAATATGTATCCAGCAAAGTACTGATTCTCCGCTTGAAGTGGGTAACAGAGATGGACTGGTCCTCCGGCAGCTCCTCGTTCTCCTCCAAATGGTCATTTAGACTGGCGTAGGCCATTCGGCCCAAAAGGCTGTAGATAATTCTTGCTTTCCAACGCTCTCCGGATTCAGTTTTGCCCTGCTCAATATGAAATTCCCGGGCAATCTCCGCCAGCAGACCATTATATTTCTTCATTCGGACTCACCTAAAAACGCACGGACGAGTTCTCTGGCCTCTCTCGAAAGCGCGCCCTGCATTTCCTCCCATAGGTTCGCTGCCCTTCCCGTGACGTAGGCATAGGGAAACAAATCAAACAGCAGGTCTGTTTTCGAGTTGTTACCGTGTAAGAGCGTCCTCATATCCGTCCTGACTTGCCTTAGGCGATGGCTGATGAGAGGGCTAAGCATGAGTTGATTGCTAAACGGCAGCTTCCTTTCTGGTTCCTCGCTGGCATAGTGCTGGAATCCTTCACGCATATACCCGCCTTTGAATCCTCTGGCAGCGGGCTTGTCCACAACCAACTCAGTCAACACGGGAAGCACGTAATTGTATAAGCTGCGCGGCTCAATCAGCAGATCCTCCGCGAAAGGATGCGCCACAATCAATAATTTGCCCTGCATAGCAGAAAGCTCCGCGATATGGCTGACCCAACCGGCACTGAGGGCATCCATGGCAACAGTGATCAGACCGCTGCTGCCGATACACTCATCAACCGCGCTCTGGGAAAACACGCCGCCACAGTACAATACAGAGGCTGTCTCGCCGGACACTGCCGCTGAAAGGGCATCCGCAATATCACGACTATTCGGTCCTGCCAACAGCAGCGGGATACGGGCATGGTAAGCGGCGTACAGATAGGCGGCAAACGCGAGGGAATACTCTGAAGAAACACCGGCCTCTTCAAGTTCTATCATAATGGTATCCAGCAGATCCTCCCAGGTTTCGTTTTCCACAAGTGTTTTGCTATTGAGTGGAATCCCGGGCTGAAACAGGTAATGCTCCTCAGGCGAATACGTGGAGTGCGCTGTGATGCTTGGCTGGCTGAACGCCATTTCGCAGATGAAATCCGCCGCGCTCTTTTTGGCTGCGTCAATGCGCTGTGCCACTTTCTCCTCAACATCTGACGCCAACTGCTCCTTTTCGGCGAGTTCGGCTGTTATACGCTCCAAGCGAGTTTGAAGTTGCTTTTGCTGCCAAGCTAATTGTTCGTATTGTTCCCGCTGGACTTGCGTGTCCTTAGAGACACGGGAAAACTCTGCTTCAGCTTCCCTGATCTGCTGGGAATGCTTCCTTCGCCATTCCTCCTCAATCAGCCCCTGGCATCTTTCCAGAAAAGCAGGGCTGCGCTCCAGGGCCAGCAGGAGGACATCACTCTCTATATCTTCTTGCCGTAAGTAGGTTTCGGCCTGCTGGATGAAGCTGTCCACATAGCTCCTTGCCTCATCAGCAGAGCAAGCGCAGGTGTCTGCAATTTCCTGATAAATGCCCTCTGCCGGCATTTCCCGCAGCAGGTCTTGGAATTTTTGCGTATCCTTTCGTGAAAACCATGTCTTCATTCTGGACCACGGCACGCGCCGCAGAACCGCATCTTTTACTGCTTGAAATGGATCAATAATTGGAAACACTGCACGCGGTACGCCAAGGCTAATGCGGTAGTAAAACCACGAGCGACCGAACTTGACAATTTCCTGGTCCGAAAACTCGTACAGAGGAAGTTTTGCTACCGTGGGTTTGAGTATGGTCCTTCCGTTTTGAAAGGAAAAGTCCTGAGTGCGGCAAAGAAATCCGGTATATTTCCCATCCACCGGAAAAGCGAAAAGTGCTCGTTCTCCCTGTGGCCCGTTTTCGATTCCTTGTGTCAGACGCTCTTTCAAGTCATCTGTGGAATCGCAGTCTGGGACTATAATAATTTCGGTGGGGACTTGCCCGGCTTGAAATTCGGACACGATGTAATCCAGTTTCTCCGGGTTGAAATTAGGCTCAGTCCTCCAGCGCCATATACCGATGAAATTTGTCGGTTTGTAGGACTTTGTAAACAGCTTTTCGCGGTTGGGCGCATCCGCTTGCCGTTGAAGACAAATCGTACCATCCACTATATCCGCCAGCCTGAAAAGCTCAAAGCTGTTTCCGCTCTGTCCCCCTGCCCTACAGAGGGATATATACGGATAGGTGTTGTCCATGGTACTCTCTGTCGGAAGGTCTGCAAGATCAATCAGCTCTTGAAGAACTGATAACTCCTGCTCCTTCTTTTCATATGCTGCCTGGACAGCGTGTAGTTTTTCCTGGAGCCCAGCGCATTGCGCCGTCAGTGATTCTATCTCCCGCGAGTGCATTTCCCGCTCTAACTCAGTATTTTGCTCCAGCGCAGTCAGCTTTTCCATCAGTGCCGCAGTTGTATCTGCGCCCGGCGTTTGCTTCATTTCCTCGTATGTCTCTACGGACTTGCGTCTTGCTGAAATCTCTTTTATGGCGCTCTCCAGCAGTCTGGCATACTCAGCAGGACAATTCTCCATTGAGAGCTTTAGATAAAGCGCGATATGATCGTGAAAATCACTCTCCGGCAGAGCCCGGAGCAATGCGGTCTGGTCATCATCTCCGGCATCTGTGAATTTGGAAAGCTCCTTTTGCACGATGCCAAGGAGTAACCGAATACCATTGTTCAGAACGTCTGACAGGAACGGATCGTCACGGTGGCTGGCCACAAGCTTTCCTACGGTGTCAGGAAGAACCTTTTCGGGCCTATGGCCGGGGCAGAGCTTGTGGAATTTCTGCGTGTTGCTTTTGAAAGCATCTCGGAAATATTTAATAGGGATCATCCCACAAACGGTTTTTACTTCCTCGTCAGTCAGCTTAGAAATATGATCCAAGAATATCCCTCCCAGCAATTATTTTGCCGCTTCCCGCTCTATAAAGCATCGGAGTTCTTTGTAAGCTCTTTCCGGCATTCTTCCCTCTCTGATTCTTGCATATAGCCATTGTTTGACCCGTGGGTATGCTTCCAACCGTTCAGCAATCGCTCCCCATACGTGGGGAACCGCTATCTGTGGTCCGGCACTGCTTTGCAGTTTTTGCAGGAGAAGGGATTCTTCCTGATCGGGTAACGGCAGCTGCTTCTGAAACTGTATGGACCAAACGCAGTCCAGGCCCTGAAAGACTTGAACCTCACAGCCGAATTGAATGGGACCGATCTCACTTAACGTCTCCGCTCTTATCCGACGTTTTTCGACAATACGGCCAGACTTTTTGACAGCAATGCTCCCATCGTAAGGGGCCTGTATGCGCAGAACGCCCTTTAAAGGCAGATTGCCATCAATCTCTGGCTCAATAGTTCTGCCCTCAATGTCGGTAACCAAAACAGTGGGTGTGCTTGTAATCTGATCCAGCGGTTCTCTCCAGACATAGCTGTATCGCAGCATTTTGGTCCGGCCCACAGACACCAACTGCTGACGGTTATTGCAGGCAATGCGCTCAACGGTCCCGTCCTCTGCCGGATACCCAACAGTGTGCATTGGACTGGGAAAGCACTTAGTGTGGTTGACATTTCCGGACACATAGAAGAACATCTCCGAACGGTTATGGCGAATCACATAGGGACTCTTTGTATAGATGGGCCAAACCGGCTGAAGGGAAATTGGCTGGTCAGTCAGCCGGCAGTGGAAGTCCAGAAAAAACTTCGCAGCGCTCTCGTCAAAATCGTTGGCCATAACTTCATACAGGTGCCAATACCGGCCTGAAATGTATTTCGATAAAACCTGTTTCAGGCGGATGGAAGCACTCGGGGAAAATGCGCTGCCTGCCCGGAGCAGGTGGTAGGTCTTTCCCAACCGGACATCTGCGTCATATGGGAGCTTTTTGCGAGTGGATGCGTCGAAGAGCGTACCCTTTGGGTCAATTCCCTGAACGCGGTCCGGCCAATAAGAAAATGCAGGAATGCTTCGGTCATCAAGCTCAATCTCGTATTCCGGATAAGGCTCATTCCCTATTGATACGTATACAATCTCATTTTCCCGCAATCGCTCCCGCAGAATATAGGTAAAGCTACGTCCGAACTCCTGAACTGGGCAAATTCTGATCTTTTGATCCTTTAATAACTCCAGTGTGGAGCGTGGCAGACTCAATAGCCCAATCTCCAGCGACAGATTGGATGGGTTAATTCGGATGGGAAAGCTGTGAGTCCTTTCGAGAAAGTCAATACTCTGTTCTGAACCGAATGTGCGCTCCGGACATGACTTGTCCGCCTCGCGGGAACGGTGCCTAAAATGACGAATCTTCTTTCCTTCTTTGGTCAAGCTGACGTACTGCCCGCACAGCTCACACATAAATAGGCCACCGTGGGCCGAAACCGTTTCCGGAAAAATCTCCGCCGCTTCTTCCGGTGTGACTCGTTTCCAGCTGTGCTTATAGAACATACAGACATGGGTGAGTGACGGCATACACGCATCTCCTGACTACTAAAGCTCGAAATTTTGGATCTTTTAGGGTATTATACCATTTCTTCTGCCAGCAATCAACTGCTTGAGGTTACAGCAGGACAAACATCTGACTTTCTATGTTGATCTCCCAATTTTTAAAAAATTTTGAATTTACTATTGCAAAAGGCCGCAGTTTCTGTTATACTATAAATAATATAAAGGAACCGTTGAGTTGTCTACCTTTGCAGAGTCGTATAGAGTTAATTTCAAGACAGATCAGGATGCTATGGATTGCAGGGATTACTATCTTTAGAGATAGTATATCCTGCAGTCTATGTATCATGATTTGTCTGTTTTTTTGCCCCTACAACTCTGCACCTTGACAATTTAACCAGAGACAATTTGTCCTCCACACAACCATGCGGGGCTGGGACCGCATAGAGTTTCCCAGCAGCAGACCTCGGATGCTGATGCGCGAATGGGGCAGCAACGCGACACTCCCCACAAAATTACCTTCAAGGAGGCGTCTTTTTCATGAAGAAGCAATTCGTTCTTAAAAGTATCCCATTCTACTAGATATACCACTTTAATCTATACATTCTATACCGCAAAATACCTGGTACGGATTGTCTCTGACGACAAGTGATTGCCGATATACTGCACACCGAAAGAACTTGCAGTAGCGGTGACTACTGTATTATACCAAGGAATACGCGGAAAATAATCATTGGTTTCTCCCTCAATTTTGAGGATTTTGCTGCAAGATGGAAAGCAAAAGGCGGAGAAAAGTCAATCCGAAAGTTCTGCCGGTCGATCTGTGCAGAGCAACTTGATGCCAGCAGGTGTGCCGCCCGGCTGCGCATTAGAGGCTCAATGTGCAAGACTGGAAATGCCCGGATATACACAGCAAGTGCAACAATATACACCAACTTTACCACAGAAGAACGAGAAAGTCTAGTGCGACATCAAGTGGCAGGGCTCAAACAAAGTATGATCCTGCGTCTGAAGCGTTCGCGGTCCAGTATCTCACGAGAATTGCGCAGGGATGGAGAGGCGGACGGGAGATATAGTGGCTTTTCTGCAGAGGAAAAGTATCGCCAGTGCCGGCAACGGTGTTTACACAAAAGGCTTCCGGACGATCCCAAGCGAAACAAGCTCGTTACAGAAAAGCTACGGGAATACTGGTTGTCTGAGCAGATTGCTGGGTGGCTGAAGGTATCGGGGCCCGAGCTGCGGGTCAGCTCATCTAACGTGCCGTACATGCGGGACAGCTGGAGATTTCAAAGAAGTGTCTGCGCCGTAAGGGTCGCAAGGCGGCCCCGCACGATGAGGAGACGCGGGGCGCCTGCATAGACACAAAACCCCGATACACGCTCCCAGTTCGGACATTGGGAGGGTGATACGCTACAGGGAGCGTGGGGAAAGAGTGCTGTGGCACGTTTGTAGAGAAACCGTCTCTCCGGATTCCTGGTTGCCCTGCCTTTTGCCCAACAGAATGGCTAAAGTCCTTGCCCAAGCCCAGTGTGCGGCCTTCGCTGCTTTCCTGCCCTCACTCATCCGTTCCTTCACGGTAGACAATGGGAATGAGTTCTTTGACTACAAGGATGTGGAGCAGAGGCTTGGAACCAAACAGTTTTTTGCAGACCCAGGCTGTCCAGGCCAGCGGGGGCTTAATGAGAACACGAACAGTCTGCTCAGGCAATGCTTTTCTGCTATCTCGTCTCGCCAGCTGCAAGTGCTGGTTGACTCCCTCAACGCTCGCCCACATAAGCGCCTTGGCTCTCGCTCTCCTAATGACTGTTTTTCTCGTCAGAGATTGTTGCACTTCACTTGACAAACTAGGGGAAAAAGGCGCCCGACACCAAGGGGATCGCCAATCTGGACGATTACGGCTACGGTGAGTACGATGAGGACAAGACGGCGGATGGTGAGCCGTGAAATACTTCACCGACAATCCCTTGGAACGCCAGATGATGCGTCCCCCGGCTGGCCGGGTCAAGCATGATCCGCCCCCTCCCGTTTCCAAGGGCCATCCCTGCTTTGCCTGCAAACGTTGGGGGGAGGGAAACTATGTCTTGCCCTGCTACCGGAGTGTGGAGCGGATGCTGCATAGATGAGAGCAATGTAGTGCAAGCTAAAGAGAAACTGGACGGCCCTGGGTATTTCAAGGCCGCCCAGTCATCTGGAGCTATACTAATTTTTCCAGTTCGTCCCGCAATTCTGGTATGTCCTCGCTGATAATTTCCCAGACAAGCTGAAGATTGACACCCTCATAATCGTGGACAATACGGTTGCGCAGACCGTACATCTCCCGCCAGGGAATTTGTGGATGCGCCTGGGCAAATGATGGATCCACAATGCGGCAAAGCTCCCCCAACTGACTAAGATTGAATACACAAGCCTCCACTAACTTTATGTCAGATATAAACGTGTCATAGGTATAGCCGGAACAGTATTCCACCAGCTTCATGGTGTAGCGGAGCATCTTCTGGAGGATGATATCATTTCTCATAAATCGTCACCCCGGTAGAATTGATCTCATGCTCAATTCTGGAACCTTTTTCGATATGAGATATATTCAAAATATCTACAGGCATGCCAACCGCCTGACGAACCGCTTCCATAAACCCCACGAATTTCAGTCCACGCAGCTTGCTGTCTACCATTAGATCCAGGTCACTGTTATCTGTGGCCGTACCTTTTGCCACGGAACCAAACAGGACGGCGCGTGAAATATCGTATCTATCAAAAACGGGTGAGAGGATAGTTTGGATCGCGGATACATCGTGCGTCATTTCAGCACCCCCTATCATTTTTATAGTATACATCATCGATCGCAAAAAAGAAACAGAAATTTATAATTCTGTCAGCGGCCTGGAGTACTTCAGGCCGCTGTTCCATTTTTTGAGAGTGATATACTGCTGCATCAAGCGGTCTGGGTCTGAAAAAGCTGCCCATTGTCAAAAGTCTTCAGGCAGAGAGTACGCCGCTCTGCCAACAAACAATCGGGCGTGTGTGGCCACACAGGCATTGCATTCCAGTTTTGTACCCTGGTTTTCTGGAATCAACTATTTTGCTCGATCTCAGCTTCAATCAGGGCAACGAGTTCACTTGGGCGCATATCCAGCGCATTTGCAATTTTCCAAAGCGTTTCAAAGTTAGCCTGTTTGTCCCCGTTCTCAATCATCGTCAGATGAGTGCGGCCAATTCCTGCCAAACCACTCAAAACGTCTTGGGATAGACCCTTTTTATTGCGTAGATTGCGTATCGTCCTCCCAACCGCACTATTGTCGAATTGCACCGCCTCACCCCGCTTTCTTACCACATAGTGTATGAGAAAACGAGAAAACAATAGTCTACGATAATAGACATATGTGAAATTTTTTGTTATAATGCGAAGTATCTATCTGTATGAGGAGGAGTGCAAGATGAAAGAAACAGCGTGTGCGTTTACCGGCCACCGGCCCATAAGCGTTAAAATAATAATGACAACGGGAGAAAAATATGGTATACTGGCAGCATGGAAAAGCTAACGAAAGAATGGGAAGA
>OFFH01000358.1_pt1 | contig 35999 bp, 25 predicted proteins | sample 1521341 | NCBI WGS metagenome assembly OFFH01 (sample SAMEA3504108, study PRJEB24116) | mouse gut metagenome | biome: mouse gut; feature: mouse-associated habitat; material: faeces | place: Denmark | collected 2011 | reverse complement strand
CGGCAAAATATCGTTTCGGAAGCTGATTTCTTGCATCTCTATAATAATGACGGGCTAGGATTCGAAAAGTTACAGTCGCCCACTACTTTTTTTTGAATTATTTTCTTATCCGGGTTCCTTCGTTGCCGTTAATCGCTGATGCTAAGGTAATTATCACTTCAGACACCCCGGCATTTATTGCTTCAAAAGAATTCTCCAGTTTCGGAATCATACCTCCTTGAATAACGCCATCGGCTACGTATTGTTCAAATTCCGCACGGGTAATCTGAGGAATTACACTATCGTCATCATTCTCATCACACAGTACACCTTTTTTCTCGAAACAGTACACCAATGTCACATCAAACAGGCCCGACAAGGCTTTTGCCGTCTCTCCGGCAATAGTATCCGCATTCGTATTCAGCATATTCCCTTGTCCGTCGTGTGTCAACGGAGCCATAACCGGCACCACACCTTTGTATATCAAGTCAGACAACAGAGAAGCATCCACCTTCTCCACATCGCCGACGAAACCGTAATCAACTTCTTTCACCGGACGTTTCACCGAACGTATCACGTTCATATCCGCTCCGGTCAATCCCAGCGCGTTGACACCATACGCCTGCAAACCGGCAACAATATTCTTATTCACCAAACCGCCATACACCATTGTCACTACCCTCAACGTTTCCGCATCAGTAATCCGGCGGCCATTGACCATTTTGCTTTCAATTCCCAGTTGTGCGGCTATCTTTGTAGCCGAACGGCCTCCGCCGTGCACCAGCACCTTATGTCCTTCAATAGCGGCAAAGTCGTTTAACAACTGACGAAGGGTGGCTTCCTCTTCTACGATTTTGCCACCCACCTTAATTACAGTTAGTTTTTCTCTCATTTCTATTCTAAATACGTATATCCATAAAGTCCCGAACGGTAGTTGGAAAGGAATTCTTTTCCTTCTTCCAAAGAGATTTTGCCTTCCTTTACTGATTTCGTCACCCAAGTTTCGAGCGTACGAACCAGCTTCTTCGGATTATACTGCACGTAGTCCAATACTTCCGCCACCGTTTCTCCGTCAATAATCTGTTCGATATTATATCCTTTCTCGTTCACAGAGACATGCACTGCATTCGTATCACCGAACAAGTTGTGCATATCCCCCAAAATCTCTTGATAAGCACCTACCAGGAAAACAGCTACATAATAAGGTTCTGTTTTCTTCAGGCTATGTACAGGCAGATAATGAGCTACATTACGGGTAGAGATAAAGTTCGCAATCTTACCGTCGGAGTCACAGGTAATATCCTGCAAAGTAGCCGAGCGGTCCGGTTTTTCATCCAGCCGTTGAATAGGCATAATCGGGAATATCTGGTCTATCGCCCAGGAATCCGGCAACGATTGGAACAGTGAGAAGTTACAGAAATATTTATCCGCAAGCAGCTTGGACAATCCTCGGAATTCGTCAGGCGCATGTTTCAGGCCTTCGGCAATCTGATTAATCTCACGTGTGATCGACCAGTACAGGCGTTCAATCTGTGCACGGGTTTTCAAGTCGACAATTCCGTGACTGAACAAATCCAACGCTTCCTCACGAATCTGTTGCGCATCATGCCATGCCTCCAACATTTTATTCTGATTCAACGAATCCCAAATGCCATATAATTCCTGCACCAGTTCATGTGCGTCCGGAGCGATTACTTCTTCATCATCCCATTCGGGTAAAGTGGCAGTCTCCAACACTTCAAAGATAAGCACAGAGTGGTGTGCAGTCAATGCGCGTCCGCTTTCGGTAATAATATTCGGGTGCGGGATACCATTCTTATCGCTGACATCCACCAACGTAGAAATCGAGTCATTCACATATTCCTGAATAGAATAGTTCACGCTGCCTTCGCTGTTGGACGACCGGGTTCCGTCGTAATCAACTCCCAGTCCGCCGCCGATATCCACAAATTCCACTTTGAACCCCATAGCATGAAGTTGGACATAAAACTGTGAAGCCTCACGCAAGGCGGTCTTGATGCGACGGATCTTCGTCACCTGACTACCGATATGGAAGTGAATCAGTTTCAGGCAATCTTTCAATCCCTTGCTTTCCATGAAATCGAGCGCTTCGAGCAACTCACTGGAAGTCAGCCCGAATTTGCTGGCATCGCCACCCGATTCTTCCCATTTTCCGCTACCGGAAGAAGCCAGTTTAATACGAATACCGATATTAGGTTGCACATTCAACTGCTTCGCCATTTTTGCAATCAGTTTCAGCTCATTCATCTTCTCCACAACAAGGAAGATACGTTTACCCATTTTCTGGGCAAGCAAAGCCAGTTCAATGTAACTCTCGTCTTTATAGCCGTTACATACAATCAATGAGTCAGAATCCGTATTAACAGCAATCACAGCATGCAGTTCAGGTTTAGAACCCGCCTCCAGTCCGAGATTGAATTTCTTTCCGTGGCTGATAATCTCCTCCACCACAGGGCGCATCTGGTTGACCTTAATCGGATAGATAATAAAGTTCTCCGCCTTATAACCGTATTCTTCGGCTGCCTGTTTAAAGCAGGACGACATCTTTTCAATACGATTATCCAGAATATCCGGAAAACGCACCAACGTGGGAGCCGCTACATCTCTCAGTTGTAACTCGTCGACCAACTCTTTCAAATCAACAGCTACCCCATCTCTACGCGGTGTAACAACAACATGACCTTTGTCATTAATACCAAAGTACGAGGTTCCCCAACCTGTAATGTTGTAGAGTTCCTCAGAATCTTCAATACGCCACTTTCTCATTTTTCTGTAATTCAGTGTTTTTAGTAAATAATTGGACGGCAAAAATACAGATTTATCTACATGTTGCCAATTAATTAGACATTATTTCTTTCAGTCGGTCCATATATCCGCTGTTTCCGTTACGGGCGTCATAGCGCTGTGCCAGTTCTTCAGCCTGCTGATAGAAATACCGGCGTAATTCGCTGACAGAGTAAACCCCGTCCGCGCGGTAAAGAGGGAACTCCTCCGGCAAAGCCAGATGAACCTCCGGACGCATCTCATACTTCAAGGCCTCCACCATATCACAGGAGAAACGATATTTCTTCAACGTATTGGTACGCAGGCTCCAGTCAATGCACCGTTCGGCATACTCCCAGCCGCGCTCCGGATTCGTCATTAAATAATAAGCGATAAACAGCCCCATATAGAGCAACAGATACTCGTCCTTCTCTCTTCCGGCCAACGCTTCTTCGGCACGTGTACACATATCGGCGGCAATATCCGGCTTACCCGCTTTTTGTGCATAATAAGCAAGCTTCAAGTAAGCACGCAGGTTAGCTTCATAGCAAGTCACCTGTTTGTTAATCAATGGCTGCGCCCGGCTATAAGCCTCATCAAACTTTCCCGTTTCCAGATAATAATCCAACATAAAGTTCAGTTCACAAGCCTCACACGACTGGTCGTCCATTTTCTCCGCCAGCATCTTATCAATATATTCCTTTGCCTTGTCATACTGCCTCATCCATGTGCATTCCACCGACCAGCGCTGATAATAACTCCGCAAAGAATATCCGTTCCGCAAGATACGGGTCTTATAATCCTCCCCTACCGCTTCCACCTGTTCCATTGGAATCTCCGGAATATCAAAAGTCGAAGACCATATCCATTTATACTTCCACAGCAGATCATCCTCCTTGATTACATCCTTATGATTCTCATAATCATCCAGAATCTTAGAGAACACGGCAATCTCCTCAGTGTCCGCCGAGAGAAGGTTCAGTTCATAAATGAGGTCCAGCCTCATTTCCGTTGCCCATTCCACATCTTCGTTTTCATCAGCGATGCGGATAGCCTCTTTCAACAAATTAGCTTTCTCACGGGGATGCAGGTTTTTATTCTGTGCCTGCAACAGCAGTTTTTGTATTTCAAGTGTGTATTTCATACGCTTTCTTAATTCAGGAAATTTATAAAATCATTCATTTTAGCAGTCATCAATTCACTGAGCGAGTGGTTGAAAAGTTCCATTTCCTCACTGTTCACAGGATACTTACCCTGAAGGAGTGACTGTACATATAATATATGTACCACATGCTGAAACATTTTATTATCTCCCTGTATTTGCAGTAAAGTGCGGACCATTTCATTATCCGCATTAAATGTCAGCGTCGGAGGTATCTGCCTGGTCGTATTGACAGTCCCCAACACAGCCGCTAACGGATTATTGGTACTCTTGGTCGTACTCTCTTTCTCCTCTGCCACAAATATCACCGGAATATCCGCCGGAGTAAAGTGCTTCAACCGGCAGACGCAGCCAAAACGCTTTAACAACTCGTTCGCCTTCGCCTCAAAAGCCCGGAACTCTTTTTTGGCTTCTACCTCCCCAAACTGTTCCAGTAATCTCGAAGGGGATATTTCATCCAAAGTCAGTTCCGGATTCAGGCGGGCATACTTTTTCAACAACGTTTCATCAAACGTATAAGCAGCATTAACCACCAACCATCCTTGTGCTCCGGCAATACGGCGTACCTGCCTGAAATCCTCCAGATTTCTGGTATAACAGATCACATTGTCCGCCGAACGGATACTCCCGAAGCTCCGTACCCCCTTATTCGTCTCAAAAGGAAGATAATCCATAAACAAACGAAGCAACTCATTATCTTCCGAAGCAATCGCCTTGATGTGAAAATGATGCACGTCCAGTATCTTATTAAACATAGTCCGGTTGTTCTGCACCAGTCCCCGCAAATAATCCTTGATAGCCATACCTATCTCCTTGCGGGCATCCTTCAGCAAATCATTGCTTACCAGAGACTCGCGTGAAGCGGTAGACAACAACCCATCCGCATTCACCAGACAACGGATAAAGAAAGCCCACTGCGGCAACAGGTTACAATCATCCTCGCTCAACAGCATACGCTTCAAATACACTTTGTGAGAGTTACGCACAGAAAACTGCGTCCGGAAAGGCAACACATAAAGCACTCCCTCCACCCGACCGCTTTCAGTCCGTATCCGAAAAACATCAAGCGCAGATGATTGAAAAACTTTCGCCCCGTAATCAAGGAGTTCCTTGCGGGTTGCCTTCGGGTCAAGCCATACAGGCGAAGGCGTATTCACCAACTCTTCCTCATCCTGATGATGCAGATAGACAGGATATGGCAACACCTCTCCATAGCCGACCAATATCTTCTTAAATGTATCATATTCAAAAAGATGCATCCAGTCATTCTTGGGATGCAATACCACCTGCGAACCGATAGGACGTTCTTCGGCGGATGACGTCAGTTCATACGTACCGTCCACCTTACCACACCAACAGACAGCCTGCCCGCCCATTGCCGACCGGCTCTCCACCTTGATCTCATCCGTCACTACAAAACAAGACAGCAAACCAATACCAAACCTTCCGATAAAATCATCCGCATCAGGCGTATCCCGTTTCGAGCTTTCCCCGATAACGGTAAGGAAACGATATACCTCCTCCTCTTTCAGCCCGATTCCATTGTCGCGGAATATCACCGTTTTGTCATCATTCAGAAAGACATCAATACGTCCTGCATAATTCTCGTCAATATTGCGCAAAGCTGTAATAGCATCCACACAGTTCTGCAACAACTCACGGACAAAGGTATTCGGATTACTATAAATATGCTCTGACAACAAGGCAATCATTCCTTTGAGATTGACTTGAAACAGATTATTCCCTTCTTTCTCCATGCCTACTTACTATTTTCTCCTCCTTCCGGTGATCTTAAGGGCCTTTTCGTTACCATTTTCAGCAGCCTTCTCGAACCACTCCATTGCTATATCATCGTTTTCTTCCACACCATTTCCCGTCAGGTAAGCGTTTCCTAGTTCAAATTGAGCCTTATCATTATTCTTTTCGGCAGCTTTCAACAACCATTGCACAGCTGCTTCCGGGTCAGGCGTACAGCCTTCGCCATACATTTGCATCTTACCCAGATAATATGCGGCACCGATATTCTCATTACCGGCCGCATCCGTAAACCAGCGGTAAGCCTCCGCATAATTCTGCTTCACACCCACTCCGTTGTAATAACAAAGTCCGGTACGATACATACTCGTCACATTACCGTTATCCGCAGCCAGTGTATAATATTTAAAGGCTTCCGTCTCATTATCCTCTACACCGATACCCATTTCGTAACAAATACCCAGTCCTTCGTTATACCATTCGTATTCGGCAGCTTTCTTAAAGTAAGCAAACGCCTTTTCCGACTCGTTCAGACTATCATAATCATACAAATAATAATCCCCCATGCGCAGCATCGCCATAGGAATCTCATTCGCAACAGCCTTTTCGTACCATTCCACGGCTTTCTTGTTATCTTCCAAACAAGGACCGCACCCGAAGAAATAATAATCTCCCATTTTAAACTGGGCGTAACCATAATCCTGTTCCGCTGCCCGTGTCATATATTCCACAGCCTTTTGCGGGTTTTCCTCCACACCGTTACCGTTCTCATAAGCCAGCCCTAATTCAGTCAAACAGCGGGATTCGTTCTTCTCTGCCCCCTTTCCGAACCACTCGAGTGCCTTGTCCCAGTCTTCCTCCGTACCGATTCCCTGTTTGTAACAACGTCCCAGAGCAAAGATTCCTTCATTTTCATCCGCCATGGCAGCTTTTGTATACCAGGCAAATGCCTCCTCCGGCTTCGCCTCACCCAATACAGCTTTTTCCAGATAAAGACCTACGCGGAACATTGCATAAGGATAGCCTTCCTGTGCCGCTTTTTCACAGAGTTCAAAAGCCTTCTCATAGCTTCTTTCCACTCCGTTGCCATTCTCGTATAAGAATGACAGTTCTACCAATGCAAAACATGAACCCATTCCGGCCGCTTTCTCGTAATATTCTCTCGACTTCACCGCATCCGTCACACCGCTATATCCGTTAGCCAAGTAAAGCGCTGCACGGCAGTATCCGTCCACATTATCCAGTTCAGCTGCTTTCTCGTAATATTCCATAGCTTTCACATAATCCGGTTCTTCAGACAGAAAGCCACGTTCATACATCCAACCCAAACGATAGGCCGCATTTCCCGAACCCAGTTCGAGCGCCTTTTCCAGCAACTGTTTTGCACGACTCATGTCTTCTTCCACCAGGTCACCGTTGAAATATACATTCGCCAGTCCTTCGATACCTTCTATATAATCACCTTCCACACAACGTTCAAGACACATCAGCCCACGTTCCACATTCTTATAATCATCATTGTACAAGTAAATCAATGCCAACTCATACGCACTATACAACTCGCAATAAAGCATTCCCTTCTCCAGCCATTCTATTGCTTTAGGCAGATCAAGCCATGCCTCCTCCTGATAATTGTATCCCAGGAAGTTGGCGGCAGACCATACTCCGGCATGCCAGGCTTTCTCCCAAATTTCGAAAGCCAGTTCTTTCGGTTTACCCAGTTCGGGATAACGGAAATACAGAGTAGCGAGATTTTTCAGACTATATAGATTGGGAACGATTTCCAAAGACTTTTCATAACAGGCAGCTTCCTCGGCTATCTTGCCTTCTCCCCTGTCGAGTGCGTCTCCCATTGCCGCATACACATGAGCACGCAAACGGTCGCCTTCGGGCAGTTCGGCAAGCAAATCCTGCCGTATCTGCAACGCTTTCTCCTTGTTGCCCGTAAACTCTTCGGCAAAAGCGCGATAATGTTTCCCCCAAAGAATAGCTTCGGGTGAAGAAAGAGCCGCAAAACGTCGTTCTCCTTCTTCCTTATCCTGCTCACAATAAAACCCCATATACCGCCAATAGGCAACAGTCGCTTCCGCTTCACCCCAGCCCATATCGGCAGCCTTCTCGTAGCAAGGGAACAAATAGCTCATATCCCGCTTTCCATAGCGGGCCTCGGAGTACTGTGCACCTTTCTGCGCCCAGCCTGCTCCGCTGAACACAGCCACACGTTCGCACACCCGCATCACCTTCTCCCACCAGAACTCATATTCTTCTTCGTTGAGATCGACTTCGACATTACAGTCGAATGCACTGAATATCAATTCAAAGAAACCTTCCGTCAGTTTCTCATCCTCCCGGGTGTCCAATGCATATTCGCATACAGCCAATGCTTCCCACCAGTTATCAGCATTTAATAATGAAGTAGATGTATATTTCGGGAACCATGCCGCAGCAGGTTTCCCAGAGGCTTTAATCCCGGCGGACAACTCCTCGAATTTCTCTTTCAAAGTTCCCATAACAGTCTCTTTATCTTCTTTCTTGTGTTAATAGTCAATAGAAAAATCTCGTAACGAGTGCCAAGGTACAAATATTGACTGAATGAACAAAAAAGAGAACCCAAAAAGATAAAGAGCAGATAAAAAGAAAAGGAAGAAACCATGTGGTTGACATGACTTGTGAAAGTAAAATAGCTTATAGTCCCAACAATTCCTGCAATCGTTGCACGGCTGTTTCGATCTGCCAGCGATCTTCCAGTTCGTCGGCATTGAAAATATATTGCGCCTGCGTGTAGAAAGGAGCCCGTTGTTCCAGCGCCCGGATGATAAACGCTTTCAATTCATCATCCTCTTTTCCCTGAAGTATGGGACGCTGTTGCTTGGCGATACGCAACCGTCTGAACAACACATCGGGATGAACATCCAGAAATACCGTCTTCCCCACCCGGTTCATAAATTCCATATTATCAAAAAAACAAGGCGCTCCCCCCCCCGTAGAGATTACCACATTCTCGAACTCGGCCACCTCATGGAGCATATTCCTCTCCAATTCCCGGAATCCGGTTTCACCACGTTCGGTAAACAGCTCTCCAACAGTTTTGTGAAAACGCTCCTCAATATACCAATCGAGATCAACGAACGGTACATTCATCTTACGGGCAAATGCCTTACCCAATGTCGTTTTTCCGGCACCCATATAGCCGGTAAGGAAGATACGAACCATAAATGACTAATTTTGCTCACAAAATTAGTCATTTTATTAAAATCCAAGTATTAAAAACGAAGTTATTTGAATACCCTCACCCGTTCTTCGAGCGGTTGAAACTCTTTTTCACCCGGTTTAGTCACAGGAAGTCCGAACGGCATTTCCGCAATCAGATGCCAATGTCCGGGCAGATTCCATGCACGACGCACCTCGTCGTCAATCAACGGATTATAGTGTTGCAGTGATGCTCCGAAACCGACATCTTCCAGCATGACCCATATAGCCAGCTGATGCATGGCCGAAGTTTGCAGCGACCAGCCGGGGAAGTTATCCTGATAGGATGGGAAAGCCTCCTGAAGTCCTTTCACTACCTTTTGGTCTTCAAAGAAAAGCACAGTCCCATATCCGCAAGCGAACGAGTTATCTATTTTTTCTTCCGTCTTTACGAAAGCCTCCGCGGGCATAATTTTCTTCAACGCATCTTTCACAATCTGCCACAGTTTCTTGTGTGATTCCCCTAACAAAAGTACCACCCGCGTAGACTGCGAATTAAATGCAGACGGCACGTGGCGTACGGTCATATTGACGATACACTCAATCTCCTGATCCGGGATAGGCGACTGATTAGTAATTGAATAGTAAGTCCGGCGATGTTTCAAAGCTTCACTAAAAGATCTTTCCATAATAGCTCCTTTCTAAATGTTATATTCTTAAACTCTCTTATTTTTATAACAAGTAGCTCTGTTGACTTGTTCAGTTAGAGAATATATTTGTACCTTCGCGCTGTCAATATACAGACATCAATTCATTGTAAAAAGGAAAAATGGCTAAACAGAAATTCTACGTTGTATGGGAAGGCGTGACGCCCGGGGTTTACACATCCTGGACGGACTGCCAGCTTCAAATCAAAGGATACGAAGGCGCCAAATACAAATCATTCGACACCCGCGAAGAAGCGGAACGCGCACTGGCCACCTCCCCTTACGCCTATATCGGAAAAAACGCCAAGAAGAAAAGCGAGAAAGTTTCTTCGGAAACATTGCCCGCCTGCGTGATTGACAACAGTCTGGCGGTGGACGCTGCCTGCAGCGGCAACCCCGGTCCTATGGAATATCGCGGAGTCCACATAGCCAGCCGCCAGGAAGTCTTCCACTTTGGCCCGACGAAGGGAACGAATAATATCGGCGAATTCCTCGCTATCGTACACGGACTGGCTTTGCTGAAACAGAAGGGATTCGATATGCCCATTTACAGTGACAGCGTCAATGCAATCAGCTGGGTGCGGCAAAAGAAATGTAAGACCAAGCTTTCGCGTACCGCAGAAACAGAGGAACTGTTCAAACTGATAGAACGTGCGGAGAAATGGCTTCGGGAAAACACATACACCACCCGTATTCTGAAATGGGAAACCAAAGAATGGGGAGAGATTCCGGCAGATTTTGGCAGAAAATAAGACAAAAAGACCAAACACCCCAAAATATATTTTTATCTTTGAACCCAAGATAGCATTTTTGTATCCAAACACATCAATAAATGTATGAAAAATAAGCAATTTATTATTTTAGCGGTCGTTTGCGTCGTTACTCTTCTCCCTTTTATGGGATTAACGGATTTCCATACCAAAGGGGAACCCCGCGAAGCAATCGTTGCATACTCCATGATTGAAACCGGTAACTGGACGCTTCCCGTCAACAACGGCGGGGACATCGCCTACAAGCCGCCCTTGTTTCACTGGTGTATTGCCGCCCTTTCCTCTATTGCCGGGAAAGTAACGGAATACACTTCACGTATGCCCTCTGCATTGGCACTGATAGCTATGGTGTTAGGCGGATTCTTATTCTACGCCAAACGCAGGGGAGCTTCAGTCGCCCTCCTTATGGGCTTAATTACCCTGTCTAATTTTGAAGTCCACCGTGCCGGTATGAACTGCCGCGTTGACATGATGCTGACCGCCTTTATCGTACTCGCGCTCTACCAACTCTACCGTTGGTGTGAGAAAGGGCAAAAAGGATTCCCCTGGATAGCCACCTTGTTTATGGGATGTGCCACACTAACCAAAGGTCCCGTAGGTATCCTCCTGCCTTGCATGGTCACCGGGGTCTTTCTGCTGATCCGGGGTACCAGTTTCTTCAAAGCCTTTTTCTCGATGGCGCTGGTAGCCATTACGTCCTGTATCCTGCCCGCCCTTTGGTACATCGCTGCCTACCAACAGGGAGGAGATAATTTCATCTCACTGGTTATGGAGGAGAATTTCGGTCGTTTCATGGGAAAAATGAGCTACGAATCCCATGAGAATCCTGCTTACTACAATATCATTACAGTCGTATCCGGCTATGCCCCTTACACATTGTTGGTTCTGCTTTCCTTATTCAGCCTTACATACGGGAAAATAACCGGAAAACCCCGCGAATGGTGGCAGAGGTTCACAACATATATCCGCGAAATGGACAGCACCCGCTTGTTCTCTTTATTGAGCATTGTTCTCATTTTCGTTTTTTACTGCATCCCAAAGAGCAAGCGCAGTGTTTACCTGTTACCCATTTATCCGTTCATCGCCTATTTCCTTGCCGAATATATCATGTATCTGGTCCGGAAAAACTCAAAAGCAGTTAAGATATACGGCGGATTTCTCTCCGTCGCCGCTATTCTTCTCCTTGTCACATTTATAGCCGTGCGGTTAGGATTAGTGCCCGACAGTATTTTCCACGGAAGACACGCCGCCGAGAATATAGCCTTCATGAACGCGTTGTCAAATATCTCACTCAACGCAGGCCACATCATCGTCATCTGCCTGCCATTAATTGCAGCCATCTATTTCTTCCGGACAATCAGGAAAAAAGAATCGGGAATGAACGTAGTGTATGCCACTCTTTTCGTTACATTCTCGCTTTTCATGTCATTGGATGGTGCTTACCAGCCCGCCATACTGAACACCAAATCGGACAAAGGAATGGCGGAAGATATCCGGGAAATAGCTTCGGGCAGCAAGATCTATTCTTATGTAGCTGTCGATATGCTCCGTTTCTACACGGTCAATTTCTATCACAACGACCAGATAGGATTGTTTGAAAAGGATATGCCGGCCGAAGGCTATCTATTGGTAGGACGACGCGATTTTGAAGGTTTCAAGCCCAAATATGAATCCGAATATACTTTTGAAGAAGTATATCAGAGCACGAAAAGAGGATGTGACATCCGTGACATTATTTACCTGTATCGTTTCAAGAGAAAATAGCCATAGGATCAGCATAGAATAACAGAAAAAGAAGTAAACCCGTTACAGGTTTACTTCTTTTTCTATCAGATAACGCGGACGGCGTTTCACCTCCTTATATATTTTACCGATATATTCACCGATCACTCCGACGGCAGTCAGGATAGCGCCGCCGATAAACCAGACAGAAATGAGTAGCGAAGTCCAGCCTCGGATTACGTCTCCGCCAATAAACTCCACCAAAGCATAGATAATGGCCAGGAAAGAAACCAGCATAAAGATAAGCCCGGATGTGGTAATCAGGCGTAATGGTTTGACAGAGAAAGAAGTGATTCCGTCCAGGGCGAAGTTCAACATCTTCGTGAACGGATATTTCGATTCACCGGCAAAACGTTCCTTGCGGTCGTAATAGACAGAAGCGGTAGGATATCCGAGCATACACACCATGCCCCGGAGGAAAAGATTACGTTCGGGGAAAGACACCAATGCCTTCAGGGAGCGCTTGCTCATCAGGCGGAAATCCGCATGATTGTAAACAATCTCCCCGCCCATTGTCCGCATCAGTTTGTAGAACATCTGCGCGGTATGTTTCTTGAAGAACGTGTCCGTTTTACGTTCCCGCCGTACACCGAACACCACATCGGCCCCCTGATTATAATAATCCACCATTTCCACAATAGCATTCACATCATCCTGCAAATCAGCGTCGATAGATACAGCCGCATCATAATCGCCGGCCGCCACAAAATCCAATCCCGCCCAGAGAGCCTGCTGATGCCCGACATTATGCGCCAGTTTCAAGCCCGCCACACACCTATGAGATTCAGACAATTGCTCTATCAGTTTCCAGGTAGTATCCTTACTTCCGTCGTCCACATACAAAATCTTTCCTTCGGCCACCTTCCCTTCCTGCTCCATTCGGGCAAGCACATCAGATAGCTGACGAGTCGTTTCTTTCAATACTTCTTCCTCATTATAACAAGGAACTACAATCACAAGTCTCACGCCGTTCATAGCTTTTTATGTTTAAAGACAAACCGAACAAATAAGAAATTCACAGGAATCGCTATCGCAAACACCGGCACAGGTGCCCATGCTTTAGAAACTCCCAGATAGAGGAATACATTCAACAGAATGATATGCAACAAATAATTAACCAGATGCGCCCCTCCCATACCAACCAACTTTTTCCATGACGGAGTGGTTCCGAACGTAAAATAAGAAGTCAGATAGAAGTTGACAATAAAACTGATTACATATCCCGTCGTATAGGCTACATTGACGTTGATAAAAGATTGCAGGAAATAATAAATCCCATAATGCAATGCCGTAGCCAGCACGCCGACCACGCCAAAACGTATAAACTCTTTCACCAACGGCTTTGTTTTCATAAAGCACTTACTTCTTGACGGATACTTTATCTAATGTCTTGTGTTCTTTTACCAGGGATTCCGTACTTTGCAGCATAGAGAAGCAATAATCCTTCAAGTTCCGGAAAGCCTCCTCATCAGTACCGGTGGCAGCGTGGAGCTTGCCTTCCTCCAGTTTGTACTTGAATTCCTGTTGGCTGTCCGGCGAATAGATAAACATATTCACCGAGTCTCTTGCCCCGATCAGATTATCCGCCGTAAAGAACATACAAGGACGTTCTTCTTCCAACAGATTGACACCGAAATTGTTTTGCAGGTAACTTATGTTAAGCAGCCCCAACAACGTAGGAGATACATCCACCTGCCCACCAAAACCGTCGTATACCCCCGGCTTGATATCTTTCCCGTAAATCATCAGAGGGATATGGTTATAAGACTGGGGCATTTCACATTCAGGTGTTCCCACCATTTTGCCATGATCGCCCAGAAAAACGAAAATCGTATTGTCAAACCACGGCTGTTTTTCCGCAGCCTGCATAAACTGCCGGATAGACCAGTCGGCATATTCTACAATCTGTTCTTCGAGCACATCACTATGCGGGTGAAAATAGGGCGGAATCACATAAGGGGGATGATTGCTGATAGACAGCAATACGCAGAAGAACGGATTCCCCGTCCCGGCCCTTTCATTCAAAATAGGAAGTGCATACTGATACATGAAGTCATCCTGCACACCGAAGCTGTTCACTACTTTTTCCGAAGGATAATTCTCCTGAGCGTAAATTTCGTCGAACCCGTTCGTGCGAAGGAATGCATTCATATTGTCGTACTGCGATTCGTGAGTCATAAAGAACAGGTTACAGTATCCGTTCTCCTGCAATACGGTAGGCAGTCCCGAATAGACAGGAATCACAGAACCTTTCATGGCATTCCGTTTCATGATAGCCGGAAAAGAATAAAGCGTGGAATAAATACCATGATTGGTATGAATACCGGAGGAGTAGAAATGACTGAAACTCAAGGATTGCTGATAAAGGCTGTCCAGATAGGGAGTCAGTTTCTTATCCGATCCAAAAGTCCCCATTAGATTGGCGGACATAGACTCCATAAAGACCAGAACTACGTTCCTGCGATTAGGCGTACCTTCCCGTTCTACTTTCCGTGCGATCGGAGACAACCGGTCAATTCCTTGCCTATGCAAATATTTCTGTACTTTTGATAAAGCGTCTTCCTCAGACATCAGATGCAGAGTCCGGTTTTCTTTCCGGTTATCATCCAGTGTACTTGTCAGCAGATTAAAGACGGGATTCACTCCCAACTGATTCAGGAACGGGTCTTCACAATAATATGCCTGACTTACTTTTATCGGGTTATATCCCATACGCCCACGAATGCCGAACAGGCAAAGCCCGATACAAATTGCACCTGCTACCAACACAGCTACCCGGCTCAACAGACTTATCTGTGATGCAGCCTTTTCTGCTCTACGATAGAAATAGGATGCAAGGGAAGAAGCTCCCCAAACAAATGCCACGATAGACAGGAGCCCGAGGAATATCGGAAAATAGTAAGAAGACTCCCCAAACATCAGACCAGCTGTTGTACCGCCATAGCCGAACCAATTATAAATAGAAGAATTAATCGTTTTGAAGAAATATTCAAAATATGGAATATTGGCAGCAGCGATAACAAAAGATACCGAATAAAAACAACTAAAATAAACCGTTGTAAACCTAAACAGCCATTTAGCGGTGTAGTTACAAAGAGCGGCTATCCACAAAACAACCAAAGGGAGCAACAGGATATAACAAGCTATTACATTGTCAAACCAGAGTCCGCGGAGGAAAGCACCGGACTGCAAAAGAACATCTCCCTTTATTTCTGCCGGAAATTGATAGTCAATGGAACAGAACAGTGTGAACCGGAAAATAAAGAAAATAAAGAGAGCTGCCATGTGTATGGATAACAGATATAAGAGGTAGCACTCAAAACGTTTTATAGAGATTCCTTTCATTAGATTCAACTTAAAAAAGTTCCATTATAATTATTCCGTTACAGTTGCTGCATATCGTGTAAGCGTTTGTAATATCCGTTCAGTTCAATGAGTTCCTCATGCTTGCCGCGTTCTACAATCTCTCCCTCATAGAGCACGCAGATTTCATCCGCATTCTTAATAGTAGAAAGACGGTGAGCAATGGCAATCGTTGTACGCGTCTTCATCAAACGCTCCAACGCTTCCTGTACCAGACGTTCCGATTCGGTATCCAGTGCCGAAGTAGCCTCATCCAGAATCAGAATCGGCGGGTTCTTCAAGATAGCACGGGCAATGCTGATACGCTGACGCTGACCACCGGACAACTTACCGCCCCGGTCACCGATATTCATATTATATCCCTCCGGCTTCTCCATGATAAAATCGTGTGCATTCGCAATCTTGGCAGCTTCTATCACTTGCTCCATTGTTGCATTTTCCACACCAAAAGCGATGTTGTTGAAGAATGTGTCATTAAACAAGATTGCTTCCTGATTCACGTTACCGATCAAACTGCGCAAATCGGCAATACGAACATCACGTATACTGGTTCCGTCGATTGTGATATCTCCTTCCTGCACATCGTGATAGCGCGGCAGCAAATCCACCAACGTCGATTTACCCGACCCCGACTGTCCTACCAGTGCGATCGTCTGACCTTTAGGAACTGTCAGGTTCACATGCTTCAACACTTCCCGTTTACCGTCATAACTGAAAGTGATATCCTTAAACTCAATTTTGTCATTCAGTCCCTTCAACGGTTTCGGATTCGAAATTTCTTTGATCTTATTCTCAGCTTTCAGAATCTTGTCTACACGCTCCATTGAAGCCAGACCTTTCGGGATGTTGTATCCTGCCTTCGCAAAATCTTTCAACGGATTGATTACGCTATACAAGATCACCATATAAAAGATAAATGTCGGAGCGTCAATCGATGCGTTTTGTCCCAGAATCAATGTACCGCCGAACCATAACACAGCTACAATCAGAATCGTTCCTAAGAACTCACTCATAGGATGCGCCATAGCCTGACGTATGGCAACCTTATTTGTCGCGTCACGAAGTTCGTTGCTGCATTTGGTGAAACGGTTAATCATTTTGTCTTCCGCAATAAAAGCTTTGATAATGCGCAAGCCACCCAACGTTTCTTCCAGTTGCGACATCGTATCGCTCCACTTGCTCTGCGCCTCCAAAGACTGGCGTTTCAGTTTTCGTCCTACCACACCCATCAGCCAGCCCATTCCCGGCAACACAACGATCGTAAAGAGAGTCAACTGCCAGCTGGTGATGACCAGTGTCGCAAAATACAGAATAATCATAATCGGACTCTTCATCAACATATCCAACGAGCTGGTAATGGAGTTCTCCACTTCACCCACATCCCCGCTCATACGAGCGATAATATCTCCTTTTCTCTCTTCCGAGAAGAATGACATCGGCAGACGCATCACCTTGGCATACACCATAATACGGATATCACGTACCACTCCTGTACGCAACGGAATCATTACAGCCGAAGAAGCGAAATAACAACCGGTTTTAAACAATGTCATAATCATCAGGAACAGTCCCAAAAAGATAAGCGCCATAGTAGGTCCATTATCTATTATCATCTGACTGATATAATAATAGAAGTTATTCTTAGCAACATCGGCCAAATCACCACTTCCCCATTCCATAAAATGATAGACCTTATCAGCCCCTTCCGTCTTGAACAGGATACTCAGAATAGGAATCAAAAAAGTGAATGAAAACACATTGAATACAGCAGATAAAATATTCAGCAAAACAGCCCAGCCGATATACTTCTTATAAGGCGACACAAAACGTCGCATCAATTGTAGAAATTCCTTCATTACTTGCCATTAAATAAGTTAAGACCGCAAAGATACAATAAAACCGATTAACAGACAGCAGTTTCACCGAATTATTAACGCGATTTATCGAAAAGAGCTTGTAAGAAAGCGATCATATATCCGACAAACTCTCATTTCCCGAGTCATAAAGTCTTTCTTCCGGTAAGTCTTTCGCAATTACCCTGTATCTCTTTTTGAGCGACAGCCACCACATGATAATAAACTCCGCGCGTTTTCCTGTACGATTTCACTCCCAACCGTTGCAGAATACGTCCGAAATAGTTCACCTGACCGGAAGAGAATTTCATTTTACTCGCCTTTTGTATCCGTTGCAATATATCGGCAGCAAGTATCCACTCTCCTTCTTCCTCATCGTCCGCAACGCGGTAATATACAAGAAACAGCTGTTCGATAAGCGGTGACTGTTCAAACTCCTGATTGGCTTCCGTCATAATGGCTTCTTCCTTTTCGTCAAACCAATACCGTTCATTGTGATAGAGCGCCGCCATTGCCTGCGCATAAAGCTGTTCATAATCAACAGGACGAACCACATCAATCACTCCCGTAACCTCCACACCTATATAACGACGACTACCGGAAGTATCTGTCAGCAAATCCTTATGATTGCTTGTTCCGATGAAAGAAGCGTAACGGCGAAGTTCTTCTACCGCCGAAGCATTCGGGCGCCGTGTATTAACGACCGGCTTTTGCATGATATGTTTAAGGAAAGGCTGCTGATTGATACCTATCTGGTCAAACTCATCCATATTAATCAGCAAAAAACGATTCAGATACAACTCCGCATCCCGTTTCCGGCTAAAGTCAATGCTATCCGTATAGTACGCCTGCAAACACGGCGGTAGAATCAGGCGGCAAAACGTAGATTTCCTGTAAGCCTGCGGACCGACTAATATAGGCGAAGTGCTGTTTGCATGATTTTTACCCAGTCCACGCCAATGAGCTATCATGCTGAGAAACCAACGACGGAACAACTGTGCCCAATGGGGATTATTGCAAGGAACCCGCTTTGCCAGATCTCCGATGTGATCTTTGCCGTCCCAACGGGGGAGATCATAAAGGAACTCTTCAATAGGCTGATAAACCGGTACATGATCTGAATTCAGATAACGCACCACGTCTTTGTCCCACAATTTAAGCCCTTCGTATTGCGCATTCATGGTAATACTTGCCATCAGCCTCTTATTTACCGGACGAAAATAAAAATCAAAACTGTTCCGTTGCCGGCATTCCACTTGCGAGGTCAACTGATTGAAACGAAACTCATAACGACGTTTCATAAACTCATCCATTTGCATCACAAACAGTTGTTCCGGCAGCAGACTGCTTTTATCCGCAAACCCTTTACAAGTGCGATATACATTCTGCACTGTCTCACGGATCAGAAATTCATCATCCGGCAAGCGGTAATGGGCACGAGTCCACCGCACTGTATCCTCTGCGGGAATACCGGCACGAAAACAATGTCCGGCCAGACAAACCAGCAAGGAATGTATATCATCTCCCAGCTGATAGCCATGCTGCTCATCCAAAGCCCGCGCAAAAGCCGCCTCAAAAAGTACGGAAAGAGCTTTATAACTCTCATATCCCGGTACAAGCCGTTGCAAAGGCGAGGTTTCCGCCTTCACCTGTTCGCGATAGGTCGTTTCTCCCGGCATAGCCATAGGCTGTTTCATATAGACAGGCATCGCTTCGGGATTGAAATACAGTTCGGGGTCGAAGGTCAGACGACAATATTGCTCCAGTGAAGGTTCTTTCAAGTCGATATCGAAAGGAAGCTGCGGTTGATAAAATTTCACGGCGAGCCGGTAAGCGTGCGCATGGAAAAGTTCCGCTTGCTCACGGTTGCCCGGCAAAAGATCGTCAGGATAAGTAAAGCGCACCCATATCTTTACCGACTTTCCGGAAGAACCGGTAAAAGCAAGATAGGTCTGCGGAAACTCCTTCACACGTTCTTTCACCTCATCCGCTTCCATAGGTCCGGAGAGATTGTTCACTTGAAGCATCACCACTCCGTTGTACTCGTCCATTGTCGTTACCCCGTTCTTACGGACAAAGGCAGCCGCAGGAAGCAACTTCGGCACTTTCTGTACATAGTCATTTTTATCTCCCGGAAATATATAAGGCAGGACTTCTCTCATTCCTGAGACGAGTTGTGCTTTAGTTTCCACTTTCATTTGCTCCACGAGCTGTTCGATTTTCAACGTCCGCAAAGTGTTCACTCTGCCGTCGTCTCTAATTTGTGTTATTCTCATTACTTATTTAGTTTGTCCTGCATGTTTGTGTAGGGCGATTATTACCGGAGACAAAAGTACTGTAAATATTCCATACAAACAAATTTTAAAAGCGCTGGTTCTTCTTTCTACTAGAAAAGATTTTTCAATTTCATTTCTCATATTCTCATACTTTTCAGTTAAAGTGTAGTCAATCAAATAGATGTACTATGAGAAATACTTTTTCAAACAGGCATTTCTCATAGTTTATTCCACATTTCGGCTCAAAATTCGGGTATTTCTCATTGTTTTTCAGAGTATTTCTCATAGTCAGCACAACTCTGTTTGCCTAATGCCGGATAACCTTATCCAATATGAAATTAAACTATTATTTACGTATAAACAACTAAGCATTTACTTGTTTTCCGCCCAATATTGTTGTATCTTTGAAGGAACATTCCAACCGTTCCACTCCAGTGCACAGGCCTGTCTACTCCAGTAAAAAGTTCTGTCTACTGAAGTGCAAAGAACCGTCTACCGGAGTGGAACGATAGAAGCATAGGTAGGAAAAGAAAGGAATGAAGGCAAGATATAGCAACAGCCTAAGTAACATAATACATAAATCACCATTAAATTGAAACAGCAATGGCAATACAATTCGAGTTTTATAAGAATCCCCAACCGGAAAAAGAAGGGGAAGAACCAAGCTACCACCCTCGCGTAGTTAATTTTCAACATGTCACTACTCAGCGACTAGCAAAAGAAATCCACATGGCAACTACTTTCGGAAAAGCAGAAGTAGAGGCAATGTTAATGGAACTGAGCAGATGCATGGGCAATCATCTGCGCGAAGGAGAAAGAGTGCATCTGGACGGGATCGGGTATTTTCAAATCACATTGCAAGCCGCCGAACCCATACACTCACTTACTACCCGCGCCGACAAAGTGAAACTAAAATCCATCAACTTCCAAGCCGACAGAGACTTGAAAAGTTTGTGTATGACCACACACCTGCGGCGTTCGAAATATAAACCGCATTCCGCCTCTCTTTCAGAAGAAGAAATTGACCGGAAACTCACGGAATATTTTGCAACGCATCCTGTCTTGACTCGTACTAATATGCAGTCTCTTTGCAGCTTCACTCAAAGTATGGCCAGCCGGCAAATACGCAGGCTAAAGGCAGAAGGTAAGCTGCAAAATATTGGGAAGCCTACGCAACCTATCTATGTTGCAGGGGCGGGATACTATATTTAGCATACTAAAATTTGTATCAATAGTGAAACATAGGTTCAAAAATTCAAGGCATGCCCAATAATTCTCTTGAAAAAAAATAAAATACCATGAAATATACGAGAATATACAAATTTATTGTAACTTTGGAATCATTTTGATTAGAAAAGCAACAGGATTACAGAAAAATGGTTAGGTCTGCGTTTATGGGAACTTTTGGAGAAGAAGCCATGAAATGGTTAAGTCTCTTGACAGCGCCACAATATGACTATATTGTGGCTATAGCACGTAAGTGCCCCCGTTTAATTGACGTCATCCTTCGGGAAAGCAAGACGTTTTCTCCTTCGATCTGGGATAAAGTAATAACAGAACATGCTCTGCCTTTTCATTTTGCACAAATGCCCCCAAAGCATAATTATTTACTAATTGACGACAGTGTGTTCTATGGAAGCACATTCAAAAAGATAGAGACACTTATAAAGAATTTAAACAATATTTCTCAATCTGAAAATGCGAATGAATGTAACAAGATCAATATAAAAAACGCTACCCTTTTTCTCTTAGAAAACAACAGACTGGAAAACCTAAATATCAATATGTACTTCCGGACCGGAAATGAGCAGCAAGCAGTCACATTCGTCAATTATGAAATGTCAGCATTCCTTAAAGGAGGACCTTATGATTTAGAATTCCCTATCATATATCATCCAGGAGAGTTCGACGAAAATAAAATACAAACTGCACTGGAAGAGAACTTTCCCGAAGCACAAATTTATTCATTGGACGAACCCGTTCTATTGGAAAACGGAGAGAATGCAACAAGAAAAAGTTGGACAATATTGTTTTATCCTATAAACAAAAGAAATGCACAGTCTACAGATCCAGAATTCAGCAAAATAAGATTTTTCCTTAACGAGACCCGGAATGAACTCAGAATTGTGCCTTTCTCTCCCTATCCATTAACAACGGATGCACTAAGTAAATTTGATTTATTCCTTCCCGATCAGCACAAAGATTTATACAGAAAGGTTTACAATCGTGTATCTCATCTTCTTGATTTAGAAGCTAACAACGAGGACGAAGAATATATTGTCTATCAGACAGAAAGAAGTTTGGTTATATGGATAAATTACTTGCTGTCTATTAATTTATATATCAAAAACAAAAAGGCATTAGACAACTTCCTTTTGTCCGTCAACGCCACCAGCCAACATCTTGACCCCAAAGACATACGCTTTTTAATCGGATACGAATTGGCAGAAGAACTATACCCTTGTATAGAAACTTGGTTTAAGAGCAATGACATCATGACTCCTTTATTCATTGATTATAGTCCTATCTATGTCAATGGACTTGAAGAAATGGTTATCCCTGCCAACTATGTTAACTCATTTTCCCAAGCATTATCGGGAAAGTTCGCAGGTTCTACCGCTATCAATGAGTTTGTCTCCTGGCATTTTTTCTGCCAACATGAATTGATAGACAATGCGAGCAGAAATCAGACAGCGTCCAACAAGTACGCCCGCCTCAGATATGGCATCACCTACCGGGGATTATACAACAATATCCTTGTACATAAGACCGACATCGACTTTGAAAAAGATTTACATATAGCCATGGATGCGCAAATTGATGAAGGGAGTGTAGTGCCTAAATATATCAAGTTATCTTCCCCTGAACGTAAATCGATGTGGACACGTATGTTCCGCTCCGGAGAAAGGATTCCTAAGTTTATCGAAATGATAAACTTAAGTCTCTCACTTATTGTACAACTGAAAAAGAAACTTAGTGTATCTTCCGTACCAAAGACTATTTTGGAAACATATCTCTTGCAGGCCCTGACCAATTCACTTGACAACAAAGAACTATATGGATTATCGGACTATTCTTTCAAAAGATATCTGATGCCCGTCAAGGATGATATGCCAATGTATTGTGCTGCAATAGCGCCCGATCAGAAACAAAACCAATGTATCCCGATTACACGTTGGCTGATTGATCACGATTATATGAAAGAAAGCTACGACAGCTACGAAATATCAGGATGTATAACAGAGCATATATATTATCCACATAGCTTCGAAAACGCTTATAATGAACTGTCCTCTGCCTTTGCACGCATACTCGATACATTTTATGAAATGAAAAACTATATTTTCAAACTCTCTTTATTCGGATTAAGCAAAGAAGAGACTAAGGAAATTCAGATAGAACTACTAAAGCTTTGGAAAAGTAGGTTTGAAAAGTGCATGACAGAATTTCACAATACAAGCAATGATTACAGTAGTTCCGAATGTTATAAATTTCTTTATGAATACATTAAGAATTACAGAGATTTGGACAACAACTTATTGACAAAAATAAACAAATTGACAGAAGAGCCAGGAAATGAGAACAATAAATATTGGGCAACTATATTACAGAAAGAGCAAGAAGGAAAGGCCTTTGCTTTTGACAAAGAGCTCGATGGAAAATTCCAATTGGCAATTCTATTATGTTCAGCATATAGCACAATTAGATCAGAAATTCCCATGCTTAAGAATAATGATATTATCCAAACAGAATTAGAAGACAACAACATCAAAAGACTTTATGATTTTGTTTTAAAAAAAGAAAGCTTGAGAAATGATATTCTGCAACAAATCTGCAAAAATATCTTCGAAAAGAGTTTTTACTTTTACTAATATATTTCTTGATATATGGCACAAAAAAACTATGAAAAACTACTGACCGAATTAATGAAAAAGATTCCCCAAAACAGATTGGTAAAACATTTATTTTTAAATTATACTATCGGAAAAGGAGGGAATGAATTTCTTGTTATAAACAAAATTTGCAAACGTATATTCGGCAAACCGGCAAATAGAGAAGAAGATAAGGCAGATACTGCTGACAGTAGTACATTCGATCCTGTATATGACAGAAATTCCTGTTTTATCGACGAAGAAAAAGATATAAATATCGATTGGGAAGCAGTGTTTAACCCGGAACTAATCAATGAAGACTTTAGAATCGCCAAAATCTCTTTTGAGAACTTCCGTAAATTTCCGGGAAAAGGAGATAACCAATATCCTTACGGAGTATCTTTCAAATATTCTCCGGAGGATGAAAACCCTTGTTCAGCCATTATACTGGGAGTAAACGGAGTAGGAAAAAGTTCCGTATACCAAGGCATCGAATATATATACAGAAAAGAAATCGGTGAAGCACGTTTACGCGACTATGGCAAAAGAGAAGATACAGAAGCCGGTAAATTTAAGAGATATATGTCTAATTGGACATGTAATGATGTAAACGTAAAAATGTGGGTAAATGGTTCCCAAAAAGAATTTACGAATGAAATACCCCTACAAGCGGAACAAGGAGTACTATCCAATTGCCTCAAATATGGCTTTTTTATCTCTGAATATGAAGTAATACGCCTGGGGCAAATGAAGATTGAACATGGCGGCCACGACTCCTTGAGAATGCAAATAGCCAACGCGCTGGATATGGGCGAATTGAATTGGCTCAACAGGTTAGTCTATAAGCTTGCCATTTACCAGTCTAATATCAAAGTAGAGGAGAATATCAGTAGCGAAGAGATTGATGCCAAACGGGACACTATCAAAAGGAATAATGAATTCTTCACGCATATCGACTTTTTAATGAATTTAAAACCCGGAGAGCAATCTTTGAAAAATTTCCTCTACAATCTTCCTGAGGTTTTAACAATGCCGGATGTCAATAAAACCATAGAGCATGCAAATAAAATCATTCACCTTGCAAGTATTATTTCAGAATTCACACTGTCGACAGGCAAGAAGAACATTTCTGATACAACTCCTATAGGAGTAAACAGCGAAAGGAAGATAATCACCCAACTGGACAATCTGGTCAGAGCACTTAATAACATACACGAACTCCGGGAAAAGATTGATGCGGAAATAAAATATATAAAAGACAGTCTTCCTCTCCAAAACTTAAGGTTTAAAGACGAATACATCCATAACATATTAAAACAAATAGACGATGACTTCTACAATGTAATCGATCATATACAGAAAGATAAAGATAACGCAGTTCCCATAACAATAAGCGGCTTGAACGCTTTGAAAAATAATTGCAGGGAAATCCTCTCCTTCATCACAATGGAACTGATTCCCACTCTGCCCAAATGGGAAAAAGAAAGGAATGAACTTATCGGTGCATTACAATTGTCGAAAATCATCGAAACATATAACACATATTCGTCAAAAGAGTTAATCAACAGAGTAAAAGAAAACGACCAATTAGCAAAAGAAATCCATGCCTTAGAGTTGGCTCAAAAAGAATATCAGGACAGAATCAGTCAATACAATCTCATTCAATGTATTAAGCAGGATGCATACCAGATTTATAAAATCATAAACAAGAAGATATCATCCAAATTACAAGAGGAAGTGAGCAGAATCAACAGAGACATTATACAAAATATAATGTCACACTTCCTCAGTGAAGACGAAGAACTTATCTGGACTTGGGACAATATGTTAATCAAAGAAGAAAATGGTAAATATACTCCTGCTACAGATTCAAAAGAGAACAAATATCTAGCTTGTATGATACAAGACAAGACAAGCGGAAGCACTATCTCGGTAAAAAAGCACTTCAACACTTTCAGATTCCACCTTTTCAACACAATCCTGAATATGGCGTTCTCATTTGCCGTGATGGAGAAACTCAAAGTAAAATTGCCTATTATGCTGGATGACATCTTTTATGCTAGCGATTTCCACAACAGGAGAAACATTAAGCATTTTGTTAAAGCAATACTTACAGCATACAAGAGCATTTTCGAAAACGGGAAAGATAATAGCGAACAACCGGACAAAATCGGAAGTAAATTACAGCTTGTCATCTTTACGCATGACGAACTTGTATTTAAAAGTATCACCGACGAGATCAAAGAGTTTCATAAAAATGACTATCGCAAATACTTTATGTTCCATTCGCTATTACCACATAAAGAAGCTGCGCCCGACAGTAACTTTGAGATAAGTAACTTAGTATTCAATTTAAACGAGAGAAACGATGAGTGAAAATAAAGATATACAAAAGGTAGAAAACGATAAAGATAAAATTGAATATGAAAAATTCCATTGGGAGATTTCAGCTATCAAACGATTTAATATATGCATTGTTATAATAGTGTTGGGTATCTTTATTTGTGCTTTATTCAACATTAGTTATAAGATAAACGAACACAATAAAGCATGTGCCAAGAAGTTTGATTCCTTGACAAAAGATGTTGTCATCGACTTGCCACTCATACAAAAAACAGACTCAAATGTTACTGCCATACTTTTAGAATCCATTATCAAACAAATAGACAAACATTATTCAATGAAACTCGGAGAAATCCAAACAGTTGCTGACACCCGTCTATCCAGAGAAATGAATAATTTAAACCTATGGATAACCGTTTGGGCAGTACTCATGGGAATCATAAGCATCGGGCTGCCAATGTTTCTCAGCCTTATTGATTTCAAGAAGAGAGAATTCGAGAAACGAGAGCTCCAAAAGTCAGGAAACTACTATAAAAAAATATTTGAGGAAGACAAAAACGAATTTGATACCAAAATTAAAAAAGCGACAAAAGAACAAGCTGATCAATTAGAAAAACAATTGATAGAAGTGGAAGGACAGTCAAAGATCATGTTTCTGTTGCATTTATTAAGCACTCTTTGTAACTTCTCCTCTACCTCATTTCCGGAATCTGCAGAGCGGGACCAATGCGTGTATGATATTGTCATGAAAACAAGTAGTGCTTTCGACAAGATATATATATACTACAATCAGCACAGGAATTACAAACCAGATACCTCATTTCATTCACTGATTGTGTTCCTAATTATATCCTGCGACCAAATTAAAATAACAATTTCAAATCGCAAAGTATTACGCCTTTTGAGTGACTTGACAAACACTACCGAAGAACTTGAAAAGAAGTTTTGTCTTTATATGAGAAATAAAGCAGAAGAAACCGATAAAGAAATGTATGAAAAATTCCTTGAAGCACTCAAAAGTACAAATTATGCATTAGACAACTTTAAAAATGGTCTGAAGCAACTGCTCGCAGAACATTCAACATAATCAATAAAGTATATCCTCATATTTTTATATTGGGAATTACGCACCACAAACTAGATTATTAACACACTAAACTAAACGCCATTATGAAAAATCTACTTAATGTTTTGTTCATTTTATTATTTATCTCGTCATGCTCAGATACGGACAACAGCACATTTCCTGAGATAAACGACGAGGAGGAAAATAATACGGAGAAAATCATTCCGTTAAAATTAGAGATAGAAGACACACGGAAAAACATTTTCGATTATGCCGTTTTTGGCTTATTTCCCAATGATTATTTCATTATGTTTTCTCTATTCGACATTTACGATTCAATCACGTGGAAAGTTTCTAATTTAGACGGCAGCCTGAAAATATTCAAACATACAGAAGGTAGCGCCAATTTCATACGTCAATGGTCTCATTCTTTTTATAGCCCGGGAAAATACAAAGCGTATGTGTCAGGATACAAAAACAAAGAAGTAATCAGCAGTGACACCGTAGAAATAGAGATTACGAACACTAAAGATTTTCTTTGCTATAATTGGAAAGACATAAAAGGCTCTATCGGACATGCGACAGGATACGAAGATGTTTTAAACGATTATGAATTTATCACGTATGAGGATATGCATCAAGGAATCCCTTCTGTATCCGTGTATCTTCGCGACAAGGAAAAGAACGACAGACCCGCCTTTCTTATACGAAGTAAAAAAATACTCACTGACTATATAAATTCGCTATATAATACAACTCCTGTTTATGACGAAACGGATGATATTCTCCTCAAAAAACGCGAAGAGTTATTCGTGTATAAAGAAGAAAACACCTATCCTCTATGTATATGGATTACTCCAAAATCAAGGATCGTATTAATCAAGAATAAAAGGTTTAATGAATATCAGCTCTATGCGGAGCCGAACTATGATATTCAATGATTTGTTGTCAGACAACTAAAAGACCAGACTTCCCTGAAAATTACAATATTCTGCAAGATATCTCTGAAATGCTCACATAAATCCTCTAGTTTATAAGAAAATATCAGAGACATCTTGCAGTAAAAAGGAAAGTATCAACTACTCATATCATACTATTTTGATAAGATATCATTCGGAGCGACACTGGTATTATGGAATATCCTGAATCAGACCTTCCCAACTTTTAATACCAATCCGTTCCAGATATTGTTCAAAGTAATCATCTTCTTCATCAGTACCCGCTTTCTGATAGGTAGTCCATACAGGTTTAGCTTCTCCCTTATATTCTTCATCGCTGTATTTACGTAATCCCAAAGGAACACCATCGCCTAAATGATCAAACCAGCTATGCCATTGGATTCCATTAATACCGTCCAAAGCATTAATTTTCTTCCATCCATAAGCAAATCCGGCTGCTTGATCCTGCAAATCTTTATCTTCATAGCTCGGAGAGCATGTTCCTGCTTCAGAAAGCCATACAGAACGCCTGATATTTCCCTTATACTGGTTCTGCGAAATACCAACCCATTTATCCAGTACTTCAAGATTCTTCAGTGTCACATATTCCGTATCCATAGAGAAAGTCGCCTGAGCGTCATCCCAGGTACAAGGATTTCCCAGCTGTGCCGGATAACTGTGGCATGCCAACGACCAGAAGAAATCACCTTCAGCCTTACTAAACTGATTCATTAGATCAAGCATATCCCTCACTTTATACCAGCCACCGCCGGCGGCAATATTCCACCCATGCGAGAAAGAAATGAACACTTCTGAATGCTGGTCATACTGATGTACAATATTATAACACATACGCATTGAACGAAGATAAGTATCCATAAATGTGGCAATCGGCTTATCTCCCATATTTGTCCAATGAATTCCTCCATCTACCTCATTATGGATAATCCAATGTGCTATACGCATATCAGGATCGCTATATCTTTGCGCTAAAAAGTCAAGTGCAGCAGCATAACATTGAGTAGACTCTACCGTAGTCATATTGGGCATTGTATAAGGAGCCACCCCGTTATAATCCGGATGCTTCAGGAGTTCGCCTGCATCTCCGGAAGGAGCAATCAACAAAATGCCGGCTACAGAAATTCCACGTTGACTGGTCTGTTGCAATACTACATCAAATGAGCTTATCAGATATTGTTCGTTAAAATAATATGTTTTTCCTCCATATGTATACAGTATGTCACCCGGCTGCTCAGAAAGATGCATAAAATTACTAATAGGAATATTGATAGTAGCACTGCTGATTCCCAACTCATCCAAATCATGTGTCAATAATCCATGATTAATAAGTCCGCCCAATCCTTTCTTCGATTTCAGAGGAACCGCTTCGACACTTTGTTTTGCATGAATTGCATCTACATTAGCATAACGGGCATGAGAAACAAGCTCATCCACATCCGCTCCTTCTTTAAACACGGCCCATTTGGACAATAGACGATCATATTTAAAATCTCCCACAGTAACATAGCGATCTAACTGTATGGAGAAAGAGTTTTCTGATAAAGGAATTTTAAACTCTATCTTCTCCGTTTTAAACATGTCCACAAAAGGAGGTATTTCGCCCAAGAAGAAAGTACCTTCGCCCGTATAATCTCCCTGGATAGTTACCGATGTTTCTCCAACCGTAACATCTGTGATATGGCAGGCATATTCTTTACTCAGATAATCTTTAATCCCTTGTTCATACTTCTCTTTATTCAAGGCTTCATTCTTTTCTTCCTCTTCTTCCTTTTTCTCTTCGTCGTTCATAACACGCAGGCGAATGTTACGCATCTGTATGGTATTATTAGGATCAGTTCCAAAGTCCATACGCAAGTTATCTCCTTTTTTGCCCCAATTAAAATTCTTTCGATATTCTTTCAGACGAACACTAAAAGAAACCCATTCTTCAGAAGCCGGCACCTGCCCCGCACTCATACTATGCGCCGGATCAATTCCTGTTTTTACATCCATAAAGAAAAGTTCGAGATTACTCATCCCCAACGTTGTCTGATATTCAAATTCAAGTACATTACATTCCTCAGGCACATCTTCCGCAAATACTCCGGTTGTCGCCCATGGATCACCATCAGTTGTTTCTATAGTACAAGTACTATCCTCATGTAAAGTCAAATTAACCCCCGACTTATACTTTCCATTCAATAACATATAAACAGGTGGAGTAACAGTCTCCTCAGGAGGAGTAACGGGAGGCTCTACATTTTCCTGAAAATCGTCCTGACAGGAAATTAAATTCACAATCAAAAATAGTACTCCCAACAATCCCACACATCGCCCTACAAAGCGACCCAGTTTTCTCGTGTAAAAAACTCTCAGCTTTCTCATAATTTCAGTTTTAGTTAATTATAAACAATCAGAAATTTTCAATAATATTCCAATCAGAAATTCCAATTATAGGTAAAAATTGCTCAAAAAATTCATCTTCTTCGTGTGTGTTTGCTTTTTGGTAGACATACCATGCAGGTTTAGGTTCTCCATTATAAGATTCATCCAAATATTTACGTAACCCCAAACAAGCACCATCACCCGGATGATCAAACCAATTATGCCATTGCCAAGCATCAATGCCTTCTAAAGCATTAACCTTTTTCCAAGCATAAGCAACCCCTGCCGCCTGCTTTTGAAGTTCCTCATCCGAATACCCCCGCGAATTCACCCCTGCTTCCGAAAGCCATACAGAACGTTTAATAATCCCTTTATATTTATTTTCTTTATCCAAAGCCCACTTATTCAGAACTTCAAGATTCTTAAAAGTAACAAATTGAGTATTCATAGAACAAGTAGCATTCGGATCATTCCAAGTACAAGGATTAGTCAAATCCTGTGCATAACTATGATAAGCCAGCCCCCACTGAAAATCCCCCTCCACTTTGCTATAAACGTTTAACAAATCAATCATTTCCTTACAGGTATACCATGTAGGGTTGGATTTTTCTGCCCATGAATGAGAAAAAGAAGCAAACACCTCTGCATTCTCATCATATTGTCGTACAATGTTATAACACATTCTCATAGACTTCACATAGGTATCAGTAAACACTGTTATTGGCTTTATTCCCATGTTAGTCCAATCCCTAGCTCCATCAACTTCATTATGCATAATCCAATGGCTAATTCTTCCATAGCGATTATCAGTAGTACAATACCTTTTCGCCAAAAAGTCAAGTGCCGCAGCATAACAATTAAGTCCCTCTAAGGTTGTCATATTAGGCATAGTATACACCCCACCATCATTATCTGGATGCTGCAATATTTCTCCCAGTTGTGGATCAATACACCTAGATGCTGGCTCTAATAGTATAATTGCTGCAACAGACATATTTCGCTCTTTCGTTGCTGCCAAAAGAGTCCTATCAATCGAATTCTCAAGATAACCCAAATCCATGTAATAGCTTTTCCCCCCATATACATATTCAACATCACCAGTTCTTGGAGTAAGATGCATAAAATGAGTTATACAAACATTGATAGTAGCGCTACTGATATTTAATGATGCAAAATCAGATATATATTGATTAGGAATAATGCCGCCCATTCCCTTCTTAGACACAATCTTAATAGGAGCCAAATGTTGAGTAGCGAAAATCTCATCTGCATAGCGAGCATGCGAAACTAGCAAATTTTGGCCTGCTTCTTCTTTAAAAATAGCCCACTTTGATAAAAGCCTGTCATATAAAAAGCCTTCCCTCTCAACAAACCGTTCAAGTTCTATTTGAAATAATGAATTTACAAGTTTTACTTTATAAGGACTATTCTTCAACTCCGCTACATCCATACTAGGGGTAATCTCACCTAGAAAAAAATTGCCTTCGCCCGTATATTCACCTGTCACCCTAACAGAAGATTCTGTTATAGACACAGAATGAATATGGCAAGTATAATCATTATATAAATAAAAGTTTAATTTTTCTTCATGTCGAACATCTTCCTCGCTAAAAAAAGGAGGTTCCGTTTCCATTCTATTATCACTTTCATTACAAGAAACTATAACTAAAAGATAACATATAAAAGAAAAAGCAAAAAAAGCAGGAGCCAAAGGTTTTAAGCTGGTAGGCTGTACCTGCGTAGGCCAGGATCTGCAGCTTCGGGGCGCCCATTACACGGAGATTTTCGACGGCCACGCGGGGAACAACTACATCTCCGAGGCGGTGCTGTCCTGCGGCGCTATCGACGCGGTGCTGTCCGAGTTCAACTGCACCCTCCCCGGCATCGAGACCATCTGCGACGAGCTGAAGATCAAGCAGATCTGCCTGGACGTGGTGGCCAAGAAGGCCAACGCGGAGTACATCCCCTTCAACTATGAGACCCGTCAGGCCGACGGCGACCGGATCATCGATGAGATCATCGCCGCCTACAAGGCCCGCCGGGGCAGTGTGCCCATGAACCTCTTCGCGGACCACGGCAACAAGAACACCCTCACCGGCGTCAGCGAGGGAAGCCTGAAGGCCTTCCTGGGCGGCAGCTGGAAGCCCCTCATCGACCTCATCGTGGCCGGGAAGATCAAGGGCCTGGCCGGCGTGGTGGGCTGCTCCAGCGTGGCCTACGGTCACGACACCCTCACCGCCGAGCTGACCAAGGAGCTGATCGCCAAGGACATCCTGGTGCTGACGGCCGGCTGTTCCTCCGGCGGACTGGAGAACATCGGCCTCATGACCCCCGAGGCCGCCGAGCTGGCGGGCCCCAACCTCCGGGCCGTATGCAAGGAGCTGGGCATCCCGCCGGTGCTGAACTTCGGTCCCTGCCTTGCCATCGGGCGGCTGGAGATCGTTGCCACCGAGATCGCCCAGGAGCTGGGCGTGGACCTGCCCCAGCTGCCCCTGGTCCTCTCCGCCGCCCAGTGGCTGGAGGAGCAGGCCCTGGCGGACGGCGCCTTCGCCCTGGCCCTGGGGCTGCCCCTGCACCTGGGCGTGCCCCCCTTCATCACCGGCAGCAAGCTGGTGACCAAGGTGCTGACCGAGGATATGGTAGGCCTTACCGGCGGACGGGTCATCGTGGACGGCGACGGCAAGAGCGCCGCCAACACCCTGGAGGCCATCATCGAGGAGAAGCGCAAGGCCCTGAATATTTGATGGGAGGCGCGAGGAAATGAAACGAATTTTTATCGATCCCGCCAAGTGCGACGGGTGCAAGAACTGTACCCTGGCCTGCATGGCGTCCCATCAGGACTTGACGCCCCGGAAGGGCTCCCTGGCGGAGATCCGGCAGGCGGTGTACGCCCTGGATCTGACCGATCCCGCCACCCAGTCCCGGAACCGCATCATCTCCGACGGCGAGGGAGGCTACAGCCCCATCTTCTGCCGCCACTGCGACATCCCCGACTGCGCGGCGGCCTGCATGAGCGGGGCCCTGGAGAAAAATATGGAAACCGGTCTGGTGGAGTATAACGGCGACAAGTGCGCGGCATGCTATATGTGCGTGATGAACTGCCGCTACGGCGTTCCGGCCATTACGCCGGACCGGACGCGGATGGTAAAGTGCGACTTCTGCCAGCATCTTGAGGAGGGCCCCGCCTGCGTCCGGGCCTGCCCCAAGAAAGCCATTGAAGTAAGGGAGGTTTGACCATGGAGCGATTTGTCATCATCGGCGCGGGAGCCGCCGGCATCAGCGCCGCCCAGGTCCTCCGGGAGTTCCGTCCCAACGATACCGTCACCGTCATCTCCATTGATGAACACGTCCACTCTCGCTGTATGCTCCACAAGTACCTGGGACATGAGCGGACCATCCAGGGCATCAATTTCGTGGGAGAGGATTTCTTCGAGAAGAAGGACATTTTCCATATCCCCTGTCAGACCGTCAGCAGGATCGATACCGAAGCCAAGCTGGTCTATTACGGCGAAGACTACAGCGTCCCTTACGACAAGCTGCTCATCGCCACCGGGTCCGGATTCTTTATCCCTCCCATTCCCCACTTCCGGGAAGCTCCCAACGTGTTTGGCTTCCGTGATCTCAGCGACGCTCTGAAGATCGACGAGGCCTTCGGCAAGGGCAAGCGGGTGTTCATCGTGGGTTCCGGCCTGGTGGGCCTGGACGCGGCCTCCGCCCTGTGCCACCGGGGCGCGGAGATCACCATCCCGGAGATGGCCCCCCGAGTGATGCCCCTCCAGACGGACGACTACGCTGCCAGCGTATATCAGAAGGTCTTCGAGGACCACGGCTGCCGGTTTCTGCTGGGTATCGGGGCTACGGACGCGGTGGTGGACAGCGAGGGCAACATCACGGAGGTCATCCTCTCCACCGGGGAGCATGTGCCCTGCGACTTCATCATCATGGCCGCCGGCGTGCGCCCCCGCATTCAGATCGCCCAGGCCAGCGGCATCAAGGCCGAGCGGGCCATTGAGGTGGATGACCACCTGCGAACCTCCGCTCCGGACGTCTACGCGGCGGGAGACTGCACGGGCCTCTCCGGCGTATGGCCGGACGCCATGGCCCAGGGCAAGGCAGCGGCGGAAAACATGGCTGGAATTGACACGGTGTATGAGAAGCCCTACCCCTTCAAGAACACCAGCAACTTCTTCGGCGTGACCATGCTGAGCGTGGGCCGGATGGACCTGACCGAGGGCGCGGATGTGATCGTCCACAAGACGCCCACGGAGTACAAGAAGGCCATTGTGAAGGACGGGAAGCTCACCGGCTACCTGTCCATGGGGGACATCTCCAACAGCGGCCTGTACCTGCACCTCATCAAGAACGGCATTGACGTGAGCGGGAAGCTGGACAAGATTTTCCGGCTGACCTTTGCCGACTTCTACGGCGTCAACCAGAAAAACGGCGAGTACGTCTATACGGTGTAATGATGAAAAAAGCGGGCGTGATCCCAAAGAATCACGCCCGTTTTCTCTATTTCTCAGTCCCTGTACAGAATCAGGCTGAACCAGGTGACCACGTTCCCCCCGGCCTGGAAGTCGATACCGAACCGCTCCATGGTGTCGGTGAGGAGCACGCCGTGGCTCTCCACGCAGGGGAACATCCGGTCCGGATGGCGGCAGGGCCCCTCCGGATACGTACACTGTTCGCAGATGGCGCAGGACTCGGTGGACAGGGGGTAGGTCTCCGCCCCCTGGTCCCGGAGGAGGCCGTTGACCTGCCGGGTGATCTCCTCATGGTCCGCCCGGGCCTCCAGGGTCCCCTCCAGATCCGCGATGTCCGGCACCTCGCTCATGGTGGCCAGCAGCAGGGCCCGGGGGTAGGTCAGGCACCGGGCCCGGCACTCCTCCACCGTGCCCACGGCGGGGGGACAGGCCCAGCTGGTCCCGTAGCGGGCGCAGTCCGTCTCACAGACCATCCGGACCCTGGGGGTAAACGTCAGCTCCGCCGTATCAAAAAACTCATACTGCACCACCGGCAGCTCTCTCAGCCGCTCTTCCAGCCAGTTTCTGTCCATATCCGCCGCTTCCCTTCTCCTCTGTTTTCTCCGAGTATACCACATTTTCCGGCCCAGGGAAAGATCGAATCCGGACTCTGTCAGATTTTTCTTGCAAACCGGCGGACATCTGGTATAATATAAGTGTGAGAATTTCATTCCAGTCTGAAAGGTGAGGTGGAACCTATGGAGAAGGAGAAATCCAGGCAGAAAATGCTCCTGGCGGTGATCCAGGGCGACGATTATCCGGATACCGTGGACGATTTGAACCGGAACGGCTTTTTTGCCACGGTGCTCAGCTCCACCGGCGGCTTCCTGAAAAAGCGCAGCGTGACGCTGATGATCGGCGTGGAGGCCCATCGGGTGCAGGCGGTGCTGGATGTGCTCAGACAGTGCGCGGGCCGGCGGCAGCAGATGACCTATTCCAATCTGTCCATTTCCGCCGGCAGTCCCAATCCCTCCATCCCCATGATGCCGGTGCAGATCAATGCCGGAGGCGTGGTGGTGTTTATCATGGATCTGGACGACATCCAAAAATTTTGACCCTGAACGGTCCGGCCCCGGAGGAACCATCCTCCGGGGTTCCTCTTTTCTGCCCCGGCGCATAGACTGGTGCAGAGGGGGGATGTGTATGAAACCGATTTTGTCCATCCTGGGCGGCGACATGAGACAGGTATATCTGGCCCGCCTGCTGCTGGAGGATGGAAAGGACGTGATCACCTGGGGCCTGGAAAAGGGCG
>OFFH01000355.1_pt1 | contig 36288 bp, 43 predicted proteins | sample 1521341 | NCBI WGS metagenome assembly OFFH01 (sample SAMEA3504108, study PRJEB24116) | mouse gut metagenome | biome: mouse gut; feature: mouse-associated habitat; material: faeces | place: Denmark | collected 2011 | reverse complement strand
AAGAGCGAGCAGCTGCTTTATGTAGATCCACAGGAAAAGCCGGTAGCTTTTCAGGTCTTTGGCAGCGAGCCGGAGATTATGGCATTTACAGCAAAGAAGTTGGACTCCTACGAAAACGCTATACTGGATATCAATATGGGGTGTCCAGTGCCAAAGGTGGTAAATAATCATGAGGGAAGTGCACTCATGAAAAATCCAAGACTTGCGGGTGAAATTATCTATGCAGTGACACATGCAGTCAAAAAGCCTGTGACAGTGAAAATCCGAAAAGGCTTTGATGATTCGTGTATCAATGCAGTGGAGATTGCTAAGATTGCGGAACAAAATGGTGCGGCAGCAGTTGCGGTGCATGGCAGGACAAGAGAGCAGTATTATTCCGGACAGGCGGACTGGGACATTATTCGTAAGGTAAAAGAAGCTGTTTCCATACCGGTCATTGGAAATGGAGATTTGCTCACAGGGCAGGATGTACTTGCCATGAAAGAACAGACAGGCTGCGACGGGTTTATGATCGGCAGAGGCGCACAGGGGAACCCCTGGATTTTTCGGCAGATACTTCATTTTCTGGAGACGGGAGAAGCACTGCCTAAGCCGCCTGTAAAAGAGGTGATAGAAACGATGCTGCGTCATGCCAGAATGCTAATTGCATATAAAGGAGAGCACACCGGTATCCGGGAAATGCGCAAACATGCAGGATGGTATGTGAACGGCTGCCGGAATGCGGCAAAGCTGCGCGGAAAAATAAATGAAGCGGAAAGCTACGCAGAACTTCTGGCATTATTTGAAGAAACATTGTCATATACTGAATGAAAGAAACGGTTTGGGGAGCAGACGGTGTTTTGGGGACATGTGCTGTGTTTGGCCAGACGGCTGTTTTTTCGGTCGGAACAGCAGAAAGAAGAACAGGTTTTACAGGAAGAAGAGGGCTATGAGAATCCGTATCTGGGGCAGCTTCGCCGTATCATGGAGCAGATTCTGGAACAAAAAAAGATTTCATACGGGCAGTTTGCGCCAGTGTTTTTAGACGGAGCCGATTCGCAGTATGCGCTGTGGGCGGCAAACCTTTTGGGCAGGGATTTGAACCGGCTGACGATATTGACGGAGCATCCTGCATATTTTGAACGGTTTGCGGACAATATGTATGAGGAGCACGGGCTGATCGCGGAAGTTTTTTTCAAAGAGCGCCGGAAATTGACGGGGATTATTTCGGACGCGGGAAAAGGGTGTGTAATCCTGGATTTTGAAAAGCCGGGGGAAGGCTTCGGCAGGATTCTTTTTGAAAAGAAACTCTATATCCCGGTCTTTAAAAAACGTTGGGAAAGCGCCGGAAATCTTGACATTGCAGTGCCTATCGGGTATAATACTATGATTGTCAGAGGCAGTGAGGAAGAAGAAACACAGCTTTATTTTGACAAATTCGAGAGAGCTTTTTACGAGAATGAATATTAAAAGAAGGGTAGATTAATATGGATAAGAAAAATATCTTAACGTATCAGGGACTCAAGAAACTCGAAGATGAATTGCAGGATTTAAAATTAGTAAAGCGGAAAGAAGTAGCACAGAAGATCAAGGAAGCCAGAGAGCAGGGCGATTTATCGGAGAATGCAGAGTATGATGCAGCAAAGGACGAACAGCGTGATATCGAAGCCCGCATTGAAGAAATAGAGAAGATTTTAAAAAATGCCGAAGTCGTTGTGGAAGAAGAAGTCGAGCTGGACAAGATCAGCATCGGCTGTACTGTTCGGATTTTGGACTGTGAATTTGATGAAGAATTAGAATATAAGATTGTCGGTTCTACGGAAGCAAATAGCTTAAAAGGAAAGATTTCCAATGAATCTCCGGTCGGACGCGCATTGATCGGTTCTAAAGTCGGAGATACGGTAAAAGTAGAGACGCAGGTCGGAGATCTGGAGTATAAGGTATTGGAAATTCAGCGTTCCATGTAAAAAGACGGATCCATTGATCTTCGGACAGAAAAAGACATGGATAGACACGGGAGGAAAAAATGGCAGAGCAGAAGAAGGTACAGGAACAGGACATCAACCAGCTTTTAAAGGTACGCCGTGAAAAATTGGCGGAACTGCAGCAGAACGGAAAAGACCCTTTCCAGATTACGAAGTATGACGTTACGCATCACAGCACGGACATCAAAGAGGGATACGATGAACTGGAAGGTGCATCGGTTTCCGTAGCGGGCCGCATGATGTTTAAGCGTGTGATGGGAAAAGCGTCCTTTTGCAATCTTTTGGATCTGAAAGGCAATATTCAGATTTATGTAGCAAGGGACAGTATTGGGGAAGATTCTTATAAGGATTTTAAAAAATATGACGTGGGCGATATTCTTGGGATCTCCGGAGAAGTATTTAAAACGAAGACCGGTGAAATTTCCATTCATGCATCTTCTGTCACATTGCTTTCCAAAAGCCTTCAGATTCTGCCGGAGAAGTTTCACGGACTGACTGATACGGATACCCGTTACCGCCAGAGGTATGTGGATCTGATCATGAATCAGGACGTCAGGGACACGTTTATCAAACGCTCCAAGGTAATCAGCAGCATACGAAGATACCTGGACGAACAGGGATTTATGGAAGTGGAGACGCCGATGCTTGTCTCCAATGCCGGCGGTGCGGCGGCACGGCCGTTTGAGACGCACTTTAATGCGCTGAGTGAAGACTTTAAGCTGCGGATTTCGCTGGAGCTGTATTTGAAACGACTGATTGTGGGCGGCATGGAACGCGTATATGAAATCGGACGGGTGTTCCGGAATGAAGGGCTTGACACAAGGCATAATCCGGAGTTTACGTTAATGGAACTGTATCAGGCGTATACGGATTACCACGGCATGATGGATCTGACGGAGAATTTATACCGGTATGTGGCGAAAGAAGTGACGGGCTCGGAAGTCATAACATATAACGGGCATGAGATGGATTTGTCGAAGCCATTTGAGCGGATTACAATGGTCGATGCGGTGAAGCGGTATGCAAAGGTAGATTTTGATGCCATCCATACGACGGAAGAGGCGAAAAAACTTGCGGATGCGCATCATATCGAATATGAGGACAGGCATCAAAAGGGAGATATTTTGAACCTGTTCTTTGAAGAATATGTGGAAGAGCATTTGATTCAGCCGATCTTTATTATAGACCATCCGATTGAGATTTCTCCGCTGACAAAGAAAAAACCGGAAAACCCGGAATATGTGGAGCGGTTCGAGTTCTTTATGAACGGCTGGGAAATGGCGAATGCGTATTCTGAACTGAATGATCCGATTGATCAGCGGGAGCGCTTTGTCGCGCAGGAGAAGCTTCTGGCTGCGGGCGACGATGAAGCAAATAAGACGGATGAGGATTTCTTAAATGCGCTCTGCGTTGGTATGCCGCCGACCGGCGGAATTGGATTTGGGATTGACCGGATGGTAATGATGATGACGGATTCGGCAGCAATTCGGGATGTGTTGCTGTTCCCGACGATGAAGAGCCTGGATAAGTAAAATATAGTAAAATCAATGGTTGCAGTAGTTTGAGATCAAATGAAAAAGCCGTTTTGAACCAATTCTGAACCAATTTTCAGAAGATTTTTAAAGAGTTATGCAGAGTTGTCCGCAGGATAAGATATTTCCGGTTTCTTATCCTGTGGATTTTGTTTTTTCGTATAAAAAGCATGATGATTGATACAATACATCTATAAAGCGAAATGCTTTTGCCAAGTTGCATAATTTTGTTTGTGTGCTATAATTAAAAATCAGAAGAATAAAAATTATCACTCCAATTGGATTTGTTACCAAAACAGTGTAGGACAATATGTCTGCAAATATGCTTGAAATAATGAACAGGGGTATGTAGTGCTTAGTGGAAAATGATATGATATATCCTGACTGAAAACTGTTATATAGAAAGATGAGGTGTTGTTATATATGGAAATGGTTTTTGATAAGGAACAGGCTGATTATGCAGCCGTTTTGGATGAAAATGAAAAAGAAATACGCAAAATGGTAATGGACAGCTATGAGGATATGCTTGGAGGAAAGGGAAGGGATTATAAAACCTTTTTTGCAGAATTAGAAAGAAAGTATAAAAATGCGGATGTATGATGTTATCATACTGCCGAAAGCGGAGGAAGATGTTTTAAATAATACGGATTATATTGCATTTGAAAAGAATTCACCTGAAACGGCCTTGAGACTGGCAGCCGGTTTCAGAAATACAATTGCCCGACTGGAATTTATGCCGGAACAGCATGAACTTGATGAAGACGAAGAATTAGCAGAAAAGGGGATCCACAGGTGTTATTACAAAAATTATAAAATATTCTTTTATGTGAATGAGAGCAGCCACAGTGTCTATATTTTAAGGGTATTACATATGCTTGTAGATTCTAAGCCGCTTCTTTTGAAAATGCATTTTTGATAATATAAAAAGTTGCATGTCAAGGATAATATCGTAGGAGCAATAGGTATCGGACAGGATTTCAAGAATTATAAAAATCCACAGGATAGAATGAAAATTTTCATTTTGCCCTGTGGATTTTGCTTATTTTAAATCTATATGCCGATCCATCATTCTAATTATTATGCTCTCAATTCCAAGACATACTATAATTTTTCGATTCTCTTTCCTGTAAATAAGGATTTTATAAATCATGCGAATATAGACCTTCAATTGAATGGTCTCATGGATATAACGATCCTACAAACTTCAGAAGAGGGAGTCGCAGATTTAAGTGGGGTCTTGAAAGATAATTTGGGTTTAGACTTTAACTTTTTTAGCCAAAAGGAAAATTACGATTATTTTAATGAATACTATCTTCCTTCATTAAAAATCATGGCGACAATAACCTTTGTTTTGCTTGCGGATATAACTTGTATTTCTGTTTGGAACGCATTAGTCAGTGTTCGCTTAATGCTGAAAGACTTTACTATTAATTTATTGGTTGGATTAAGCTATTCAAAGCTAAGAAAAATATTTTATATCTATTTTGGAATGCTTTCCTTTATTAACCTTGCAGTTGTTTTCATATTCACCGCTTTTAACAGGTATGGCTGTTGGATAAGAAAAGACGCTACTTTTGTTACTTACGGACTATTTGGGTTGATTGGAATGGACTGGCTTGCTTTATTGGTAGTGGTTCTTTTGGATATTATTATTGGAATAATGATTGTCGAAACTATGTTAAGGAAAATCAAAAGAATGCCAATTTCTTTGGGGGTATTACAATGACTAAGATTATCGACTTAAGCATTAAAGAAAAAACATATAAGAGTAAAAATTCGCAGCTTTCAATATTAAACAATTTCAACCTTGAAGTTGCTGCTGGTGAAAAAGTCGCCATTGTAGGAGAATCCGGTGTAGGAAAAAGTTCGTTGCTTAATATTATCGGATTGATAGATAGGAATTATGTTGGCGCATATACTCTTTTTGGTTCGATAACAAATAGCTTACATACAAGCGAGTTGGCACAGTGGCGAAATCAAAAGATTGGTTTTGTTCTTCAAGAGTCAGCACTTATCAATTCTTTGACAATTGAAGATAATATCAAATTGCCTTTACTTTATGCAGGTTCTGGAAAAAAAGAATTTAAGGCAGAAGATTTCGAAAGTGTAGTTGATGCAATTGGTATTAAACCAATATTAAAAAAGAAGCCGCTTGAATGTTCTGGTGGAGAAAAAGCAAGAGCCGTATTTGCCAGAGGAGTAATTATGAAACCTCAAATTATTTTAGCTGATGAGCCAACAGCATCTCTGGATGTGAAAAACAAAGAAAGAATTGTAACACTGCTTTTCAAAATGAACAAAAAATTTAGCACTACAATTATTACTGTAACTCATGATTTGGAAATAGCTAATCGTCATGATAGAGTAATTCATCTTGAAAGCAATTTGGTAAATAGTCAAGAGTTATTTTGAAAAGATTTTCAGAGAAAAGGGTAACCTTAATAAACCTACGGCTTATTTCTCAAAAAAGACGTAAGTTAGGAATGCGATATGGATTACCTACTTTTTTCCGGAGAGTAGAGTTGGCCTTTGTCCAGCAGACCAAAGAGCAGACGTATAAATTTACGGGAAGTCAACGCGAGTGCTCGTTTATGATGATGGTTTCTTGTTTCAGCATATTTCTTGTCATAGAATGCTTTGTATTCAGGACAGTGTCTTATAACACTTCCGGCAGCTTCTATGATGTAGTAGCGCAGATATCTGTTGCCAGCTTTGCTCATGTGTTTGTCTTCGGCTACGAAGTCGCCAGAGTCATTATCGTTCCAAACGATACCACAGTATTTTGCGAGGGCATTGACATTAGGAAAAGCCTTAATGGAACCCTTTTTGGCTAAGATACCGGCTGAATAAACTTTACCGATTCCGGGAATGGAATTCAGTACAGTGTACTCGTCAGGGTTTAGTCCCTGAACTGTTTGAAGGATTGCTTTATCAATCGCTTTGAGTTCCCTTTCAAAGGAACTGATACAGTTAAATGAAGAAGCGATTGAGATGGTAAGTGGCTCATAGAGGCATTTATCAAGCCGGTATGAGTTGCGGGCTGCAGCCTGTAAGATTTTTGCTGTTTCTTCTGGATCAGCAATACGGCCTCTGCTCTTAGAGTTAATAAAAACGACGCGGTCTTCTACTGATGAGTTTACGATATCTTCATTCGTTGTGTATTCAGTAAGAATGGCTTCCGCTGTGGCGCCATATTTGTTTGCAAATGGATGTTGTCCATCACGGATCAATGCGTATTCACTGAACTTGAGATAAATGTTGTTAAGCATGTAAGTCTTTTCTCTTGCGATACATTCAGTGATGTGCATGCGGTGTCTGGTAAGACGTTGCAGGGCAAGGTATTGGGAACCACGCCATGGTTTGATTGCAATACGTCCTACACGGGCAAAATCAGCAATCACATAAGAATCTATGCCATGATTCTTTCCGATGTCGTTAAAGGACTTCTTGTAATTCTTAACTTCCTTTGGATTGAGACAGTAAACTCTGACAGAGAATGGTGCAAGCAGGCCACTGGCAGAAAGATAATTAGCCAGATGGACACCATAGAAACGGTACATCTTTCCAAGGGGCAGAAACTAAGCCGACTAAAGGAACTGTCAAAAATGTATGCCCTCTATGCACCAATCCAAGCTACCTATAAAGAGAGCCAGTCACTCAAAGGACTTGCTAAGATGAAATACGATAGGGAGCATAAGGACAGCTTATCGAAGTACCCCGAATTAAAGGAGCGTATGCAGAGCCTTTTACAGAACGGCGAGAAGATAACGCCGAAACAGTGGAAAGCAGAGATACAGTCTTTGCAGTCTGAATATGACAGTATCGGCAAAGAGCAGACCAAGACCGCCACAGAATTAGCGTATGCCGAGGTAATCAGCTACAACAAAAAGAACCTTGAAAGAGAACTTCAGAACGAGAGCCGACAGCAAAACAGGCAACAGAGCAGAACGAAACGGAGGGAAGAGGAAATTTAATGTGAACTTTATTGTAAAGACAGGCGTTTTTTTGTATAATTGAAGTGTGACAGCGCAGGATATATCGTATCTTGTACCACAAATTTTTAGAAACCGAGGTGGTAAGGTGTCAGACGATACAAAGCAGACACAGGAAGTTAAGGTAAAACGTACCGCAAAGAACAGTGTGTTTTTAGACCTTTTTCAAGATAAAAAGAATTTGTTGAAACTGTATCAAACATTACATCCAGAGGATACAGACGCAACAGAGGACACGTTGGATATTGTAACGATCGACAATGTTTTGACAGATAATCTCTATAATGATCTGGGCATAATGGCAGGTAACAACAGATTGCTTTTGTTGTTGGAAGCGCAATCGAGTTGGACGGTAAATATTTTAATCAGAATACTGCTGTATTTAGCACAGAGTTACCATGAATATTTTGAGAGGACATCTCAGAGTCTATATAAGAGTACAAAGGTCAAAATGCCTAAACCCGAATTGTATATTATCTATACGGGAAATAAAGGTAAAAAACCCGATATAATATCTTTGTCGCAAGAGTTTTTTGACGGAGCAGATATAGATATTGAGGTAAGAGCAAAGGTCATTTATGAGAGCGATACAGAGGACATTATCAATCAATACATCATTTTCTGTAAAGTTTTTGATGAACAGAGGAAGTTGTATGGAATGACAGAACAGACTGTTAAAGAAACAATCCGTATTTGCAAAGATAGGAACATCCTAAGAGAATATTTGATTAGCCGAGAAGTGGAGGTAGTAACGATAATGATGAGTTTATTTGATGATGAGCAGATTATGAGGACATATCTGAAAGATGCCGCAAATACTGCTGCTTATGAAGCAGACAGGGCAACAGCAGAAAGAATGATAAAAAAAGGCAAGATGTCACTGGAAGATATTGCGGATTGTGTGCCGACATTATCTTTGGAAGAATTAAAAAAGATTGAAGCCGAGGTTATGCAGTTGGCGTAATCAGCAAAACAATTTAATATCAAAATAACAGCGTTAAGGCGCATGGAACAGTAAAGTTGTAAACCATGCGTTTTTTTGCGCCCAAAAGGAGGAACATGAGCGACAACATTCAGACCAATACCACAGGGCGATTAACGCCCTGTTTACAACGGAAGATTGACAAGACAAGGTATTTAGTCGAAATACATTTCAAGAGACCGAAAACAAGAGATAGACCGCCAGCACCACACTATTCCGAACCAAAGAAACCAAAGACCAAAAGACAAGCACCGTGGAAATGTGTATAACTTGCTATTCCGTCATGGAAAAGTCCGTTCACAGAACATGGAAAGGCTAAAGTACAGTTTTCCCACATTCTGCATACAGACTTTCCCACAACTCCATAAGATAGCAAGTTATGTACATTACGTACAAATCCAAACTTTCTTCCATAAAGGCTGTAAAAAGGCAATGTCATGATGCTGGGGTCAAAACATAGTGTTTTTTATGTTTGAACCTCCACATGAACCTTGAAAATTTAATATTTTACAGTATATATGCCATAAGAGGCTTCATTAGCTTAGAATCATTGGCGCACTTCTGGCTTATATCTACGCTAATACCGGATTCTGGATATAGTTCCCTAAACCCTTTCGAAATCCAAAGAGTTTCCTGAAATTTAAAGCCGCTATTTTGCTGCCGAAGAAGAATTTACCCCGCTGTTTCCCTCTTGGAAGTTTGTCAAGATGGTAATTCTTTCGGATATTGGCAGGAATGGTTTCCACACCATTTCTTAACCTCGCTAAATTGCTGAATTCCTCGCTTTGCATATATCTCTGGCTTTTGGCTCTGTTGGAGGCATTTTTTGAGGTAATAAACGTGGCAACCTTTTTATAAATCTTGGGGCGGCACTGTTCTTGATATGGACAGCCGACACAATGATTTCGGTCAAATGAAACCCTGCATTGTCCTGGCCGTCATAACCGCCATCTGTAACCAGAATGATTTCTTCTTCGGATTTTTCCATTTGTGAAAGCGTTTCCTGAAGGAAATGGCTGTCCGTATGTGTATTTTTATCAAACTGATAATCTGTCACTACAGAGCCATTTTTGCCAACGGTTTCTTCCAGGTTGGCTGTGTAGCCTCTATAAAGCTTACCGGATTTATTCCTGTAGGTGGCATCTGGATCGGATGGATTTTGAAGTGCCGACGAATTCATGGCGCCATCTTCTCTGGTTCTCAGACGACGTTTATCATTTTCAACAACTGTCTGGTCAGAAAGGCATCTGACAAAAAGCTGATATTCCGTCGCTTCTTCGAAATCTGTTTTGCACAGTTCCAGCAGGCAGTCACTGTCTGTCAGCAGGGTTTGAATCATTGCCTCCATATCATCATTTCTCTGATGATAGAAGACGCGGTTATATTCATTCGGGCCTGCGTAATGCTTTAGTGGTTCAGAAACCATATCGGGCTGCTTCTTTGAAAGATAAACAACCAGTTTGGATATACAGGTGTAGATCAGTTCCATACGGCTTAGAAAACGAATGTTGGATTCTATCATCATGGAATCCATACGGCGTATGCGTCCATTCAGCTTCATTATCTTGCCGATTTTACCGCTAAGATCTTTTACACAGTCGTGGTATAAATCCACACCATGAAGCGTCTCATAGTCATAACATCTTTTACGGAAACGGCTCAGGGTTTTGTTTGGATATAGATGTTGTGGTGTCTTACAGCGGCAATCTGAAGGAGGATGCTTTTTTCAGTGCGCTTCATGAGGATGGATTAAAGATAGCAGGAATCCCGGTTGACATCAATCCAATCTCTACGGAACAGACCGGGAGTTTAGAAGAATATTTGGAAAGTGCGGAGAAATATCTGGATGAAAAACAAGGCTATATTGAGATTCCTGAAAGTAATGGGTGGGCAGACCGGAAACAGTCTATAACATTTTATATGGCAGAGTGTTCAGAATTTCATATATTGGGAGAATATCACGACCGTTTGGAGACATTGCAGGAAGCAATGGAATTATATGAAAAAATTCCGGCAGACAGGATAAATGGCATAAAAAGTATCGGTATTCAATTAGAGGATGACAGCATCTATGATGGTACGACTTGTGACCTCATGGTGGTGGGAGAAATCCAAACGGAATTTATCAATGAAATCCCTCATTACAGAGAAAGCCCGCTGGTGCAGAAAGCGATTGCGGATATGGAAGCAATCCTTTTGGAACAAAGAACGGAGCAGGAGGTATCAGATCCGGAAGAGAAAGCAGCGCTTCCGCAACAGACAATGCCAGAGGTAAAGGAAAGAAAAGCTGTTCAGATGGAAGAAAACAGGAATCCAGTCACAGAGGTACGAGATGGAGATACAGAGGTATCCGAAAAGCAGCCTGCAGAACTGAAAAAAGCGGCTGAAAATGCCACCAAAACAGACAGAGCCATATCCGGTGGCAGTAAGAAGCAGTCTGTCTTAAATGCCCTCCGGGAACGGCAGGCAAGGATGAAAGCGCAGGGGAAGGAAAAGCCGGGACAGGAAAAACAGGGGCAGAAAGCACAGATAAAAAAGAAAGGAGAATCGGAATTATGATGGTGAGATTTGAGGAAAATGAATATTTCCTGATGGCAATGTTCCAAAAGGAAAGCAGGCAGGCAACCATAGAGGAAATACATAACGTAATCCCCTACATAGGCAGGGATGAAGAAATGCTCTCACTTATTAACAGCACACTGGAAAAGCTATGGTTCCTTACGGATGAGGCATTTTTAAATATGGATTTGGAACCGTACAAAGAGGAACCGGTGGAGGATGAATGATGGATGTGAACCAATTTGCTGTTTATCAGCTTAAAAATATTCCTGAGAACAGGCCGCTACGGTTCCGTCCATACAGTATGCTGCAGGAGATGAAAATCCAGATACAGTATAGCAGTTATGAACAAGTTTATATGGGAAGGATGCAGCTGGGGGACGGGCCAGAACACATCCGCAGACGTTTTAATGAGAAGTTGCCAAGGACATTTCATGGACATTCGATCAGTGTCAGCGATGTGCTTGTGCTGAATAAGGATGGCGTTGTGATTTCCTATTATGTTGAGAAAGAGGGGTTTACCGTCATAGCCGGGTTTATCCGTAAGGGTTCATCTGGTACACTTGTGTCGATTGATACGGAAGATTTCCATATCGAAGGGAAGAAGGGGAGCTGGCTTGCCTTTGATAGTATTATCGTAGACGGTAGGGAGTTCTTCCTGATGGAAAATAAGGATTATGGGAAGGATGCCGCATGGACAGTAGTGGATGCAGATGGGAAATTAGTAGTGGACGGTGTGCATAATGGATTTGATCAGTCTGTTCTGCAGCAGATCAAAAAGTATCTCTATCCACCGCAGGCTATTTCGGAACCGGAGAAACAAGAAATACTGTCCGGGCATACATTGCCCTCTGAAGCTAATATGTCCTCCGGCAGTCATACGGAAAAAAGGTCGTTGGAAAACTGGCAGAAGTACATGGAGAACGGCGAGTATCTCCGCAGTATCGAAGGAGGAGAAGAACAAAATTACAGCTTTATTGACGGGAATAAAAATAACTGCAAAAAGAAGAAGGGCAGGGTGTCCGTGCTGGCAAAACTTCGGCAGAAACAGGCAGAGATTGCCAGGCGGAGCGGAAAGCCCGCACAACAGATCGCAATGGCAGAGGATATGGAGCGCAGACGGAAATAGGAAAAGGAGAAGTACCTGGCTTAGAGGGGGCAGGGGCTTCTCCTTTTCGCTGTCTATTTATATTTTCCTTGTCTCTTTTAAGTGGTTCAGTTCGGCAAGAGGTAAATCGGTAATTTCCGCAATTCCCTCAAGAGTATCTTTCCCTCTGATAATCAGACGGAGGGCAAATTCCTTTGTTGTTTCTAACGCTGTTTCATTCCGCATTTCCTCTAGCATCTGGCACATAGTCAACACTCCTTCCTCATCGCTTTTGAAAAACCGCACTCTGTCAGCTAATATCTTATAATTCATGTCAGACGGGTCGGTGCATGAGAAATCATGCATCAGCCGTCCTAACGCTGTTTCATCCTGAATCTGTGAATTTACATAGATGATATGGGAATCATCCCCAAAACCATTCCCGGTTTCCTCTACAGAACGGTTGATATGATAGAGGGGAAGCCCGGCTCCCATGACATCATTTTCTGTAATGAAGATAACATAGGATTCCGGAAGCTTCTCATATTTATCTCCCGGTTCCGTGATGTTGGCATCAATCAGGCTGGAATGGTATCTTGCACGTCTTGGGTTTGCGCCCTGGTCGCTTCTTTGTACTTCCACGTTCAGCGCCGCCTCGGTATCGTCAGTGGCAAATATATCAAGCCTTGCCGAGCGTCCCTGTAGATTCTTCATATTATATTGGGAATGTACTTCGGTTACTTTCAGATTATCTTTCTTTAATATGATACGCAGTAACAGCTCCACACATTCAATATCCTCAAACACTTTTGTGCAAAAATCATCGTCCAGTAACCGGAAGTTCTTCAGGCGCTTAAGATCTTCTTCGTGCTTCCGGTTGTATGGGAATCTATTGGAGACGTCCATTGTGTTACCGGTCCTTTCCAAATTCAAATTAGGTATGGCAGGCATTTTCTGGCAGAATACGTTTTTCAAAAGAGATTGCTGTCATCAAAATGCTCCATAATATCCTCTACCCTGCAGTGCAGGATGTTACAGAGCCTGTCTATCGTATTTACTTCCACATTCATGTTGTGCCTTAACCTGTTAAGCTGCGAGCGGTTGATATTGTAATGCGTGTATAGGTCATACTGTGTCACGCCTTTTTCCTTCATGGTTGCCCATAGTCGGTCGTATGTTATCATGCTGTTTCCCGCCTTTATTCAAATGCTGCTTGTATTACTTCTATTATCCATGTAAAATAATTGAAACAATAGTGTGCGCATAATGACACTATAAAATACAGAAGGGTGGGAAGATAATGTGGGAAAAGATTTGGAAAAGGATATGGTATTTTCTGATTGCTGCAGCGCTGGTATGCGCGGTTCAGTATGGGGTGAGGAAATATCCAGAATGGAAGGAAGCACATTCAGGAGTGCCTGATGTAGTAAGCAGCTTTTCTATGAACAATGACCATCATCTAAATGTGGTTGCCAACAGCAGCCGGATTGAGGATAAGGAAGAATTTGCAAGGGAGATTATCCACATGTGCCAGGACAATTCGTTTCATTCTATCCGATTTTCGACAGATGTAAACGGCTATCCATCGGAGTTGGATATAACGGTGTATCTGAACAGAAAAGACGTGAAAAAGGGGAAAGCGGTCTGCGAGATTGAATTTTCTACGGGCGACTTTCAGAAAGGTTACGATATAAAAAATGATGCGGATAAATTCCATCTTTATCTGGATGGGAAGGAAATTGACTTTTACTGATTTGGATGCAGGAGGATTATGGCAGAAGGATTTCCAGTAAAAGGGAATCCTTCCGACGATAATTGTGACAGCAGCATATCATTTTCATGATATATCCGTGCTTTTCTGCTTTTCAGTCTGTCTGCCGTGTGTCTGTCCTAAGATCATATCTACATTAGAGCAGACGGTATACAGTTCTTTTTGATAATCATGGTAATAATGGTATTTATTCCGCGCCTCTTTTTTCTTCTGCAGCAGGCGTTCCTTTTCTGCTTTTAGCAGCTTTATGGAGGGAAGTTTGCCATCGGCAGAATGTTCTTTCAGAAATTTCCTTGCGGTTTCATAAAGGGTTATCTCTGCAGGATGTTCTTTTCGGAACTGCCCTTTGTGTTTCGATTTACAAAACTGTTGATAGACAGATTTATTTGCAAGGTACTGGCTGGTATAATGGATCTGCTCATTTATTCCACGGAGTTTATCTTCAATTGACTTCAAGTCCTTTCTGGAACTGGAAGCCTGCTTCTTAATATCCGAAAAAGAATTTTCCAGAGATTCCTTTGTGTCATAGCCATGTTCCTGTATGTAAGCAACAGTCCTGGCCATTTCTTTCAGATTGGAAATCTTTACCTTGTTGGCATATGCGTTGCTTTGCTGCGCCTTCACACAGTCCTGCAGATTAATCACAAGCCGCAGGTCGGATTTGATAAACAGGATTGCAAATGGGTCTTCCAGTGTTGGAGCAGCTTGCGGAGGTATCGGTGATTTTATTTCTGCCTTATATTCCTTCGGGATTATCTGCTTCTTTTCCGATTCCTGTTCTTTCGCATTTACCTCAAATAAGCTCAAAAGATAATCTTCTTTATAATGTGTGCCGAGCATCCTTCCGGTTATATATTTGTTGCGTTCCGGGTGGAGATAGCTAAACCTGCCCCGGCTGACTTTCAATTTGATATTATATTTTTCTAAAAGTAAACTCTGAAAATCGTCCTGACTATGGGAACGGCTGGCAGTATCTTCGATTGCAGACCGTAAAAATTCTTTTTGAGTCTGAAACTCTGTTTTCCGTGGAATAAGGTCGTCTGCAAGAATCTGTTTGTTACGTTCATTCAGTTTCTTCTGCCCTCTGCGATTCGCATGATATTCCCGGTCTGTGATTTTCTTTTCTGCAGGAGTAAGGAGGTCTACCTGGTGCAGATGTTCCCGGCAGCACATATCCATAAGGGATTGCTTTAAGTGGGTAAGGTAATCTTTGAATACATGGTGTTTGTATCCGGCGCGGGAATCACAGGTGCGCTCCATGAAGTCCTGATGTTCCACATCGTATTTCCGCAGGCTGTTGATTACGATATGTACGTGAATGTTGTCGCTTTCATTATGTCCATCCATATGTGTGCAGACTAAAGTCTGATGACCGGGGAAATTTTTCTTTGCGTATTCTATTCCAAGCTGCTGCGCCCGTTCCCCGGTCAATCCATTTTCTGTTGCGTCCTTCGGATCGAAACTGATAATGTAATGATGGGATTTGATTTCATCATAAGATTTGTTTTTGTGATACAGGGTATTCAGCTCCCGGCACTCCATGTCAAACGTAAAGGGGTCGCAGTTTATACCGTCCATAAAATATTCCCTGCGTGGGATTAACTCACCATTTTCATTAAGTATTGGTTTGTTAGTAGATTCGTCATACTGGAACATGAGATAACGCTGTGCCTCCCCATAGTCAGCGTTTTTATTCGCTATGTGTTTCAGTATTGCCATCCAGGTTACCTCCGACGGCAGAGTGGAAATCTCCCGCCATCTTCAAGACTTCATATTTCATTTCATAGATTCTGGCCACGCTCTGGTCGATTGCCTTACGCATTCTCTGTGAATGGATGCCGCCGCTGTTGAAATGTCTTGCAATCTGGTTTAAGTTGCTCCCGATTTTTCCAAACTCTGCAATCAGTCTTTTCAGTTCCGGCAGGTCTGCCACAATTTCATATTTTGCAATTACTTTTTGTTTCATAACCTGCTTCCTTGCATACTCTGCCAGTGGGAGGTTTGCGGCTTTTGCACTTTCAGATATGATTTCATATTCTATGTCTGTGAGACGAGGCATGATTTGGTGTTTGTGCTGTAGTTCTTTCTCTTTTTTTGGTCTTGCCATTCCATAATCCCTTTCTCTAAAAAATTGTTCTCACAATATAAGCCGATTAGGAAGGAATAATGGGAAATAAAAAAGACTTTTTGGAAAAATATTTATTTTTTCTCCGTGATTGGGACAATCACGCTGCGACTATTTACAATAGGAGCCAATCCGCATATTTGAAAAATATGCCAGAACCGAGGGCATGGGGAGCGAAATCGCCATCAAGTTTGCCGGGTAAGCAAAATCCACGAAGTGGGTTTTGAGTTACTCAGGCGAATCGTGCCCTTTCCTTATCCCGGATTCGGGATAAGGTATCTGTTGATGCAACCCTTCTTTGAGATAGGAAAGCCCTTTGAAATAAAGGCGGCTTAGAAAAATGGTGATGAAGTGACAGAAAGAGGTCTATATACTGAATTTTATTAAAAGCGTCCAGCTATTAGATCCTCTAAAGTTATATTATAAAAAAAATCATGTATAAGGGCGTTGTATTTCTTCCACAATGGTAAAGTAATGCATTCCTCATTTCTGGGACAGGTTTCTGCATCCGGCATTAAACAGGCAACCGGGGAAAGGGGGCCTTCTGTCAGTTCTATGATTTCTCCTACGGTATATTCTTTTGGCATACGGGTAAGCCGGTATCCGCCACCCTTTCCGCGGAGTCCTTTTACGATTTTGCCTTTTACTAACATTTTCAGAATGATTTCCAGGTACTTTTCAGAAATTTTCTGACGTTTTGCTATTTCTTTTAACGGAACGTAAGATTCTTCCTGGTGCTGTGCAAGATCGACCATCACTCTGAGGGAATAGCGTGCCTTTGTTGAAATCATAGAAATGAACCTCCATATTGCTTCTTTACTATATCCCATTATATCCTTTGCGGAAAAAAATTTCAATAAAATCATATAAACCTATTGACATAGTAGGTAAGCAGTAGTAATATACATTCAACGAAAAGGAAAGGAGAAAAGTCATGGCAAATAACTGTTGCAAGAATTTATGCTGTTGTCGGATGTTGGTTTACCGGATATGTTGTGTGATACGGTGTAGCAGCAGACTTTGTTATGCTTAAGTTCCATGTAAAAAGGCACGGCATATATCCGGGTACTGGAAGATAACAGTACTCCTTTTTTATGCCTGTAATTATGAAGAAAGAAGGAAATGAAAATGGCAAAATATTATAAAGGCACATTGGGGCTGATTGGGAATACTCCGCTGGTAGAAATCGTGAATATTGAAAAGGAACTTGGGCTTTTGGCAACCGTGTTGGTGAAGTTGGAGTATTTTAATCCGGCTGGCAGCGTAAAGGACAGGATTGCCAAAGCGATGTTAGAAGACGCCGAGGAAAAAGGCTTACTGAAAGAAGGCTCTGTGATCATTGAACCCACATCGGGAAATACGGGGATCGGACTGGCGGCAATCGCGGCGGCAAAGGGATACCGGATTATTCTGACGATGCCGGAGACTATGAGCGTGGAGCGGAGGAATATTTTAAAGGCATATGGAGCGGAACTTGTACTGACCGAAGGTGCAAAAGGAATGAAGGGCGCCATTGAAAAAGCGGATGAATTAGCGGAGGAAATTCCAGACAGCTTCATCCCCAGACAGTTTGTAAATCCGGCAAATCCAAAGATCCATGAAGCGACGACGGGACCGGAGATCTGGAATGACACAGACGGAAAGATTGATATTTTTATCGCTGGCGTAGGAACTGGAGGAACGGTGACAGGCGTTGGAAAATATCTGAAGGAACGAAAAACCGATGTGAAGGTAGTTGCGCTGGAGCCGGCAGCATCGCCTGTATTGTCGGAAGGAAAAGCCGGGGCCCATAAGATTCAGGGAATCGGAGCTGGTTTTGTTCCGGATGTGCTGGATACAGATATTTATGATGAAGTATTTCGGGCAGAAAATGAAGAGGCTTTTGCGGCGGCGAAGCTTCTCGCAAAAAAGGAGGGCATCCTGGTGGGAATTTCTTCAGGCGCAGCGTTGCATGCAGCCATTGAACTGGCAAAGCGTCCCGAGAACCAGGGAAAGGTCATTGTGGCGTTATTGCCGGACACTGGCGACAGGTATTATTCCACTCCATTGTTTACCGAATAAAGAAGATAAGGAAGGCAGGGACAATGATTTTTTCAAAACGGAGCAGGTATGGAATCCGGGCGCTGATTGATCTTGCACGGAACGCTGAAAACGGCAGTATGCAGCTAAATGAAATTGCTGACAGGAACAGCATCTCTGTTAAGTACCTGGAGCAGATATTCGCAGCGCTCAGAAAAGCTGGAATTATCAAGAGCATTAAAGGCCCACAGGGAGGCTATCTCTTGGCAAGGCCTTCGAAGGATATCAGGGCGGCAGATATTATTGCGGCGTTAGATGGAAGCTATTTCCTGGACAGCGAAGAAGTACAGGGAGATGGGAAAGGAAAAACGAATGCATCTGTAGTCCAGCGGGAAATTATTGAACCTGTAAATGAATGGGTAGAACACTTTTTAGGTACCCAGACATTAGAAAAACTCGCGGAATGTGCAAAAGAGCAGGAAGAAGCCTTGCAGAATATGTATTATATCTAAAAAGCAGTAAATGTGCTAGCTGATGAGTAATTATACTCACGAGCATACTTATTTGGCTCACGGGTATATAAACAGCATTGTATTAGGAGATGACACGATGAGTCTCGAATTTATAACAAAATATTTGCCTTTGTATGAGAAAGCGGCATGGCTTACTGTAAGGATTGGATTTGCCGGAGTTCTGCTTTCCATTGTGATCGGTTTACTGTGCGCGGCCATCCTGTATTACAGGATTCCTGTTTTAACAGGATTAACGGCAGTATATATAGAACTTAGCCGCAATACGCCGTTGCTTGTCCAGTTGTTTTTTCTGTATTATGGGCTGCCAAAGATCGGAGTCAGGACAGATGCGCAAGCTTGCGGTATGGCCGGGCTGGCATTTCTCGGAGGCAGCTACATGGCGGAAGCCTTCCGCAGCGGATTGGAGGCGGTGGAGAAGATACAGATGGAGAGCGCCCAAAGCCTGGGGATGAACCGTTATCAGACTATGCGGTATGTTATTCTGCCACAGGCATTTTCCATCAGTGTACCTGCTTTTGTTGCAAATGTGATCTTTCTTTTGAAGGAAACCAGCGTATTTAGCGCCATAAGCCTGATGGATTTGATGTTTACAGCGAAAGATTTGATTGGACTGTATTATAAGACGACGGAAAGCCTGTTTCTGCTGGTGGTGTTCTATCTGATTATCCTGCTTCCGGTATCCATACTGGGGGCGGCGTTGGAGAGGAGGGTGCGTTATGCCGGATTTGGGGCTTGAGGTGCTGCTAAAAGGCCAGAACATGACGAGGCTCTTTACCGGACTTCTGGCAGCGTTAAAGATCAGCTTGGTATCTGTGGCGATCAGCCTTCCATTAGGAATCCTGCTTGGAACCCTCATGACATGGAAAAATCCGTTCATAAAAGCAGCGCTCCGGGTTTATCTGGAAATCATCCGCATTATGCCTCAGATGGTGCTGTTGTTCCTTGTGTTTTTTGGGACAACACGGGCGTTTGGATGGGATTTGTCAGGGGAAAGCGCTTCGGTTATCGTATTTTCCCTCTGGGGAACTGCAGAGATGAGCGATTTGGTAAGAGGGGCGCTCATCAGCATACCGGTCCATCAGTATGAGAGCGGAGAGACATTAGGGCTTAGTAAGGTACAGATTTATCGGTATATTGTGGTTCCACAGACATTAAGAAGATTAGTTCCGCTGTCCATCAATCTGATTACAAGAATGATCAAAACAACCAGCCTTGTGCTGATGATCGGAGTGGTTGAAATCCTCAAAGTCGCACAGCAGATCATAGAGGCAAACCGGACGGCAAGCCCCAATGCGGCATTTGGCATTTACCTCGTCGTATTTTTATTATATTTTTTCGCCTGCTGGCCCATCAGTATGGCAGCAAGATATCTGGAACAAAGATGGAGGTGATCTTTTATGGCAGGATCATTATTGCAGGATATGCCGGGGCAGGACACAGCCTGCGGCCAGGCGCTGCTTACCATGGAACATGTAACCAAGCAGTTTGAAGAAAGTCTGATCCTTGACGATATCAGCCTGACGATCAAAAAGGGCGAAGTGATCGTGCTGGTAGGTTCAAGCGGATGCGGGAAAAGTACGATGCTTCGGTGTATCAATGCTTTAGAACCGATTCAGGGTGGAATCATCCGGTTAGGGGAGGAACAGATTGATCCGAAGAGCCGGGGGCTGACCAGTATCCGGCAGAAGATTGGCATGGTATTTCAGAGCTACGAGTTGTTCCCTCATATGACAGTGCTTGATAATATCCTGCTTGCGCCGATGAAGGTGCAAAAGAGGAAAAAAGCGGATATTACAGAGGAAGCTGTAATCCTTCTTGAGCGGGTAGGCTTAAAAGAGAAAGCCGGATGTTTTCCAAGACAGTTGTCAGGGGGGCAGAAGCAGCGGGTGGCGATTGTCAGGGCTTTGTGCATGCATCCGGAGCTTATGCTGTTTGATGAGGTGACGGCGGCATTGGATCCGGAGATGGTCAGGGAGGTGCTGGATGTTATATTAGCGCTGGCAGCCCAGGGAAGGACCATGCTGATCGTTACCCATGAGATGCAGTTCGCCCGTGCGGTCGCAGACAGAGTTCTATTCCTGGATAAAGGGAAAATCATAGAGAATGCGCCGCCGGAAGAATTTTTTGAAAATCCGAAAACAGAAAGGGCAAAACAATTTTTAAATACATTTTCTTTTGAAACGGTAAAGGGTAAAGATAAACAGGGAAAATGAAAGAAAATAAAAAGAATAAAAAGAGAAGAAAAGGAGATATATTATCATGAAAAATTCAGTTTTAAAAAAAATTATATCCATAGCGGCTGCAGTGTCTGCCATTCTGGCACTGACAGCATGCGGGAGTCAGGGAACGGAAAGCGACAGCCAGAAAGAGGAGGCTCAGAAGGAGGAACTGACAGCAGGCGCAGATACAGTATACCGTACTCTGGATGAAATCAAAGAAGACGGAACCATCCATATCGGGGTATTTTCCGATAAGAATCCTTTCGGTTACGTAGATGAGAACGGAGAATACCAGGGATATGATGTTTATTTTGCCAATAAGATCGGAGAGGATCTGGGAGTGAAGGTTGATTTCGTTTCCACAGAGGCCGCGAACCGTATTGAATACCTCCAGACTGGTAAAGTAGATATTATTTTAGCGAATTTTACCGTAACAGAGGAAAGGGCAGAAGAAGTGGATTTTGCCCTGCCATATATGAATGTGGCGCTTGGGGTAGTATCGCCGGACGATAAAGTAGTGGAAAGCCTGGACGACTGGAACAGTGACGACCAGATCATTGTGATCTCCGGCACAACGGCCGAGACCTACTTGACAGAAAATTATCCGGATATCCCGCTGCAGAAATATGATTCTTATGCAACAGCGAAAAACGCCCTTGAAAATCGAAATGGCGTTGCGTGGGCGAATGATAATACAGAAGTCATCGCATATGCGCTGCAGAATAAAGGATATACGGTAGGCATTCCAGAACTGGGAAGCAAAGATACTATTGCGCCGGCCGTATCAAAAGGGAATGAAACACTCCTTCAGTGGATCAATGATGAGATAAAAGCGTTAGCAGATGAACAGTTTTTCCATGCTGATTATGACGCTACGCTGGTAGATACTTACGGGGAAGAATACAAGGAAGAACTGGTGGTAGAAGGCGGAGTGACGGAATAGGAGAAATAGTACTTACGTCTGCCTGAACGGTTTCTTAGGAAAGATTCTATGAAAAAAGAAATCTTCAAAAAAGCATTTGTGAAATCCCTGCCAATCATGTGCAGCTACCTGTTTGTCAGCATGGCTTACGGGATTATGATGGAGGAGGCCGGGTTTGGATGGTATGATTCGCTGTTTATCAGTGTGACAGTATATACAGGAGCATTCCAGTTTTTATTGATTACATTATTAAGCAGCAATGCATCTATGATTACGATAGCTCTGGCGGCGCTCTTGATGAACAGCCGCCAGACCTTTTACAGTCTGACGTTTGTCCATGAATTTCGGAGCATGGAAAAAAGAATGCGTTATATGATACATACAATGACAGATGAGACATATGCAGTCAATCTGGCTCTTACTGAGCAGGGCGCCCAGAAAGAAGATATGATGTTCCTGATTGCAGCGCTGTCCAGATGCTGCTGGATGATTGGAGCAGTGGCTGGCGGAATGTTGGGACAGATTCTTCCAGTAAGGTTTCAGGGAATTGATTTCTGTATGACGGCATTATTTATTATTATTTTTATAGATCAATGGGAAAAAACCAAGGATCACGTTCCTGCTTTCACAGGTTTTATAGCGGCAGTTATCTGTCTGCTTGTTTTTGGAGAAAGGAATTTTATGCTTCCGGCGCTGGCAGCATCTTCCGGGATCCTGGTGTTAAAAAGAGAATATAGACAGACTGAAACTGCCCCAAAGGAGAAGCAAGATGGATAGAGGATGGATGATTGCGGCAGTGGCGGTATCTGCGGCAATTACATTTTTTCTTCGTGCCCTGCCCTTTTTTGCCTTTCGGGATGGAAGGAAGATGCCGGAAAAGCTTAAGCGTCTTGGGGGCATCCTGCCCTCTGCGATTATGGCGGTGCTGATTGTATATTGCCTGAAAGATGTGCTGCTGGATTTAAAAAACGTTACCTTGATGAACGGAGTCTTCCAGTCCCGTAAGGGTATGCTTTGCGGTATTACCTTTGGGTGTGGCATATCGGAACTGGTATCCGCATGCCTGGTGGCTGTAAGCTACAAATACAGGCATCATACAATGCTGTCGATTGCACTTGGAACGGTATGTAATATCATTTTATTATATTTTTTTACGAAATTCTGAAAGGACAAAATTATGGATCAGACACTTGATGAAGCAATTTATAATCGGTATATAGCGCCTACGAAAAGGCAGAGAACCGGGCGTGTAGGACTGGAATTCGAGCTTCCGGTTGTAAACAGGGAACATGCGCCGGTGGACTTTGAAGTGATACATAAAGTAACGGATGCATTCCTCTGTAAGTTCCACTTCCAGGAGGCAGGGAGAGATGACAACGGATTTATCTATGCGGCGCTGGATGGAAAGACAGGGGACGGGTTATCCTTTGACTGCAGCTATAATACGCTGGAATTTTCCTTTGGGACAGAGATGGATCTGCATACCGTATGCTGTACCATCATCTTTCTTCTTATGGGAGATATGGACAGGAGATGTTATTCCATCACTATCCCAATTTCGGCTTGTTTTCCTGCGCGAGCCAGATTCAACTGGATGTAGAGGAAAAAGATCTGGTGGAAACATTAAATACATTTACAAAACTGGAGCCTTTCAAAGCGCTTATTTTTGCCAACTCACCATGGAAGGAAAACGAGGAGCTTTGCGGCAGGGATTATTTCTGGAGGAACAGCCTGCACGGCCTCAACAGGCATAATGTGGATATGTATGGACTGGAGTTTGAGTCTGTGGATGAGATTATCTGTTATATCAGAAGCATGAGTCTGTACTGCGTGGAGAGGAATGGCAAATATGTGAATTTCCGGCCGATTCCGCTTAAGGAATATTTTTCTTCGGAAAGTATAGAAGGAGAGTATTTTGACGGAAACCAGTACCAGACAATCTGGTTCCACCCGGAACTTTCCGATCTTTCGTATCTGCGTTCTTTTAAATTCGAGGATCTGACTTTCCGGGGTACCGTAGAATTCCGCAGTGTCTGCGAGCAGCCGGTAAAGGAGATCATGGCGTCGGCTGCCTTCCATGCCGGCTTGATGGAAAATCTACACGCGCTTACTGAGATTATAGAGAAGGATCACGTCATCTACCACAAAGGCTACAATGCATCGGAACTGCGGCGCATGTTCGTAAAAAAAGAGCTGCCGGACGCCTTTGACTGGGAGAAGGTTTCCGGGCTGCTCTTTGTGATTCTGGATACTGCGAAGGATGGACTTTGCAAGCGTGGATTTGGAGAAGAAGAATTCCTGAAACCATTGTACAGGCGTGCCGCAAAGCTGAAAAGCCCGGCAAGGGAGATGATGGAAGGGCTTGCGGGCGGCAGGACGCTGGATGAATATATCGAAGAATATGGGAGATTGTGATGCTGCATATTGAAAATGAATTTATAAAAAAGCATATTTTGGATGGGAATTTTGGGCTGGAAAAGGAAAGCCTCCGGATTTTTGAAGATGGGACGTTTGCCCATAGGCTGCATCCATTCCCGAAGGATAGGCATATTGTGAAGGATTTTTGCGAGAACCAGACGGAAATCAATACTTCTGTACATGCCAGCATAGAAGAAACACTGGAAGAATTAGAGTTCCATAATCAGCGTATTTGTCAGAAACTGTGGAGCCTTCCAGAGAAAGAATATCTATGGCCCTTTTCCAACCCACCATATATTGAGAATGAAAGAGATATACCAGTAGCCGTATTTGAAGGCAGGGAAGTCTCCAAAACTGCTTACCGAGATTATCTGTCCCATAAATACGGGCGGTATAAGATGACTTTTTCCGGGATCCATGTAAACTTTTCGTTTTCTGAGGACCTGTTGCTAGCGGATTTTGCGGAAGAACAAAAAAAGGGCAGGGACTGGCGGGAAAAAGAAACCACAGGAAAATGAGTTGGATTATCAGGAATATAAAAACAGTCTGTACCTAAAGCTGGCGGAGCAGCTGGCGGCATACGGCTGGATTCTTGTGTCGGTGACGGCGGCAAGCCCGATCATAGACAGTTCATTTGTTGAAAAGGGAGTTTATGGCAGGGATATCTTTACAGGGATGGCGTCCGTCCGGTGCAGCGAGATGGGCTACTGGAATGAGTTTGCGCCGGTCTTTGATTACAGCAGTGTCAGGGCGTATGCAGACAGTATTCAAAAATATGTTGATAGGGGCCTTTTAAAAGCGCCTTCGGAATTGTACTATCCTATACGGCTGAAGCCCAGGGGAGAGAATGGTCTGGAGGCGCTGCGAAGGCACGGGGCGGACCATATCGAGCTTCGGATGTTTGACTTAAACCCTCTGGCAGAAGTTGGGGTGGAGGCAAGGGATGTCCGGTTCGCACAGTTATTAATGGTCTGGCTGACGTCTGTGCCAACGGTTTCGCTGACGCAGAAAGATCAGATACAGGCTGTGCAGAACTTCAAGAATGCGGCGCATTATGACTTGAAAACAGTGGGTATACTGAATCCGGACAAAGACAGTATGCCGGCCACAGAGGCGGCCCTCGCCATCATCCGCAGGATGAAGGAATTTTATGGAAAACTTGGCCTTCCGGTGCAGGAGATCCTGGAATTTGAATATGAAAAATTTACAGACGCCCGGAACCGGTATGCATGGAAGATCAGGGAACAGTTTCAGGATGGTTATGTGAAAAAGGCTCTGGAGCTGATAAAAGAAAGACAGGAAAAAGTAAATGTGTGAATTATTTGGAGTAACCGCTGCAAGAAAGGTGAGATTGAACAGCCTTCTGCAGGAATTTTTTTCTCACAGCATGGAGCATCCCCATGGATGGGGTATGGCGTTTTTCTATGAAAATGCAGTATCATTGGAAAAACAGCCGGAGAATGCATGTAAAAGTATGTATTTAAAACAGCGCCTGAGAGCGGAGATAGAAGCAGACCAGATGATTGCTCATATCCGTCTCGCCACCAGAGGATCGCTGGAGTATGAAAATACGCACCCTTTTGTGAAGAGGGACCAGTCAGGCCGGACATGGACACTGGCGCATAACGGGACGATATTTGAGAGCCAGGCGTTGAATCCATACGTATATGGCCAGAAAGAGCAGACGGACAGTGAGCGGATTCTTTTGCATACCGTGGACAGGACCAATGGGGAGGAACAGAAAAAAGGAAGGCCACTATCCCAGGAAGAACGGTTTGCGGTAATTGATGCGGTGATGAAAGAGATTACGCCCGAAAATAAGGTGAATCTGCTTTTGTTTGACGGGGAATTATTGTATGTGCATACAAACTACAGGGACAGCCTGCATTTTTTACGGAAAGAGACGGCTGTTTTTGTGTCCACAAGACCGCTAGATAAGGAAAAATGGGAGAAGGTTCCTATGAATACGCTTCTTGCATTTGAGTCGGGCAGATGCAAGTATACAGGGAAACCCCATGAAAATGAATTCTTTGACAGTGAAGAAAAAATGAGGATGCTTTTTTTAGATTATGCGGGACTGTAGCGGGAGCAGTTAATATGACAAATAAGAAATCAGACTATACAGATGAAGAATTAAAACGGTGGATAGAAGACGGTGCGTTCTTTGAAATGCTTATAGCAAAAGCAGACAGGCTTCGCCGGGAATATTATGGGGATAATGTATATCTCCGAGGTCTGATTGAATTTACGAATCACTGTAAAAATAATTGTTATTATTGTGGAATCAGGCGAAGCAACACGAATGTACAAAGATACCGAATGACTATAGAGGAAATCCTGGCATGCTGTCAGGAAGGCGATAAGTTAGGATACCGTACTTTTGTACTTCAGGGAGGTGAGGATGTTTTTTATTCCGATGGCGAAATTTGCAGGATAATAAATAGAATCAAGGAAATGTATCCGGATTGTGCGGTAACATTATCCATAGGGGAATGCAGTAGGGAAAGCTATCTTGCATATTTCCGCGCAGGGGCAGACCGTTATTTACTGAGGGAAGAAACTGTGAATGAGAGACATTATCAAAAGCTACACCCCAAAAACATGAGCGGCAAAAACAGGCAGAAGTGCCTGTGGAACCTAAAAGAAATCGGCTTTCAGGTGGGTGCTGGATTTATGGTGGATTCCCCATTTCAGACAACAGAGGATTTGATACAGGATTTGAGATTTTTACAAGAACTGCAGCCAGATATGATAGGAATTGGACCGTATCTGAGACATTCGAATACTCCATTTGCCTTGTATAAGAATGGAAGCATAGAGAAAACACTGCGTCTGATTTCTATTCTGCGGATATTGTTTCCATATGCTTTGCTTCCGGCGACTACAGCACTTGGAACGATTCATCCGATGGGGAGGGAACTGGGGCTAAAGGCGGGGGCAAATGTTCTCATGTCAAATTTATCTCCGACCAAAGTGCGTAATAAATATGAGCTATATGATAACAAAATTTGTACCGGCGATGAGGCGGTAAAATGTCGTGCCTGCATTGAGAGAAGAGTGAGGAGCGCAGGTTATCAGATTGCTGTAGGCCGTGGAGATGTAAAGAGGAAGAAATAAAGTGTATGCTGAACAAAGCATAAATGCGTGGGGCATAGGGACATGAAGTACTGCATTTGTACCGGCTGTGGCGGGTTTGCTCAAGGCCGGCGAAGTGATAATGGATTTGACTGACTATGCGAACAAGGAGCTATGAGTATGGAAGAACAAACAGCGTCAAAAGAACAATTCAAGAAATTGGAAGCTTTAAAAAATTATTTGAAAGGACTGGAAAGTGTTGCTGTTGCCTTTTCCGGTGGTGTGGATTCTACATTTCTTCTGAAAACGGCACATGATGTTCTGGGGGATGATTGTATTGCGGTTACAGCAAGATCCTGTTCTTTTCCAGAAAGGGAATTTGGCGAGGCCAGAGACTTTTGTGCGGCAGAGGGAATTCGCCACATTATAGTAGAATCAGAAGAATTGGAAATAGAAGGGTTTGGTAAAAATCCTCCGAACCGCTGTTATTTGTGTAAACGGGAACTGTTTGAAAAAATTAGGGAAATTGCAAAACGGGAAAATATAAAGACTATCGCAGAAGGTTCTAACCTGGATGATGACGGAGATTATCGTCCTGGATTGCAGGCAGTGGCTGAATTTGGAATAAAAAGTCCGTTAAGAAACAGTGGGATGTCGAAAGCAGATATACGCATATTGTCGAAGACTATGGGGCTTGCAACATGGAATAAGCAGTCCTTTGCCTGCCTTTCGTCCAGATTTGCATATGGAGAAACGATAAGCAGAGAAAAATTATCCATGGTGGATCATGCGGAACAGTTGCTTTTGGATCTTGGATTTCATCAAGTGCGTGTACGAATTCATGATAAGATAGCAAGGATAGAAGTGATGCCGGATGAATTTGAAAAATTGCTACGCAGCAGGGAGGACGTTGTAAATAAACTAAAAGAAGAGGGATTTACTTATATTACGATGGATCTGCAGGGATACCGGACAGGCAGTATGAATGAGATTCTGTGAACTGTCAGCGTTATGGATTTAGAAAATATATGAGGGAAAAAAGATGACATTAATTCAAGTGCATTATCTGATTGTGATTGCAGAAACAAACTCTTTGAATAAAGCAGCAGAACAGTTATATGTGTCACAGCCGTCCCTAACCAGTGCAATCAAAGAGCTGGAAAAAGAACTGGGAGTTACCCTGCTTTACAGGAGTGGAAGGGGAGTTACGCTGACCAATGACGGAGTGGAGTTTCTGCTTTATGCAAAACAGCTCTACAGTCAGTACGAGGCGGTTTTGGAAAAATATGGAATGGGCGGCGCCCATAAGAAGAAATTTGGAGTGTCCACACAGCATTATTCTTTTGCAGTAAAAGCATTTGTAGATATGGCAAAGGAATTTGATATGTCAAGATATGAATTTGCTGTCAGGGAAACCAGGACGGCGGAGGTAATCCGTGACGTCAGTACCATGAAAAGTGAGATTGGCATCCTCTATCTTTGTGATTTTAACCGGAAATCTATGGAAAAGCTTTTAAAATCAGCGAGCCTGGAATTTCATCATCTCATAGAATGTCAGGCGTATGTCTATATTTGGAAGAAGCATCCGCTGGCAAAGGAAAAGACGATCCAATTCGAGCAGTTGAACGGATATCCCTGTCTGTCTTTTGAACAGGGAGAAAACAGTTCCTTTTATTTTGCAGAAGAAATCCTCTCAACGAATGAGTACTCACAGGTTATTAAGGCAAATGACCGTGCGACGATGCTGAACCTGATGGTTGGCCTGAACGGCTATACCCTTTGTTCTGGGATTATCTGTGAGGAGCTGAATGGAAGTGATTATATTGCGGTTCCCTTTCAGGAAGATGAGCAGAATCCCAACAGTGTGATGGAGATTGGATATGTTGTAAGAAAAAATACAATCTTAAGTAAAATGGGGGAATTGTATGTTGATAAACTGAAAAAGTATCTGCATATTTCCTGAGAAAAAAACAAACAGATAAATGGCATGGTTAAATAATATAGAATTGGATGTTTTGATAATGCCAGTATTGCGTTAATATTTATATGAACTTGCAGGAATGATTAAGGAGGAATCAGACATGGATATGGAAAGATATGGATTGAACAAACAGTTGGCACAGATGTTAAAGGGCGGTGTGATTATGGATGTGACTACGCCTAAGCAGGCTGAAATAGCAGAAAAGGCAGGCGCATGTGCGGTTATGGCATTGGAGCGGATTCCCGCGGATATCCGTGCGGCAGGCGGTGTATCGAGAATGAGCGATCCGAAGATGATCAAAGGGATTCAGGAGGCAGTGACAATCCCGGTTATGGCGAAATGCAGGATTGGACATTTTGTGGAGGCACAGATTTTAGAGGCCATAGAGATTGATTATATTGATGAAAGTGAGGTGCTTTCTCCGGCGGATGATGTATATCATATTGATAAGCGGAAATTCAAGGTTCCATTTGTGTGCGGAGCAAGAGATCTTGGAGAGGCGCTCCGAAGAATTAACGAAGGGGCGTCAATGATCCGAACAAAGGGAGAACCGGGAACCGGCGATGTGATCCAGGCTGTCCGGCACATGCGGATGATGAATCAGGAAATTGCGAAAATTGTTTCTATGCGTGAGGATGAACTGTTTGAGAAGGCAAAGAATTTAAAAGTACCTTATGAGCTGGTAGCGTATGTACATAAAAATGGCCGCCTTCCGGTTGTGAATTTTGCGGCGGGGGGAGTTGCTACACCGGCAGATGCAGCCCTGATGATGCAGCTTGGCGCGGAGGGGGTTTTTGTGGGATCGGGTATCTTTAAATCCGGAGATCCCCAGAAGCGTGCGGCGGCAATCGTGAAAGCAGTTACGAATTATGAGGACAGCAGGCTGTTAGCAGAACTTTCTGAGGATCTTGGAGAGGCGATGGTGGGAATCAATGAGCAGGAAATAGAACTCCTGATGGCAGAGAGGGGCAGATAGGATGAAAGTTGCGGTACTTGCGGTTCAGGGAGATTTTATTGAGCATCAAAAGAAACTGAAAGATCTGGGGGCATCCTGTATAGAGCTTCGTAAAAAAGATGATTTGGAGAAGGACTTTAACGGTCTGATCTTGCCGGGAGGCGAGAGTACTGTCCAGGGGAAATTGTTGAAAGAATTAGGGATGTATTCTCTGTTGAAGGAAAAGATTGCATGTGGGATGCCGGTGCTTGCAACCTGTGCGGGACTGATTCTTCTGGCAGAAAAATTGACCAATGATCAACATGTCTATTTTGGAACACTTCCGGTAAAGGTGAAACGAAATGCTTATGGCAGGCAGCTGGGAAGCTTTCATACGGAGCAGGAAATGAAAGGGATTGGAAAAGTTCCTATGACATTTATACGGGCGCCTTATATTGAGGAAACCGGAAATGGAGTGGAAATTCTTTCATCAGTGGAAGGTAAAATTGTGGCAGTGAAATATGGAATGCAGTATGGTATGGCATTTCATCCAGAATTAGACAGGGACAACAGAATACATGAAATGTTTCTGGATGCGGTCAGGAATAGCGTTTAACGGATATCTGGTTATAAATTGAATTTATAGCCAGATATTTTTTTCATGTATTAGACAAAACAAACCTATCATGCTAGTATGTTTATAGAATTTAAAGAAGGAGGAATTTAAAATGGCAAATATAAATGATTCAAAAAACTGGGGTTTTGAGACAAGACAGTTACACATCGGGCAGGAACAGGCAGATCCGGTTACGGATGCAAGGGCAGTTCCGATTTATGCGACTACTTCTTATGTGTTCCATGATTCACAGCATGCGGCAGACCGTTTCGGACTTCGGGATGCGGGAAATATTTATGGAAGGCTGACAAACCCGACACAGGATATTTTTGAACAGCGGATCGCGTCTTTAGAGGGCGGTGTGGCAGCGCTGGCTGTGGCGTCCGGCGCGGCGGCAATTACTTATACCTTCCAGGCGCTGGCGAAGGCCGGAGAACATATTGTGGCATCCAAGACAATCTACGGAGGGACATACAATCTGCTGGCTCATACACTACCATTGACAAATAATGTTACGACAACTTTTGTAGACCCGGAGGCAGAAGGTTCCTTTGAGGCGGCGATCCGGGATAACACGAAAGCAATCTTTGTGGAGACTCTGGGCAATCCGAATTCCAATCTGGCTGACTTAGAAGAACTTGCGAAGCTCGCCCATAAGCATCAGATCCCACTGGTAGTGGATTCTACATTTGCAACGCCGTATCTGATCCGCCCGATTGAATATGGAGCCGATATTGTGGTCCATTCCGCAACAAAATTTATCGGCGGGCATGGAACAGCAATTGGCGGTGTGATTGTTGACAGCGGCAATTTTGACTGGAAAGCCTCCGGAAGATATCCGTGGATTTCTGAAGCGAATCCAAGCTACCATGGAGTATCTTTTGCAGACGCGGTGGGGGCGGCGGCTTTCGTGACCTATATCCGTGCGGTCATCCTGCGTGATACGGGTGCAACGCTTTCCCCATTCCATGCGTTTCTTTTCCTGCAGGGGCTTGAGACGTTATCGCTCCGGGTGGAGCGCCATGTTAGCAATGCGCTGAAGATCGTCCGGTATCTTGCGGATCATCCGCAGGTAGAGGCAGTACATCATCCGTCCCTTGAGGGCGAGCCCAGCCATGAACTGTATCAGAAATATCTTCCGGAAGGCGGCGGTTCCATTTTTACATTTGAGATTAAGGGAGACGCGAAGACGGCGCAGACATTTATCGATCATCTTGCGATTTTCTCACTGCTGGCAAATGTGGCGGATGTGAAATCGTTGGTGATCCATCCTGCGACTACCACCCACAGCCAAAGCACGGAGGAAGAACTTCTGGAGCAGGGAATCAAACCGAATACAATCCGTCTTTCTATTGGTATCGAGAAAGTGGAAGATTTGATCGCTGCGCTGGATGAAGCATTTGAAGCAATTAAATAGGAAGAACATGAAGTGTTTGCAGAAGCCGTTTATACGATTATAAGAAGTTAGTAACGGTATAAGAAGAAGCAATCTATCAGAATATATATCCCGGCGAAAAATTAAACAGTCGGTTTTTTGCCGGGATTGGGAAAGGGATGAGATGTCAGGTGTCGGAAGACAGAAAAAATGATGAATACATGAAACTGCTAAGACAGATAGTGGAAGAATTAAAATTTGGCTCTGTTACTCTGACAGTACAGGACGGCAGAGTTGTCCAGATACAAAAAGAAGAGAAAATAAGGATATAAACTGACTGGAAAACCAGAGGTTTTATTGATATAGGTTATGGAAGCTATGTCTTTAAAGTCTCTTTTTTATTGTGCTGCGGAAAGGATGAGAAATATGAGCGGTAAAAGTATGATAAGACTGGATCATATATATAAGAAATTTTACGGAAAAAAGGAAGAATTTCTTGCTGTCAGGGATGTCAATATGGAAATAGAAAAAGGTGAAATATTTGGCATCATAGGGTTTTCCGGAGCCGGAAAATCAACGTTGGTCAGATGTATCAATCTGTTGGAGTATCCAACAGAAGGCGCTGTATATGTTGGCAATACAAATCTGATGGCGGTGGGATCAGGAGAACTTAGAAAGATACGCCAAAGAATGGGAATGATTTTCCAACAGTTTAATTTATTGGAGCAAAGGAATGTAATTGAAAATATCTGTTATCCTCTGGAACTTGCCAGGGTAAAAAAGAAAGATAGATTAAAGAGGGCAAAAGAACTGCTGGAGCTGCTAAAGAAGATTAACAAATCATACGGGGTGACTATGATTGTCATTACCCATGAGATGAAGGTTGCAGAGCAGATCTGTGATAGAATTGCGGTCATGAGTGAGGGGGAAATTGTAGAATCTGGAATGGTAAAGGAGATTTTCCTGAATCCCAGGTCGGAAACGGCAAGAAAGCTGATCCTGCCTGATCATCAGCAGGATGAAATGGGGAAAGATAGAAAGATATTGAGGATTGCATTTGACGGACAATCTTCTTTTGATCCGATTGTTTCTGAATTAGCAGTGTACTGTAATGAATTGATTAATATCCTCGGAGCGAATACGCAGAACATTGGAGGTAAGGCATATGGGCAGATTCTAATTGAACAGCCTGAAAATGAAAAGACATGCAGGAAGATCAGGCAATTTTTGAAAGAAAAAAAGATATACTTTGAGGAAGGAAGAAATTATGAGCCAGGAAATGATAGAGCTGCTTTTTAAGGGAACCGGAGAAACATTATACATGGTGTTGGTTTCTTCGGCATTTGCTTATTTGATAGGAATTCCACTGGGAGTGCTGGTATATGTGACTGATACGAACAGCATCTGTAGAAACAGGGGGATTAATCTGGCAGTGGGAGGAATCATTAATTTGGTTCGTTCAATTCCATTTTTGATTCTGCTGGTGGCAATCCTTCCATTTACAAGGTGGGTAGTGGGAACCAGTATTGGTTCCACGGCAACCATTGTCCCGTTAGTGGCAGCGGCAGCGCCTTATGTGGCCCGCATGGTGGAATCTTCTCTAAAGGAAGTAAACGAGGGGGTAATTGAAGCGGCACAGGCAATGGGGTCATCCGTATTTCAGATTATCTGTAAAGTGCTTCTCCCGGAAGCCATGCCTTCCCTAGTTGTCGGGGTTACAATTTCATTGGCAACAATACTTGGCTATTCTGCAATGGCAGGATTTGTCGGTGGAGGCGGGTTAGGAGCGATTGCAACCAACTATGGATATTATCGGTATGACAGTGAAACCATGCTGATTACTGTAGTTTTGCTGGTAGTAATTGTACAGTTGTTTCAGGAGGGGGGGCTATGGTTAGTAAATCGGATTGATAAGCGGATGAAATAATAGTAAAAAACAGGAGGAGATTTTGTGGATATTAGTATTTTATCAATAGCTTCTGTGACTGTTACAGTCATTTTGTTTGGAGTGTTGTCTTATTTGGGAAGGAAAAAGAATATTGATTTTGGAGTGTTGACGATACTTGCACTTATTTTTGGAATTTTAATTGGAATTGTATTTAAAAACCATGTGGAATTAACGACAGTTTTTGGAAAAATATATGCGAATGTTATATCTGCGCTTGTAATTCCATTGTTATTTGTAAGTATTATTTCAAGTATATCATCTTTAGAAAATATAAGAAAATTGAAAACAATTGGTTTAAAAAGTATATTTTGGCTGATTGTAAATACTTTTACTGCTTCAGTACTTACACTTATAATTGCAGGAAATTTAAAAGCAGGAAAAGCAATAAATTTTACGTTGCCCGCAGATTATGATGTAAGAGAAGTGCCAAGGTTTCTTGATACAATTGTTGGATTGTTTCCCAAGAATATTGTAGCACATGCAGCAAATGGAGAAATAATTCCTTTCATTGTTTTTACAATTCTTGTGGGAGTTGCACTTGTATATTTGCAGGGACAGAACAATGAAGAAGCAGTACCATTTAAAAATTTTATAGATTCAGCAAACAAACTGATGTTTATAATTGTAGAATTTGTAATTGATCTAACACCTTTTGCAGTGCTTTCGCTTATTGCAAATGCTGTAAGTACTTATGGTGTTGCAGAACTGGTTCCATTATTGGGTATTCTTGCATTAGCTTATATCTTATGCGCGATTCAAATGTTTATCATTGATGGGGCATTAATTCAAATTGTTGGAGGGTTAAATGCGCTAAAATTTTTTCGGGGATTCTGGCCTGCTCAGGTGGTTGCATTTACTTCACAATCCAGTGTGGGAACAATACCGGTTACTATAAAACAATTGGTGTCTGGACTTGGGGTTAATGAAGATATTGCGTCATTTATCGCAGCTCTTGGGGCAAATCTAGGAATGCCAGCTTGTGCAGGTATTTGGCCAATGCTATTAGCGGTACTTGCAATTAATATTTTTGATATACCATATTCGTTAGGTCAATATGTATTTTTGATTGTGCTTACACTAATCGTTTCCATTGGGACGGTAGGAGTTCCAGGTACATCTACGGTGACAACAACAGCAATTTTTACAGCAGCGGGACTGCCGGTGGAGATTATAGTGCTTTTGGTCCCAATTTCAAGTATTGTTGATATGATGCGTACAGCAACAAACGTGACGGGAGCCGCAACAGCAGCGATACTCGTTGCAAAATCGGAGCAGCTTCTTGATTGTGAAATATATAATCATAGAGGTGGTTCAGAAAAATTAGGGGATGCAGTTACACAGCATTAATGAATTCATAGAAAAGGAGAATAATTATAATGAAAAACAGAATAATAGGATTGATAATAATTACGGCATTAACAGCAGGAGTTTTAACGGGCTGCGGTCAATCATCAGGGACGGTTTCTAAGGATAAGAATTCGGAGCAACATTCTGAAATTGAAAAAGAACTGGAACCAATCAGAGTTGGTGCAGGTGTAACTCCTCATGCAGAGATATTAAGAGAAATTCAAGATGATATTGTCAATATTGGTTGACACTTTTTTTACAAGGATATCAATGCCTAAGCAGCAGCATCCAGAGATTCCTAGTATCTCTGTCGTTTGACCATAGGAGGGAGCCCCTTATTGGCGGAGCATATCCTCCTGTTGTTCCAATATCCGATGAAATATCTAAAGATGAGGGTCTTCACTTCTTCCACTGTCATTTTCTTTGTAGGATGCCTCCCATAGAGGAGTTCCTCTTTCATCCGCGCCCACATGCTCTCGCATCGTGCGTTGTCATGGCAGCGTCCCCCGGCGCTGTTCATACTTTGAAGAATACCGTATTTTGCAACCGCCCTGCGATAGGTTGCGCTGGTGTACTGAGTTCCGCGGTCAGAGTGGATAACGGCTCCTCTAAGCGCTGGATAGGCGCGGACGGCGTTGTCAAGCGTCCGCTCACATAATGCCGCTTTCATGTTGATATCCATTGCCAGTCCCAGGACTGCAACGTCAAAACAGTCAAATATGGCGGATACATACAGCTTTCCGTCTTTTGCGCTGATTTCAGTTATATCTGTAACGCATTTTTTTAACGGCTCTTTGGATGAAAAATCCCGTTTCAGCAGATCGTCGGATTTTTGCGCCTCACGGTCCGCTTTGGTAATTCCGTTGGGTTTGCGTTTCGGGCGGTGGAT